>VFSW01000553.1_pt1 | contig 55196 bp, 62 predicted proteins | sample 5358111 | NCBI WGS metagenome assembly VFSW01 (sample SAMN11554181, study PRJNA540505) | mine drainage metagenome | isolation source: sediment from site ElyBrook_90M | place: USA: Ely Copper Mine, Vershire, VT | collected 2017
GCATGCCTCAAGCTACACTAAGGCGATACCATTATCAATGTTACAGGCCACTAGTTAGCCATTCGCTTATCGCGAATCGCCGCGAAAATTTCGCCGGTCGAAAGGAATACCCGAACCAGTTGCGCCAGCTCCCGGGAGTCGCCCTCGGATTTGGCCTTAACCAACGCGCCGATAGCGAAGCGATGCAAGCTCAGGATCGCTTTCACTATGTCCGGGGTACCTGACAGATCGATTCCGCGATCCATATAGCCAAGCAACTCGATGCATCGCTCGAGGCGCCCTTCGGCTTCCCTCTCGCTACCGGCTTTGTAGAACTGCAAGGCTTCGTCGGTCCATCGCGCGAGGCGCGAGTAGAGTTCCTCGTAGGCCGATTCGCCATCCAGGCTGACGTGTTGAAACTGTGCGTATGCGTTGGCCATAGTAGCGTCTCCTGGAAGTTTCCGCTCCTAACCGCTGACCGAGAGGGTCGATCCGGTGGAGCTGCTGGAGGTTGAATTGGAGCTGATCGCGGTAAACAGGTTTGCGATACTCTGGTAACCTGCCACCGTCGACTGGATCGAGGCGTACTCCAGTTGCAGCTGCGAGGTATAGTTGGTGAGGTCGTTGTTCATCGTGGTTAGGGTGGTTATCAGGTCAGTCTTCTGCGAGTTGTAAGAGTTAGTTTCATCCGCGATAAGGCCGGTATCGGGCGCGACTACTTGCGCGATGGTCGGATTCAACGTCGAATAGAGGCTACTGATCGATTGATTGACCGCGGTCGGATTGGTCGTCGCTTCCTGCACAAAGCTCGCCTGTTTGAAGACCAGGTTGCCGGTCTGTTGGTCTACCGTGATGCCGAGGTTAGCAAGGTTCAGAGAGCCGATTTGGGACTGTAAGTTGAATAGGGTCGAACGCAAGCCGCCATCGCCTGAGAGCGCCGGCGCGGCCTGCTTCGGCACCGCTTGAGTATCCTGGACTACATCACCGATCGCGGTGTTGTAGGCGGTAACGAAGGCGTCGATATTCTGACCCTGGGTGGTCAAGTCCGGCGCCACTATAACGTTAGAATTACTTCCGGTACCTGTTAGTTGTAGCGTCACGCCGGTGATGGCATTGGTCACGGTGTTAGTTTGAGAGACTATGACCTGGTTTCCAACCTGGACCGTCGCATTTTGAGCACTGCTTACTTGAGGTACGAATGCGGCGGCGGAAAAGTTGTCGCCAGTGTTAAGCGTTCCATTGCCGAGCGACACCGTGAGTCCGTCCACCACCGCGGTCGGGCCGCCGGCTGTGGCCGGGATGGTCAGGGTTCCGCTCTGGCCCGAATCGGAAGTCCATTTAAGTGAAATCGGATCGGTACCAACCGTTCCGCCGGAGGTTACCGAGAACTGATAGCCCTGGGACAAACTTCCGGTATAAGTACCGCCGATGGTCGGCGTCGAGGTCCCGGTGATCGAACTGGTAACAGTGGGTCCGATCTCCGAATTGCTAAAGTCAGGCGCGGCGCCGCCGGTCAAAGCGCTGGACACCGAAAACGTCGATGCGGTTCCGGTAGAATTGCTGGTCAGCTCGAGGCGATAGGGTGCTCCAGCGGCGCCGGTATTAACCACCTGGGCAGTCACACCTATGTTCGCGGTCCCATTGATTGCGCTCGCCAGTCCATCGAGCGTGTCATTGGTAGCATTGATGGTAACGTTAGTAGGAGTCCCATTGCCGACGGTGATCGAAATCGAGCCATCGCCGACACTCGAAGTGTTGCTGGCATAGCCCTGCGACGCGACACTCTGAGCCTGCGCAAGCGACGACACGTTCACGGCATAGGTACCGTTGAGCGGTGCTCCGGTAACGCTCGCGGTGAAAGGAGCACCCGAGGACGCCGTCGCACCAACCGGAGGAATGGTCAGGCTGGTATTCAGGGTGGTAAGCGCGCTTTGGATCGAGCTGAAGTCGCCGCTGATGGTTCCCAACGCGCTGATGGCCGTGTTAACACCTACGAGCTGGTCTTGCTTGGCCGCGATGGGAACCTGAGCGGCGGCCGTCTCCGCGGTTAGAATCGTACTAAAGTCGATTCCGGTAAAATTCGAAAACGTAACTCCGCTCGACATACAAGGAACCTCAGTTGTCTACGCATAGCCCATGCCACTTAAAGGTGTGCCGGAAACGCGCCCGCCGGCGCGAAGGACTTAATTCTCGAGCCGGCCTCACTCATCGCTCGATCGTCTACTGGAAGAGTGCGAGGAGCTGCTGCGGCGTCTGGTCAGCCTGCTTCAGAACCTGCACACCAGCCTGTTGCAGAACAGTCTGCTTGCTGAAGGTCGCATAGGTCTGCGCGACGTTGGCGTCCTGAATCGCAGACAACGCCGAGGTCAGGTTGGCCGAGGTTGACTGCAGGTTCTGGCCGATTGCCGTGAGCTGCTGCTCCGAAGCGCCCAGGCCGCCACGGTCGCCGGCTACCGTCGCCAGCGCGGTGGTTACACTCGTCAGGGCCGCCTGCGCGCCCGCCTGCGTAGTAAGCGCGGTACCGTTGATCGCGAGGGTCGTGGTATCGGCCTTATTGATGGTGACGCTCAGCTGATCGTTCGCAGTGTTGGTCGCGCCAACCTGGAAGGTGGTCGGCGTGCCGGAGAACAGCGAGATACCGTTGAACTGGCTACCGTTGGCGATCTGGTTGATCGAGCTCAACACGCCCTGGTACTGGCCGTCGATCGCAGTCAGCTGCGAGCCGTTGAAGGATCCGTCCGCCGCCTGGGTGGCGAGCTGCTGCGCGGTCTGGAGCAGATTACCGATGTTGGACAGAGCGCCGTCAGCAGTCTGAAGGTACGACTGAGCGTTATTGGTGTTGGAGCTGGCCTGGCCCAGGGAGCCGAGCAGACCCTGAGTTTCCATCGCGATCGACAGACCTGCCGGGTCATCCTGCGCCGACACGATGCGTTTGCCGCTGGACAGCTGCGAGATCGACTGTTGGAGCGCCGTCTGGTTGTTGGTCAACGCATTCGATGCGGTGAGTGCTCCGATGTTGGTGATTAAACTAAGTGACATTTCCTTTTCCCCTTTTCTCCTTTCGGAGTGAGCATCTACCGATGCCGATTTTAGTTAGCCGTTGTTTCGTAACCGGCTTCTATTAAACAAACTGCGCTGGGGGCCTTTTTCACCCTCATCGACCGCGACGTTTGGGAAGCCTTTCTTCCTGTCTCCAAACAAACGCTGTGATAGGACGTCTCGACCGTACCGAGCTGACTCAGTGCGTGCCGAAGTGAAGCGTTTGTGTCGCATACTGATCTCATATTGAAACTCGAGGCATAGCCTTCGGACCACTGTTAGTCGGAATGCGCATTCTATGAATGCGCGGAACCGGCGCAGAGGTTGTGCCTCTGCGCCGGCTCGGGAACCGCGCTGCCCGGGCTATTGGAACAGTGCGAGAAGTTGTGTGGGAGTCTGATCTGCCTGCTTGAGGACCTGGACCCCAGCCTGTTGCAGAACCGTTTCCTTGGTAAAGGTGGCGTAAGTCGATGCGACGTTAGCATCCTGGATCGTCGACAGCGCCTGGGTCAGGTTGGCGGTCGTCGATTGCAGATTCTGTCCGATCGCGGTGAGTTGCTGCTCCGAAGCGCCGACATTGCCGCGATCGCTGGCGACCGCGGCCAGCGCGGCAGTGACCTTGGTCAGCGCCGCCTGCGCATTCGCCTGGGTGGTCAAGGCGGTGCCGTTAATCGCGAGCGTTGTGGTATCGGCCTTATTGATGGTGATGCTTAGTTGATCGTTAGCAGTATTGGTCGCGCCAACCTGGAAAGTGGTGGCGACACCGGTGAACAGCGAGATGCCGTTGAACTGACTGCCATTGGCGATCTGATTAATCGAACTTAGGATGCCCTGGTACTGGGAGTCGACCGCGGTCAGCTGCGCCACATTGTAGCTGCCATCTGCGCCCTCGGTCGCGAGCTGCTGCGCGTTGGCGAGCAGATTGCCGATATTGGCCAGTCCGCCGTCGGCGGTGCTCAGATACGATCCCGCGTTGCTGGTGTTCGAACTAGCCTGCCCGAGAGCGCCCAACAGGCCTTGCGCTTCCATCGAGATGGAAAGGCCCGCCGGATCATCTTTCGCGGATACGATCCGTTTGCCGCTGGAGAGTTGCGAGATCGACTGTTGCAGCATGGTCTGATTGTTGGTCAATGCGTTTGACGCCGTCAGGGCGCCGATGTTCGTGATTAGACTTAGAGACATAGCAAGTTCCCTTTGCTTCTCTTTCGAAGCGCGCATCCTGGGATGCGATGTATTCGGTAGCCGATGGTTTCCCGTCACCAGCTACTTGTCTGCAAACTGCCGCGCGTCGCGATTGTGGGAGCGTGGTTGGCCTTGCTTAGGAAGCGTCTTTCCCCATCTCCGCAAGAACGCGGTTATGGTACTGGGTGAACGTCGCAAGCTGACCCGATTTCGTCCGAGGCTGGGACACCCTGACCCGCACGGGACGAAGCGACCGTGACTTGAAGCGCTCCATGACGCTGGGGCACAGCGCAAATACCTTTCCTACGCGGATGGCATTTCTCTTGCTGATACTCGCATCCATATGCCGAAAGAAGGTCTCATCGCACTCGCCGAAAGCTATGGCCTGGAACGCAATGAGTTGCGTCAGCTGAAGCTTCTGGCCGAGAATTTCTTCGACAAACTGCGCGAAGACCTCCTTGGCTATGTCGGACGCTCGTTGCGAGTCGTCGACCTGGCGCAAAGCACTTTGAGCTTCATCGAGTTCTCGACCGATGCGGTCGCCGCGCGCCATCTGATGTTTCTTGGCTTCACCGATCAGCATATCGCGGTAGTGCGCCTCGACGATGACCTGGCTCGCGCGCTGATCGAATGCATGTTTGGCGGCGCCAGCGCCAAGCCCGATGCCCCCGAGCGCAAGATGACCGCGGTCGAAGAACGCGTCATCGCCAACACCATAGGGGCCGCAATCGTTCGGACCGCGCAGCGCGTGCTCGGCCCGATGCTCCACGACAGCATCAACCTGCGCATGTTGCGGATTGAACACCGCCCGGTATTGATCGCCGATACTTTCGCGCCATCGGAACAGTTGGTAACCGCGCGCGTCCGATGCGACGCCGGCGCCAAGGGCGGCTTTATCGAACTCGGGCTGCCCTTCTCTCTCATCTACAAGATGCGAGGAACGCTCACCCCGGTGCGGTCCCAAATCGCGGTGGCGACCAACGGTGAGCTTAAGGCGCGGACCTTCCTCGGCGCTGCGTCGATGGAGCTCTCCGCAGTATTGGGACAGCTGAGCATGCCACTGAGCGGCATCCGCGCGCTGGCGCCCGGCTCCATCCTGATGCTGCAAAAGGCGCAGCGTGGGCTGCCTAACATCGAGCTTAGATCCGGAGACCAGCCACTGTTCAGCGGTATGATTGTCGAGCAGGACGGCTGGTATCGATTTTTAGTTGACAAGATTGGAGGAACCAATGAGCGAGCAAACCCAGACCGCGCCGACGCCTGAAGAAACTGCGAGCGCTGCCATACCCGCAACCGCGATTAGCCCCATCAAGAGCGAACAGATTTTCCAGGCCAGCAGCAAGCGGGCCGCGGCGCGTCCGCGCGAGGACGGGAAGGACAGCACCTCCGTCGAGTTCGGCGTGCTGCGCCAGGTCCCGATGACGGTGCAAGTTGAAGTCGGCCGCACCAGTATGACGCTGGGCGAGGTCCTCGATGAACTCGAGGTCGGTTCGAGTCTCAGGCTCGATCGGCATGCGGGTGACCCGGTTGAGGTTTACATCAACGGCGCGCTGTTCGCGCGCGCGGAAGTGGTGGTGCTCCAGGATCAGATCGGCGCGCGCATTATCGAGCTGGTCGATCCGTCGCAGAACTCCCGTCCCTCGGGTCTTCGATAATTCATGGAAGCTATAGCCTCAGACGCTAATGAGTCGTCGCGCGGGTCACGGCAGATGCCGCGCGTCTGCCTGGGTCCTAGTGCGCCGGCCGAGATGGCCGATTTCATCGCGCGCGCGGGAATCGAGGTGCTGCCGTTCGCCAACAAGCATCGTGCGACGACCTATGTTGACTTCGTCGGCGCGCGACCTTCCGTGGTCGAAGTCGTAAGCATCGATCTCCTCGTCAAGGGATCCCGCGCGCCGCGCAACACTGCTGACCTCGCGACCGATCAATGGCAGACCGCCGCCTGCATGGTGATTTCCCACGCTCTGCGGCTCAAGCCGCTTTTGCTTACCGCCGATCCCGCGATGCTCGGTGCGATCCGCAGCGCGATGGGTGTGGCGGCGAGCCAGGTACCGGTCATCGTCAGCGGCGAGATCGGGTCCGGCAAGTACAGTATCGCTCGAATCATCCACAGCGCGAGCCGACGCAGCGGCCCCTTGCACAGCATCAGCTGTGCGAGCTTGCAGGATGTCGATGTGGAGAATCTCATCGTCACCCTGCCCGCTTCCGAGGGTCATGGCGGCTCGGTGCTGTTCCTCGATGAGATTGCCGAGCTGACCGATGCCGCGCAGCTTAAGCTGTTGCAGATACTCCAGACGCTCGAGCGCACTCCGCTTCTGGAGGAGCGCGAACACGGCGCGTCGATGCGATTTATCGCGGCCACCAATCGCGCGTTGGCCACCATGGTCGAGCGCGGCGATTTCCGGCGCGAGCTGTTCTGGCGGCTCAATGTCTTCAGCCTGGCGATTCCACCGCTGCGTCAGCGCGCCGGCGACGTCGCAATCCTCGCGAAACTTTTTCTGCGCCGCGCCAATCCGCGGCGCATGTTCACTCCGATGGCGCTACGGGTGATGGGCGCCTATGCCTTCCCTGGCAACGTCATGGAGCTGGAAAATCTGGTCACCAGGCTCGCGATCGCTCCGCTTGGAACCGGCAACAGTCTTATCGATGTGCCCGACGTGCGCCGTCATCTGATGGTGGTTCCGACTGCGGGTGAGCAGCCGGTCAGCGGGTGGAAGAGCAGCCGCGAGGAAGCGCGTCGCGCGATGATCCTCAAGACCATCGCGGCCGCGGGTGGCAACCGCGCCGAAGCCGCACGCCGGCTCGGTATCACCACCCGTGCATTGCAGTACCACATCACCAAGGCGGGACTGTCGCGTCCGTCGGCGCGGATGAAAGCTACCGCGCCGCGAGCGAATGCCGCGATCTTCCAGACCTCGACACCGATGCATGACCTTTCGACGCCGCTGGACTTTCAGGCCGATGTTCTCGAAACCGGAGTGGTGGCGCCATGATCGAAGAAGACGACCATCCAGCACACCCCGACGAACGATGGCTGGTATCATACGCGGACTTCATCACACTGTTGTTCGCGCTATTCGTACTGCTCTATGCGCTTTCGAATTCCAGCAAGGCCAAGGCAGCCGCGGGAATGAACTCGGTCGCGAAGGCGGTCGGGATGCGCCCAAGCTATGGCTCGGGCGGTGTCCGTCCGGGCCTGGCGCAATCGCCCGGCGGTGTGGTCGGCGCGACGCAACTCGCTGCCGCCAAGGCGCAAATCGCCGCCGCCGTCGCGCAGTATCCCAACTCCGGCCTAACGATGACGATGGATGCGCGCGGACTGGTCATCTCGCTTTCGGCCGCGAAGTTTTTTCCCAGTGGCGAAGACCAGATCACGCCGGTGCAGCTCCCGGTGCTCGGCGCTCTGGTTAAAACCATGGCCTCCCTGCCCAACAGCTTTCAGATCGATGGCTTCACCGATTCGGTCCCCATCGTCAATGCGCGCTTTCGCGACAACTGGGATCTCAGCGCGGCGCGCGCCTCGAGCGTCCTGCGCTACACCCTCTCGCATACGTCGATCACCGCCGAGCATCTGGCGATCGCGGGTTATGGTCCATTTCACGCGGTCGCCGACAACGCGACCGAGGACGGACGCGCGCTCAACCGCAGGGTCGAGGTCATCGTGAAGCCGGAGGAGCCGAAGGCGCCATGACGTCCAAGGTTGTTGCACCATCCTCCCACGCGCCACGCAAGTATGAGTTGTGGCGTCCGATCATCCAGCCGCAGCGACGCGTGGTCTTCGAGCGCATCCATAACCGGATTGCGGAAGCATGGTCGCACTCGATGCGGGGCTATTTGCCGGGTGACAAACGTTTCGAATTCGAAGCGATGGGTTTCGAGGTCTTTCGCGATTTTAATTCCGATCAGGCCGAGGGCTCGCAGATCGTTGTGTTCGCAATCGAACAAGCGCAGGTCAGCGGCTTTCTGATGGTGAGCGGCGTGGTCGCCCGCACGTTGGCCGACACCCGGCTCGGGATCAAACCGTCGCCGACTCAGGCGCCGAAGCCGAACTTTACCCGCATCGAGACCGGAGTGGTGCGCGAAGCGATTCGCACGATGTTGGCGCGTCTCAGCGAGACGTACCTGGAGGTTGGTCTAGGAGCAATCGGAGGAGTGCGCGAATGCGATCGTCTGGGCGATACGCTCATGTTCGCGCCCGAGGACTACCTCGTGGTCCTTCGCTTTCGCATTGGCGCCGCCTCCGACGGATTGCGCATAACCGTGGCGCTCAGCAGTAATGCGATCAATGCCGTCCGCGAAAGCCAGCATGTCACGGTAGTCAAACAGGCGAGCGACCTGGAACGTATCGCGGGACAGTTGCCGCTCAAGGTCGAGGTGGTCCTGGGCGCCTGGAAGACTTCGATTCGCGAACTCAGGCAGCTCCGCGTTGGCGATCAGATCGTGCTCCCCGATGGCGAAGATGGATGGCTCGCGGCGGGCGACGTCCGGCTTCGCAACGGCAAAATCGCGTTCGCCGGCGGCAAGACCACCATTGAGATCAAACCGAGCGTGCGCAGCCGATGACGCAATTGAGTCCAACCCTCGATGCCGAGATCCTCGTGGCGGCGGTGATCTCGCGGACTGAAATTCCGGCGGTCACCATCGCTGCGCTCGAACCCGGCGACGTGCTGGAAACCGAGCCGGAAGTCGGCAACCGGACTTTCGTACGGCTGACGATCGGAACGACCACCATCGCGCTTGCGTCGATCGCGAAAGTCGATGGGCGATTGATCGCCACCATCATCAGTAACAACCGTCCGGATGGATCCGGACCAAAGGACGCCACATGGAAGGTCAGGAAACCCAATCAGCCGATGGATTGAATCGCGCCTCGTTGCTCGCGATGACGCTGGACAAGCCCGTGCTCGCGCGGGTGCTCAAGCATCTCTCGCCCAAGGAGCTGACTCGCCTGATGGGCGGCTACGAGGCGGTCATCACCGCGGGAAAACCGAAGGGTGCGCAGATGGCCTCGGTCGGCAAGATTTTTCTTTCCTCCGAACCGTCCGCGTCGGCCTCGACCTTCAAGGATGCGCTGGTGATGGCATATGGCGAAGACAACGCCGACCAGATCCTTCGCCACGATCAGTGGCGCACGATCTCCGAGCGCGTGAAGCCTGAAACCTTTGCCTCGGTCCTGCGCGAGGAACGTCCCGAGGCGGTCGCGATGGCGCTTTCGCAGTTGCCGCCGCGTTTCGCCGCCGATGTGCTCGCGCGTCTGCCCGAGGAGCTTCGCGCCGAGGCAGTGGACAATCTCGCATACGCGGAATCGGCGCCGCGCAGCGCGCTCGACGCCATCCTGCGCGCGGTCGAGTAAAGCTTCAGCGGCAAGGCCGGCTCCGAGGAAGGCAACCAGAAGGCCGGCGCGAAGCGCGCCGCCGCGATGCTCAACCAGCTCGACTCCGACAGCGCGAGCGCGATCGTTACGCACATTCGCAACCGCGATGAGAAGCGCGCCTCCGCCATCGAAGACGAAATGTTCCACTTCGCCGATCTCCTTACGCTCGACAATCGCTCGCTGCAGACAGTGTTGTCCGAGGTTCGCCCCGAGCGCATTGCGCTCGCGCTGAAGGGCATCACCGATGACGAGAAGACGCTGGTGTTCGCCGCGCTGCCCGAGCAGGTCCGCGTCGTGGTTGATTCGGAAATGTCCGAGAGCGGCCGCGTGCCCGCGCGCGAGGTGAAAGCCGCGCGGCGTGAGCTCACCGAGATGGCAATCAACCTCGATCGCCAGGGCAAGATTCATATTCATGGCGAAGAAGAGTCGCTCGACTGATGCGATCCTACGTACATCACCACCGGTCGCTCGCGGTAGGCTGCCTGCTAGTACTCGGAATGCTAGTCGGGATTACGTCGAGATCGTTTGCGGTCGAGAGTGATCCTTATGCGGCCGCTGCCCAGCAAGCCGGGGTGCCGCTCGAGGTTCTGGTCGCCGTCGCGGGCGCGGAAAGCGGGTACCATCCGTGGGCGCTCGACATCGAAGGGCGGCAGGTCTTCTGTAAGTCGCGCGCCGAAGCGGAAACCGTGTTGGCGCACACCGCGACCACCAATGTCGATATCGGTGTGATGCAAATCAACTGGCGCTTCTGGGGGCCGCGCCTGGGGGTCGCGAAGAATGACCTGCTCGACCCGCGCACCAATCTGCTGATGGGCGCGCGCATCTTGCACGATAGCCTCAGCCGCAACGGTTCCCTGTGGCGGCGCATCAGCAATTATCATTCGGGCGCGACGCACGAGCGCGATCGATACAACCAGCAAGTCTACAACGCGTACGAACGTTATCTCCGAGGCGAGGTCCACTAAGCAGCAGCTACGACGCGTCGGGCGGGAACATCATCTTGCCAGCGTGAAACTCCTTCGCCACGGCATCGATGAAGCCGTGACGAATCGGCCATTCAAGCCGGCTATCGCGCCAATGGATGCGTCCATCGGGGCCTTCGAATTCATCAGCGATGCCCTTGGTCCTGGCGACCGCTTTGGTGAGGCGTTGGCGATCGCTTCGGCACGCGGGAACTTCGCGCATCCGCATCATCCACGCATCGAGACGCGGATAGTCAGTGAATCCGATTCCGGTGACACGCGCCAATGGCACATGACAGACCGCGGCGAAATCGGCCATGCTGATATCGCCGCAAAAGAAGTTCCGCTCGCCGAGCTCGCGCTCGAGGATTTCGAACAGCGTGCGAAACTCGGCGACCGCCGCGTCCTTCATCGCGGGGTTGCCGCGCAGCTCGCCAAAGAAATATCCGAAGGTGACGGCATCGAAGCTGCGATCGCAGAGGTCATCGAGCTTGCGCATCCGCGCGCACTCGTACGGATGGCGCGGGAAGAGCGGCGGAGTCGGAAACGCATCTTCGAGATATTCGCCGATGATGGTGGAATCCGCGATGACGCTGCCATCGTCGAGCACCAGGGTCGGGACTTCGGCGCGCTCGTTCGCGCAGCGGAGATCCTCGTTGCGATCGAGCGAGTAGCAGCGTTCGATCGGCTCATACGCGATGCCTTTATAGTCGAGCATCATTTGAACCTTGCGCGCGTACGGACTGGTCGCAAAGGTAAACAGTTTCATGTCGCGTCTCCCTGGTCAGATTCGTGATCGATGACGCATCTTGCCGTCGCGCGTCTCACCAGCATTCGAGTCGGCAAGGATGACACATGACTAATTAGTGCCGTCGTGACCGATCACTGACATCGGTGCGCGCTGCTGTCAAAGCCGATCGGCGCGGTCCCTTCCTCGGCGCCTCGCACTCGCGTTTTCGTACGCTTCGTCGCGATCAGCGACACCGATGAGATGCGTCATCGCGGGACGAAAGGAAAACCCACTTCCCCGTGGTCTCAGGGATGAAGGACGGAATTCACGGCCGGTAAGTTTACCCCGTTCTGGCGCGACAGTTGCTCTCTCCCTTCTGCATGGAAATCCTGCGTCCCGAACAACAGGTAATGCAGGCCGCGCTCCAAGTGCGCTCGGCGCGCGCGGAATTGCTGGCGGGCAACGTCGCCAATGCTGACACCCCCGGTTACGTCGCGCGCGATCTGAAATTCGACGCTGCAATGGATCAGGTGATCGACGCGGGCAGCAGCCAGGACACCTCAGCCTCTTCCAGCGACGCCATCGTGAAACCCGAAAATCTCCGCTTCGACAGCAACGACGTCGACGTTAACCAGCAGTTGGCGAAATCGTATGAGAATTCCCTCAGCTACGTGGCCACTCTCAAACTCTACGGCGACTCGATGAACCGCATCACCACCGCTACCAGCAGCAACTAAGGAACATCATGTCAGTCGAAGGAATCATTGGAATCGCCAACAGCGCGCTGACCGCCCAGTCGCAGCGCATCACGCTCATCGCGCAAAACCTCGCCAACGCCGACTCGGTAAATTCGCCCGAAGGCGGGCCCTATCAACGCCGGCTCGCCATCTTCGAGTCGCAGCAGGTGGGAGAAGGCGCCAGCGCAGGCATCGGAGTGAAAGTCGCCGCCGTAGTGAAGGACAGCGCACCGCCGCATGAAGTCTTCGACCCTTCGAATCCTTTCGCCGATGCAAACGGTGTGGTCAAGGAGCCCAACGTCAATCCGGTTTTCGAGATGGTCGACATGATGCAGGCCTCCCGCTCCTACCAGGCCAATCTGTCGGTCATCCAGAGCGCGAACACCAGCGCCATGAAAACCCTCGACCTTTTGAAGTGACCACTGAAGCTAGCCGATGAACACTATTGTACCTAACCAGGGAATTCCGGATCTCGCGTCGATCACGCCGCAGGATGCGACCACAGCTCAGCAGGGCGGCTTCTCCCAGGTCCTCGAGCAGGTGAGCAATGTGCTCGAAAATGCCGACCAGATGGCCGCCGGCTATGCGCAGGGCAAAGTCGGACTGACCGACGCCGTGCTCGCCTCGCAAAAGGCCGACACCACCTTTTCGCTCACGATGGCGATTCGCAACAAAGCGCTCGCCGCCTACCAGGAAATCATGAACCTGTCCGTCTGAGGCGCTGATCGATGAAGCAATTGCAGCAATACTTCAATCAGGCGCTCAAGCTGATTAACGACTTTCGCGCCGGCAACCGTCAGATGTTCAATCTGATTGTCGGAACCGTCGGCATTGCCGCCGTGCTCGGCGCCGCGCTCTATTTCATCAATCCCGGCGCGCCCGTGGTGCTGGTCGCCAATCTGAATCCAGCCGACCGCACTGCCTTGGCCCTGCGTCTGCGCCGCCACGACATCAAGTTCACCCTCGGCGCCGATTCGATCACGGTCGGTTCGCGCGACGTGAACCAGGCTCGCACCCTGCTGCAATCGAGCCCCGGCTTTTCCGGCGGCTCCGAAGACTTCACCCTGTTCGACCGCTCGACCATGGGCCAGAGCGACTTCGATGAACAGGTGAACTACCAGCGCTCGCTGCAGGGCGAACTCGAGCGCACCATCATGGATATCCACGGCATCGACAGCGCCCGGGTCATGCTCGCGATGGGTCGCCCGTCGCCCTTCGCGCTGGGACCCTCGGAAGCCGAGCACGCCTCGGTCATGCTGACCACCGCACCCGGCGCCACCATCGACGCCGCGATGGCTGCGGCGATAGCGCATCTGGTCGCGACCTCGGTGCGCGGGCTGGAACCCGACAGCATAACCGTTACCGGCAACGACGGTGCGGTGCTCTATCCTCCGCAGAAAAATGACGGCGAGCTCGGCGAGGCGATGAGGTTGCGCAACGACTTCGAGCATCGGCTCGAAGGCAAAGTCTCGACGCTCCTCAGCCGCATCATGGGCGAAAATCGCTACGCGGTTCAGATCGAGGTCGACGTCGATGCCTCCCACGTCTCCAGCAACGAAACCCAATACGGCAAGGGCGATACTACTGTTCTAAGCGAGGAGCATTCGCAGACACCGGCGGGTGCGAGCTCGGGCGGAGTGCCGGGACTGACCTCGAATCTTCCGATCGCCAATCCGAACCCGAAGTCGGCATCGGCCGCTTCACCGAAAGCGAGCGCCGAAGCAAGTCCCGCAGCGGAAGCTACCACTGCTACCGCTCCGGTAAGCACTGAATCGCAAAGTCAGAACGCCGACATGTCGCGCAAGGACATCGTCAACTACAAACCCTCGATTCGCGAAGTCAATAGTGTCGACGCGCCGGTGCGTATCAAGCGGATCACCGTGGCCGCGGTCCTCGATGGCACCTACGACCACGGAGTTTTCAAGCCTCTTGATGAGGCGCGCCTCACGGCGATCAAGGGATTGGTCGCGGCGGCGGTCGGCGCGGATCTCGAGCGTGGCGACTCGGTCGATATCCAGAGTTCGGCGCTCTCGCAGCCCTACGTCGCGCCGATGCCCAATCCCATCGATACGCTCCGTTCATTCATCGCCGACCCCGTTCATCTGTATGAAACGGCCGGCGTGGTTTTGCTGCTGTTTATCGCGATGGTGTGGATGCTGAAGCGCTCGCTCTCGCGCCGCTCCGCTCGCAAGCGCGCCATCGCTGAGGCGAAAGCCACAGCCGCGCAACCGCCCGAAGCACCCGCTGCGGTCGAAGCTCCGACGCCGCCAAAAGAGCGCGAATCCGACTTCGAGGAAATCCGCAAGCGCGTCAATGAGGAAGTCGAGCGCAACCCTGAAGCCGCGGCCGAGATCCTCCGCCGATGGCTCGCCGAGGGTACTACGACTGGAAATGGCGCGGCTGCTCCAGCCCCGGAAGCGAGTCATTGATGAACTCGAGCACCGCGAAAAGCTTCGCCTTCCCAGCGAGGAACAAGCTCGATGCGTTCGAGCATCAGGCCAACCGTGCTCGCGACGCCCAACTCGAAGCAGCGCTCACCGACGCTATCGCACGTGGCTATGGCGAAGGCCTCGCGCGCGGTCGCGAAGAAGCGAAAGCCGAGGCGAGCGAGTTGCTCGAATCCTCATGCCGCGAGGGCCGCGAGCTTGGACATGCCGCGGGGCTTGCCGAAATGACTTCCGCCGCCGATGGCCTGCGGGCGGCACTCGAAGCCTTCGCCCTCGATCGTGCGAAGGTTGCCCTCGAGGCCGAAGCGTTCTGCGTCGACCTCGCGCTGGCGATCGTCGGGCGAATCATCGAGACCGACAAAGCGCGCGCCGAGTTCGCCCGCCGCGCCACCAATGCTGCTTTGAAAGCGCTCGCACCCGCCGCGCCGTCGGCGGTCTTCCTCAACCCAGCCGACCTCAAGTGCGTAGGCAAAACGATGAGCGAGCTGCCGCTTAAAGAAGACGCGACGCTGGCGCGCGGGACCTCGCGCGTCGAGGCCGGCAGGTTGCTGGTTGAAAGCTCTCTCGATGAGGCTTTTGCGCAGGTCCGTGCGGCAGTCATCGAAATCAAGACCAAGCGCATCACCAAAGCCGAGAATGTCAAGGCGGGGAAGCGCGATGCTATCTAACGCCGATTATCTCGCCGCGCTGCCCGAAGTGAATTTTCCGGTCTGCGGAAGACTCACCCGCTCAGTCGGCCTGCTGCTCGAATCCACTGGACCGGATCTTCCGGTCGGCACGCTGGTAAAGGTTCGCGACCGCGGCACTGACCTCGTATGCCAGGTCGTCGGATTCCAGGATGAGCGGTTGCAAATGCTCGCCATCGAGGAAACTCGCCAACTCGCACCTGCGAGCCTCGTTTCCCCACTCCATCTCACCTTCAAAGTCGGCCCGTGGATTTTAGGCCGCGTGCTCGACGGCCTTGGGCGCCCGCTCGATGGCAAGCCGATTCCCAACCTCGGCGAAGAGATTGAACTCCAACCGCCGCCGCTCGACCCGATGTCGCGCGGACTAACTGAAACGCAACTCGACGTCGGAGTGCGCGCCGTCAACGGATTGATGACGCTTGGCATCGGTCAGAAAATCGGCGTCTTCGCGATGCCAGGGGTCGGCAAGAGCGTTCTCCTCGGCATGATGGCGCGCGGCACTGCCGCCGACGTCAACGTCATCGCGCTGATCGGCGAGCGGGGCCGCGAGGCGCGCGAGTTCGTCAACGATACGCTCGGCCCCGAGGGGCTCGCGCGCTCGGTAGTGGTCGTCGTGACCAGCGACATGTCGGCGCCGATGCGCATCAAGGGCGCCTTCCTCGCCACCGCGATCGCTTCATGGCTGCGCCAGCAGGGCCGCAGCGTGCTGTTCCTGATGGACAGCCTCACTCGTGTCGCGATGGCGCAGCGCGAGGTCGGACTGGCCGCGGGCGAGCCGCCAACCGCGCGTGGCTATCCGCCTTCGGTCTTCGCGGTGATTCCCAAACTCGTGGAACAAGCCGGGGTGGGCAAGAACGGCAGTGTCACCGGGATCTTCACCGTCCTGTTGCACGAAGAGAACGACCCCATCGGCGAGCTCGCGAAGTCGGTGCTGGACGGACACATCACGCTGTCGCGCGATCTGGCGGGTCGCGGTCACTATCCCGCGATCGACGCACTCACTTCGATCTCGCGCGTCGCGCAGCGAATTTGCACCCCCGAACATAGTGCCGCGCGCCGCCGCTTCATCGAGCTCTATGCGCGCTGGCGCGATGCCGAAGAACTGATTGCGCTCGGCACTTATCACGCCGGTGCCGATCGCCGCACCGATGAGGCCGTCGCACTGCACGAAAAGCTCGAATCCTTTCTTAAGCAGGACGTCAACGAAACCGTGTCGCTGGAAACCAGCGCACTTCAACTCGCAGAGGCGATTTCGTAAATGCAACGCGAACGGCTTCTCACCCAATTGATTCGGCTCCGCGAACTTCATCTAAAGAGCCAGTCGGCGCAGCTCAAAACTCGCGCGCAAGAACTCCGGGAAGTTCGCGATCGTCAGGAAGAAGCGCGCGCCGCCGCGGCCGGCTCACTGGACGACGCCCATAGCCTCGCCGATCTCGCGCACTTCGGACACGTACGCATTCACAGCGCGAAGCTCGCCGACAAAGTTGAAATCGAAGTTCGCGCGTTGAGCGAGAAAGTTGGACATGCGCGCAAGCTCACCGATTCGGCACGCGACGCACGCGATGAACTCCGCCGCGAACGCATCAGCGCGACCGAACGCTCGATGGAGACCGAGGCGGAGCATTTCTTCAGTTGGAAAAAGGACAACCAACGATGAGTACCCCAGTACACGGTAAGACTTCGCTCGCAGAGATGCTGCTCGCCGACGGCGCCGCGCCCGGCAAGCGCGGTGACGATAGTCACGACAAGACCAACACCGTCGACTTCGGCGCGACGCTGACCAGTCTCATCGATCAGAACGTGGCCGGCAAAGCCGCAGCTACCGGCGACGTCGGTCCATCTGCGGCAACACCGGGCGCGAGCAAACACGGCCAGAAGGCATCGACGACTTTCGACCCGAACAGCGCGGAGGCTGACGACCGGTTCTCTGAAACCGCCGCTATGCAGGTCGGCGCAAAATCGCGTGCTCCGGCTTCCTCGGTTGAAACGGCTTCCCACACTTCGCGCGCGCGCGGCGATTCCTTCACCGCCCTCCTCCGCAATCATAAATCGACCAATGAACCCCAGGTCGCAATAGAGCAATCAACTCTCTCCGGGCACGACGCGAAGGCCAACCCTGGCAAGGACCCTTCAACTCCCGCGGCGGGCGACAAAACCACCGTCGATCCAGCGACGCAACCCGCGAGCACTTTGATAGCCGCGCAATCCGCAGTGGCGGCGACGATCGATGCGCCTGTGCCAAATCCGGACACTGCGCTCGATTTTAGGAAACAACCCTTCGCCTCGAAGGGGTCAGATGGTGCTTCGAGCGCGGCGGACACACAAATTACGGCGTCGAAGAATTTCGCCAAGGTTGCCAACCCCGCGCCCATCGATGCCGAGGCGGACATAGCAGCTCACTCGACGCCTCACGTTAAGGATGCCGCGCATCCGCCTGCCGATCGCGCAACCGATGGCACGTCAACTGCTCTCTCTTCGCCAAAGAGCATGAATCCCGCGGACCCAAAAAATGCGCCGCAGACCTTCGCCAAGGTCACTGCCGACTCAACCACCTCGAGCAGCGGTACGGTCGCGTCGCAAACGCAAATGGAAGCCGCGGTCGCTGAAATAGCGCCGCAGGAAGAGCGCATCCGGACCAATACGAAGGACACTCCGAGTCAACCCGCGGCTGCATCGGGCCTCGCGAACGATTCGACTCATGCTGCCGCCGCGCAGCCGGTCGCGCCAACGACCGAGGCCGCGGCCATCCGCCTCAATCCCGAAGTGTCCGCCACGCGCGACCCGAATCGCACCGTCAGCATCACCGTGCAGCTCGCGAGCGGGCAGACCGCGCAAGCCAGCGTGCGCGAACACGCCGGAGCAGTGGATGTGAAGATCGTCACTCCAACCGCGGCGTCGGCGCAGCGCGTCTCGTCCGAGATGGATGGGATGCGTCAGAACCTCGACGCGGCCGGCATCAAGCTGGGGAACGCCGAAGTTTCATATCAGCACGGCGACGGCGGTGGCCGTCAGGGCCGCGAAGGCTATCAGCCTCCGGCGCAAAACCCATCGGCCAACGGAAAAGAAGTTTTCATCATGCATGAGGTAGTCCAATGAGCTCGATTCTGGATTCAACCACCGCGGCCGCCGCGCCGACCAATACCGCCGCCGCCGCAGGCGCGACACCCGCGCTCAACGCCAGTGATTTCCTGCAGATCCTGGTCGCAGAATTTCAAAATCAGGATCCCACGTCGCCGACCGATCCGACTCAGTACGCGAGCCAGATGGTGGAATTCTCCAACCTCGGACAATTGCAGTCGATCAACACGGATCTGCAAAGCAACCAGAATTCCCAAAACACTCTGATGCAAGCCGCATCCGCCTTCATCGGACGCGAGGTCGTCGCGCCCGGCAGCACGGTAGGTGTGCAGAACGACAAGGCTACCGCGATCTCATACGCGCCGACGTCGAATGACGCGTACACCGCGCTGGTCTACAACTCCTCCGGCGTGCAGGTCGACCAGGTGTCGCTCGGCGATCTCACCAGCGGCAGCCTCCAGACCTTCAACTGGAAGCCGCCGTCAGCGACGGCGGACGGCCAGTATCAGGTGAAAATCGTCAACAGCAAAAACGTCGCGCTGGGCGGCCTGCTCGAACAGGGCGTTGTGCAAAGCGTCGACCTCAACAGCACCGGCAGTGCGTCCTTGAATCTCGGCAACCTCGTCATCCCGGCCAGCAACGTCGGAAGTGTCGCGCAGCCCACGTCGTAAGCCGGACCAGAAATAAAGAGGGATCATCCAATGGCAGGAAGTTCATTAACCGTTACCGAAACCGGACTGCAGGGCGTCGAAACCGCGATGCAGGCGGTGAGCGATAATCTCGCGAACGCGCAGACCACCGGTTACCATTCGGAGTCCGCCGACTTCGCCACCCTGCTCGGCGAGTTCGTCGCCGGTAATGCGCTCGGCGGCGGCGTCACCACCACCGGCATTACCCGCGACCTCTCAGAGGGCGCCATCGCCCAGACCAATTCACCCACTGACATGGCAATCCCGGGCGATGGCTACTTCGTGCTGGGCGGCTCCTCGGGAGCCCTAAGCTACACGCGCGATGGGCAAACCCAGGTCGCCGCCAACGGCACGCTGGTGGGATTCAACGGCGACTCGGTGATGGGATACTCCGTCAATGCCGCCGGGCTCTCCTCGGGAGTGTTGGGGCCGATCATCGTTCCACAGGGAGTGCTGGCGCCGACCGCTTCCACCAACACCTCCGCCACCGGAAACCTCAACGCCGCGAGTCCCGTCATCGGAGGAGCGATCAATCCCGCCAATCCCGCGACTTACAGCACCTCGGTCAGCGTCCAGGTGTACGACAGCCTGGGCAACTCGCACGTTCTGACCTACTACTATCAAAACTCCGGGCCAGGCGTCGCTCCCGCGGCGGAAAACTGGAACTGGAGCGCGACGCTCGACGGCAGCGCGGTCGGATTAGCCAACAACAGCGGAACCGTGGGCTTCAACGCGGCCGGCGCGATCGTCAGCGGAGCCGCGCCTGCACTGCCATTGACTGCCACCGTCGCCGGTGCGGCCAATCTTTCACTTACAGTCAACTTCTCCGGCTTGACTCAATTCGCGGGCGGGACCGCCGTCACCGGCAATGCCGATGGAAATGCGGTCGGACGCCCTCAAGGCGTGCAGATCGGCAACAACGGTACGGTCTCGGTTTCCTATTCGAATGGGCAAACCGTTAACGTGGGCCAGGTCGCCGTCGCAACCTTTCCTTCCGAGCAAAACCTGCAGCTCGGCAATGGCGTCTTCGAAGCCACCAACAGTTCCGGCGCCGCGACGATCTCGACTGCAGGCTCCGGCGCCGCGGGCTCCATCCAGGCCAACGCGCTGGAAAGCTCCAACGTCGATACCACCAGTCAGTTGGTGAACCTCGTCGTCCTGCAGCGCAACTACCAGGCGAATGCCAAGGCGCTGCAGACCGAAGACAGTATTCTCGGCACCATCATCGGAATTCAGACCCAGTAACATCATGCCAAAGCCAATCATCATTATAGTAGCGGCGGTGTTGCTGCTCGGCGGCGGCGCCGGTGGATATTACTTCTTCGTGAGGGCCAAAAAGCCGGCCATCGCAAAAAAGGTCGCGCCTCCGCCGCCACCCAAGCTCGCATACGTCGACGTGAAGGAAATGACGATGCGCCTGGCCGACGCCAGCAGCGAACACTACATCAAGCTGTCGCCGGTGCTCGGAGTGCCGGAGGCCAAGTCCGATGAGATGGGAGAGAAACTTCCGGTCGTCCGGGACCGCATCGTCACCGTAGTGACCGCGCGCTCAGCGGCGGATCTCTCGACGCCGGCGGGCAAGGACAAGCTCAAGGCCGACCTGATGAACGTTCTGCATAAGGATTTCCACGACGACGTGGTCGACATCTATTTCTCGGATTACCTGGTCGAATGAAACTTACCCGACACATACTCGGCGGCGCCGCGACGATCGCCATGATGCTCGGTGCGACCGCCAGGCTCGCTCTCGCCGCACCGCATCAGATCGTCGGCGCAAACCGCCTCGCCGGCGGCAAACGTAGCCGACTTCGCGATTTCCATCGGGAACCGCGGCGCCGGCCCGCTCGAGATCGCCGCGCTGTTGACACTGCTCTCCTTGGCGCCCGCGTTGCTCATCATGCTCACCTCGTTCACCCGCATCGTGATCGTACTCTCGCTGCTCCGCCAGGCGCTGGGACTTCAGCAGACGCCGCCCAACATCGTCATCACCGGACTCGCGATGTTCCTCAGTATGATCGTGATGGCGCCGACGTGGATGAAGATTCGCGACGTCGCGCTGGATCCGTATATGGCCGGCAAGCTCCCGGTCGCGGAAGCCGCCGAGAAGGCGGAAGCGCCGCTGCGCGACTTCATGTTGCGCCAGACCCGCACCGAAGATATCGCGATGGCGCGCGGACTGCTCGCCAAGAGCAACCTCGCGACGGCCGATATGAGTGCTCAATCCCTCCCCTTCTATGCGCTGGTGCCGGCGTTCGTATCGAGCGAGCTGACTTCGGCGTTTCGCGTCGGGTTCCTCATTTATCTGCCGTTTCTGGTCATCGACCTCATCGTGGCCGCGGTCCTGATGGCGCTCGGAATGTTCATGCTGCCACCGACCGTGATCACCATCCCACTTAAGCTTCTGGTCTTCGTGCTGGCCTCCGGATGGCCGCTGCTGCTGGGGAATCTCGCCGGGAGTTTCTCGTAAGGAGCCATCCATCATGAATTCAGCCATCGCATCGGATTTGTTTCGCACCGCGCTGATGACGGCGGTCAAGGTCGGCACCCCTTTGCTGGGCGCGATGACGATCGTCGCGATCATCTTCGGCGTCTTGCAGGCTGCGACCCAAGTGCAGGATGCCAGCGTTTCGTTCACGCCAAAGTTGGCCGCCGCCCTCGCCGTCATCTGGCTCGGTTCGACCTGGATGACCGCGACTCTCGGCGGCTTCATGCATAAAACCCTGGTCGCGATTCCGTGGATAGTCCAGCGATGAATTTCAACGTCGGAAACGATGTCGCTCTCGCCTTCGGGCTGCTCTTCGCGCGTAGCGCGGGCGTACTCGCCGCGTTGCCAATGTTACTCGGCGTCGCACTTCCGGTTCGCATCCGCGTCCTCCTCGCGGCGGTGATCGCCGCGGCGTTGATGCCGTTGGCATCGGTCGCGATGCCCGCCGCCGGGGGCCTCATGTCAATCACCATCATGCTCATCCGCGAGCTTGCCATCGGGTTGATGCTCTCATTCGCCGCCGCCGTCGTGGTGGGAGCGGTGATGACGGCGGGCAGCGTGATCGGCGGCAGCATGGAGCTCAACAGCGGCGCCATCCTGCGCGCGGACGTCGAATCTCCCAACATCCTGTCCGATGGTTTCGGCGCGCTGGCGGCGATGCTGTTTTTCGTCGGCGGATTTCATCGCATGTTGATTGCCGCGCTGGCTCATAGTCTCAGCGTCTTTCCGCTTGGGGCGCTCCCGCTTCCCGAGCCTCGCACCATGATCCAGCTGGGCGGCCGGATGTTCGCGCTGGCCCTGGGCCTCGCGTTTCCGGTGATGGTTCCGCTCTTCGTGCTCTCGATCGCGCAAGGCGTGATCGCGCGACTCGCTCCGCAGGTGAACATTCTGACCGCGGCGCCCGCCGCGATCGTGACTGCCGGTCTGATGCTGCTGGTGCTCGATGCGACCGGCTTCGGCACCGGCATTATGCGGATGTGGACCAGCGTGATGACGCAATCGATGGGATGGCTCAATGGCTGATCGCGACGAAAAGATTTTCCCGGCGCTGCCGCAGAAGCGCCAGCAAGCTCGCGAACAAGGCCAAATCGCGCGCTCACGGGATCTGACCTCGGCGATTTCGTTCGCGGCGGCGATCCTCTTCCTCGCAGGCGCGACGCAAATCGCGGCCCGCTTTCTCCTCGGCGCGTTTCGCGAGGCGATTGCCGTTTCAGGATCGGCGGATCTCTCGATTGCGATGGGTCGCGCCCTGGCGTGGCCACTCATGGTTGCATTCATACTCTCCACGGTCCTGGTCGGCGCGGCGCTCGCGGGCGCGGCGGCGCAAGGCGGATTGATATTCACCTTCGCGAAACTCGCACCCGATATCAGCCGGCTGAATCCCATCAGCTATTTCGGTCGCATCTTCTCGTCGGCGGGGCTGGTGGAACTGGCCAAATCGGCGGTGAAGATCATTCTCATCGCGCTGGTCGCGTGGAAGACGGCCCTATGGGGACTCAGCCTTGCACTCGGCGCGCGCGACATTTCAGAGGGTCTGTTCGCGCTCGCGTTGGCCAGCCGCCGCATCATCTATATCTCCGTCACCATCGCGCTGGTCGCCGCTGCCGGAGACTACGCGCATAAGCGCTACGAACACGAAACCGAATTGCGCATGACGCGCCAGGAGTTCCTCGACCAGCTCAAACAGGACGAGGGCAATCCGATGGTCAAACGCGCGATTCGCAAGGCGCAGCGTGCGCGGCGCGGCAAACGTGTCGGCGGAATTCATCAGGTGGCGACTGCCACCGTGGTTTTGACCAACCCGACGCATTACGCCGTCGCGCTCCGATATCGGCGCGGCTTTGACTCGGCGCCACTGGTAGTCGCGAAAGGCGCGGGCGAGAACGCCCAGCGCATCAAGGAAGTCGCGCGCCTCGCCGCGGTGCCAATCATGGAGAACAAGCCGCTGGCACGCGCGCTCTTCAAATCCGTTGAGGTCGGCGAGCAATTGCCGCGGCAGTTCTACCGCGCCATCGCCGAAGTGCTGGCCACCATCATGCGAGCGGAAGCACGCCGCGAAAAAGAACAAGGAGTCGCATAATGGCTGGTAGCGCCCCGCGCGTCCCGTTCATATCGATGTCCGAGATCGCGCTGCCCGCGACCGCGATGCTGGTGCTGGCCGGGATGGTCGCGCCGGTCGGACCCACGCTGCTGGACGTGATGTTGTCGCTGTCGATCGCCTTGTCCATCACGGTGCTGGTGGTTTCCGCCTCCAATCGCAGTGCTTTGGAGTTCTCCGCATTTCCCACCGTGTTGCTGGTGGCGACGCTGCTGCGGCTGTCGCTCAACGTCGCCTCGACCCGGCTCATCCTGCTGCATGGCGATCTCGGACCGGCCGCGGCGGGCAGCGTCATCGAAGCGTTCGGGCGCGTCATCGTGGGTGACAACTACGCGATTGGAATCGTGGTGTTTATCGTCATCGCGATTATCAATTTCGCGGTTGTGACCAAGGGCGCGAGCCGCGTGGCGGAGGTCGCCGCGCGCTTCACCCTCGATGCGATGCCGGGCAAGCAGATGGCGATCGACGCCGACCTGAACTCCGGCAGTATCGGCGAGGAAGAGGCGCGCAAGCGTCGCCGCGACCTCGGGCGCGAGGCGGACTTTTACGCCTCGATGGATGGTATCGGCAAGTTCGTGCGCGGCGATGCGATCGCCGCAATGATGATCATGGCGATCAACCTGATCGCGGGACTCTTCGTCGGCGTCATCCAACACGGGCTGAGTATCATGGACGCGCTTCGCACCTACACCATTTTGACTGTCGGCGACGGTCTCGCAGCGCAGATTCCCGCGCTGCTGACTTCGACCGCGGCGGGCCTCATCGTGTCGCGCACGGCGAGTGAGTTCGACCTGCCCGAGACTATCGGCAAGGAGCTGATGCGCAAGCCCGGCGTGCTCTTCGGCGCGGGCGGTCTGCTCGGGCTGATCGGAATTTTTCCCGGCTTGCCGCATCTCGCGTTTCTCTCGATGACGGTGGGACTCTTCGCCCTCGGGATGCGCGCGCGTAAGCAGCAGGCCGACGCCGCGAAGGAGCCCGCGCTGGCGAAGCCGAAACAGGTCGATGGCGCGGCGGCGCCGTGGCCGGACATCTTGCGCCTCGAGCTTGGAGCCGCGCTGATACCGTTCGTTAACGAGCCCTGGAAGCTCGCCGAGAAGGTTCAGGCGCTGCGGCCCAAGCTGCGCGACGAGCTCGGCATCACGCTGCCGGCGATTCGGATCGTCGACAATCTCGCGCTCGACCAAAACGGCTATCGAATGTTGCTGCGCGGTACGGAAGTCGCCCGCGGGCTGGTGCGCGGCACCATGAGCCTCGCGATTCCGGGACCCAAAGGCCCGAATGCCGCCGTGAAAGGAATCGAAACCACCGAACCCGCATTCGGCCTGCCCGCGCTATGGGTGGGCGGTGAGCAGGTCACCAACGCACGCCTCTCCGGCTACACCGTAGTCGACGCGCTCACGGTGCTGGTGACCCATTTTGCCGAGGTGGTGCGCACCAACGCCGCCGAGATTCTCACCCGCAAGGACGTCGAGGGGATGCTCGACCTGGCGCAGAAAGTCGTACCGCGCATCGTCGAGGAGCTTTCAGGGGTGGGCATCCATCTCGGCTCGGTGTTCCGGGTGTTGCAACTGATTCTGGCGCAGCGCATCTCAGTGCGCGATCTGCCGGTAATCCTCGAAGCGCTGGCTGCGGAAGGCGCCTCGACCAAGGATCCCGTGGAGCTCGCCGGGCGCATCCGTCCACAACTGGGACGCGCGATATGTGAACCGCTGCGGCGACCCGATGGCGTCCTGCCGGTGCTGGTCGTCGATGCGTCCATCGAGGAACCATTTTTCACCGCGGTCAGCCAGGACCAAAAAGCGCTCACCGACCCCGCCATAGCGAGACAGGTGGGTGAGTCGATTCGCAAGGCCACCGCCGAGGCCGCGCTCAAAATGATGGAAACCCCGGCGATCGTGGTGTCGCCGCAGATTCGAAGATTGTTCGAACGCGTCGCGCGCCGCGCCTCGCGTCACGTGGTGGTGCTCGGTTCCAGCGACATTCCAGCCGGCATCGAACCCAGCATCGTTGGCAGGATCGCGTAGCGATCCCAGGAAGGATTCACTTAATCGCAAGACGCCTATGCGAGTTTACGAGGAACCATCCGAAGCCATCGCCGCGCCGATGCTCCCCGAGGGCGAGATCGCGCGTCTGGTCGAGGACTATCTGCCGCTGGTGCTGCATCAGGTCGATCGCGCATGGCTCTCGCCGCGCATCGGACTGGGACGCGAGGACCTGGTCTCCGCCGGATGCTACGGGCTGCTCCTCGCGGCGCGCCGCTTCGATCCTTCGCGTGGGGTCGGCTTCGGCGTATTCGCGCGCTCGCATGTGCATGGCGCGTTGATGCGCGAAATTCAGATCGCGATGAAAGGTTCAGGGGTCGGCAGCGACGAGGTTTTGATCATTGGCAGCGATATCGAGGTCGATTCGCTTCCCGACACGCACGACGCGCACGCCGCTGACAGTGCTGAGACGGCACAGGTACGCGAGTTGCTGGAGTATCAGCTCAGCGAGCGAGAACGTCTCATTGTGACACTTTATTTTTACGAAGAACTAACCATTGCCGAAATCGCCGAGGTGGTCAGCGAATCCGAGAGCGCGGTTTCTCGCGCGCTCAAAGGCGCGATCGATCGCTTGCGCGCCGTAATGAAAGACAACAAGGGGGACTCAAATTGAATGGTCTCTTTCTAGCCGCCTCCGGCGCCACGAGCCAGCTCGATGGACTCGGAACCGCGGCCGACAATCTCGCCAATCTCAACACGCCCGGCTTCCGCCGCTTCCAGAACGTCATCGAATCGGTGAACGGTAACGGCACGCCCTATCAGTATGCCGCCAGCGCGCCGTCCACGCTTGATCTGGCGCAAGGTCCGATGCAATCGACGGGCGATCCGATGAACGTCGCAATCAGCGGCCCCGGCTTCATGACGGTACAGACACCCAACGGCACCGCCTACACGCGCAACGGCAGCCTCCACATGGAGTCAGATGGAACGCTGACCGCGTCGGGATATCCGGTGCTGAACCAGACCGGCTCGCCGATCAATGTCGGGCAGGGCGGCACCGTAACCATCGGCGGCGACGGCAGCGTCAACGTCAACGGTCTTCCTAGCGGCCAAATTGCGATGGCTGACCCTGCGGATACGCAGATGGTGCCGGCCGGCGCCAGTCTCTATCGCACCGCCAATGAGGAGGTTTTGCCGCTCGCAACCAACAGCCAGATGCATCAGGGATTCCTTGAAGGGACCGCCGGCTCCGAGATGGGCACCATGGTCTCGATGCTGAGCATGATGCGCAACTACGACGCCTCGATGAAAGCCGTTCACGCCATCGACACTAATCAGAATCAAGCCATTCAGGCTTTCACACTCACGGCATAGGGGGACCAGGAAACGATGCTTCAGGCAATGTCTACCGCTGCGACCGGAATGCAGGCGCAGGAAACTCAGATTCAGGTAATTTCGAACAACCTCGCCAACGCCTCGACGCCGGGTTTCAAAGTCTCGCGCGCGCACTTTCAGGACCTGCTCTATGTCACTGAGCGGCAAGCCGGCACGCAATCTTCCCAAACCAGCTTCGTGCCGACCGGCTCTTCGATCGGACTCGGCGCCAAGACCGCGTCAGTGGACCAGGTCTTCACCGAAGGCGAGCTCGACAACACCGGCAATCCGCTCGATGTCGCAATCCAGGGCAACGGATTTTTCCAGGTCTCGATGCCGGACGGATCGATTGCCTATACCCGCGACGGCAGTTTCCGCACCGACCAGAACGGCAGGCTGGTGACCCTCGACGGTTACCCCGTCATGCCCGGCATCAATGTGCCGCAGAACTCGCAAAACCTGACTATCGGTCCCGATGGAACGGTGTCTGTGCAAGTGGGAAATCAGACGCTCCCGAGCCAGGTCGGTCAGCTTCAGGTCATCAACTTCCTCAATCCCTCGGGCCTGCAAGCGATGGGACAGAACCTCTACAAGCAGACGCAAGCGTCGGGCGCGCCGCAGACCGGTATCGCGGGTCAGAATGGTTTCGGTTCCATCGCACAGGGATTTCTGGAAATGCCTAACGAAAGCACGGTGCAGGAGCTTGTCGGGCTCATCTCGGCACAACGCGCGTACGAGGCAAGCTCCAAGGCCGTTCAGGTAGCCGACCAGATGCAGAACACCGCCAATGGACTCATTCAGTAAATCAAACCAACGCTATACCGGCGCGGTCAGCTTTCTGATCCTGCTGAGCGCGGTGCTGAGCGCGTTGATGATCGCGTGGTCGGTGGCGCATGCCGATTCGGCCGCATCAGCGCAACCAACTCCGTCGGCTGCGCCGACATCGAGCGAAGATGGCGCGAGCGCCGAGTTGACCAAAGAAATTAAGGTTCAGCTCGTGCGCATCGTGCCGGTCGATATGCGCATCGAAGACGTCACGCTCGGATGCAAACCGCCGGTGGGCGCGACGCTCAAGGCGGTAGCTCCGGGCATCACCAGCCTGACCTCGCGCAGCTTTATGGTCGAGCTGCAATGGGGAGATCGCACCATGTTCTGCTCCGCGGCGATGGAGGCGAGCCGCCAACTGATGACGGCGGCGCACGACCTCGAGGCCGACGCGCCGGTCAGCGAGGCTGACTTCGCCTCGAGCTGGGTCGACGCTTTCACCACTTCGCCGGGCGCGTTGGCGAGCTTTCCGGCTCAGGGACCTTACGTCAGCGCGACCTCGATTCGTGCGGGACAGCCGCTCTACCAGAACTCCCTCAAGCGGCCGATCGCCGTGCATCCTGGCGACCTCGTCACGGTGGTGGTGAAGAACGGCGCCATAACGGTGCGCGCGCAGTTGCAGGCACAAACGCCGGCAGCTGTCGGAGACAACGCGACCATGATCAATCCGGGCAGCGGGATGCCCGTCGCCGTGACTGTGACCGGACCGAAGACCGCGGAACTGGTGATGCAATGAAGACCACCATCGTCGAAATACTTCTGGTGATCGCAATCGGAACCATGGCGCAAGGATGCGCCGCCGCGATCCCCTTTCTACCGATGCTCGCCTCGGTCCCTGGCATGTTGATGACGCCGCTGACGTCGTCGAAATCGAAACCAGTCGAAAACAAACCGATGACCAGCGATTCCGAGATCCAGCAAGCCATCGTCGCGCCGCATGATATCGGCGATCGCGGAGTCGATATCGCGCAGCAGGATCGGGTTTCCTTTCAGCCCGCCGCCGAAGGCAGTATCCCAATGCGAGTTGGCGCGGTCGATATCGTCTCGGACGAGAAGGCGCGGTCGGTCGGCGACATTGTGACCGTCAACGTGATCGAATCGATGAGTTCGGAAGCGAAAGGGGCGACCAGTCTTTCGCACACCGGCTCTATCAGTGCGGGCTTGCCGAATCTTTTGAGCGGGACCGAGTGGCTGGGTCAACATTACCCGCTGCTCAACACCAGCAGTCTCATAAGCGGTTCATCTGCCAGCGCGACGACCGGAGGCGGAGACATGTCGGCCAACGACACATTTACCGCGACGGTCAGCTCAATCGTGGTGGCGGTGAATCCGAGCGGAACGCTCTCGATTCGCGGCGACCGCCAGGTCCGCGTCAATGGCGAAGACGACACCATCCGATTGAGCGGCGTGGTGCGTCCCGAAGATCTCGATTCCAACAACCAGGTCTCTTCGATGTTGGTCGCCAACCTGCAAGTCAGCATGGTCGGCGAGGGACAGATTCGCGACAAACAAGGGAATGGAGTCGGGACCCGGCTCTTCGATTGGATATGGCCATTCTAAAGCAACACTTTAAGTTAATTCTGTTCGCGATCGCCTTCGCAATGTTAGCCGGAGTGGCGGGCGCGCAAACGTCGCCTGAAGCCGCTACCGACCAGGCGCCCACGATGCCTTGGATGCCTCCCTCGAAGGATGGCAATCCCGCGCAGCTCTCTCCGGCGGGCGGCTTGCTCGGCTACCCGCAAGGTGCGGCCGGAAGCGAGGTGGTCCTTGCGACACTCGCGCATATTCGCGGCGTTCGGGTGAACCATCTGGTGGGCCACGGCCTGGTGGTCGGCTTGCAGAACACCGGAGATTCTCAGCAGACACTGTTCTCAATCCAGTTCCTCCTCAACGCGCTGCGGCATGAGGACATTACGATTCCCAGCAGCCTCAATCCGAACAATATGCAGACCCGCAACCTCGCGGCCGCCATCGTCACCATCGATCTGCCGCCCTTCGCACGAACCGGCGCGCGCATCGATGCGCTGGTATCGGCGCTGGGCGATGCGCGCTCGTTGCAGGGCGGCACGCTGATGATGACTCCGCTGCGCGGCGCCGACGGACGCGTCTATGCACTCGCGCAGGGTCCGCTGACCGTCGAAGGATATTTCGCGTCGGCATCAGGCGGCGCATCGGAACGCAAAAACTTTCAGACCGCCGGACAGATTCCCGGCGGCGCGACGGTCGAGCGCGAAGTGGCCGATGATTTCGGCCATAATCATGAGCTCGAAATCGACCTGAACGATCCCGATGCGGCGGTGGCGATGCGCGCGGCTGACGCTATCACGCGGCGCTACAAGGATATCGCGGTAGCGGTAACTGATCCGGGGACGTTGCATATCACCCTGCCGCCGGCACTCTCGCCGGTCAGCTTCGCAGCCGGCCTCAATGATGTCCGAATCGAGGCAGGTGAATCGGATCGCGTGGTGATGGACGAGCGCACCGGCACCATCGTAGTCGGTGGCGCGGTTACGGTAGGTCGGGCAGCAGTCAGTCACGGCAATCTCATCGTGACGATCGCGCCAACGTTGACGGTCTCCCAACCTGGAGCATTCAGTAAGGTCGGAACCACTGTCTCACTTAAGACTGCGAAGATCACTGTTGATGAGGACAAGGGCGAGTTCTTCATGCTGCCCAAGGGCGCGAGCATCGAGCAGATCGCCGAGACCCTCAATGCGATCGGGACCAAGCCCGGCGACACCATCGCAATTTTCGAAGGCTTGCGTGCGGCGGGTGCGCTGCACGGCGAATTAATTATCAGATAGGCGCAAGGAGTCAGGCTCAATGTCAACCTCAGTACCCGGAGTTTTCGCGCATTCGGTTTTCAGCGGCGGCGCCACGCGGCCGACCAATCAGAAAGCGGCGGCCGCGGGCTTCGCGCAAATCTTTACGACCATGCTCGCCAAGCAGATGCATCAGTCGATGGTGGGCGAAGACAACGGGCCGATGGGGATCAGCGGCGGCGCCAGCGGCGACATCTACGGATCGATGCTCGACCAGGCGCTCGGCAAGACGCTGGCGAAGTCCAAGTCGATGGCGAAGTCCAAGTCGATGGCGGGACTCACCAAAATGATCAACCGACAGATGTCGGGCCCGCGCCATCCAATCGCGTCGGCATTCAAGGACTCGCTCATCAAGGTAGCGGCGACTGAACCGACCCGTCCCGGAACCGGACAGCTCGCGAGCGGAATCGCTACCGCGATGGGACGCTCGTCGCAATTCGGGACGGAAAGCCTGGTGCGCAGCGATGGGCGAGGCCCGGTTTTGCTGCCACCGGCGCCGACCTCCATGGCACCCGTGTTGCAACCTCCTTCTCCCTTGGAGGGATAGTTCGATGGCGTCCTCAATTCAGGGCTTTACTGGAGCGCTCCCTGATCAGCAGATCGATCTCGTGAGCGCGAGCAAGATCTCTGGCACCGAAGCTCCCGCAAGCGCGACCCAGATCGCGCCAACTCCCGCGACTGCGCAGGGGGCGAATGACGCCACCGACTTATCCGCTCTGAGTGCGGTTCTGGCGAATGCGGTTGCCGTCGCCAGCGCACAGAGTCCGATCCGTCCGCCGGTGATTTCAGCCATCAAGGCCCAGATCGCGGCTGGCATGTATGGTCCCGACCTCTCGAGCGTCGCCCAGGCGATAGTTAAGGCGCTCTCGATAGGTTAACGACAATTGACAATGTTTACAGCCGAACGAATTGCAGCGCTGGCGGGCTCACTCGGTACCGCCGAGGGACTGGCCTGGGTAACTGCCGAGGTCAAGGCGCTCAGCCTGTCGATGACTGATTCGACCGGAGTGTTTTCGCGCGAGGAACTCGCCCAGGTAGTAGCGGCGCTGGATTCCTTAAGCGCCGCAATCCTCTCGATGGATCGAATAGCGCGCGAAATGCTCGGCGATTCAGGCTCAGGAGCTTTGGACTGTGTCGGTTAATCTTCAGGCCATCGGAATGAGCGGAATCGCCGCGGCGGAAGCGGCGATGGCGGCGGTGGAATCCAACATCACCAATGCTTCCAATATCAACTACTCGTCCGAGTCGGTTGGCCTCCAGACCACGGTGGGCGCCAATGGCGGCGGCAACGGTGTCGCGGTCTTGCAGACCACGCGAGCCGAAGCGCCGATGCTCTCGGATCAAATCAACAATACGCAAAATACCCAAAGCTACGATCAGGCGTTCTCGCAGGTGACGAGCGCCGCGCAGCAAATTGTTGCGCCCGCCTCGGGCGATTTGTCCTCGGCGCTGCAAAACGTCTTCAACGCTTTCACTGCACTCTCGGCTCAGCCGCAGGATGCGACCACCCGCACGGCAGCAGTTAGCGCCATCAATCAATTCGCGCAAACCGATCAGAATGTCTCATCCGGCCTGTATTCGACCGCGATGAGCCAATACGAGAGCGTCAGTCCTCTAGTCTCGCAGATTAATGCGGCGAGCACGCAAATCGCCCAGCTCAATGGCGCGATAACCTCGGCGCAAGCCAGCGGCCAAAGCGCTGCCCCGCTGCTCGACCAGCGCGATGCAGCCGCGAATCAACTCGCGAGCCTGATCGGAGCCACGACCGATGGGAATGGCAACGTGTCAGTGGGCGGAGTGCCACTAGTGTCGGGGACCTCGGCGCTGCAGTTATCCGCCACCGGTTCGGGATCGGCGATTGGGCTCTCCGTCTCTCTCGCAAAGGGCACTTTACCCCTCAGCGTCACTCAGATCGGCGGACAGCTGGGCGGCATCATGGCGGGGGCGCAGAGTACCTTGAATCTGCAAAGCCAGGTCGACAACTTCGCGCGCACGGTGGCATCCGCCCTCAACAATCAGAGCACGACGGGCTACGGTCTCGACGGTTCTACCAACAATGCACTTTTCACCATACCCGCGGCCGGGGGAGCTATCTCAATCAATTCCGCTTTGACGGCGCAAAACCTGCCGACCGCATCGACTGCGGCTGGCGTCCCGGGTGATGCCTCGAATGCCGTAGCGATGGCGGCGGTGGCCAACAATTCAGGGCTGTTCGGAAGCTATCCGAACAGCACCCCGCAGGAAACCTTCACTCAGATAGAGACCAGTTTCGGAAGTCAGGTTCAGAACGCCTCCAACGGACAGACGCAATCGGCGAACTTGCTGCAATCGCTCACGCAGATGAAGAGTACGATAACCGGGGTATCGCTGAACGACCAGCTGACCCTGCTCCTGCAGTATCAAAACCTATTGCAGGCCTCGGGCCGCGCGGTGCAGGCCGCCAATGACGACATCACATTTCTCATGCAGAACGTTACGTAAGGAATTGGGGGCTGACCGATGGCGATATCAGATCTCTCGTTGTTCAACTCGATGGCGACCGCGCTTGATACCACGACCGCGAACATCCAGAACATTCAGCAGTCGCTGGCCACGGGCAAGCGGGTTGTTCAGCCGTCGGACAACCTGGTCAACTATGGCGACGCTGAGTTGCTCAGCGCGCAGAACTCCGCGGTCACTAATGACATCAATACCGGCACGCAGGTTCAGGGTCTGCTTACTACCGCCGACAATGCATTATCCAATGTCGGCAACTGGGTGAACTCCGCATCCTCCATCGCAACTCAAGGCGCCGACGGCACCATGAGCACGGCCCAGATGTCGACGTTGGCGACTCAGGTGCAATCCATCCTCACGCAGGTCACCGGCGCCGCTAACACTGAATATGCGGGCGCGTACATCTTCGGCGGCAGCCAGACCGGTGCTCCCCCATACGATGCCAGCTCCAACTACGTCGGCGACTCTACTACCAACTTCGCGACCTTTAGCGATGGCACCAAGGTCCAGACCACCTTCGATGGAAGCTCGATCTTTGGCGACTCCGCCACCGGCCTTATCGGCACACTCACGACGCTTCAGAACGCTCTTCAGACCGGCAATCACACCGCAGTCGCCTCGACCCTTTCTGCGCTTCAGACGGCGGTTCAGAGTGTCGCCACCGCGCGAGGGAGCGTCGGCATCAACGAAAGCTCCCTGCAGACGTTCATCTCGAATGCCAATACTGAGAGCACCACGCTGCAGGCTTCGATTTCGAGCCTGACCGATGTCGACGTCGCCTCGGCGGCTCTGAATCAACAACAAACGCTATTGCAGGAACAAGCTCTGGTCTCGATGGCATCGGGCCTCGGCAAGATTCCGCTGGTAAACATCCTCGCCTGAAGTTTTCTGTGCACCCATGACTTTCACTCGCCGCGGCCGAGTTGAGCGTCGTGATTTAAAATCCTCTGACATCACGTCGGCTTGAAGTTCGGCACGGCCCCAACCTAGATTGAGTCGTTCCTACGATCCAATGTCTTTAGGTGCAGACTATGCCCGGTGGGTCCGAGATCGAAAAAATAGTCGCGGCTGTTCTTGCCGGCGTGCGAGCGTCCGGGAGCAAGGAGCTGAACGCATGGCATCATCCGGAACGCGACATTCGCAGTCTGGCCCAGAGCGACTACGCGCCGAGCCTTCGTCAGCAGCTTGATCGGATTGATGTCGAAGAGATCGTTCGCGCCGCGCGCACTGCTCTTCCAGGTCTCAACCGCGATCACGATCCCGAACTAATCGAGAGCTGGCTGACCGAAGCTTCCTCAAGCGGCCTCGAGCTGCTGTTTTCCCGAGTCGTCAATCGCCTCGACATACATCTTCACGGCGCGCCGTTCACCGGACCTGAGGGCCTCGCGCTTCGAGGCTTCTTTGTAAATCGCGACGACAAATCTCTCCAGCGTCCCCTGATCTACGTAAACACCGCGCATCATCCGGTGGCGGCTGCGGCCACGTTGTTTCATGAGGTCGGACATCTGGTGGCGTCCGAGGTCTTCGACCAACGGAGCCGCGAAGTGCATTTCTTTTTCGATGCCGACTACATTGCGCATCTCAATGACGTCGAGGAGCTCAGCGCGGACATCGTGCTGAGCCTGGTCGCCTATCCGGCGCCGATCGCGAAAAAGATCTTCGGCACCGCATGGAACTGGGACGCGCTTACGAGAAGCACGGAGTTGTCGAATGACGCGTTTTGCCAGGTCAGCGAACATTTTCGCGCGCGTTTCGGAGTAAGCCTCGCCGCGGCGGACCTCCCCGCGCGGCGCAAGCTCAACTATCTCGCCGGAATGATTCATTTCGCTAAACTGCGCTCGACGGTACTCGCGGAGTACGGGATATGAAGAAAGAGAACGAACTCGGCCTGCTCATCAAGCGTCAGCGCGATGTCTTCCGACTCACGCAACGCGAGCTGGCAAGTAAGCTTGGAGTGAAAGCCAGTCACGTCGCATACATCGAGGGCGGTCTGCGCCGGCCCTCACTTTCGCTGGTCAAACGGCTCGCGGAAACGCTGGGACTCGACAAGCAAAAGCTCCTGCTGATGACCTACCCAGAAGCGCGCCATCTCATCGCTATGCGCCCGAAACCCGCGCCCGGTAACCCCGAGGCCGCATGGCGGGAGTTTGCCGGCGATCGCTCAATGCTCACGAAGCATTCGATCACACCGGCCGAGCTCAAGGTCCTTCGCCAAGTCGCGTTGTTGGGCAACGTCGCGGCGCCGCGCAACCTACTCTTCGTCCTTAACGCGATCCGCCAGGCGGTAGCCGAAGACTGACCCTCATCCCCGGTGCAAGCAGAAGCTATTTTTTCGTAGCCCACGCCGGATCGTTCGACAGGGTCGGATACCCCGAACCGAGCTGAATGAGCACGCCGTGGCTCGAGCGCGGTGAGATGAAGCATTCGTAAGAGGTCGGCGAGTACTCGACCTCATCCACAACCCGCACGCCCCCTTCCTTCAACTCTGCGGCGGTTTTCTTTACATCCGGTAACGCGAAGGTCAGGTGATGCATCCCCTCGCCCTTCTTGGCGATGTAGCCATGCAAAAATGAATCGTCGCCAAGCGGTTCCAGCAACTCGACCGTAAGCCCATTCAAATCGAGCTCGACCAGTTTGTATCCAGCGCGGGGATTTTCCCATTCGTACATCAGCTTCGCGCCCATTACCCCTTCCCAGAATTTCCGCGCCTCGACGAGGCTCTTCACCGCTATCCCGATGTGGTCGAGTTTACCGATCGGCTCTTTTTCCATTGCCAAACCTGCTGCGCGTGATGGCGGATGTTTATGACTCTAACCTCAAACCGTCAAGGTAGTCTTGCCCGCCATCCGGAATGCGCGATAGACAAATCCTATGGCAGAAGCTTGGAAGATGCCGCCCGCGATTAAGATTTACGAAGCACTCGGCGCAATCGGCGACGGACGCGTACGCCTGGAAGATGAGCATCGTGCCCTGGTCGAGTCGTCGGAAGGCGACAAGACTTACGCGGTCGAGCTCTCCGATGGCGGCCGCGAGATCTCCTCGAATGACAGTGGTTCGTATTGGCAGGGTTATCTCGGCTATCCCGCGATCGCCGTGCTATTGATGCGCGGACTCTATCGCACGCCCGCCAACGTGGTGGATGCGCTCGCCGGTATTCCGTGGAAGGAAATCAATCGCCGCAACAAGAACGATTACGACAAGACTCTCGCCGAAGTTAACCAAACCGTCGAGACGAGCGGTCACGATCCCGACGCCATCGCCAGCGAGATTGAATCGGTGATGGAGGCGCTGCGCAAATTCGCGCCGCTGCGTGGTAAGCGTCGCCGTCCGCCGTCTTAATCGAACACAGCCCGCGAAAATAAAGCGTCTAAAAAATCCTCACACACGCGCACAGGCATCCGCTTATCGGTATGCCTCTGCGCGCTAACCGAAAAGCTGCGTATCAGTCGCCACTCACAGTGTCGATCAGGTGCGCGCCGAAGAAGGCAGTCTCAGATACCGCATCGATGGTGACGTTGGCGGTTGAGCTGGTCGCACCGGTGGCAACACAATGGTACTGCCCCGCCGACAGATCATTCGCCAGCCGCTCGCGTACAACGTGACGGGTGCAGGTGTAGACGGTCGTCGCTTGAAAGCATCCCGCAGTGGACGGCACGAAATCGATCGTCATGGCGTAAGTGCCGTCAGAATTGGCTTTGACCCCACTGTCGCTCGCGAGAGAGCCGCTGCACGAGAGAGTCGATCCCGGCGCCGAACTGAGCGACGGATCTACCAGGGTATAGTTCTCGATGCCGGTGAGCGCGCCTGCTGAGTCAGCTTCGATGACGCCGATTCCCCTGAGCGTTTCCTGCGCCGCGACACTGTTGTTGGTCACCAGGTAATAACCGTCGAAGGTCACGTTGAATGCTCTGGGAGCGGGAGTGAAGGCCATGGCGGGCATCGCCAGCCCAAGCGCGATTGCAAGTCCCATTAGTGAAGAGGTCAACTTTTTCACGAGCGTCTCCTTGCTATGCGGCCGCGGCGGTCATCCTCCGCGGGTTGAGGTTTATCGAGTTGTCCTGAAACCCGACTCGGAGCTTAGACGGGACGCGTCGGCGCTTCGTTTACACACGCGAGATCGTTTGGGCCGGAAAAATTCGTCTTAAAATCGGAAATGTCGAGGCAACTACATTTTGTAGCGAGGAATCACAAACTAGGAGGCCGGAGCCTTTTCGGGCTTCCGGCCTCAACTCGGAGACGCGATTTCGATGCTTCGCTTATTGGCAGATCGCGACCGCACTCACAGTGTACATCTGCGCGAGGATGAAATCGCGGATGCTCAGCTCGGTCTGCACATCGGTGAACTTGCCGCTCGGGCAGGCGCTCGCGAGTTGCTGATTGGCGACGCCCGTCAGGCCTTGCGGCGCCGTCAGCCGCAGAATTCCCCAATCAGTCGCGGTCGCCGTCGCGGTATTTCCCGCCTGCGTGCGCGTCGAATCGGAAATCGAGGCCGACGAAACCATGATACATCCGCTCAGCGCCAGGCATGGCGCGAGCGTCGAAAGGGCGAGGAATCGGGGCACAAGTCTCATACTACTTCTCCTGGGTTAGGGTGATGCGGCTAGAGTGAGCCGCTGCCTCGTATCGGGCATAATTTATCAGGCGCGCCGCGACCTTCCTACATTCAGGCGGTCGCAACGATGGAGGAATCTCGAATGACACCGGGGGCGGAAGTAATCGGAAATCCGTGGGCAACAATCTGGACCAAACCGCGCGCGACCATTCGCCGAATCGTCGAGACCGACGTGCGCTACCAGGTGACGTTCCTCGCGATACTTTCAGGAGGGCTTATTTGGCTCGAGCGCCGATGGTCCAATCCGTCGACCGCCGCCGCCTTCCCGATGTTGGTGGTGATCGCGGTCATCGTCGGCGCGATCGCGGGAATCATCGAACTCTACGTTAACGGCGCGCTGCTCAAATGGGCGGGCGCCGCGCTGGGCGGCGTAGGAAGCTATGCCGAAGTTCGCGCCGCACTCGCATGGTCGCGCGTTCCGGTTATCGTCGCGGTATCAATCGGCGTCCTCGCGATTCTGCTCGGCACCGACGGCCCGATGCTTGGCGGCGAGTCTACCAGTTCGGAAGCGAGCCTGGCGCTGCTTCATGGCTTGCTGGTGCTTTGGGGCTTCGTGGTAATGCTCAAATGCCTCGGCGAGGTGCACCGCTTCTCGGCGTGGCGCGCGCTCGGCTCGATACTGCTCATCGTAATCGCGGCGGTGGTAATTCTCGCCGCGACGATCCTGCTTTTCGGCGGCATCGGCCGATTGATCCATCCGACTTTGTCGGTCTAGTCGATGTGCAGCCGCTCCTCCAGGCGGCTGAATCGCTTGCGCTCGTCGGCATTGCGAACTGCCTGCTGCAACGCGCTGCGCGTCCCGACCAGCACGCACACCCGCTCCGCTCGTGTCATCGCGGTGTAGAGAAGATTGCGCCGCAACATCAGGTAATGGGTCGGATGAATCGGCATGACGATCGCGGGATATTGGCTCCCCTGGCTCTTGTGGACCGAGATCGCGTAGGCGAGCGCGATTTCGTCGATGTCTGACAGATCGTACTCCGCATGAGTTTCCTCGAACGCCACGCTCATCTTTCCCTTGGTCGCATCGATAGTCAGCACGCGCCCGATGGATCCGTTGAACACCAGCTTGTCGTAGTCGTTACGAAGCTGAATGACGCGGTCGCCCTCGCGAAAGATGCGATCGCCGGCGCGTAGCTCACGCCCCGATGGATTCAGCGACGCCTGTAATTCCAGATTCAGCAGATGCGTCCCGAGCGGACCGCGATTCATCGGCGTCAACACCTGCACCTCGCGCGGATCGCTGATGCCGAACTTCCCCACCAGCCGCTGCTGAACCAGCTGCTTGATGGTCTGCACGACATCGTCGGGAGAGTTGCGCTCGAAAAAAAAGAAATCGCCCTCGGGACGATTGCTCACATCGGGAAACTCGCCGCGATTGAGGCGATGCGCATTCGAAACAATCATGCTCTCACGCGCCTGACGATACACCTCGTGCAACTCGACCACCGGTACCAGTCCCGATGCGATCACATCCTTGAGCACGCTGCCGGGACCGACCGACGGAAGCTGATCGCGATCTCCCACCAGCAACAGCGCACAATCGGGCATCAGCGCCGTCACGAGCGCCGAGGCGAGTTCGACATCCATCATCGAGGCCTCGTCGATGATGAGGTAGTTGGTGCGAATCGGAAACTCTGCGTTGCGCAGAAAGCCCTGCGTCTCAGGAGTGTACTCCAACAAGCGATGGATCGTTTTCGCTTCGCGACCGGTCGCCTCCTGGAGCCGTCGCGCGGCGCGCCCGGTTGGAGCACCTAAAGTAGGCTTCAGTCCGGCATCGGCGAGCGCCGCGATCACCGATTTGAGCAGGGTGGTTTTCCCGGTACCGGGACCTCCCGTAATGACGGTGACCTTGCTTTGCAATGCGCATCGAAGTGCGCTGCGCTGCTCCTCGGACAAAGTGATTTGCACCGCGCGCTCTGCCGCCGACACCGCGCGATCGATTACCGCCTTTCCTATCGGGCGACCCTGAGTGAGCTGCTGAATCTTTTGCGCGACCGCCACTTCCGCGTCATAGAGGCGCTTGAGGTAAACCGCGGTATGCTCACCGGTAGATTCCGCGACCGCCTCGCCACTTTTCTGCAACTCTGCAAGTGCGCGCGCCGCGAGGTCGAGGTCCATTTCGAGGCCGCTCTCAAATTGCTGCTCCAAGTACTCGAATGGAGCGTATACGTGACCATCGTCCGCCATCCGTTCAAGCAGGTAGACGATCGCGGCGCGGGCGCGCTGAATCGAATTGCGTGGAATCGCAAGCTTCTCCGCGATCGCATCGGCGGTGCGAAACCCGATTCCATAGATAGTACGTGCGAGGACATAAGGATCCTGCTTGACGACCTCCAGCGCGTCCTTGCCGTAGAATTTGTGAATCCGCCGCGCGTGCGCGGCGCCGATTCCGTGCCCGCGAAGGAACACCGTCACCTCGCGAAGCCCGGAGGAATCACGCCACGCGGTCGCGATGCGAATCGCGACGATGGTGCCCAGCCCTCGCACCTCGCGCATCCGCTCCGGCGCATCGTTGAGAATGTCCGGCAGCTCGTCGCCGAAATGCTCGACGATTCTGCGCGCGAGCGCGGGACCGACGCCCTTTATCTCCGATGCGAGATAGCGCTCGATCGCCGCCACGCCCGCGGGCCGAATGGTTTCGTAGTCGAGCACGCGGAATTGTTCGCCATAGCGCGGATGCTTCTCGGTGCGGCCACGAGCGCGGATGCCGGCGCCGATCTCAGCGGCGCCAAGTTCGCCGACCACGGTGATGCGCTTGCGCATCCCGCCCGGAACATCGCATTCGATGACGGCGACAGAGTAGCCGCTCGCTTCATTGACATAGAGGATGTGGTCGAGGGTGCCCTCGATCAGTTCCTCAACATTTTCCTGTTCATTCATCTGCGCCGAAGTAGAGGATTGCGCGCGACGGTGGGTTGGTAAAGCCACGGTGGGCGAGATCAGTCCACAAGCCGCCGCACAGCTCGGCCTCAAACCTCGATGTGTTGCCAATGGCCTTCGTAGAAGCGCCAGGTCTTCAGGATCGAACGAACGATATAGTCGGCGAGAATCGACCACCAGATCCACCAAATCGGTCCGTGGTAATACCACACGAGGATCGTCAGAAAGAGCCGCAATCCGTAGAAACCCGCGAGCGACGCGAACAGTGGGAATCGTGAATCGCCTGCGCCACGCAGCCCTCCGGTGAAGGTCCAGTCGATGGCCATCAGCGGTTGCGACGCGCCCAGCGCTTCCATGAATCCGATGGTGTACTTGATGACTTCCGGGTCGCTGATGAATAGGCCCGCGATCTGGCGCGCGAAGACAAAGATCAGCGCACCCATCGCGCTCATCAGCGCGACCGCCATCCCGGTCGATACCCATCCCGCCTTGCGTGCGTATGCAGGATCGCGTGCGCCAAGCCCCTGCCCCACCATCGTCGCCGCGGCATTGGAGAAACCGAATCCCGGCAGGAACGAGAGCGCGAGTATGCGAACCCCGATGAAGTAGGCCGCGACCTCCTTGTCGCCGTAGCTTGCGATGAAGGCAACATAAGCCACGAAGCCGAACTGGATCACCAACTGCTCGATCGCGGCGGGATAGCCGACGTTGAGGATGCGTTTTCCGAGTCCGGTATCGGGCCACAGCCGCGACCAGCGGAAGTTGAGCACCATCCCGTCGAACGACAGAACCCAAAAGAAAATCACTCCGCCGAGCACATAGGCGATCAACGTCGCGATAGCCGAACCATCGACGCCGAGATTAGGGAAGCCGAATTTGCCGAAGATCAAAACATAGTTGAGCGCGATCGCGATCACATCGACGATGCCGCCGATCCACAGCGGTGTGCGAGTATCGCCCGCGCCGCGCAGTCCCGATGCGCACTGTAAGAACACCCCGGTGAACGGCTCCGAGATCATGACAATTTGTAGGTAGCGCGATGCCATGTCTTCCATTGGCCCGCGCACCTGAAACAGCGACATCAGCGGATGCGCGAAGATGATCACCGGAATGGCGATCGCCGTCGACACGATGACGCCCCATACCACCGACTGCTTGAGGACTTCCTCGGCGTTGTTGCGATCGTTCGCCCCGATGTAGCGCGCGACCAGCGCGATGGTGCCGGTGCCAACCGCGGCGATTCCCGCGCGCACCGCGCCGAGTATTTGGGTCGCGAGGCCGACCGCGCCGACCGCTTCGGCGCCGAGCCGCCCCACCATCAGCATCGCGGCCAGTCCAAGGATCGAATCGAGCGCGAATGACAGGATTACCGGCCATGCCAGCGCCCACACTTCGGCGCGCATGCCTTCGACCGGAGGCAAATTGATCTCGGCGCCCGCTTGCCCTTGCAACTCGGGAACCGCTTCGAGGAATTCCGACATGGTTTCCCAGCACTTCGCCAGTCCGACCGTGAACAGTCAAGCGCAAAGCCGACAGTCGGGAACCACGAGATTGGCTTGTGCGTTTCCGGTATAAATGCGGCGGGGCAAAAACGATCACGATGGGTGGGCAGGCAAAGGCAGCGACAGTTATCGCGAAGTCGAAGACGTCCGGCGCGCCGCTCGCGCCGCCCTCGCGAAGTGTCATCGACCTCGCGCCCACCACCGTCTTCGCAATGACGATGATCGCCGCGGCCGCCCTCTACTTCTATCGCCTCGGAGCGGCTTCTTTAGGCGCCAGCGAAGCGTACAGCGCGTGGGCGGCGGCGATGCCATCGCCCCTCGCGATCCTTCACATTCCCGTTCCGCTCGATCCCGGGAAGCAAGTCTTCTACTACATCCTGTTACATTACTTCACCGATATCTTCGGACTAAGCGAAACCAGCCTGCGGATGCTCTCCGCGATATTCGCAATCGTCACCCTGGCGATGCTGTTCACCCTCGCGCGCTCGATGTTCAACGATTCAGTCGCCGCATCCGCGTGCGTTCTATGGGCATTCAATCCGGTGATCATGATCCTTGCGCGGCGGGCGAGGATGTATCCCATGTTCGCCGCGGTTGCGCTCATTCATTTCATGCTGCTGTGGGAGCTTCGGCGCCGGCCAACCTGGCCGCGCACCATCGCCTGCGGGCTCGCGGGCGCACTCGCCATCTATACGCATCTGGCGGGACTGTTCCTGATCGGCTCCGAGGTTGCGATGTTGACGCGCGACTTCTTTCGTGGCCGGCGCGATCCGATGGCGTCGATTGCGCTCACGATCACGCTCGTCCTGTTCGTTCCCTACTTCCCGATCTTTTCAATTCAGAGCCAGGCCCTCGTGTATGGACATTGGCTTGATTGGATGGGCACCAGCTATCACTTTAACCTGGCGGAAAAAGCGCTCGCTGCGATCCTCGCCGCCGCAATCGCAGCGGGCGTGGTCTTCGGACGCGGGAGCGACGATGATCCCGACGAGCCGCTCCGATGGTGCTTCGCGTGGGGACTGCTGCCGCCGGTCGCATTGCTGGCCGGTTCGATCATCGTGCGGCCGATGTTCCAGGTCCGTTACTTGATTCCATGCGTCGCGATGATTGCCTTGATGATCGCCCGCGGGCTCGATTTCTTCGGCGGCAGGACGCGCAATCTCGCAGTCGCGGGAATCACCCTTGTCTTCGTGGCTCTGGTGCCTGTCAACGAAATCGCTTACGAACCGTGGCGAGACATCGCGGCGAAGATCACCGCGCAATCATCACCAGATCAGCCGGTCTTCCTGGAGTCGGGATTTTTATTTTTCGGCAAAGCTGCGAGTACCGCCAACAGTGGCTTTCCGGAGGGATATTACCGCCGGCCGTTCGACTACTACTTCCACGCCGCCAATCCTCGAATCGCTGTGCCCGGATGGGATCCGTCGGCCGTCCAAAGGCTCATAGCCGATCGCGCAACATCCACCGGCGGCGGATGGCTGGTGAGTTGGAAGAGTTCATCTGACGTGCGCGCCGAGTTTCCCGGTACTTTCGGCGTTCACCAACTCATCCACGACAAGCTGGTCACCCTCTATCGAATCGAGCCTCGCGCATCGCCCTAGGCCGAGTCGGCGTTGGTCTTGTCGCTCTCATCGCGCGGCCGTGGCTGCAACGGTGGACCAATGCGAATCGGCAGGATGACCAGGCTGTAGCCATAAAGCTGAAGCCAGCTCTGAAGCTCGAGCGCGGTGTGATTGTGCAGGAATCTCGATAAGAATCCCTCGACCGCGGTATCCCACACCAGCTTACCCGCGAAGAAGACCACGTGCGGAAACGTCTCGGCGACTTCGAGACAGATCCGTCGCAGCTCGTGGACGGGGTCGGCACCGATACCGGTGCGAGTCTCCGGATGCATCCCGAGTTGCGCCGCATAGTCGTAGTACATGCGCACCTGGTCGGAAATGTTCTTCTCGAACTCCTCGATCTCCTCATGGCTCTTGAGCATCGCGGAATCGACTTCGCCGATGCAGACGAAGATGACGTTGCGGAACTCATTGGGAAATAGCTGCTGAATGGAGATCAGCGTCGCCAGCCCGAGACCATCGAAACCTTTGACCAGCAAGACCGCGGTAGGTGCGTCCTGGTCGCGCTGCGGAGCTTGGACCGGCTGTACCGGATGGGTTTTCGGTCCGATTGCACGCTCGAGTTCCTCGATCGCGTTCTCGACCCGGTCATAGTGACGTTTTACCAGGAGACACGCACCAATCAGCGCCCCGGTGATCAACACCGTGACCCACCCGCCTTCGTCGAACTTCAAAGTCAGCGTCAGAATCAGAATCGAAGCGGTCATGAAGGTGCCGATGCCGTTGACCAGGATCTTCCGAATCCAGTTGCGCTCCGAGCTCCGCATCTTCCACCAATGCGTCGTCATTCCCAATTGCGAGAGGGTGAAGGTCACGAACACGTTGATGGCGTAGAGCACCACCAATGCGTCGACGCTCGCGCGCGTCCCAATCAGGATCATGCCCGCGCCGATTCCCATCGCGAGGACCCCGTCCGCGGTCACCAGCCGCAGGCTCAGATGCGAGAGGCGGCGCGGCAGCCACTTGTCATGCGCCATCGTGGCGAGCACGCGAGGGCCGTCGATGAATCCGGTCTGCGCCGCGACGAACAACAGCGCACCCTCGGTCAACAACGCGAAGGTGATTATGCCGCGGCCCAGCGGCCACTTCGACGCGATGCGTTCGAACAGAACGGCATTGAGGGTCTGTCCACGGACGAGTTGGACATTTTCCAGCAGGTAGCAAATCAAAATCCCACCCGCGATGAATGCCAGCGAGAACGCCATGTACATCATGGTGCGCTTGCCGGTGACGGTTTTCGGTTCGCGCAGGATCGGCAGACCGTTGCTGACCGCTTCGATACCGGTGTAAGTGCCGCCACCCATCGAGTAGGCGCGAAAGAAAATCGCCATCAGCGCGAACCATCCGAAGATGTGAGCGTTGCTATGCGCCTGCGCGACCGCCTGATGCATGAGGCCGGGAAGTTGGGCGCCGCGACTCAGTAGCGCATAGCCGATCAGCCAGGTGTGCATCAGCACGAAGGCGATAAAGATCGGCAGCAGGCTCATCACCGATTCCTTCGCACCGCGCAAATTCATCGCGATCATGAGGACTACGACGAACAGGCAGATGATCAGTTTCCAGTGCAACCATGAAGTCGGGAGGAAACTGAAGATCGCATCGGCGCCGCTTGCGATCGAAATGGAAATCGTCAGGACGTAATCGACCACCAGCGCCGAGCCCGAGACCAGACCCGGATACGCACCCAGCAGGGTGGTCGCGACGAGGTATCCGCCGCCGCCACTGGGAAACAGGTCGATAGTTTGGGAATACGACGCCGCGATGACGAACACCGTGATCGCCGTCATCAGGGCGAGGAATACCGCGAGGTACTGATGCTGCCCAAGCGCGAGGAACGCCTCCTCGGGCCCGTAGCATGAGGAACTGAGGCCGTCGGAGCCGAGTCCGACCCATGCGAGGAACGCGACCAGGGAAAGGCTATGGAAAAGCCGCGGGTCGCGGATGTTTTTGGGCTTGCCGACGATCAGATCGCTGATCGTTTTTTCGACCGGGATTTGTTCCTGGGCCGTGACCCGGTTTTTGTCGGAATCCATTTTTCCTCAGCGCCTTCGGTAATACAGGTTAGACGCGCGCTCAAGAAAATGGAGAGCGCCATTTTGAAGAATTATTTCAAATCGAATAACTCGCCCGATCGAGGCCGAGTTGATACCGCGCCGCGTCGATCAGGTTCTGCATCAGCCCCAGCACCGTCATCGGACCGGTGCCGCCGGGATTCAGAGTTAGCCATCCAGCGACTTCCTTTACCGCTTCGAAATCGACATCGCCGGCAAATTTGCCAGGACCGACGCGCCGAAATCCAACGTCGATCACGCAGGCCCCGGGTTTGATCATGTCGGCAGTGATGAAGAATGGACGTCCGACATTCGCGCCTACGCACGAAACCACGATATCCGAGCTTCGGCAAATCTCCGCAACGTTCTGAGTATGGCGATGACACCAGGTCACCGTCGCGTTGCGCAGCCGGCCACCCAGCACCAGCGCGGTCGGCTTTCCGGCAATATCACTGCGCCCGATGACGGCCGCGCGCCATCCGTCGACTGAGACTTTGTAATAGTCGAGCAGTGCGAGGACGCCCCGCGTCGTGCAGGGGATGAAGCGGCCCCATTCTCCGCGATAAAAGCCAATCACTGCCGAGGCGCCGACCGCATCCACGTCTTTGTCCGGCGCGATTGCATCGAAGAGTCGAAACCGATCGACGCGTTCAGGCAGCGGCATCTGCAAAAGAATGCCGTTCGTGCTCGCATCGCGATTGAGCTGGTCGAGAATGGCGAGCATCGAATCGGTGGTCGCATCCCCCTCGGGAATCTCCAGGATGTGGCTTTTGCACCCCAACTCCTCGGCGAGGCGCCGCTTGTTCTTCACGTATTGGCGCGAGGCAGGATCGCGTCCCACCAGCACCGCAGTCAGCGATGGCACGACGTCGTGCCGCTCGCGCAACTCCTTCAGGTGCTGCTTCAATTCGGGAACCAAATGCGCGCTGACCGCGCGTCCATCCATGATGATCGCCGACATGATGAATCATCGATAATAGCATGCGCGAAACGCTGACGAACTGATCCACAGCCTCGATGCCGGCCTGTGCGCAATCGGGCGGCGCTGTTTGCGAATCTTGCGGGTCACCTCGTTTAGGGCTCGCGGCGCTTGTAAAATAGCCTTGTAAAACTGCCATGACGATCAGTCTTCCGAAGCGCACTGTCTTGTTCCCCGAACATCTGCAGCTCGGCGCGCGAATGACCAACTTCGCGGGCTTCGAGATGCCGGTGCAGTACAGCGGCATCATCGCGGAGCACATGGCGGTGCGCGCGGCGGCCGGGGTTTTCGACCTCAGCCATATGGGCGAATTCGAGGTCGCCGGACCGCATGCGCTGGAGCTTCTCGAACGAGCGCTCACCAACTCGGCGGGGCGCTTGCGCGAAGGTCATGCGCAATACACTCTGCTATCCGCGCCCGACGGCGGCACTATCGATGACCTCATCGTGTATCGCCTCGGCGCCGAGCGCTTCATGCTCTGCGTCAACGCATCGAACATCGATGCCGACCGCGAGTGGTTGCTCGAACTCGCTCAGGGCGCCGATTTTCGCGATGTCAGTGACGAAACCGCGCTGGTCGCCGTCCAAGGTCCGAAGGCAATCGCCATCCTGAAGCGGCTTGCCGCGTTTCCGATCGATGAGGTTCCACGTTTCGGTGTTGCCGAAGGCGAGGTCGCCGGCGTGCGATGCATCGCGGCGCGCACCGGCTACACCGGCGAGGATGGCTTCGAATTTTTTGTCGCGCCCAATGATGCGTCGCGTCTCTTCGCGGAGGTAATGGCGGCCTCATCCGAAGTGAAGCCGTGCGGCCTTGGCGCGCGCGATACCTTGCGCCTCGAGGCGGGCCTTCCGCTTTATGGTCACGAACTCGATCGCGAGACCTCCCCGCTGCAGGCCGGCCTCGGCACCTATGTTAAGTTCGGCCGCGGTTTCGTCGGCGAGGAAGCTCTGGCGGCGCAAAAGGCGAATGGCCTGAAGAAATATCTGATCGGCATTGCCACCGACGACGCCCGAACGATTGCGCGGCAGGGATACCCGATCATCATGAATGATGCGCAAGCCGGCGCCGTCACCAGCGGCACCTTCGCACCGGCGCTCGGTCGGCCAATTGCGATGGCGTATGTCGGCGGTCCCGAGCGTCCTGCTGTCGGCACCAGGCTTCAGGTCGAGGTCCGGCATCGAAAGATCCCAACCACCGTGGTCGCGAGGCCGTTTTACCAGCGGAGCGGAAAATGACGCGGAGGATTTCCCTACCATGAGATTCATGCCGCACACCGATGCGGACGTGCGCGCGATGCTCGATGCGATCGGCGTCGATCACCTCGATGATCTGATCGGCCACGTTCCCGGCAACCTCCGCAACACCGCCGCGATTGCGCTCGCGCCCGGCATGAGCGAGCAGGATGTCGCGGCGGAAGTAGCCGCGCTCGCGGATAAGAATCGCGCCCCCGATCTAATCAGCTTCCTCGGCGGCGGCTACTACAACCATTACGTGCCCGCCGTGGTGCGCGCGGTGATTTCCCGCGCCGAGTTCGCGACCAGCTACACGCCCTATCAGGCCGAGGCCAGTCAGGGCACCACGCAGGCAATCTTCGAATTTCAGACGCTCATCACCCAGCTCACCGGCCTCGAGGTCGCCAACGCCAGTATGTACGACGGCGCTTCCGCGGCGGCCGAGGCGGTGTTGATGGCGCGGCGCATCGCGCCGAAGCGCTCGATCGTGGCGCTCTCGCGCGCGCTCTGGCCGGATTATCGCGCGACCATTCGGACCTACCTGAGCGCGGTGCCAGGCATCGAAATCATCGAGGTTCCATTCGATGCATCGAGCGGTCAGATGCACCTCGACGAACTGGAATCGCTCGCGAAAGAAAATCTGCTCTGCGCCGTCGCCGGATATCCCAACGGATTCGGAATCATCGAGCCACTCGGCGCGATCGCGAAGATTACGCATCAGGCCGGCGCGCTCGCGATCTCGGTGACGGCCGAAGGCCTCGCGCTTGGGCTGCTGAAAGCGCCGGGCGATCTCGGCATCGACATAGCGGTTGGTGAAGGGCAAAGCTTCGGCTTGCCGCTCCAGTTTGGAGGACCCGGGCTCGGCTTCATGGCGGCGCGCAATGCCAATCTGCGCCAGATGCCCGGACGCCTGGTCGGCCAGACTCGCGACGCCGACGGCAATCGCGCCTTCACCCTGACGCTGGCAACCCGCGAGCAACACATCCGCCGCGAGCGCGCGACCTCCAACATCTGCACCAACCACTCACTGTGTGCGCTCGCCGCGACGGTCTACCTGTCGCTGCTCGGACGTCGCGGGCTGCGCGAACTGGCGGAGCGCAACGTCGAACTTGCGCATCAGGCGCATGATGCGCTTGCGGCGGCGAATATTCAGGCGCGATTTTCCGGGCCCTTCTTCAACGAATTCGTAATGCGGGTTCCTCGCGTCGCGAAGGCGCTTAAGTCCGCTGAAGATCGCGGCCTCCTCGCGGGGCTGCCGATGGCGCCGGACTATCCGGAGCTCGACGATGGTGTACTGATTTCAGTGACGGAGATGAATCGCGCGAGCGACTTCGCTCGCCTTGCTGAGGTGCTGGCGGAGGCTTCGGAGAAACGATAATGGCGACGGCAGCCAGGATCAGAATCATGCCCAGAATCATGCCAATGACCAAACCCAACGATCCAAAAGCCCAGGCGGAAGCGAAGCGCGAGGTCCCACTGATCTTCGAACTTTCGACGCCCGATCGGAGCGGAGTCGATTTGCATCCGCGCGAGGCGGGCGCGAAGAGCGGCGCGGAGATTCTCGGCGCTGAGCTCTGCCGCGAGGACCTGCCGGGATTTCCGGAACTTCATGAGCCGCAGGTGCTCCGTCATTTTCTGCGCCTGTCCCGTCTGAACTTCGCGCAGGCGCTGCAGTTCTATCCGCTCGGCTCTTGCACGATGAAGTACAACCCGCTGCTCAACGACGAAATGGCGTCGCTGCGGGGATTCACTGCGCTGCATCCCCGAACTCCGGCGCATCTCGCGCAGGGCGCGTTGGAGTTGATGGCGCGCCTCGAGGCGGCGCTCGCGGAAATCACCGGCATGGATGCGGTCACGCTGCATCCGGCGGCGGGTGCGCAGGGCGAGCTCACCGGGCTGATGATGATTCGCGCGTATCATAAGTCGCGCGGCAATCAGCGCCACAAAGTAATAATTCCCGACACCGCGCATGGCACTAACCCCGCGAGCTGCACGCTGGCCGGCTTCGAGGTCAAAGTCGCGCGCTCCAACAAGCGCGGCTTTCTCGAAGCGTCGGAGATTGAGCGCCTGCTCGACGATGACGTCGCCGCCCTGATGGTCACCAATCCCAACACCGAGGGAATCTTCGAGCCGCAGATCCAGGAAATCGCCGCCGCGCTGCATGCGCGCGGCGCCCTGCTCTATCTCGACGGCGCCAACATGAACGCGCTGATGGGCGTGGCGAAGCCGGGCCACATGGGCGCCGACATCGTGCAGCTCAACCTGCACAAAACTTTCTCGACCCCGCATGGCGGCGGCGGCCCCGGCGCGGGTCCGGTCGCGGTAAAGAAGCATCTGGAGCCGTTCCTGCCGATTCCGCGCCTGAAGAACACCGCGAGTGGATGGGAGTTCGAGAGCAATCGCCCCGATTCGATCGGACGACTGCGCTCGTTTCATGGTAACTTCGGGATGCTGGTGCGCGCCTACACTTATATCCTCGCGCTCGGCGGCGATGGCCTTGCCGAGGCGAGCAAACTCGCGATCCTCAACGCCAACTACGTGCGCAGGCAACTCGAGGACAAATTTCCCTGCGCCTCGAGCGAGCCCTCGATGCATGAATGCGTGCTGACCCACGACCTCGAGAAGAAGGCGCACGTGAGCACGCTCGAGATCGCCAAGCGCCTGCTCGACTACGGGATGCATCCGCCGACGATTTATTTTCCACTAGTGGTGCCGGGCGCGCTGATGATCGAGCCGACCGAAACCGAAGGGAAAGAAACCCTCGACGATTTCATCGCCGCAATGGAGGCCATCTACAACGAGGCGCTGACCGATCCTGATTTGGTGAAGCACGCGCCCCATACGCTGCCGCTGCGCCGCGTCGACGAGGCCGAGGCCGCGCGCCATCCGATCCTGCGCTGGACCCCGAAGGATGGCTGACCCTACATTTTGTACTTCTCGTGCATCAGCTTGAGCGCGCGCTGGTAATCCTCGGGCGTGTTGACATTGAAGAAGCTCAGCAGCTCGGGATCGAGCGCGTGGAGTTCGTCTTCGGGCACGATGCGCGCCTTCGCGAAGTTCACGATCGCGTGAAGGCGGCTCTCGCCGTTCTTGCGCATGCTCGCAAGGGTCGTCGCGCACTCCTTCCGATACACCGCATGGAGCATCTGCAACTTCCCGTCGACTTGCGGAATAACCACATCGTCTTCGCCGAGCATGTCGCAGAGCTTGCGCGCGAGGTCGCCGTTGACGAACGGCACATCGCAGGAACAGACGAATGCGCAATCGAACTCGATTTTGCGCAGCGCGTGTTCGAGCGCCGCAACCGGACCGCGATACGAGACGCGATCTTCGATCGACCGCGCGCCATACCCTTCCCACGCAAATAGCTTCGGTTCCGCAACTGCCACCACGAGTTCATCGAAGACTCGCAGCATTTCGGCGACGATGTATTCGAGCATCGTGCCAACCGCGAAGGGGAGGTCGGCCTTGGGCCGCCCCATCCGCGAGCTCCGCCCGCCCGCGAGAATGATGGCCGAGTATTCCGGTTTATCGCTCATCGCATGTCGGTCACGAACTCCTCGCAACCGATGCGCATAAGATACTCGGGCTCGAGTTCACCAGGAATCGAGACCGTCTTCAGATACTTGAAGCCCGCCTTTTCGTAGGCGCGAATCGCCGCGAGATTATTCTGCGCGGGTCCGATGATGCAGCTATCGACCTCGAAGTCGTGGAAGACTACGCGACTGACAAATTCGCGAATCAGGCGCGGACCCAGCCCTCGATACGCACGCCCGCGCTCGCCGATGAACAGATCGATCCCCGCCGCGTTCGCCGCCTCGGGTCCAATCGGGTACTCGGGGTAGTCGCGGATGTAATAGCACTGGATGAACCCGGTTGGAGCGGCTTCGAACTCCACGATGAAACATTTTGTAGGATCGCTTCCCTCGATGCGCGGGGTGTACTTCGCGCGCACCTGCTCGAGGCGCGGCCATCCCGGCCACCATCGCGCGACGAAATCGTTGTTGAGCCATCGCTGCATCAGCTCGAGGTCATCGAGCGTCAGGGGGCGGAACTGAATCTGCTGCGCATCCGTCATGGACGCCTCCCGCTAGTCGCGATTGAGCCGCAATTCGGAGGCCGCGACGCGCAATGTCTCGGGATGATAGAGAATCGCGAGATGACCAGTGTCCTCGAGCACCACCATCTGTTTGAACATTTGTTCCGTCATCATCTCGGTCGGCGGCGGCGGAACGATCGGATCCTCGTCGCCGAAGATCGCAATCTCCTGCGGACTCACTTGCCCGAATGCGTAGGGTGACCCAATCGTGATTAGCGTGCTCACCGTCCCTTTGGGAGCCATCGCGGTGAATCGGCGCGAAATCGTCCCGCCGAGGCTGTGCCCGATCAGATGAACCCCGCCGGTGGGCGCCAAATCCTCGATCATAATGCCGAGCCGCTTGGCCGATTCGGCCACCGATTGCGACTGCGCGCGCGTGTACTCGAAAAAGTGGATGTTCAGAAACCCGGTCATCCGAAGATAGGCGGCGAAGGCGAAAAAGTTCGCGCGATTGCCGCCCAGTCCATGCACGAGGATCACGGGATCGCGAATCAGGCCCAGGCGCGGAATGAACCGCTCGCCCGGGCGCGTGAGCACATCAATCGGATAGGAGGCTAGCAAGAGTCCGGCGATGGCGAGTTCGCGATAAACGGTGCGGGAGGTCATTTGCAAGTTTTGCAGGAACTATCGCCGCCCTCGGGTCGGCGTATCTCCTTTAATCCAAACTAGCTCGCGATGACAAGGCAGACAATGCTGATCGAAATTCGTCTACATGTAGAACGGTTTCGACATCTCATCGAAGCGCCCGTACATCAACCATACCTTCACATTGTAGGCGTGCGGATGCTCGACCGGTTTGTCGCCCACCGTCTTCAGCCCCAGCTGTTTATACATTTCGTAGAGCGGCTCGATCGGATTGGTGATGAGAAGCTTCGGCCGTCGCGAGAACAGGAAAATCCGCGCGGTGTCCGAGAGCAGCTTGACCAGCCCCTTGCCCTGGTAGGTGGTATCGATCACCATCCCGCCGAATTCCCATACGTCGCTCGCCAGCATGTCCTTGAACAGCGCCGCCGGGTAAAGATGACCGAGAGTTAGCGGCGCATCGGCGAGGCAGCGCGCCCAGAATGCTCCAATCAGCGGAGGACGCCGGTTCCCCTGCCCCGGTTTGATCTGGTAGAGGCCGAAGTGCAGCGCGAGCGGCCATAGCAGGACGTGCACCCGCTTTTCCGCGACGTTCAAGTTGCTCCAGGTCTTCTTATGAAGGTTCGCCAGCTCCTTGAGCCCGAGCGGCGTGCCGATGGGCCGCACCTCGAGGCGGCCATGCGATTGCGCCTCGACCACTTCGCGCGGGGTGGGCTCTTCGAGCGGCATCGCCTCGGCTGACCCGACGAACGAGGCGACCCGGTCCCTGACATCAGGCTCCTTCGCGGCGCGAGGCTTCCTCGCCTTCGGCGCCGGCGCAATCAGGTCGATGAGGTCGATGTCCTTCTCGTCAGCCATAAGCGGGCACGGAGGGGCGAAACATCGTCGAAACTGCGGACCATGCTCACAGCACCGTGTCTGGGACGCTTATAGTCCTTATTGCATTGGAATGAAACCGCAAGCTAATAGACGCTTGTCAGTGCCTAGACGGGTGATATTACATTTTGTAATGTTTTATAAACAATGACGGAAGGTCATGCGAAACCGGCTTGTCCGCAGCCGTGATTCGGCTTAGTTTGGATTCCGGGTTCACCATCAGATGCGCATTTTTTCCGCCGCCGCACTCCTCATTCTTGCGCTCGGCTTGCAAGCCTGCACCAACGCGCAACCCGCTTACCTGGGAACGTATCCATCGGACTTCAAGTTCGGCCCTAATCATGGATACGACGCCTACGCGTCCGCACCGCATGACCCCGATGGCGCCTACTATCAGAATTTCGCGCCCGCGACGCCCTTCTACTACGAGCCGCCCGAGAGCCATCGCAATTGCGATGAGCGCCCGTGCATCGCGTACAAGCGCGATATCGGGGCGCCGCCGCTGCAGCCGGAAATTCTCGCGGTACCGCAAAAGACCCAGCCATTCAATCCACCCTCGACTATCTCGCGCTCTTCACATCCCGCGCCGCCGAGCAGTTCCGCATCCAAGCCTGCCGACGACGATTAATCACTCGCCGAGTCATCATCCGGTGATGAGTTTGCTCGCGGCGGCGACCGCCTCCCATCCTTCCTTCGGGATGTGATTCATCTCGATCTCCAAAATGCCATCTTGTTACATCCTTCCGTTGAATCAACATCAATCCAGTTGCAATCAACATCAGTACAGTTATAGTCTGGAGCCTCAAATCATCCCAACTGAGGTTCAATATGGATTCGCATAAGGCGATCGTACACGAGAATGAGATCGACTGGATGGAACTCGCGCACGGCGAGCGCATCGGGTTTCGGCGCAAGCTGCTGGGCCAGGCGGCCGGGGCCGAGAAACTCGGATGCAGCCTCTTCGAGGTCGCGCCGGGCAAGCGCGCGTGGCCGTTTCATTACCACTTCGCCAACGAGGAGGCGCTCCACATTCTGGCGGGTTCCGGAACCCTGCGCCTCGGCGCCGAGGAGTTCGCGGTCGGCGCCGGACATTTTGTAACATTTCGCGCCGGCCCGGACGCCGCGCATCAGCTGATCAACACCGGGTCGGAACCGCTGCGATACCTCTGCTTCTCGACGATGATCGGGCCCGAGGTTTGCGGCTATCCGGATTCGGGAAAGTTGGGCATTATCGCGGGCCGTGCGCCGGGCGGATCTGGCCGCGTGAGCGCGATGCGCAAATGCTTCCTGGAGGCCTCGGAGGTGGACTACTACGAGGGCGAAGGATGAGGATTTCGCGGCCTCCATTTTAACAAGCTGAGTGTTGGCGGGCATTATTTGGCTTCGTTTGGTAGATTTGCGTCATTCGAGACCCTTCGCCGAGCCTCAGGGCCACTTCTCGGCGTTGCCGAGAAGTGGCTTGGTTTTGCACTTCGGCAGCGCTTAATAAATCGCTGAAGACCCAGGCTGCAACCTGTGCCACTTTTCGGAGATTGCACTCGCGGTGGCTTCAGTCCGGCCATCTTAAAATTGAGAATCCTTGAAAATAAAGGGTTATTTGGCTTCGTTTGGTAATTTCGCATTCGCGCACGACAGTCCAAATGACTGCGGCGCCCGAATCGGCGCCGCATCACTATGATAGCACATTTCGACCGCTGGGTCGTTTGCCCAACGGCGATGTGTCATAAACATCGAAAATGTCTGGGGCATAAACATTTCAAAATGTCCGCGGTT
>VFSW01000554.1_pt1 | contig 55191 bp, 41 predicted proteins | sample 5358111 | NCBI WGS metagenome assembly VFSW01 (sample SAMN11554181, study PRJNA540505) | mine drainage metagenome | isolation source: sediment from site ElyBrook_90M | place: USA: Ely Copper Mine, Vershire, VT | collected 2017
TATCCGAGGCGCTAGATCCCTCGAAAGAAGGACTTAGACATGAATGAATGCACAGTCAACATCGCTGATTTCCGGGGAATCCGGGAAGTACGGCCTCGGAACGCACAATCTGCTCCGAGAGGCTTTAAACGGCCCTGTGGATTCATCGTGCTGGAGTCCGCTCCTCAACTTGTCGAGCGCGTGGCTGAATTTTGCGACCATGAAACGCCCACGGTACTCGACATCGCGCAGCGTCCATCGCACCGCTTCAGATTCGCACCTCCAGCGCTTCAGCACAGAGCAAAGATCCTGCGCTTCAGAAACTCAGCAGTGGTATGCGGCCCCGCGGAAACCTCGCCAGGTGAACCGTCGCACATGTGGAATGGCAACTCTGGCGGCCCGACGGATTGGCCCCCCGCAGCCTGATCGTCAGTGGCCTATCCTGAAGGGCGAGACTTCGCGGTCCGCTTCCCATTTGCCTGTCTTCGCAGTGAGTTCGCGGAGACAAGCGCGTCCCGCAACTTGCGATCCGTAATGCGATCGAGTTGCTTCAAAAATGCGCGATCCTTTGTCGAGTCGAGCACCTTCTCCGCGACCTTTTGAAGTTCGACCCAATCATGCCAGTTGCCGATGTTTTCCTTTGCTCGATCCAGAGCCTCTATTTCCATTCCCCCTGTACGCGGGGAGAATTGCAGCATATAGAGCAGTTCTTTCGCTCGAATGCGAAATTCATGCAGGTTTTTCCGGTTGAGCTGCGGCCAGTGGACAAGGTCCGTCTTGAGAATCTGTAGCGCTGCCCGACCATCGGTTGTGTCCGGCCGATCTCCGCGGGAGCGCTCCTCCAGCCAATCTGCATATCGCTTCAGACTCTTGCAAGCTTTCTTTCGTTGCTCCCGGACAACGTCTTGAAGCTTAAGGACATCCTTCTCGCGCAGCATCGCCAGGCGTTCTATCAGCCGCACAGCGGCTCCTCCCCGGAAATGCCCGGAAAGCTCGATTACATTCTCGATCATGACGTCCTTGTCGCGAACCGCCCCAGCCGCCTTGCGAACCAGCTCAATCGCTTTGAACATGCGCTTGGCTTGCTTGGCTCGGTCGGGAGTCAGCGCGGCAATAACCGCCTTCAGGCGCCGTGCCTGGGTTCGCAGGGAGTGAACATCATTGGGGCTTGGATGGGCAGGGAACTCCTTCAATAGCTTCCGCAACTTCCGTGGTGGCCTGGTCACGTTGTCGAGCACGATTGCCATCAAGCCTTAGACTCGCCGAATTCGCGGTAGGTTGGAGCCCATAGAACCCTGAAGAGAAGAAAAAGCGAAACAGAAGGTCCGTTGTCTCATTCGAAATTGAACCGATTCGTGACTCAATAACCCGGGATTATGTTACCCTCGCACCCTGAGTCCGCGTGCGGGGAGGTGCAGCGTTGTCGGCCGATCGACATAAAGTCCTGATTGTTGACGATGATCCCTCACATCTGGAAATCTATGGCTTGCTGGTCGAGCAAGCTGGGTACGACGCCGTTCCCGCGCTGGTCAAGTTTGCGGGTGTGCTATTTCCAGATGATGACCGCATCGGTGTGGTCATTCTCGATTACCGGCTCAACTCCTCGAAGTCCTCCTCTGAATTGGCCCAGGAGTTACGCAATCAGTATCCCGCTGCCCCCATCATCCTGCTTTCCGATATGTGGAGCCTGCCCTCCGATGTCGCTCCTTATGTATCCGACTTTGTAAGAAAGGGGGAACCGGCTAAACTGCTGGGCACTCTCCGCCGTTTGCTGCCTCGGGGGAACAGTTCGCAGGAAGACGAATCCGGCCGGGCCTTGCGCGGCAGTCCGAAGGAATGACGCAAAAACGATGCAATCTCAGGCAACCTTTTGAAGACAATTCGCCTCCTATCCAGCTTGCGCTCTTAATCGGATCAGGAGTCGCGCTGGTTGATGGCCGAAGTTCGCCTTGTTGCATTGATGCTTGCCTGTTCTCTCTCGGCGCTCGCGCAAGTTCGGACTGCGAGCGGCGGCACCCATGCCCAAGAACTGAAAACGCTCTCCCTGTCTCAACTTGGCGATGTCGAAGTCACCACGCAATCCAAAGAACCAACCGAGGTATGGAAGACTCCGGCGGCGATCTACGTTCTCACCGGCGAAGACATCCGCCGCTCCGGCGTAACCAACGTTCCCGATGCGCTTCGCCTGGTGCCCGGCGTCAACGTGGCGCGCGTGAACGGCTCTCGCAACTGGGCCGTCGGCATCCGTGGCTTCGGTGACCAATTCTCAAAATATGTCCTCGTCCTCATCGACGGCCGCAGCATCTATACGCCGCTCTTCGGCGGCGTGCTGTGGACTGTTGACAACGTGATGCTCGAGGACATCGACCGCATCGAGGTCATTCGCGGTCCCGGCGGCACCATCTGGGGAGCCGATGCGGTCAACGGCGTCATCAACATCATTACCAAGTCTTCGCAGAATACGCAGGGTACACTCGTCTCCGCGGGCGGCGGCAGCGTCGACCAGAATACAGAAGATCTGCGCTATGGCGCCCATCGCGGAAAGTGGCACTTCCGTGCGGGCGCTTTCGGCTTCGTGCGCTCGCCGGAATTCCATATTGACGGGCAGCCGAACTACGACTGGTCGCGCTTCGGGCAAACGGGCTTCCGCGCCGATCGCAAAGTAGGTTCGAATGACGTAACGGTTCAAGGCGATGCCTACTGGGGCAAGTTCGGTGACGCGCAAAGCCTCTATACTTATGTCCCCCCGTCAAGCTACATCTCGTACGCATCGATGAATGTATCCGGCGGAGACATTCTCGGCCGCTGGCGGAGGCAACTGAGCGACCGGTCAGACCTGTATCTGCAAGGGTTCTGGTCTCACGATCACCGCATCGGATCCAATTTCGGCGAAGACCGCGATACCTTCGATCTGGACTTCCTGCATCGTCTCTGGATGGGCCAAAGGCAGCACTTTACCTATGGAGCAGGCATACGGATCAGCCCCAGTACCGTAACTCAGACAACTCCCACGGCGACTTTCAACCCGCTCGAAAAAGCAGACAGTATCTATAGCGGCTTTGTGCAGGACGAGCTTCACATCATTCCAGACAAACTGGCTCTTACCGTCGGTACAAAACTCGAACATAACAACTACACCGGTTTCGAGTATCAACCGGATGGACGCATCCTCTTTACCCCAACGCCGACGCGAACCCTTTGGGCATCGGTCTCGCGGGCAGTGCGCACGCCCGATCGCGTCGACGAAGACATCCAGGTCGATGGATTCATTTTGTCTCCTCCCATCCTCTTCGCCAGAATCCGCGGTAATCATCATCTGAGAGCAGAACGATTGGTAGCATACGAGGGCGGCGTGCGCACCCTCCTGCACCCGCGGTTCTACCTGTCCCTTGAAGCGTTTCACAACGCTTATCACGATTTGATTGCTCAAGGTTCTCCGACTGTTTCATTGCCGCCGTCTCCGCCTTTCCCGCCCGGCGCAATCCTTTATGCCTTCCAGTTCATCAACGGTATCGGCGGCACCACGGACGGTGCGGAAATCTCTCCCGATTTGCAAATCACCCCCTGGTGGAAGATCCGGGCTTCCTACTCTTATCTGCACGTTCACCTAAAGGATCAGTCGGGATTTACCAACAAGACGACCCTCACCAACTTGCACGGCTCGAGCCCGAACGGCCAGGCCTTCCTTCATTCGCAAATGGACATTGCAAAGAAGCTTGAGTTCGATCCGTCGATTCGCTACGTCAGCGCGCTTCCCGCTCAAGCCGTGAAAGCCTATGTGACTGCGGATGTGCGCGTAGGCTGGAACCCCACAAAATCGATCTCCCTCTCGGTGACCGGGCAAAATCTGTTCCAGCCGCATCATGCGGAGTTTGGAATCTCTCCCGGCCCAACAGTTGAAATCAAACGCAGCATCTATGCCAAAATTGTGTGGTCCCGGTAAGCCGAACGCACATGAATGCATTGCAGCACGGTATCGCATCTGAGCCGCCGCGTCCTCCGCGGAAGCGGAAAGCCTTGCGCGTACTCGTCTTCGGGATTGCCGTGGCCGCGTTCTTATCACGCTCCATCGACTTGTATGCAGAGACCAAGCCCTCCGAGTACGATGTGAAGGCCGCATATCTATTCAATTTTGGAAAATTCGTTCGCCTGTCTTTACCGCAGCCGGCCGTTCCGCGCGAGACCTTCGATATCTGCGTCTTTGGACGGGACCCCATCGGCGAAATCCTGGACGGGATCACCGCTAATGAGCAAATCGATAGCAGGGCTGTGCGCATCCTCCGCGTGAAAGAAGCTACTGATGCCCGAACCTGCGACATCGCATATGTTGGCGAAATCGAAACGGAACGAATTGAGCTCGATCTCGCGGCACTTGCAGGTTCTGATGTACTGACGGTGAGCGATTCCCCAACCTTCCTCGCTCGCGGCGGCATGATCCAGTTTGTCCTCGTAGCTAATCACGTTCGATTCGCTGTGAATCTTGATGCGGTCAAACGCACGCACCTGGTGCTGAGTTCCGAGCTTTTGAGAGTGGCCTACTCCGTCTCCGGCAAACCCTCCATGGAGGCATTGCCATGAAGCTCTTGAACAACCGCTCGATCTCAGGAAAACTCACGCGGATGAACCTGTTGGTAAGCGGAACAGCGCTCTTGCTGGCCTACATCTCGTTCCTTGGCTACGACCTCTACACGCTGCGTCAGAACATGATCAGCTCCCTCGACACTGAAGCTGCCATCGTCGGCGCCAACAGCATAACTGCCTTGATGTTCGACGATCGACAGGCGGCAGAGGCTACGCTCTCTGCATTGCGCGCCTCACCGCATATTCGCTCTGCTGTCATCCTTCGACCCAACGGAAAAGTCTTCGCGCAATATGCCCGTGACGGCTCAACGAGGCTGACCTTCGATTCCACGCTCGATCCGGGCCAGTCCGATGGATCCTGGTCGAAAGGGCGCGACCTCGTGGTCGCGCGCAGAATCGTCTTCGCAGACCAGATCGTAGGCGCAGTCTACCTTCGCGCCGAGACCAGCGATGTTGCGCACCGCGCGCAGCGATTTGGCCTGATTTCTGCCTGCATCCTCCTCATCTGTTTCCTGGTTGCCATCGTTGCAACCTCCACGATTCGCCATCTCGTCACTGCCCCGCTCACTGATCTGGCCGAAACTGCCCAGATTGTCAGTCGAGACAGGGATTACTCCGTGCGTGCTCGAATCCCGCCCAGCAGCGATGAGCTTTCCTTCCTGGTTCAGTCCTTCAATGAAATGCTCGAGCAGATTCAGGAGCGCGACCGCGCCCTCGAGGAATCGCGCTCCGCCCTCGAGCAGCGAGTCCAGGAACGCACCGCCGAGTTGAGCGCGGCCAACCAGGAACTCGAGGCATTTTCCTACTCGGTCGCTCATGATCTGAGAGGCCCTCTCCAGCACATCAGCAATATCACTTACCTCTTGCAGCAGACTCGCGGATCTGAGAACAGCCCGAATGACACCATGCTGATCGAGAAGCTCTTCGAGGGCAGCCGTCGGATGTCCACTCTCATCGACGACCTGCTGAACCTGTCCCGCGCCACGAGCACGCCGCTCCGTCGTACCGCCATCAACCTCAGCGACATGGTCGAGTCGGTCGTCGGGGCGCTGCGGTCCGAAAGCGAGGGCAGGCAGGTTGAAATGATCATTGGCAAAGGCGCATACGTCATTGCCGACGAGGGCCTGTTGTTCCTGGTGTTGGAAAACCTACTGCGCAACGCTTGGAAATACACTTCGCGCCAGGATCGCGCCAGGATCGAGTTCGGCTTCACTGAGCAGCCCTCCGGCACCGTCTATTTCATTCGCGATAATGGCGTGGGGTTCAATCCACGCTTTGCCGATCGACTATTCCGGCCGTTCCAGCGTCTCCACTCTCAAAGTGAGTTCCCCGGCACGGGCGTTGGATTGGCGACCGTTCAGCGCATCATCTCCAGGCACGGCGGAAAAATCTGGGCAGCCGGAGATATCGATCTGGGAGCCGAGTTCTCCTTCACCCTGCCATACACCGCGGCAGAGGATGCCATCCCGGGCAGAACCATCTAGGCCTCGTGCTGTTCGTGACCCCTTGGCCGGCCCTTTACCGGAAGTAGACCTGTCATCGGAACCTGTGACGGAATCTCGGGAAATGAAAACTTCCTGAGGCGGCAAGGAAGAAGCCATCGCAACGATCGATGTCCCGCCATCGGGCTGCCGAATGCCGCTCCTGCCGACTATCGCCAACAGTTCTCGCCATCACCGCCGGAATACCCTGAACGCGATTACAATCTGAGACTGTTCCCGTAAACGATAACCTGGGAGTCCCAACGTGCAATCTCCATCTCGCCTCCACGTCCTCTGTGCTGCTCTTCTTGCCGCGTGCCTTGCTTTACCCGCCGCCACACTCTTCGCGGACCCTCTCCCACCGGCCGTACCCATGTTCGACCGCAAACCCGACGGAATGGTTCTGCGCCTGTCCAGGGGCGAACTGCGCATCCAGGTCGTCTCCGATACGGTCATCCGGGTGGCATTCTCTGTTCCGTCTGAAGTCGTAGCCCACCCTTCCATCATCCGTGTCTCCGCACCAGAACCCGTCCCCCCGTTCAAGATCACCGAGTCGCCCCAGGACGTCATCCTGGCCACGGCAAAGCTGCTCGTTCTCGTCCATCGGGATACGGGAGCCGTGTCGTTTACCGACAGCACGGGAAAGCCGATCCTCTCCGAGACCCCCGAAGGCCGCGTCGTCGAGCCAGCCACCGTACAAGGCGATGACACTTTTCACATCCAGCAAAAGTGGAAGGCGCAACCGGATGAATCCCTCTACGGATTGGGCCAGATGCAGTTGGGTATCGTCGACATCAAGGGCTACGACCTCGATCTCTGGCAGCACAACACCAACATCGCTGTGCCTTTTCTTGTCTCGTCGAACGGCTACGGCATCCTGTGGGACAACACATCCTTTACCAGGTTTGGCGACCTCCGGACCTTCACCACGATTCCCCCGAACAACCTGCTCGATACCGGCGGCAATCCAGGCGGCCTGACCGTTGCGCCGATCGATGGATCGGAAGCCCCGCGCCAGACCGCGGAGATTTCAGTGAAGATGCGCCTGAACCAGGACCAGCTCGACCACCCCGAAACCGCCGCGGGCTCGTGGCGCTTGAAGCAGCAGTCATGGAAAGGCTTCGTCCTTGCCCCCACAACCGGCGATTATCAGTTCCAGGCCTACTCCAACGGTGGCGTAAAGGTCTGGTTCGATGGCAAGCTGGTGATGAACCACTGGCGGCAAAACTGGCTCACCTCCAATGACCAGGTGCGCGTGCGCCTCGAAGCTGGCCATAGGTACCCCATCAGGATCGAAAATGATCCAGAGCAGCAAAACACCCTCGAGTTTCTTTGGAAGACGCCAGCTGCCGACGCTGACACTTCGCTGTGGTCTGAAGTTGCAGATGGCCTCGATTACTACTTTGTCTACGGTCCTTCCATGGACAAGGTCATCTCCGGGTACCGGCTGCTCACCGGCAAGGCAACCATGCTGCCCGACTGGAGCTTCGGCTTGTGGCAGTCGCGCCAGCGGTACGAAACCGCCGACGAGTCCCTCGATGTTGTGAAGCAGTTCCGCGAGCGCAAGATTCCCTTCGACACGATCGTGCAGGACTGGCAGTACTGGCGTCCCGATGCCTGGGGATCGCATGAATTCGATCCCACCCGGTTTCCCGATCCCGACGGCTGGATCAAGGCCATCCATGCTCAGCATGCTCACTTGATGATCTCTGTCTGGGGCAAATTCAACCCGAACACCGCGAACGCCAAAGAGATGGACTCCCGGGGTTTCCTCTACAAGCCCAACCTCAAAGAACACCTCCTAGACTGGATTGGTCAGCCCTATACGTTCTATGACGCGTTCAATCCGGAGGCCCGCAAGCTCTTCTGGTCGCAGGTCAACTCCCATCTGTTTCAAAGAGGCGTGGACGCCTGGTGGATGGATGCCACGGAGCCCGACCTGTTGCCCTCGCCACCCACGCTGGCAGGTCAGCAGTCCCACATGGACCCCACGTATCTGGGCTCCGGCTCGCGCATGGTCAATGGCTACGCGCTCCAAAACAGCATGGGCGTCTATACCGGACAGCGCGAAGCCGCGCCCAACCAGCGCGTCTTCATCCTCACGCGCTCGGGCTTTGCCGGCCAGCAGCGTTACTCCGCTCCCATTTGGTCGGGCGACATTACCTCCACATGGACGGCGATGGCCAAGCAGATCCCCGCCGGACTGGGCGCCGGCATCTCCGGCCTGCCTTATTGGACGATGGACACCGGCGGCTACACCATGCAGCACCGTTTTGCCCGCGAGCCCATTTCCCCTGAGGATCAGGACGAATGGCGCGAGTTGAATGCCCGCTGGTTCGAGCTCTCTACCTTCACGCCCATTCTCCGCGTGCATGGCGAACTGCGCCCGCGCGAAATGTGGACCCTCGGCGACGACACCCCCGCCTTCAACGCCGAGTTGAAGTTCGACCGCCTGCGCTACTCTCTTTTCCCCTACATCTACTCCCAGGCTGGCTGGATCACGCAGCAGGACTACACCATGATGCGCCCGCTGGTGATGGATTTTCCCCAGGACCGCACCGCCCGCGAACTCACCAATGAGTACATGTTCGGCCCGGCCCTGCTGGTAGCCCCAATCACCGAGTACAAGCAGCGCACCCGCCCGGTGTATCTGCCCATCGCATCAAAGTGGTACGACTACTGGACCGGGAAAGCCGCTGTCGCAGGCAAGAGTGATGCGCCCGCACCCTACGACCAGATCCCCGTCTTCGTGCGCGCTGGGTCCATTCTGCCGTACGGACCCGACGTGCAATATGTGGGCGAAAAGCCGGCAGATCCCATCACACTCTTCGTATACGCCGGAGCCGACGGCGCATTCACGCTGTACGAAGATCAGGGCACAACCTTCGACTACGAAAAAGGAGCCTTTGCCCAGATTCCCATCCAATGGAACGACAAGACCGGTACGCTCACACTGGGTGAACGCAGCGGCGAATACGACGGCATGCTGACCAGCCGAACCTTCCATATCGCCCTGGTCTCAAGGGCGCATCCCGCCAGCCTTGAGCGCAAACCAGCCTCGCTTCGGACCGTGAAGTACACCGGGGCCGCACTCCACATCAAACTCCAGTAGGGCATGTTTTGGAACGGCGCGGCTTTTGCCGCGCCGCGTGTACGTTGGTGCCCACGGCCGCAGTGTCCTCTATGGCGCCCCGGCTACAAGTTGATTGCATCCGCAAGTCGAACGCATCCGTTCGCCGCCGCGCGCAACGAAATTCAATGTGCCCTGCGGCTCGTGCCCATGCGCGCCAGCCGAGGAACGCCGATCAAAGTGAGCGCAAACAGAAAGATGGAAGCTGCAATAAACTCCATCCGTCCCTGTCGTAGATCTTCAAAGAGCAGCTTCGCCGCCACAAACGCCACGGCTGCATAGGCCACCCGCGTCATCTCCAGCCGTCTCCAGTGCGATCCGCCAAACGCCAGCGCCAAGGCCATGGAACAGATCGTCAACGTACGGATCAAGGCAATATGGAAGACAGCGGGAGTGATGCCGAGTGCGATCAGCCACAACAGCCCCCGCGCCGTCAGCGCAGTTACTGCGCACACCGCCAGCGAGGCCGGCACGAGATGAAGAATCTGTTCCCGCCAGCCTTCTCCCGGCTGCTCCCTGCCCGCCGCATAGCAAAGCACAGCGCACGCTGAAACCACGAAGACGCTCCACGCCGGGACGGGAGGCATCTCTCCCGCCATCGCATGAAAGGCATACGTGAACAATCCCGATGCCAGCGCCGCAGCCGCCAGGTAAATCACGCCATGAAGTTCAAGCGTCTTGCACCCCAGGCGAACGGCGACGACGATCATTGCCAGCGCCGACAGCCCTGCAATCGTAGCCGCCCACTCGGCGGGCAGACTTACAAAGATGCCGGTCAGAAAAAGTGCCGCGCTCCACAAGGCGAACACATGAAAATTGCGCGGCTCTGCCGGATGCCGGAAGAGCCCGAAGACTGCCGCGTAACATGCTCCCGACAGCATCAGGCAACCGGCTCCCACAATGCCCGCGCTCCACTGGGGCACAAAGAAATACAGGCTGCATGCCACCAGCAAAAAAGCGATCATCGCCTGCATCGTCTCGAATATCGTGATCTTCTGCTTCTGCCGTATCGTTTTGAATGCAATGGTCGCCGCCTGCATTGCAAACAGGAGGCTCGCGGGCGCGAGCAGCGCCGCCGTTCCCAGCGCCGGATATTCGGTGCGCGTGCTCTGCGGGCTGTTGTACACAAAGATCAGCGCCCAGATCCCGAGGTCGGCAAGGCCCGCCACCACGGGCCGAATGGTCCTTGCCCGGTTGCGGGTACTCGCCACTTCGCACACCAGCACCATGACCAGCAGCAGAATCGTGAACGGCGCCATATCGTGGGTCACCACAGACATGGCAAGCGCGGTGAGCGCGGCCGCGCCATACGCCACCATGAAGACCGCAGGTCGCTCTTGTTTCCAAGCCAGCGCCGTTGCAGCAGCCACAAACACGGCAACAATCCCCGCGGCTGCCATCGGCGAGAGCACGTTGAATCGCAGCGTGAGTTCCCACAGCATCGGCGCCAGAATCAGCGCCGAAGTCCCCGTATACGCCGCGGCCGCAAACTGCTTCGCAGCTCCCGCCCGCGACGCTGCCATCAGCCACCCCAGTGCATACGCAATAGCTACCGCGGCAATGGCCAGCCTTGGCAGCGAAGTGGACTCCGCCAGCGCGCGCAGCACGTAGGCGCCGGCAATGCCGAGCAGAGCCTTTCCCAGCACCGGAAACACGCCACTCGCTTCTTCGGAGGGCGTCGCTTCCATCGCCACGGCTGCCGTCGGCGTCAGCGTTGCTTGCTGTGCGGGCGCCGCGCTCGCCTCTGCGCGATGTTCCAACTGCTGAACCCGCTGCTCCAGCGCGTCCACGCGTGACGAAAGCCCTGCGAGAACTTCGGGAAGATCGCTCATGTTTCCACCCGATTGGCAGCCCGCTGCCAAACCATCCTTGATCTAATTAGTCGCCGGTCGCCCCTTGCACGGCGTGGTCCTCAGGCCATGGAGGCAGCAGTTTCACCAGCACCCACAGAATCCCCAGCGGCATCAGCGTCAGTGCCAGTGCCACCAGAAATCCTTCGCGCGTTACCAGCGCCATCTTGTACGTCGTGTATCCAAGAAAGCTCTTCGAGAACAGCTGCCCGCCAATCACCACGTTCCACCGCATGGCGAAGATCCCCACCAGTGTCAGTGCACCGGCAATGGCATACATGCGCTTGCGAATGAACACGGGCAGCGTCACAATCTGCGTAATCGCCAGCATGATCAAGGGCACCAGTGTACCGAGACAGATCTGGATTACGATGTGCGAAAAATAGAGCTTCGTATGCACCATGAAGTTTAGGCTGCGGAACGACTCGTCGGCCTCGTAGATGCGATGAATCAGGTCAAGCATCTCCAGGCTGAAATCGATGATGAACGTGTAGAACAGGTACATCGCAATCGTGTCCACGCAGCGCATATCGATCTTCCTGCCGCGCAGCTTCGTGGTTCCCATGTAGAGCAGCATGACGCACGCGATGCCCGACACCATCGCCGAGAAGATAAATACCACCGGCATCAGCGGCGACGACCACCATGGATTGGCCTTGATCGATCCGAAGATGAATCCCACATAACCATGCAGCATGAAGGCGGAAGGAATGCCGATCAGCGTCACGATCCAGCCCACCCGCTCGTCGATGTGTAGAGCATGCGCGCTGATGTTGTTCGACCCCAGAGTCATCACCTTGTACACCCACCGCGTCAGACCCTTCGTCTCCTGTGAAAGCAGCACGATTTCGCGCCGGTAATCCAGCCAGATCTCGAACACCAGCACTGCCATCAGGTACCACAGGTACACATAGCCGAACATCGCCATGGCCGACGTGCTGTGTGGCGTGAAATACATCTCGGGAGAGCGCTCCGGGTGGCCCAGGTGCAATTGCAGAGGTAGCGGCGCAACAATCAGGAACGAGAGCGCCGTGAGCAGTGCCAGCCGGTAGGTCGGCTTCACCGCGTCCACGTTGAAAACCCGCTCAAGCGAAGCCAGAATAAACGCGCCTGCCACCAGTCCCGTGATGAACGGGTACAGGACGATCAGCACGCTCCACTGCAGCCCCACCTCGTTCGGATACATGAAGCCTTCAACACCATTCATATCGCTCACCCATCTTTGACAAGCTGTCGGCCGCCGGCAGCCGTTCGCTGGAAATTGCTTCTACCGCACTGAACCATCCAGGTCGTTGTAGTAGACCTTCGCGCCAGTGGCCATCTGCGGCTTCAAGATCTGCACGCTATGCGTCTTGAGGAACGCGTGGATCGGGTCGTTGGGATTCTTCAAATCCGCAAGCTGGCGCGCCCCGGTTGGACAGGCTTCGCAGCATGCGGTCGTCAGACCCTTGGTAATCCGGTGGTAGCAGAGCGTGCACTTGTCCGCGACCTTCTTCTCCGGGTGAATGTAGCGGCAGCCGTAAGGGCAGGCCTGCACGCAATACGCACAGCCGAGGCAGTACTTAGGGTCCACCAGGACCACGCCATCCGGACTCACAAACGTCGCGCCAACAGGACACACCTGCGTACAGGGCGAATCCGTGCAATGGTTGCAAAGCTTCGGTACAAAGAAGTATTTCCCCGCGTCTTCCTTGGCCGCAGGAAATCCTTCCTTGCCGCCGTCGGGCGAAATCACTTCGGGGTTGGTCATGTGCTCGTCCGACACGTGGTAGCGCTCCACCCAAGTGCGGAAGTTGCCGTCCGGCACGTCGTTCTCCGCTGCGCAGGCGCGCACGCAGTTGCCGCAGCCGATGCACTTGGGAATGTCGATCAACATGCTCCACCAGTGATCGCTCAACCTGTAGTTGGGCGATGCCTCCGGCGTTTCCGCCAGCACGTACTTCCACGCGATCGCCGCGGCCGGCAGCAGAACCAGTATTTGTCTCCGGCTGATATTCACTTCGCGCCTCCCGCACTGATCGCCGGACTATGCGGCTGGTGACAGGTCTCGCACGGCAGGCCGTTGGAGTGCTCCTCGGCCGCCACCTGCGGAAATCCCTTCGGCCTCGCGGCGCTGGCCTAGTGGCATCGTACACACAGTGTCGCCGTGTCAAGCTTGGCCGGAGTCACCGTCGCAGGGTCGGCCGCGTGTTGCGCCTGCGGCCCGTGGCAGGCTTCGCAGTTCACATGCGCATGCTTGCCCATCTTCTTCACGTCCAGCACGTCCGTGTGACAGGTCTCGCATGCCTCGTGGCCGGCAAACTTCACCGGGTGCGCGGCAATCTCCCCAATCGCCGCACCACGATAATGCCCATACTGACCGAACGAATGCGGAACAACGAAAACCCGTATCACCCAAAATGCGAGAAACGCGATGACGAACAGTCCCGCAAATCGAAAGAGGTGTTCTGTATCTTTGAACACGTTTACCGACCCACTTTCCCTGAGGCACGATCACGGAGCGATCGCCGCACCTGCCACATGTGATCCAAATTACTTAGCGGCTCAAGACTAGCTGCTCCCGGTAGTGGGATGTATGTGAGGCAAATCACGTTGAGTTGTGACGCAGACCCGCGTCGAATGCGGCAATTCTGCTCTAGCCGCGCGGCAGGCCACGGGGATCGGAGTGGAGAGTGAGTTTTCATTTCGCCTGGGCGTCACGCGAAATCCGTCCCTGAAAATCGACGCGATTCTCCGCTATGGGATGGTCAGGCTGAATTTCAGGAAAGGCGCCCGCAAAGGCGGAAGGCGGGATAGGAAGAGGAATTATAGATCGAAACTGGTCGGCCCTAGTGGACGATTTTAGGGCTTTTCTCTCTTGGATGAGTACATGTCCTGTTATTGGCAACGGCCTGAACGACTGCCCAGTAAAGGCGCGTCATGCCCCTTTCGATGTCCGGTTTCTTGAACCAGCGGCTTCGGAGTAGAGATGGTTAATAAGTTGCTGTATTTTTCCTTTTAGGGCAGGGTCGGACGCAGCCATGAAGGCGCGTCGGGCGAGCACGCACGGCTCTACGGCGGAATCTTAGTCCGAGTTGGAGACAAGCGCATTTGTCCAGAGATTCCTTGCCATCATTTCGCCATGCAATTCGGGGATTTCCCGCCATAGAGGGGCGAGGATACGATCTGCCTCCGAGACGTAGGTCTCTGCTTCCTTTGCCCATCCAGTTGAGTGATGGCAGTAAGCGAGGTTGTTCAGCGTCATTGCGACGTCGGGCAACCGAAAGGCTGGAGCTCTTCAAGGCGCTCGGCCACAGGCAGGCGCAGCGGCATAATTAATTGCGCATGTGGATGGTTTGTGTTTTCCTGATTTGTATGAAAGCGCTTCGCATTGCCGACTCTGTGGCCGTGTCGCTGGAGTTGCAGGACGAAATTCGACGTTCGGAGGAATCCCGCTACGATCATCGCTTGCATGGAGTGTTGTTGGTGGCTCAGGGCATGACTTGCCCTGAGGTGGCTGGCTTATTGGGCGATGCACCGCGCTCGGTGGAGAATTGGGTACGGCGTTTTGAGACGGAAGGGCTGGCGGGTCTTCAGGAAGGCGAAAGATCGGGGCGGCCGCGCCGTCTGGGTCCTATGCAGCTGGCGGATGTGGATGCGGTTCTTCGCAAGACACCGGGAGAGGTTGGGATGAGCGGCAATTCATGGGACGGCAAGACCTTAGCCGCGTGGATCCAACGCCAGTATGGAACGCGCCTGGGAGTGCGCCAGAGCCAGAGACTGTTCAAACAGTTGGGATTTCGTTTGCGCAAGCCCGGCCCCCAGGTGGCACCGGCGAACCCGGAATCGCGGAAAGCACATAATAAAGACTCCAGATCCTGATGTCCGATCGGAGCGCGGACCAGCGGGCCGTCGATGAAATGGGATATCAGCAGCTCGGTTCACGCTGCCGGATGCGGATTCCGCCAGAAAATAGGAATCGATTCCTGCAACTCGCCGCGCGTTGGCTGTTTTGGAGCGGCTTGGCCTCGCCGCGGCAAGCCCTTCTTTCATTGAGAGTCGGACAAGTCCCGCAGCGCCAATTTGCTTGTTTTTTGCAAAGCCCACGTTCGAGTATGCGACCCCGGCCACAAAGGGCGCCCGAAATCAACGAAAATATTCTCCATCAATATTTCTTTTTGATTTCCTTTTGCACCCAGGACGGTGAGAGCAACATTCGGACAACTTCGACCGTGACTAACTCGCGCCGTCAGCAGAAGAACTCAACCGAGCCGAACGAGGCTGGAATCTCACCGGGTGGCGATGTTTGCACAATCGAATCTTCCCGTCGCCCGGCGAGATCGTCGACGCCATCGAAACCCAATTCAACCGATGCCTCCGATGCAACATTACGCTCGATGCATGATCAGCAATTACTTAAGACGCCGATAGAACGGCATGCGCACGATATGCCTTGACAATGCATGTGTCGCCGCGTACACTCCCCCCATTCTTTTCTTCAGCTTCCCCTGAAGCGGGTCAATTACATTTCAATTCGATCGAGAGGTTAAGCCATGCTCAGAGGTGGGTCATCTCTGTACGGCCGAACCAGCCTTGGAGCAACCGCGGCGTGCATCGCTTTCGCCTCTGTGATTGGTCTGTCAGGCTGCGGAAATATGGGGCGGTCAACGACCCCGCCTGTAACCATGAGCGCGATGAAACCAACCGCTGCTATCCTCGGATACGTCTGGGATTCGCGGGTCTCAGGGCTTCGCCCTGTTTCAGGACTTCTTGGCGCATCCCATCTTGAGAGCTCTATAGGCGGTTCGGGGTTCTCCAATGGCACTCCTTGTGCAGGTAAGGGATTCGCTCTGCTTGCGGACCCCGCGGGAGTGGTTTCCATGATGTCGCTGCCGGCAGGGCAAACCTCTCAACTTGCCGGATCAATCGCCAAAAACGAGCGGCTTGTGCTCAGTCCGTCCTGTTCATACGCCCTCGTGTATGCTCCCGGAGTTTCCTCGGCATTTCTGATCGGCGGTTTGCCTTCGTCTCCCCTGGTCCAGTCGCTCAACCTTGCCGCCGCGGGTTCGATTGTGGGAGCGGCGGTAAGCGATAAGGGGTCGTTGTTGCTTGCTGGTCTCAACTCCGATGGATCCGCGACCGTCCAATTGCAGGCATCATCAGGGCCACCTCAATCTCTGAAACGACTAAGAAGCTTCGGTGCGATGGCGTTCATGCCGGCGGGCGACGCGGCAGTCATTGCGGATTCGGGGGCAAACACGGTCTCGCTGGCAACGCAGCTATCGACGAGCCCTATGATTACGCAGCTGGCGTCTTCTTCGGACGGAGTTTTAATGCCGCTCGCGGCGTCCGCTTCGGCAGACGGACATTACGCCTTTATCGCGAACGGATCGGGGGGAGCGATTCTTCGATTTGATCTCTCTGGTGCTTCGGCGCCAATGAGTATCTCTTGCGCCTGCAATCCTTCCGAGTTGATTCCGCTTTTTGGAAACGCCACCTTCCAACTGACAAACCCATCCGCGGGAACCATCTTTGCTGTTGAAGGAGATGCTAGAGCGCCCAGGACTCAATTCATTCCAACAGACAGTATCGGGACGGTTGGCGGGGGGATGCAATGACGTACACTCACTTGTCGCACCTTCGGAATGCCGTCCTCGTGCTCCTTTCGACCTCCCTTTGCGGGTCGATGGTGGCGCAATTGGGGCCCTCCGGCAGTACCACAAGTCTCGCTGCGACTCCAACGGCACTTGTCCTTCCGGGAGGTCTGAAGTTGACCTCCATCGTGAATCAGACTCCGGCTGGTGGCGCGGTACCCACCGGCGCGGTGAATTTCTACTCTGATACCTCGACGTTACTTGGCTCGGCTCCGCTGACGATTCTTCCGTCCACACAAATGTGGACCCCCATACCTGTGACGGGCGCTCCAATAACGAATCCCGTAGGGCTCGCTGTGGTGGTCCTTGCCAAAGGAACTCAGCCCGTCGTTGTAAGCGCATCGGCGCCGAATGCAGCAACCGGTAGCCCCAACGTTGCGTTGTATGAGTCTTCACCGGGATTCACGTCATTTGGCGCATTTACCTATACGAATGCGAATCAATCGCCGACAGATGCGATCGCAAGCGGTTACTTCCTCCAACCGAGATCTTCCGGAGTGCAAAGCTTCGTTGTGCACGAATACGGAAGCTACCAGATCTTCGACGGCTCAACGACGACGAGCTCAAACGGCTTGAGCCTCAACGCGCCGCTAGTGACCAGCTTTGCCGGGTGCGATTGCAGCTCGGATCCTGAAACACTTGCGATCGATGATTTCGACAATGACGGATATTCCGATATCGGTGTACTGTTCGGCGCGTATGGCACCCAACCTTATTACACTCCCGCATTCGCTGGAGTAGCGATGAATGCGGGAGCCGCAAGTCCGGGCACTATCGGGCGTTTCATACGAGCGCCTCAACCCTCCTCCATAACCTCACCGAATCTCTTTTGCCCAATTGCCGTCGCAACCGGGCATTTTACTGCGGATCCGGGTGCACAACTTGCGGTTCTGGCGAACACATCTACGGTCTCATGCCAAGGCGCTTCCGGGCCGGGCACCATCTACCTTTATGCTCTCGACAGCACCAAGACAGTCTTGACGGAGGTGGGAACTCCCCTCTTGCTCCCGGACGCGTATGCTCAAACGCTCGCCGCCGCGGATCTGAACCATGATGGAATCACCGATCTGATCGTTGGGGAATCGATACTTGCCGCCGGCAATCTCGTTACCGGCGGCATTCGAACCGCGGTTGGGAATGGGAATGGCAGCTTCAAAACGCCCTCGGCGATCGTCGCGACTTCCAATTCGCCGACACAATACACCTTCAACGACTTCAATGGCGACGGCCTACTCGATGTGGCCTTCACGAGTTTCAATTGCTTTGGCGTACTGCTCGGAGATGGTACCGGAGCCTTGAATGGTTTGAAGGAATACAACTACGTACCCGCAATCACCACTGCGCCAAGCGGCATTATCAGTGCAGATTTTAATGGCGATGGCCTTGCCGATCTGGTAAGCCTGCCGGGAACGGCGTTTTCGAGTTCAAACATCATTGATGTCGAACTGAACACGGCATCTTCTCAGGCAGTACTGACAATCCCCAGCAAGCCGATACCGGCCGGGACACATATTCTCACGGCCACTTTTCCGGGAGATACCAATTTTGCAAAGAGCACGTCGAGCGGGGTAACCGAAGTTGTCACCAAGACGATGCCTGCAATCACGTGGACAAGCCCTGGAACGACACTCGAGTATGGCACTCTGCTGAGTAATCTTCAGTTGAACGCGACTGCGAGTATTCCCGGAGCCTTCAATTATAATCCCGGCCTCAATGCGCTTCTTCCGCCCGGCGTGAACACGATTAGCACGACATTTACACCGATTGACAGCTTCGATTATTCGAATGCCGTATCGACGATCTCGGTCACTGTCGGAGCGCCGAACCTATCAAGCATTTCGCCTTCGACCATCAACGTCGGGAGTACGAATCCTGTAATCACGGCCACCGGGCTCGGATTTTTGAGCGGCGCGGTAATTCGCTTTAACGGCACGTCCCTTGCCACCACATATATTGACCATCACCACTTGACGGCGGTTATTCCCTCGACGCTTTTGCTTCAAACCGGCGCCGCAACAATCACCGTAATCGATCCTGGCGGTGTAGCGGTTTTAGGTTCTCAGTCGTTCGCAATCACTGCTCCGGCACCGGTCGCGAGTGTTTTGGTAGCCAGTGCAACGGTCACGGCAGGACAACAATCCACGGTTACATTGACCGTCAACCCCTACCCATTACCCGTCACTGCAACGGCGACTATCGCGTTTGTGCCTGCTGCCCCCATCACCACGCAGGACCCGGCCGTGGTTTTCTCGAACAACGCGACAACAGAAACGACGACGATCGCTCCAAGCAGTACGGCAACAGCGACTCCATTCCAGTTCCAGTCGGGGTCGACCGCGGGCACAATTACCATCACAATTCATTTGACCCTCGCGGGAGGCCAGGACATTACTCCTGCCAACCTTGCGCCGGTCACAGTGAACGTTCCAGCGGGCCCCCCGGTAATATCAAGCCCGACATTGACTCGCTCAGGGCAGTCCTTACAGATCACGTTGCTCGCGCTATCTTCGACAAGGGATATGACTGAAGCGCAGTTTCATTTCACTCCAGTAGCCGGCAAATCGATCAAAACGACAGATGTGACCGTGCAATTGACTACAGTTGTCCAGGCCTGGTATGGATCGACCGCGTCTGACGCGTTCGGAACAAATTTCATGTATACGCAGCCGTTTACGCTTGATAGCGACGCTAACGATGTGGCCAGTGTCACGATTACACTCGTGAATTCAAGCGGGGCTTCGGACCCGGCAACGGTCCAGTAAGTGGTTGAGCAGGGGGAGTGAATGGCGATGAGTAGTTTCCAAGCGAAGATTCGGAACTCGACAGCGGTGATCTGCCTAGCGTGCCTGCATCTCACAACCGTGTGCGGCCTAGCGCAGTCTCCGTCGTCGCCAAACAGAATGTTTATTCAGATTCTGGATGGCGAGGGGGCGTTGAATGACATTCGGGGCCGGACGGCGAGAGAGCCAATCGTCGAGATCGACGACGAGAACCATAAACCCATTGCGGGCGCCCTTGTCATCTTTACTACCCCAGGATCAGGACCAAGCGCGACTTTCGCAAATGGATTGAGCACCTTCCAGACCACCACACTTAGTGATGGCCGAGCCGTCGCACATGGATTTAAGCCAAACAGTACTTCGGGCGCATACCAAATTCAGATTGCAGCGAGCTTGGGGAGTCTCTCCTCGGTCGCGGTCATCAATGAGACAAATGTCATAGCTTCTTCGTCAGCGCACACGCATGCGGCCAGGCCTGTTCCATTGAAGGCGATCGCAATCATTGCGACGGTTGCCGGCGGGGCGATTGTGGCAGGATACCTGGTAAGCCAGCAGGGTACGCATTCGGACACCATAACTGCAGGCACGCCGACGGTTGGCGCCCCTTAACCGGAACGCGCCGGCTATGAATCCAAGTCTCAGTGACGCGATCGGGAAAAAATGCTTGGTTAGCAGGTGCTCGCTCGCAAAGGTCTGCGAAGCTTTAATATGCAAAGCATGGGCATGACAACGCGAGAGGACGAACAAAGGCTGCAAATCGAGCAGTTGCTTGGCAACAAGTATGAAGTGCTTCGCCGACTCGGCGGCGGAGGCATGGCACAGGTTCTTCTGGCGCGACATCGCGGCCATGGCGGACTCGTCGCCATCAAGATCCTTGCAGACCACCTTTCGCAGGATCCGAGGATCGTGTCGCGGTTCAGGCAGGAAGCGACTACCGCAGCGTCACTCTCCGGACATCCGAATATAGTGCCAATCTACGACATCGGTGAAGGCAACGGACTGCACTATCTGATCATGCAGTTCATTGGCGGCGAGGACATGGGTAGCTACCTTCATCGCGAAGGCCATCTCTCACCACCGGACGCCGCGGGAGTGATCACACAAGCGGCGGAGGCACTCGTTTGGGCGGAGTCGAAGAGAGTCGTCCATCGCGATTTGAAGCCATCCAACCTGCAACTGGACGTCGCTGGCCGCATACATATTCTCGACTTTGGAATCTCAAAGACGACGGACTTGGCGGACGGCTTGACGAGACCCGGGGAAAGTCTGGGCACGCCCTTTTATATGAGTCCGGAGCAGATACGAGGTGAGGGCTGCGACGCAAGAAGCGATCTGTATTCTCTCGGAGTCATTTTCTTTGAATTACTCACCGGAAAAAGGCCTTTCGAAAATGAATCTGTCACCGCGATTCAGATTGCGCACCTCTCAACGCCGGCGCCTTCCATTTTGACCCTTGCCCCTCAACTGCCGCCCATGTGTGATGAGATCGTTCAGAAACTTTTGAGGAAAGATCGAAGCGAGCGGTACCAAAGTCCAAAAGAGCTTTTGAACGATCTGTACAGGCACGGCGCGAGCAGCGGACCGACGAATCTGCGGCCGGTTGTCGACCCCACTCTCCAGGCACAAATGGATTGTCCCCCCAGTTCGTCGACTCAAGACCGCATCCGGCAGGAAAACCTGACCGCGGAATCGCCTTCACCGACCTTGCCCGTCGATGCGATTGGGCCCAGCAGGATGACCCCTGAGGCCGCAACTTCCCAGGTAGATTTGTCTAAGCCTCGCAAGGGATCGCCATTTTTGAGAATCGCGATCGGCGGCGTTGCGGCTGTGTTGCTCCTGGCTGTTGGCCTGGCACTCTACTTGCGCCCCAAGCCTCTTGCCCCGGTTCTCGTAGACGCGCATGGCAGCATGGTGCTCGTGCCGGCCGGAACTTTCATCTTCGGAGAAAACGCCAGCGATTCACCGCATCAGCAACAAACGATCGATCTTCCGGCCTTTTATATTGATCGGACTGAAGTGCCCAATGCGGAGTACATGCGGTTTGTTGAGGCGACGCACCGCAGCTTTTCTGGGGCGCAGTACGCCAACGATCATCCAGATCAGCCGGCGACGAATGTCTCCGAAGCGGATGCGGCAGCGTACGCGGCGTGGGCGGGCAAACGATTGCCTACGGAGCAGGAGTGGGAGAAAGCTGCTCGCGGGACAGACGGAAGAATCTTTCCCTGGGGCGCAGATGCGTGGACCCAGAATGTGCCGGAACAGTTGCAACCCGTGGATTCCTTCCCCGACCGAAAGAGCCCATACGGCGCGTTAAACATGGCTGGAAATGCATGGGAATGGACGGCAACACTCTACATGCCCGACCAGCGCGAGTTAGCGGACATGCGCAATGTACTCAAGTCGGATGCATTCTCTAAAACATGGTACAGCCTCAAGGGCGGCGGCTTTTCGCCCAATGGGAGCTTCTTTTTTCGCCTCTATCTGAATCGTGGGTTTCCTGAAGATCAGATTTCAAAGCTGGTAGGTTTTCGGTGCGTCAAAGGTATCTCACAAGTCGCTAAGTAAGCCGGACGAATGTCCGCGGAGATTCGAATGTCGATTGCATGGTCAATTCTCTCGTCTATACGCTCATTCACGGTGCTCACTTGTTTCGTCGCTATAACTCTCTGCGCGACAGCTTCCGGTCAGCAAGCAACAGCCCGCAACATCTTCTGGTCGGCAAGCGATCTTGTTCAGGTGTCGGAAAATCCGGGATCAAAGACTGCCGCGAATTCAGTTAAGGCGAACACACCGAGGAAGAAGGCGGTGCAGTCGAACGAACCCCGTCAAAAGGAGCATGTGGATGCAGTCCTTGTGGCGAAGAACGGTTACGGCCAACAACCGCAGTTGGTGCGCGTATCCGACGAACAGATCGGTATCCGCTATGCGTTGCTGCTGCGGGACAGCACCGGGCACTATACCGAGGTATCACCTAGCACAATCTTCCATAACGGCGATCATTTGCGTTTGAGCGTTATGGCAAACCAGCCAGGCTATCTCTATGTCATCCAGAAGGGTTCAAGCGGTAATTGGTCGTCCATCTTTCCCGGCCGTGCGAGCGATCATCCATTGGTGGGAGGTGACAATGAGATTGAGCAGGGCCGCGTGTATCAGATACCGAATGGGAAGAGCGCTTTCCAGTTCGACCAGAATCCAGGGCAGGAGAAGCTATTTCTGGTGCTCAGCCGCCAGCGGATCAGCGATCTCGACAGCACAATCAAATCATTGAAAGATCCCTCGCATCCGACACAAGCGGTGCCTCAGCACGAGAGTCCCACCGACCAGTCACAGACACTTGAAGCTTCAAACCAGATTCCAGATGCGTTTGTGCAAAGCTTGGCGAGCCGTGATTTGAGCCTGGTCGATGAGCAGGAAGTGGATGAACCAAAGACTGGCGAAAAGGCTGGAGAGAAGGCCGTCTATGTTGTAAGCAAGGTCTCTTACACGAAGACTGAAAGCCCACGGGTGGTAGCATCCGTGACGTTGCATCACGAATAGCAAAGACTAAGGAGATGAGGAGAGCGCAACATCGATTTTGCTGATGTACTGGCGTGCTCGCGCCGCTTCTTCAGTGTCCGGGTTCGCTGCAATTACCTGCTGAAAGTGCGTTTTTGCAGCGCTTAGAAGAGCCGGGGATGCATTTTGGTTTGACTGCTCAATATAGATGGTACCCAGGCGATAATTGGCCCAAAGATCTTGAGGAGTATATGTAAGGGCCTTCTGACAGTAGGGGAGAGCGTTGTCATAGTTCTTCTGCAAGGCTTCGCAATCGCAGATGCCGAGATTGGCTTCGCCGCGGAGTTCTCGCCAGATATCGGCCTGCGCTGCCCGGCGCTTTTTACCGACGCCTAACGTATAACCAAGCAGATAGTAGCTGACCTTTCCCGCTTTCCCCGAGTCGTAGTTGGAAAGTTCAAGATAAGTCTTGTACTCCTGCTCCGCAACTGCAAGCTGGTTCAGATGCCGCAAGCAGGTTGCAAGCCAGAAGTGCGCTTCTCCATTCGCCGGAGCGAAGTGGACCGCTTTCTCTGCCGCATCTTTTCCCTGCTGAAACGAACTCTTTCGGGCATATGCCTGCGAAAGCAGGTACCAAGCGGTAGCGTCGTCAGGAACACGCCGGGTCACGACATCCAATTGACGGACCACCTCATCGAGGTCTCCCTGGTCCAGGAGCACGGCTGCATAACTTGAACGTGCATCCATGTAGTCGGGGTCGATTTCAATGGCCCGGCGAAAAGCATCCGTCGCCTTGCCCTCCTCGAACAAGGCTCCCTCTACGCGACCGAGGTACACATATGCAGTACTGTAGTTGGGATCGATGGCAATAGCCTGCTGCAACAACGTTACCGCTTTCTGATAGTTTTCCTGCGATCCGTTCTGGTATGCCTCGATACCTTTATCTAGAAGTTCGACAGCGGCTTTATTCCGCATACGCGGGATCAGCACGCGCAAAGTGACTGTCGATTCCTGACCCGGATAAACCTGCTCGTCGCGTGGACCGTCGGGCTCGTAACCCTGATGTACTCCCTTGATGGTGTGTGTCCCCGGCAGAAGCCCGGGAAGGCGCAGGCTCTGATTCTTGCTGACGACCCCTACACTTTTTCCGTCCACCCATACTTCAGTTCCATCCAGATTTGCCTCGATGATAAGGCTGCCGAACTTTGGAGCCTGAAGTGGCGCGGCCTTACTCATTGTGGGGTTGTATGCAAGGATCATGTTCGGATCAAAACTTCCTCGTTCAGAGGTCGGATTTTGTCTTCCGTTCGTGGCTTGCTTGACGTTCGTATGAACATACTCGCTCAGTTCATCGGCGGTGACGATACCATCGCCGTTGACATCCGCGGCGCCGTGCAAACCCTGCACGACGTAGTAGGTGAAGATGCCATGACCGCCTCCCCACTCTGCACTTTCGAAGCTCTGCTCCCGATCACGACTTGCGGTCAGCGACAAGAGTGAGGAGTGCAAGTCGAGCAGGTTCTGGTTGAGCTGAGCATGATCGTCTTCAGGCGTAATGGCCCCCGAGTGGCAAGCATCCGTGATGAGAACCTTCCACTTCCCTTTGATCTGAGAACCAACTACTTCTCCCAATTCGCTCATAGGATAAGCTGTCTGAGCAATGTTCTTGAGGTCGATATCGTAAGGGGCGAGATATGCCTTGCCTTTCGAAATGAAGCCATGTCCGGCGAAGTAAATCACTACGCGGTCGTTCGGTTGGGTTACCGACGGCAGCCACTGCTCCAGCTCACGGCGCAGGTTAGCCAGCGTGACCTGATCGTTAACGAGTTTATGGACATGCTCCGGCGGGAACTGGCCACCCTCGGGACTGATCAGGGTGGTGTAGATATCGTCCGCGTCCCGCACTGGAAAAAGTAGCTGAGCCGTAGCGGGAAGATTCGGGTAATGAGAGACTCCGATAACCAAGGCATAGCTTCGCGGTATCTCCACTGCAGGTCCCGTTGCGCCTTCTGTGGGTGGACGGAGTGGCTTCAGGTCGCGACTTGCGGCGTCATCCGGCTTGACCGGACTTTGTGTTGTGTCTTGAGCCACAGCACTGGCCGTCAACACAAAGAGGAGTGCCGCGGCAAGCCATGTGATTCGGGAACCGAACCTGTTTCTTTTGTACTTCAACTGAATATTCACTTCGCTTCTCCACTACAGCGCATTCGGTAAATATCCATCCGTAAAGAAATTCCTGGGGTAAATCGAAATCGAAAGAAATCAAGCCAAGCCAGGAGATCGATCGGCAGAAGTCGGGCAAAGGATCAATGATGTGCAAGCCGGAAGATGTAAACCACAGGAGTCGCGGCTGGAGCGGTAGCCTTGATGGAGTTGTCATCCTCGTCCGCTACAAAAACGATATCTCGGCTTACATTTGGCGCTACCACGCTAATCTGCGGCGGCAGGGGCACATCCCGGGGTAAAGGCGCAGGTCCGGCCGAATCGTCGATGCACTCGCCCCGCGCCTGAAAAATGGCGTCGTTACAACGCGGCTTTAATGAATCCGGCAGTGCGTTCGGCGCGGGTTGCGGAGTGGCATGTTCCTTGGTTCCTTTAGCGGCGGCCACGTCGATGGGCGTCGGGCTGACCAGAAAGTAGATCACATCGAACCCTGCAGGCCCGTCGATTTGAAACCATCCATCTCCCACGGCCGGCACGAGCGAATCTATCCCATTGTGAATCACATTGTCACTGCTGCCACCCGCAGCGGGAAACAGAACGGTGTAGCCGCCGGACGAGCCAAGGTCAATTACATACAGGTAGCCATCGAAGCCGCTTGTAAGGCGAAAGCGAACCACGTCGCCAGAATCGAAGACATGCTCAGGGCGCATTCCAGTGACCTTCTCGCCCTTCTTCTGCTCGAGATGAATTTGAATTGACCTGCCGCCAGTTTGACTTGGCACCGAGCTCTGACTTTCCGGATTCTGCGTTCCAGCGCCTGAAACTGGACGCGAGTGGGAGTCGGCGCAGTACGAGGCCGCAAATAACACCACCACAAGCAATCGAAGACTGCGTTTGATCGGAGCCATATGTTTTGGTAGACGAATAAGCACGCAGCGCAGGGTGAAGCTGCCACTTTCAGCTAGCAGTTTACTCTCTATTTGGCGGTCCAAGGCAGTTTTAAATTACCAAAATGGAGCGATGTCGGATATTGTTGATTTTGCTACCGGAGTCGGAACTCATCCAATGCTCATTGCAGGCGGTTCGCCGGACTTCACTTATACGGTATTCGTGATCGCGCGCAAGATATCGCGCAACCTGTTTCGACCATGAATTGAGGCTTTTGACGCACCCGCAGCCATCGGCGCATGAAGCGCCGCAAACTACGGGTCAGGCTTGATTGATTTGCGTATTCCGATCTGCGATTACCAGCGTACACTCGAAGCTGAACTGGGAGGATGGCGTATGCCGCTTCAGGTCTGTATGGGAGCGATGATGCAGTGCACGTTTGGGATGGCGCCGAGTTCTCTTGTGGTGCTTCCGGCGAATAGAGTACTTACAAACCAGATGCCAGATGCGAATATTATGGACCACATCCCGATGACCAATATTATGCCGTTCGGCATGTGTCAGTCGCTTGCAAATCCAACGGTTGCGGCGGCGACGGCCGCGGCACTGGGAGTGCTCACCCCCATGCCTTGTATTCCGGCGACTCCGGCGCCCTGGATTGCGGGAGCGCCGACAGTGCTGCTTGGCAATTTCCCCACCCTCGACAACGTCTCGCAGTTGATGTGTATATGGGGCGGCATGATCACATTTACAGATGCAGGTGAAGTAACCGTCGAAGTACCATAGACTGCAATTCTGGAGATGAGAAGCGGCGTTTCAACGCAGCATCGAGCCACGACTTCAGCTTCACTTTCGTTTTGAACAGTTGTATCTCTTACTTCGGTCCACCTGGATGAGGCGCCTTGTATGACCCAGGCATCGATACTCTCTCTCGACTTTGCCGCAGTCACGGATATCGGCTGCAGACGCAGCAATAACGAAGACAGCTTCGGCTATGATGCCGAACAGCATATCTATGTGGTGTGTGACGGCATGGGCGGCAACGCCGCAGGTGAAGTGGCCAGTGGCATGGCTGTGCGCACCCTGATCGAAAGCTTTGGCGCGACAGCTCCGGTTACCTCCGAACGCGAACAAGCAATTCCAATCGAGAACCGATTACTTTCCTCGATTTTGGAGGCGAATCGAGTTGTTCGCGAAGCCGGCGCAGAGAATCCGGATTACCATACCATGGGTACGACGTTGGTTTGCGCGTGCCTGGATGGGAATCGAATCGTAATCGGCAACGTTGGCGACAGCCGCGCGTACCTGCTTCGCAATGGAACCTGTCTGCAGATTACCCAGGATCATTCGCTGCTGGACGAGCAGATACGCAATGGAAATATGACGCCCGAGATGGCGGCAGCGTCGAATCTGCAATCGGTAATCACGCGGGCCATTGGTGCGGCGGATACGGTTGAGCCGGACCTTTTCGCCGCGAAACTTCAGCCCAACGATCTGCTGCTTCTCGCGTCGGATGGACTCACTCGTTATGCGCAGCCGGATGCGATTGCGATGGCAGCCGCGAATGGAGCCGACCTGACGTCAATCTGCCAGGGCTTGATCGACTACGCCAAGCAGCTAGGTGGCGCCGATAACATCACCTGCATTCTTTTGCGGGTCGTTGAACTTCCGGCCATGGCGTCCGCAGACGAAATCAGAGCCTATTCGCCCTTTATTTGATCACCGGCAAAGCGCACTGCAGACCCGAGAAGAATTCCGGCACCAGGATCTCCGCACCCGGTCCCGATAGCTCGAAGCTGGCGGTCTTAACGGCGCCGCTCGAACTATTGATGGTATGGCCGGCGACGGTGGTCGCGGTGTTAATGGGGTAATCGAGCCGATACCCTCCTGCGGTACGAGTGATCTGCGCAATGCGCACCAATTGGAAGAGTGACCAGGTTCCCTGGAATGGCAGCACTTCGTTGGAGTCATAGAGCAGCGAAGCCTTTTGAGCGTCGGCTCCGCTCCATTTGAACTGCTGTGTGGTCGAGCCATTGGGAATGCGCTGGCCATCCACCACCAGGGTAGCGCTGGCAACGCCGTTGCCAGGCAGGAAGCGCAACGTGAAGTTGAACGCCAGCGACTTTTGCCCGGGTGGGTAGAGTCCAGAACTAAGCCGGGCTACACGATTGAAATACTGAGCAAATCTCGGGTTAACCGGCTGTGGCGCTGCCGGGCTTGGGACGTATTGCGCACCTTGCGGAACCAGATACTGTTTGAGAGATGCGTTGTAAATGGACCAGATTGCGCCTGTTTCAGGTGCGAAGGTGGCATCGACTTCGGCGAGGCTGGCCGGAATGTTGGAGTTCGGCGCGAAGGGGTATTTGCCGAGCAGGGGTGTGATGGCGCCGCAGATTTTTTGCCCTCCTCCATTCGCAGGCGCACCGGGGCTGGGAGCCAGCTTTGCGGCACATTGAATGGGAGCCTGCATGAGCGCAAGAACCGTATTTTCAGTGTGCATCTTCTGATCGACGTTAAAGGTTTGCGCGGCCTGCTGAGCGGCAATACCAGCGGTGGACGTGGCTTGAAGGACGGGCGCGAAGGCGGTGGGATCAGTGGCAGCCGCGGGGTTCTGCGCTGCTTGATCGACCGCGCCGGCGAGTTGCAGGAGGGCTGTTAAGTACCCTGTGTTGCCTGGGCCGATAAAGCGGTCGACGGCGTTGGGATCCACGAGCGCCTGGGTGGGCTGGAAGGTGGATTTGATCTGCGGATCAGCCACAAATGTGTTGTGTGAAACTGTAAAGAATAGCGCGAGCAACGGTGAGGCCGGCCCCGCAAGCGCGTTGAGACGAGTTGGGGCTTCGCGAAGGCTTCCGCAACTTACAACGCGAGCATCCAGAAGGAAAGCGTGCCATTCCTTCATAAAGTCGGCCGAATATTGGGCGGCTAAATCACTGCTCACTGCGGAGGCATTCAGAGCCTGTCCTGCCTGCTGGCCCAACACCCAAGTCTCTCCTTGCGCATATTTCTCCGGGTGCTTGATCGCGTCCTGCATGAAAGCAAATCCAGCGCGGCTGAAAGCGCCCCGCACGAGGTGACCGTCCACAACGTAAGAGGCTGAGCCCGGATATTGCTTGTTGAAGTCGATAGAGGGGCTGGTCTTGTCCGCGTCGGTGAGCATGCCCTGATAAATGCGGGTCTCGGCCAAAAACTTTGAAAGGTAGCCTCGCGCATGCTCGACTGTGGCAGAATCAGGCGCGATTATGTATGGCGGCAACCGCAAAAGTTCATTGCCATAGAAATCAATCTGTTTTTGCGCCAGTTGTTGCTGATCAGAATCCACCTGGCGCGTTCCGATCCAATACTGCAGGAAGACTGGAGTGAGGAACTTGGGCTGACTCTTGTCCGGATTGCCGGTGGTGATCAAGTAGGCCTTGAGCGGGTTATACGCCGAAATATAAGAAGTGAAATCGCTGCTGGTAGCCGGGGCATCCGGCAGGCCACGCATGTAGTCGATGAAGTTTGCCTGCGCGGGGTTGAGCAGCATGGGCCGGAAGCGATCGAAGTAAATGCGCCGGGCGCGCACCGCCAGATTGTCTCCCTGGTAAAGGCCGAAGCGGTAACTCCAAGGCACTCCGTCCTGACGGTAGTTGTCCAATTGGACGATCGTCTGCCGCAGATCATCGAGAGCACGCAGATCATGCAGGCTTGGCATGGAGATGGAGGTCGCGCTCATGGCCGGAAGCGACTGAGCTGCGTTCATGATCCGATGTTCGAGCGCAGCGTTATGGAAATAGGAGACGAGGAGGAACACAGTGTACACCGCGAACAGCGCCGCTAGCGTACCGAAGAGAATCCTTCTGAAAAGACGCGCTGGGGCTGTCTGCCGGGTGGCGGAGAGTGCGCTTTTGTCTCCGAGAATGATTTCAGGAAGCAGCCGCGGTAAAAATGTCCACTGCGGAACGCGGGACGAAACCATAACGCCGGGAGTGGCAGAACGGCTCGCGGCTTGGGACTTTTCCTGCGAGAAATTCAGGAACTGGGTGGCCCCCGCATCCTGTGGTGCGCGTTGCTCAACGTTCGCCGGCGCTGAGGCCATCCGTTCAATCATTCTGGCCCGAATGCCTGTGAAGTAAAATCCGCGCAGATAGGGATTCGCACTCAGTTGGCTCGGTTTGCACAACTCCACCAGATACTGGTTCAGGTTCTTGCGCAGCTTGCCGAATTCACGAGGGAATTCATAGACTCCTGAAACGTTCCGCGGCTCCGTCTCGCGATCGAGCATTTCTACGCGGAATTCCCCCAACCGGTAGCAGAGCCCATCCAACTCGGTTGCGAGCAATCGTGTGGCTGCATCGACGTATGTGCCCGCGGACGTCTCGCTCCGGGGGAGCGGTGCCCCGCCCACCTGGCACACTTCAGCGTCGGAGAGATTGCGCCCATACTCCTCGAAGTGAGGAACCCGGTCAAGCTTTGTGACGATGACATAGACCGGCAACGGCATGCCGAGCAGGCGACTCATTTCACGCATCAGATTGCCGGTTGCGCGGGCGGAGGTGAGCAGGGATGTACCGCCGTCAGCAACCAACAACTGTTCAGCGCTGACGCACACGATGACAGCTCGAGCGGCCGCACCGGTACCGAATGCGGAGCGATAGGCCTTAGCGCGCGTACGTTCCACGAGGCGGGCGAGGAGCGCATTGCTTTGACGGACGTTTGCTCCAAGTTCGAGAAGCGCGGCCTGCCTCGTGAACCAAAGATTCACAATCTGAGTAGGAACCTGTTGACTTTCACTTGATGCGTTGCCCACCACCAGTTCTGGATCAAGACCGGACTTGATCACCGTGGTAGTCTTTGCAGAACCCGCATCGCCAAGGATGTAGATAAGCGGAAGGGCGTCGAGAGTCTTTGCGCCAAGCTGCGACGTGCGGAGCTTGCGATTGGCGTCGTTGAGCAGCAGGTCCAGTTCGCTGGTTGCCTCAGTGGCAGAGATATCTCCTTCCAGCGCCCGCCGTTTTTTGGCGCGGAAGTGAACGATGAGGATAATGACCGCCGCAGCCACGCCGACGAGCAGGAGAAGGATGACGAATACGAGATAAGCCGTGCCTTGCAGATGGAGCAAGGCTGCGATGCCGAACGCCAAAAGCGCGGCAATCAGAACAACGGCAACAGCGAGCAGATAGACGAGCAAGCGATCCCCCAGAAACGCATAAGGCTAACTAATCTGCGATGCCCTGGAACTCAGCACAAGCCAAAATCCGCCATAGGCCAGCAATGCGAGCAGAAACAGGACGAGTGCCGCAATCCCCAGTCCCCGACTCCAGCGATCGACCGTCGCGGCCCGCTTCACTTCCGGCAAGGGCGCTCCGTCCGGCATGAAGTTGACCTGTCCGCGAACGCGATCGATCTTCTCTCGCGCCTGGCGCACCAGCGTATGGACCTCCGCGCTGGCGCGGGATTGTCCGGCCCCATAGCCGCTACTTGAGCTGAGGGCATATTGACCCTTGAATCCCAGCAGCATACACAAGCAATAGACTTCAAGACAGTCCGCCGTTTCCTGTGAATCCTGGCGCGCCAGCAGCGTGCCGAGGTGATCAAAAAAAACCTCGCCTGCCCGGTTATGGCCGAACATCTCTTCCTGCAATGGACGCTGCGCCCAATCGGAAAATGCTGGATTTTGCAACTTGAGCACGCTCTCATCGAGCAGCGCCACGACGGCAAAGAATGCCAACTGGTTTACTTCGCTGGAATAGCCCAGATTCTTGGCCTGTTCCATTGCTGTTTTCAGCGCGGCGCGGATGCTGGCGCGGAAGGCCTGCGAATTAGGAACGGACTGTTGCTGCATCGACGGCAGCCGCAGGACAATAGTGAGAGCATTTTCATAGCAGGAAGCAAGGCTAACCGTGCGCTGCGAATTAACTTTCATTGTTTGGTCTCCGGTGACCGTGCGGAGTGCCCCAGGGAGTCTTGGTAAAGCTTGTCTTGAAGGCCCGGAATCAGTCCACCAGGGAGGGGCCGATCCGCAAATCAATAAGAGCATACCTCAACCATCACAGGTCGAGGAAACTTCTGTTGCCAAGCAAGATCCTATTCCTCCAGTATGTCCGCAATCTTCGACGGTCGCGCATCTATCGGCTTCACCGCAAAGACATTTCCCGGAGGAGTTGGCGAACTCCTTTGCCCTTTACGCCAGGTTGCTGTGAGTGTAATCTTCGCAATGAGCCCTGCTGCCGGCGGAAGAGGCCCGTTCTCCTATGGCTACAAGTGACCCAAATCCCCGACCGGGACAACCGGAGCAGGCTGAATCGCTCAGCGCTACCGGAATGTTCTTGAGAGCTTTCGAATCGAACTCGGATTCCCCTCAGGACTTAAGAGAACCGGATGCGAAGTCCGGCACGGCGCCTTTCTCAAGTGCCGGGAACACCATGCCCGATCGTCCCACTGAGCCCATTTCACCCCAGCGATCTGCAACTCCAAGCCGTCCGTCGCCTGTGCAGCCGGTTGCGCAGGGTTCCGGGCCAGGTGAGTTTACGCAGATATTTCAAAGATTGGAACCGCAACAAGATCCGGCTTCCGCTGCTCGAGGATTTCACGAAGCACCTTCACGACCAGTTGCAGAAACCCCTCCTTTTTCGGCCAAAGCCGGATCACCGCCTTCGTCGGATCAAGGGCCTGGAGAATTCACACGTATCTTTGTGGCAGGATTAACCCCGCCAGCCGCCGCTCCGATTAAAAATGCTGAGGAAGTGCCGCGACCAACACCTCCGGTGGCAAGCCCGCCTCGCGCGAAGGGCTTCTCTTCGCCAGGGACTTCGGACTCCGCGTCCGCAGAGGGGAGCTTTACGCAGTTTTTTAAGGCACCTTCTCCGGCTGCAGCGTCCAAGCCCGCTGAGCCGGCGCAATCTTCCGCCCCCTTTGCCCCCTCGTCACCGCCTCCCAGGCAGGAAATTCCCTGGAAGAACGAGCCTATCTTCAAACCCTCTGAAAAATCACCTTCTTCTGTTCAACCTTCGCCGAGTGCAACCAACCTGCTGGAGTCCTTGTCAGCCCCCGGCTCACCGTCCGCGTCGCGGCATCAGGAACCGGCTCCTTATCGTCCCGAACCGCTGCCGTCTTATGCTCCTCCATCGCGGCCTCAGGAGCCGTCAAGGATGGATGGAGGCGGTGTAACTCAGTTCATTGAAAGGCTGGCTCAGGAAACACCTCAAGCAGCAGCCCCGCCGGTCACGCCTGCTTCGCCGGCTGCAAGCTCCGGTCCCGGTGAGTTTACTCGCATGATCTCCAGCCTTGGTGCGCAGTCCGCCACTCCCGCTCCGGCGCAGCCCGTGGCAGCCCAACCGGCGGCGCCGCCAGCCGCTCCATTTACTCCGCCGGCTCCTCCGCCGAAACCCACATTCGCAACACCGCCGATCCATGCGCCCGTAATGCCGCCGGCACCGAAGCCAGCGGCCATGCCACCCCCCGCGATCCCCGCCATTGCCGCTCCCAAGAGCAAGTTGGATGCGATGGTTCCGATCCTACTGGTGGTCAATACTTTCTTGCTGATTGTGATTCTGGTGGTTTTGATCTTCTCAATCAAACGATAAAAGGGCAATAACCATCGTTTCGCCGAGCGATTCCTAAGCCAGCAGGCCCTTCTCTCGAAGCAGGGTGTCTGTTCGCTCGCAACTATTGATCAGGATCACTCCCTGAGCGCGTGCTTTGCCTGCCCAGCGCGTGGCATCGTCTTCGCTGAATTTCAAATCCATCAGCAAAGAGACCAGTTCGTCATAGCTGTTCACTTTGGCCGGCCGTGTATTCAGGCGTCCGGCATAGGGAACAAAGACCACTTCAAAGTGCGGCCTTACGCCTTCCGATCCTGGGTTTGCCGTGATGCGAAGATTCCCCATCAGCTTAGCCATCGACTCCTCCTTGCGCCAAAGCACCCGCGATTGGACACGGATTTTCATCCATAAGTCTTTCACAAGGCGAGCACTGCGAAGACATGGTTTAGCCGATCCAGCACGACTCTATGTTGTCACAATAAATCCACGCTCGATCAACTTGCGAATCATGGCCAGGCTTTCCCTCTTGACGGTATCGAGTGGCGCATTCGCAGTGACCGCGAAGTCCTGGATGGCTTGTTCGGCGGTTCGGCTTCCGTCACAGGTTGACAGGAACTCCGCCACCAGCGGCTGTACAGTCATATGGAATGGGAAGCCATTGATGAGGCGCAGGGTTAGAGACTCGGCTCGCCACTGGCCCTCTGCCGAGTTGCATACCTGCTCCAGGCGCACGTTCGAGGAGAGTTTGGGACGAATGGACAGCAGCTTTTCATCCGCTTCGTTTTCCTGCAATAGATCGTGCGCCGCGAAAGTGGAGAGGATCATTTCTCCCAGATCGCCGGATGGCGTTTTCGGTACTTCTTCAATGCGCAACCAGTTTCTGCCCTGCCGGCGTCGCATCACTATCAGCCCATCGTGGATGGCTTCAACTCCTCGCTGACGATAGTAGTTCATGTAACCGTCGTAGTTAGCCGCATCGAGGGAAGGATCTTCCGAGGTTTCGCGGATGCGGTGTTGCGCGTATTCCTCCGGATCCTGAGTCAAGCCCTTCATCACCCAAGCGTCGCATCCAGTACCTTCCAGCCATTCGGCCAAACGGTCTTCCCAAGACTGTCCCTTGACTTGTGCCCATTCGCAGAGCATCTGCATGTAACCGCCCTCATACAGATGACCGGGCGCCTCCTTCACAAGTCGCCGGCACAGGCCATCCAGTTCCATCGAGTTTTCACAAAACAAATAATCGGTCTGCGGAGTGATGAAGAACGGCGGATTGGAGAGGATCAGATCGAAACGCCGGTTTGCTATCGGAGCGAAGCAATCGCCGGCAAGGACATCAATGTTCTCCACTCCGTTCAACTGGGCATTGAAGCGCGCGAAGGCAACAGCCCTCGCATTGAGGTCAGTGGCAATCACCATGTCGCTGTGACTGGCCGCGCCGAGGCTCAGGATGCCACTTCCGGTTCCCAGGTCCAGCGTTGTACGGGAATGCCTCCGAATGGCGAATCGTGCCAGGAATTTGCTCGTGGGATTGGGCCAAAGCACCATCTCCGCCTGTTTGCTCTCGATGGCCTGAGGGTGATCGGAGGCCACCAGGAAGCCATCAATGGGGAGCAACATGGCGGTCGGGATGAAGTTCACACCCTCAACTTCCAGCAATCCGGCCTCAAGGAGGAGCGCGAGAAACTCGCTGGGGATGAGATCCGCGCCCTTGGCCTTGGTCTGCACCTGCCAAAGCCAGAACCAACGCAGCAGCGCATTCAGGGGGGTATCTGCTGATGTGCGATCGAGCAAGCGCGGCTGGTTTCGCAGACGACGTGATGGCAACTCGGGGGCACCAAGATATTTGCGAAGGTTGGGTTCGGTGTACCCAGCCGCTTCAAAAAAAGCTCGAAGCCGGCGTGAAGCATCGAGAGACAAAAGCGTTAGCATCAGGATTCCACATTACCATCGCTGGCGCGCAGGGCAATAGAACTTTTGCAGGCGTGGATCGTCCCGATTTTCCTGGAACTGCAGGCTGCAATGCGCTTAATCAGCAATTCGCTTGACCGGGATCGGGGCGTGTGATATCAACAAGAACGCACAGATGTGGGCCACAACTGCGCATCCAAATTTTTGGCATTCCGGCCCAGGTTATCCCCAGGTTCCCAGTTTCCCCAAATCGGACATCGTTCGAGAGCGTTCGCATGGCTCGCATTCCTCAGGTTGTCTCTGCGGAAGTCGAATAACCTTCGACGAAACGCTCGGCTGTCTTTCATCACAAATCCGTCAGAGGTATGAATAATGGCGAAACAGAGTGCGCAACACAAGTTGGACCGGGTGCGTCCCCCCCGGGTGCAGATTACTTATGACGTCGAAGTCGGGGGCGCCATCGAGATCAAGGAATTGCCCTTCGTGGTGGGCGTGCTCGGAGATTTCACCGGCAATCCTGAGCAACCTCTTCCGAAGCTGAAGGAGCGCAAATTCGTTGAAGTTAACCCGGATAACTTCGACACGGTTCTGGAAGGAATGAAACCTCATCTCTCCTTCTCCGTCGAAAACAAGTTGAGCGATGAGCCAGAAGCTGCGAATCTGAAAATCGATTTGAAGTTCCGCAAGTTTGACGACTTCGAACCAGGAAACGTCGCCAAGCAGGTCAAGCCCTTGAAGGAAATGCTCGATCTGCGTACTCGGCTCTCCGATCTTCGCGGGTCTCTGCAAGGCAATGACAAGCTCGAGGAGTTGCTGCTGGAAGCGGTAGGCAATACTGAGAAACTTGACAAGCTCAAGGGCGAAATCGGGCCCGGTACGGGAGGATCCAATGCCTGATGCAGTTGCAAATCCGCAGGGTTCGGCCTCGGTCGTCGAAACTCAGGAGTCCAGTCTGCTCGATCAGATAGTCGAGCAAGGCAGGTTTGGCACGGAGGTCAGCGCACGAGAGCGCGGCAAGGATCTGGTTAAGGAGTTTGTAGCCCAGGTACTCGACGGCTCCATGACCATCGCCAAGGACGCCGAGATGATGATCAATGCGCGCATCGCGCAAATCGATCATTTACTCTCGCTGCAATTGAACGAGATTCTTCATCATCCGCAGTTCCAGAAGCTGGAAGGCTCATGGCGCGGATTGAAATATCTGATGGATAGCAGCGAGACCGGCGTGGGTCTCAAGATTCGAGTATTCAACGCCACCAAGAAAGAACTGCTGCGCGACATAGAGAAAGCACCCGAGTTCGACCAGAGCGCGCTCTTCAAGAAGATTTACGAAGAAGAATATGGAGTCTTCGGCGGCGCTCCGTTCGGTGCGCTTGTGGGTGACTACGAGTTCGGCAAGCATCCTGAAGATATGGCCCTCCTCGAAGGCGTGTCGCACATTGCCGCCCAGGCACACGCACCCTTTGTCAGCGCGGCTTCTTCCGACCTGTTCAACCTCGAGAGCTTCACGGCGCTCGACAGCCCGCGCGATCTGGCAAAGGTTTTCGACAGCACAGACTACGCGAAGTGGAAGTCTTTCCGACAAAGCGAGGACTCCCGCTACGTGGCCCTGACTCTGCCGCGGACTCTCGGCCGTCTGCCCTACGGTGCTGAAACCAAGGCCATCGACGAGTTCAGGTATGAAGAGCACGTGGATGGGACAGATCATTCCAAATATCTGTGGATGAACGCTGCCTATGCTCTGGCCAGCAAGATGACCCAGTCCTATGCGCTCTACGGCATGTGCGTGGCCATGCGCGGGGTAGAAGGTGGCGGCCTGGTCGAAGGCCTGCCGGCTCACAGCTTCTCCACGGAAGAAGGCGATCAGGCATTGAAGTGTCCCACCGAAGTGCCGATTACCGACCGCCGCGAGAAGGAACTGGCCGATCTTGGTTTTGTGCCGCTAGTTCACTGCAAGGGCACGGACTACGCCGCGTTCTTTAGCGTGCAAAGCTGCCAGAAGCCGAAGGTTTACGACACAGACTCAGCGAATGCCAATGCCCGTCTCTCGACACAGCTTCCTTACATCATGGCAGTCTCCCGTTTCGCTCACTACCTCAAGGCGATGATGCGCGACAAGATCGGCAGCTTCATGTCGCGGGAAGAGGCTGAGAGATTCCTGAATCGCTGGATCACCAAGTATGTTACCCCGGATGATTCTGCTTCACCGGCGACCAAGGCCGAGCGGCCGCTGCGCGAAGCACGGATCGATGTCAGCGAGGTTCCTGGAAAGCCTGGCGTTTATCGCGCTGTTGCATTCCTGAGACCTCACTTCCAACTTGATGAACTCACTGTCTCTCTTCGCCTGGTGGCCGAATTGCCTGCTGCAGCGAAGTAAGTCTAAAGTTCTCTTCTCCTGGACTCTGGACGGCAGCTTGCTGCCGTCCTCAATCGCAAGCAGTTGAACGAATATCTGAAGGAGATTGCAAATGGCAGTCAATGCATACCTGATCATCGACGGTCGTCCTGGACCCAGCACCAGCAAGAAGGACGCCATCGACATTCTCTCTTTTAGCTTTGGAGCCAGTCAGACCGCGGTAATCGGAGCCGGTTCTTCCGGCGGTGAAGCTCGCGCCGGTCGGGCCAACCTTGGTGATCTCACAATCATGAAGGTGCTGGACAAGACGTCGCCTCTTCTCTTCGATGATTGCGTGACCGGCAATTACCTGAAAAAGGTCGACGTGGTTTACGACAAGCCGATGGGTGACGACCAGCAGGACTACTTCAAGATTCACCTCGAAGATGCACTCATTACCTCCATCCAGCTCTCCGGTTCAAGCGAAAACCCCGTAGAGTCAATCAGCTTCGCCTTCAGCAAGATCAAAGTCAGCTACAACCCAGAAGAGGAAGGCGCGTTGAAGGGCTTCATCGACAAGGGCTTCGACGTACTCAAGCTAAAGCCGTGGTAACCGGCGGGCAAGCAGGGAAACGGTGCCAGTAAATCCAAAGCAACTATTCAAAGAGGGCAAGGTGCGGGAAGCCGTGCAGACGCTCACTGCATATCTGCGTGAGCATCCGTCCGATACAGCCCAACGCACCTTCCTCTTCGAGTTGCTATGTTTCGCGGGTGATTTTGCGCGCGCGGAGAAGCAACTTGCTGTGCTCGCTAATGGCAGTGTCGACAAGGAAACCGGCGCGATTGTCTACTACGCCGCCCTTCATGCGGAGAAGACACGCCATGAGCTTTTCGAGAATCAGGATTTCCCCACGGATTCGCCAGTGTCACCACCGGGAGAGTTAAACGGCAAGCCGTTTAAAGAACTTCGCGATGCCAATCCGAACATTGGCGCGCGACTGGAGGTTTTTGCCGCGGGCGCCTGTTTATGGCTCCCTTTCGAGCATGTGGCGTCGGTCGAGATGGGGCCGCCGCAACGGCTGCGCGATACTCTCTGGGCCCCCGCACTTGTCCAGGCGGCTCCCTCGTTTCGCGGGATGGATCTGGGAGAAGTATTGATCCCGGCAATCTATCCTTTCTCATGGAAGGATCCGGACGAACAGGTTTGGCTCGGCAGAGTAACAGAATGGTCGGCGGATGAAGAAGGCCGGGAATTCCCCTCCGGCCAAAAGATATTGCTCGCGGACGGCGAAGAGGTTCCGTTCCTTGAAATCCGATCACTGCAGTTCTCTCACGCAGCGGATGCGCCCACAGAGCAATGAGAACGAAAGACCAGTCAGGGGCCGATCAATATGCCGCTTCGCGAAGATATCCTCGCTCCGATTCCAGGTGACAACCCCTCTGGCATTGATGTGCGCTATGACAACAAGCTACTGATATTTGACAAGATCAAGGAAGCTCGCCGACAGGACGATGATCTTTCTCAGGGCGACTGGCAGAGCGAACGGAAGACGGCGAACTTTCCTCTCGTGGTGAAGCTTGCCCAGGACACGCTGGCGACTGTTTCAAAAGACCTGCAACTGGCAGCCTACTTAAGTGAGGCTCTTCTCCAGCAAGAACGCTTTGGCGGCTTGCGCCAGGGGATCGACCTGACCTACCGGCTGTTGACGAATTTTTGGGATACTGTTTATCCGCTCATGGAGGACGGGGACCGCGAACTCCGCGCACGCCCGCTGGCGTGGCTCGGTTCCATGCTCGATATACCAATTCGTTCCGCGCCTATTGTGGCTGCCGGTTACTCATGGTTCGCGTATAAGGATTCACGAGTAGTCGGCTACGAAGACCAGGTCAAAACGGACAAAGACCGCAAGGCGCGCTCCGTGATGATCGATGCCGGCAAACTGGCGCCGGAAGTCTTTGATAAGGCTTTTGCGGAAACACCGAAAGCATTCTATCTACAGGCTGAGAAGGACCTTGATGGCTGCCTCGAGTTGCTCTCGAGCCTGGAGACATTCTGCGACGAAAAATTCGAAGACGATGCTCCGGGGTTTGGAAAACTCAGGACAGCCCTGACAGATGTCCGGCTCACGATCCATGGGTTGCTCGAGAAAAAGCGGGAAAAAGAGCCGGATCCAGTGGAAGAGATACCGGTTACAGAAGATGCAGCGTCTGAGCCAGCCGACGACGAAGAAGGGAATGCGACCGTTCCCACCGTGGGGTTGGCCGCTTCGTTTTCGGCGGAGCCGGCGGATCGCCGCCAGGCCGTTGCCGGCGTGGTCGCTGCTGCCGCGTTTCTGCGCAAGCGCGAGCCATTCAGCCCGGCGCCCTATCTGTTGCTTCGTGGCCTGCGTTGGGGAGAGTTGCGAACGGCTTCACTTGCGGCAGACAGTTCTCTTCTGGAAGCGCCGCCCACTGAATTGCGCCAGCAGATCAAGCGCCTTGCACTCGCCAAGAAATGGCCGGAATTGCTGGAGGCCGGCGAGCAGGCGCTGGCACTGCCCGGCAGCCGCGCATGGCTTGATTTACAACGGCTTTCCGTTGCGGCCTGCTCCGCAATGGGAAAGGAATATCTGCCGATCGCCACTGCGATTCAATCGGAGTTGCGCGCCCTTCTGAATGACCTTCCGGAATTGCTTGATGCGATTTTGCTCGACGACACACCGGCCGCCAACCCGGAGACAAAAGCGTGGCTGCAAGGATTAAGCACCGTTACTCAAACGCCTTTCTCGGAAGACAATGAAGCGTCGGCAGACGCGCTCGCGTCTCGCAACGGAGCCCCTACTTGGCTGGCGCAGGCCGTAGATGCTTATGCTCTCGCCAAGGATGCGCTCGCTTCAGGGCAGGAGGAAAAGGCCTTCGCTATTATGCGGGTCGAGGTCTCTAGGCAACGCTCAGGGCGCCGGCGATTCCGTCGCACAATGCAAATGATTGAACTGGCCGTCGCCGCGGGAAAAGACGGGATCGCTCAGCCGCTGCTGGAAGACATTGCCGCGGCGATCGAGACTCACAAACTGGATGCCTGGGAAGAACCGGAGTTGATTGCCAGCGATCTCATCAAGCTCATGCGCTACAGCAAGAAGATTCAGGGTAGTTCCAGTGATAAGCAGAAACTCTTTGAACGAATCTGCCGCCTTGACCCCGTTCAGGCGTTGAGTGTGGGGTAAGAAATGGCGAGAGGTCTTGGCGAAACGACGATTACCATCTCGGTGCTGGACCGGCTCATCGATCTTGAGCCAGAAAATCGGATGGAGAATCCGCTCAGCCGCACACAATCGGTGCGGTTGCTTAAGAGCGCCGTGCGCAGGGACCTTGAATGGCTACTGAATACGAGGCGCATCGTTGATCAACCGGACGAAGGTCTCAAGGATGTGAATCGCTCTGCATACGTATACGGCCTCCCTGACTTGTCAGCCCTCACCATGGCGACCGCAGCGGATCGCAATCGACTCGTGCGCCAGATCCTGGCTACGATCAATTTGTTTGAGCCGCGGCTCGCGAATGTTCGGTTAGTCATGGTAGAAACCCCCGATGCGGGGAAAAAGGATGTGCGTCTGCGCATTGAAGCGATGCTGCGTATGGACCCTGTACCTGAGCCGATCTCATTTGACACCGTAATCGAGTTGAAGAGCGGCAATTGCCATCTCTCCGGGGGCGACGATGCGCGATGAGTTGCTCTTGTATTACGAACGAGAGCTGGATTACCTGCGGAAATCGGCTGCGCAATTCGCAGAGAAGCATCCCAAGGTAGCTTCGCGCCTGGTTCTCGAGCCGACAAAGTGTGAAGATCCGCACGTGGAACGGCTGCTTGAAGGCTTTGCATTTCTGGCGGCCCGCGTTCATCTCAAGATGGAGGACGAGTTTCCAGAGATCACCGAGGCATTGCTCAGCGTGGTTTATCCACAATTGGTGCGGCCCATTCCATCTTTGTCGGTGGTTGAATTCCAGCTCGATCCAGAAAAGGGAAAGCTGAGCAGCGGCATGAAGATCGAACGCGGCTCACCGCTGTATTCCAAACCCATCAGCGGCATACCCTGCACATTTCGCACTTGCTATGACACCACGCTCTGGCCGCTCACAGTTGCGGCTGCGGAGTTGAGCCCTCCCAGCCAGCTCAAACCAGCGGTCAAGACAAGTGACTCTGCCTGGGCCATCCGGTTGGAGCTTCGCTGTGCGCGGGATGTTACTTTTTTAAGCCTGAAACCAGACAAGCTGCGGTTCTATCTGGACGGGGAAAGCGGTCTGGTCAATATCCTCTACGAATTGCTCTTCAGCCGCCTTGTGCGCATTCATGTGCGTGACCTAACACAGGGATCGAGGTTAGCCCCCGTCATCTTGCCCGCCTCGGCTCTCAGCGCCGTTGGATTTGGCCCCGACGAAGGGATGGTTCCCTATCCTTCAGCCTCCTTCGCGGGACACAGGCTGCTCATGGAGTACTTTGCTTTCCCGGAGAAGTTCTTCTTCATCGACCTTTGCGGCCTTGACGCGGTGGCGAACGCCGGGTTCAAGGATGCTATCGAGGTCATCTTTCTACTCTCCGATATCGAAGGCAGCGGGCGCGTACAGCGCTTGGAACTGGAGCTCTCCAAGAAGACATTTCGGCTGGGGTGTTCGCCGGTTGTCAACCTCTTTCCCCAAGTAGCGGAGCCGATCCAGTTGAATCAGCGCAGATATGAGTATCCCATCGCGCCGGATGTACGCAGGCCCTACTCAGTAGAAGTTTTTTCAGTGGATGAAGTTGCCGCCATCAATTCCACAAATCAGAAGATCACAACCTTCGAACCCTTCTATTCATTACGACATGCTGCTCGAAAAGACGATCGTTCCTGTTTCTGGCTGGCGCGCCGCCGCTCATCGAGCCGGCCGAATGATGAAGGCACAGACGTGTCTCTCTCACTGTTGGATTTGACGTTGAAAACTGTCGACCCTGATGCCACGGTTCTCTCTGTACGCACTACCTGCACCAATCGCGACTTGCCATCGCGGCTTCCATTCGGCAACCAGGATAGTGATTTTGAAATGGAAGGCGCGGCGGCAATGAAGCGTATTGTTGCGCTGCGCAAGCCAACAGCGCCAGTGCGGCCAGCCCTCGGAAAGGGAGTGCTGTGGCGCCTCGTTTCGCACCTGTCGTTAAACTACCTTTCTCTTGTTGACGAGGGAAAGGACGCGTTACAGGAGTTGCTGCGGCTCTACGACGTGGGCCGGACAGCGTATTCGCAAAATGTGATTCAAAGCATCCTCCAGATTCGCAGCAAGCCGCACTTCGCGCGCCTCGTGTCCGAGCAAGGGGTAAGCTTCGCGCGCGGGCTGCGCATTGAGATGGAGATTGACGAGGACCAGTTCACCGGCGGTGGGGCATTTCTGTTTGCCGCTGTCCTGGAGCGCTTTTTCGGCTTGGCTGCGTCGCTCAACAGCTTTACGCAACTGAGTGTGACCACACCGCAAAGAAAGGAGGGACTCCACGAATGGGAACCGAGATCGGGACGAAAGATGTTGATCTGACGGAATCTCCATTGGGCGCCGAGTTGGTCGAAGACGCCTGCTCCTTCGAGTTCTTCCAGGCTGTGGCGCTTTTGCAGCGGCTGAGGCAGACCATGCGGCCTGTAGGCGGCTTTTCTAGCCCGGAGGATGAAGCCGTACATTTCCGGGTCAATCCACGGCTCGGAATGCCCGCCAGCGAGATCCAGCAGCTTGAAATGCGCGACGGCGCTCCCGCGCAGATGATGGTCAACTTCATGGGTCTCACCGGACCCATGGGCGTCCTTCCCTACGCTTATAGCGAACTGATCCTGGAGCGCGCGCGCGCCAAGGATACGAGTCTTGCTTCGTTTCTCGATGTCTTCAATCATCGCGCCATTTCCCTGTTTCACCGGGCGTGGCAACGGTCGCACTTCACTGTAACCTATGCATCCGGCAAGCGCGATCTCTTCAGTCAGTACTTGCTCGACCTTCTCGGCTTGGGAACGCCAGGGCTTAGCGACCGGCAGGAGATTGAAGATGAGGCACTGATGCACTACATCTCGTTGATCGCAATGCAATCGCGGTCGGCCGTAGCGCTGGAACAGGTTCTTGAGGACTATTTCGAAGTGGCGGTTGAAATCCAGCAGTTTACCGGGGCTTGGTATGGACTGGATAGAGAGACGCAATGCGCGATGAATGAGAAGGACTCGATTTCCAGCCAGGTAGGGGGCGGAGCGGTGGTCGGCGATGCCGTATGGGACCGTCAAGGGCGAGTGCGTATCCGCATTGGCCCACTGGAGATGGAGCGTTACAACGACTTTCTTCCCGAGGGCAGCGCCTACGCGGCGTTGCGTGCCATCACACGATTCTTCAGCAACGATTGTCTCGATTTTGAAGTGCAACTGGTACTTAAACGCACGCAGGTGCCAACCATCGAACTTGATTTGAATGCAAGTCATCCAGCGCGTCTGGGCTGGGTGTCATGGGCCAAAACTGCGCCGTTGGGCGTCGATCCGGACGACACGATTCTTGCATTGTAGGGGGAAACATGGGATTGAATTTGAAAGCACTCATCGCAAAGCTGAATGACCCGTCTCGGGCTGCGCTTGAAGGGGCGGCCGGCCTTTGCCTTTCGCGGACTCACTACGACATCGAGATCGAGCACTTCCTCACCAAACTCCTCGACTCGACCTCAGGTGATTTCGCGGCCATCATCAAACATTTCGAGATCGACAAGTCGAGATTGACGGCTGAACTGGCGCGCAGCTTGGACAAGCTGAAATCCGGAAACGCGCGAACTCCCGCCATTAGCCCCAGCGTCTTGAAGATGCTGACCACCGCCTGGACAATTGGCTCAATCGATTTCAACGCGGGTCAAGTGCGCACCGGCTTCGCGATCCTGGCTCTTGCATCGGACGAGGAGCTTTCGCGTTTGATCCGCGAGGTGAGCCGTGAATTCCAGAAGATCAATGCGGACGCGCTGCGCAAAGATCTGATGGCCATCGTGGCTCTCTCCAGTGAGACCACAACGAGCGGAGCGTCGACAGCGCCGGGCGATGGTGTGCGGCCCATCGGCAACAGTAAGACGCCAAACCTCGATCAGTACACTGTCGATCTCACTGGCAACGCCAAAAAGGGCAAAATCGATCCGGTCCTCGGGCGCGATGCCGAGATTCGCCAGGTCATCGATATCCTTACCCGCCGCCGCCAAAACAACCCGATCCTCACCGGCGAAGCAGGCGTGGGCAAGACGGCCGTGGTAGAAGGCTTTGCGCTTCGTGTCTCTCAAGGGGATGTGCCTCCGCCGCTCAAAAACGTGCACGTCCGCACGCTTGATCTGGCATTGCTGCAGGCTGGCGCGGGTGTGAAGGGCGAGTTCGAGAACCGCCTCAAGGGGCTCATTGAAGAGGTTAAAGCTTCGGCAACACCGATCATTCTGTTTATCGACGAAGCACACACCATGATCGGAGCTGGCGGACAGGCGGGGCAAAACGACGCGGCCAATCTGCTCAAGCCGGCCTTGGCTCGCGGTGAACTCCGCACCATCGCGGCCACCACATGGTCCGAATACAAAAAATACTTCGAGAAGGACGCGGCATTGGCTCGCCGCTTCCAGGTCGTCAAGGTGGAGGAACCCAGCGAACATCAGTGCATGATCATGATGCGCGGCCTGGTCGCCTCGCTCGAGAAACACCACAACGTGCGCATTCTCGATGAAGCAGTCAATTCCAGTGTTCGCCTCACGCATCGATTCCTCGCGGGGCGCCAGTTGCCCGACAAGGCAGTGAGTATTCTCGATACCGCCTGCGCACGGTTGGCGCTCGGTCAAAACGCCACGCCGCCTGCGATCGAAGATCTCATCCGCCAGATCGATGCTTTGGAGGTGCAAACGCGCATTCTTCAACGTGAAGAGATTGTGGGTGCTGATCACCAGGAGAAGCTTTCTGAGATCGCAACGCAAAAGGCTGCGGCCGACGAAAAGCTCAAGACTCTGCAAAGCCGGTGGGACAAGGAGCGCGAGCTGGTTGGCAAGATCCGCGAATTGCGCAGCAAGCTGGAGGCCAAGCAGAACGGAAAGGCTCCTGCGTCCGCGGCCGCAGCGACGATTCCGGTAACGCCCGAGACGGCAGCAACTCCACCTGCTCAAAGGGAGGTTGAAGCTTCAGCCGAACCGGCTGCGGTTGCACCTACACTAAAAATGGAATTGCAGGCGCTCGAGGCGGAACTCGAAGCGCTGCAGGGCGAAACCGGCCTGATCCGCGTCTGCGTTGATGCGCAGATCGTTGGCGAAGTGCTTTCTGCGTGGACCGGCATTCCGGCGGGGAAGATGCTTAAAGACGAGATCAGCACGGTGCTCTCGCTGCAGGACCATTTGGGCAAGCGGGTAATTGGCCAGCCGCACGCAATGGACATTATCAGCCAGCGCGTTCAGACTTCGCGCGCCTCGCTCGATGATCCCAACAAACCCGTGGGTGTTTTCATGCTGGTAGGCCCCAGCGGTGTTGGCAAGACAGAGACAGCGTTGGCACTCTCTGACCTGCTCTACGGTGGCGAGCACAATCTCATCACCATCAACATGTCGGAGTTTCAGGAGCCGCACACCGTCTCCACACTGAAGGGCTCGCCGCCCGGATATGTCGGGTACGGCGAGGGCGGAGTTCTTACCGAAGCGGTGCGCCGTCGTCCCTACTCCGTTGTGCTGCTGGACGAGGTGGAGAAGGCTCACCCGGACGTGCTGGAACTCTTCTTCCAGGTCTTCGACAAAGGCAACATGGAAGACGGCGAGGGCCGCTCGATCGACTTCAAAAACAACATCATCATCCTCACCACGAATGCCTGCACGGACCAAATGATGAAGTTGGTAGCGGACCCGGAGACGGCGCCTAGCCCGCGTGCACTTATTGATGCGATCAAGCCTGATCTGAACAAGATTTTCAAGCCGGCGTTTCTCGGACGTATGGTGCTCATCCCTTACTATCCGGTGCGCGACGAGGCATTGAAGCAGATCATTCGCCTGAAACTGGGCAAGATTCAACGACGGCTCCTGGAGAATCACAAGATCAAGCTCAGTTACGACGACGCGTTTCTGGAAGCGGTCGCGAGCCGTTGCACTGAGGTTGAAAGCGGCGCGCGAAATGTGGATAACATACTCACGAACTCCCTTTTGCCGGATATCTCGCGCAAGATTCTCGGCGGCATGGCTGAAGGCGAGAGGATGAGCACGATCCACGTGGGCGTCGGAGAGGACGGCGACTTTCTTTACGCGTGATGCGAAGTTAATCCCCGGAAAGAGGTTGAACAGTGGCAGGATCCAGACGTGCAGGTCCGACTATCGGAACCGGCAAAAATGCCGGCGTTCTTGATGGTACAACCTGTAAGGCTTCATCGCCACGGCCCGGGCCGGCAAAGGTAGAAGGATTCTCCGGCCCGCGTGCAGAAATGCTCGATATCAGCAGCCGCTTCAGCTTTCGCGAGTGGAGCACTAGCAGCTACGCTTACAAAGAGGCATCAGGGGAGTTAGGCGTTCCCGGGCGGGTGGAGACGCACCGGAATTTAAGCGATCAGCGGGCGGTTTCAAGCGGTAGTGGCGAACACGCCGGACATCTCATCGGCATCCAGTTTGGCGCGCCCGGAGACCTTCGCAATCTCGGTTTGCAGAACCCGAACATGAACACCCGCGCTCCCAGGGAGCTTCACAAGGCCTTTGCGGGACCGGGAGGCAGCTACTACGAACTTGAATCGATGTGGAAAGAATTGCTTCAGCAGGGCTGGAGGATTCACGTTACGGTAACGGACAAATACCGGCTCGGCGAAAATCGCCCATTTACACGACATGTACGATGGACGGAGACATCACCGGCAGGCGAGTCCACAAGTAGCGCACTGGACTACGGGAACTTCGGTTCTCCGCAAAAGCAGGCAGCGGATGCGCGAAAGAATTCCAATTCTCTGCGTTGAAGCTCTAGATGAATGGCCCCAGGCCGTAGATTGCTGAGGAAAGCGCATGCCAATCTCGCAAGAAGGTCGCCTAATTTCGCTTAGCACGCCCTTGGGCGAAAACAAGCTGCTGCTGGCCGGTTTCAGCGGAACCGAAGCAATATCGCGCCTCTTCTGCTTCCAGCTGGACCTGCTTTCCGAGGAAATGTCGATCGACTTCGCTTCCATAATCGGCAAAAGCGTAACCATCTCGGTGATGCAATCGGACAATTCCCTCCGGTATTTCAATGGAATCGTGAGCCAGTTTGGCCAGAGCAGATTGGAAGCCGGATTTAACCGCTTCAATATGGAGGTAGTGCCTTGGACCTGGCTGCTGACTCGCTACGCTGATTGCAAAATCTTCCACAATAAGGCGGTGGGAGACATCATCCAGCAAGTCTTCAGCGATCGGGGGTGTACGGATTTCAGGCTCTCGCTGAACTCCACCTACACTGCCATCGAATACTGTGTTCAATATCGTGAGACCGATTTCAATTTCATCTCGCGACTCATGGAGCAGAACGGCATTTTCTACTACTTCGAGCACGAGGATGGGAAGCATACGATGGTGATCACCGACTCATCGAGCGGCCTTGATCCGTGTCCCGGACAGGAAAGTGCCGCCTACAACCTGGCGGCAGGTGGTCTCGATGCCGACGATGTAATCAATTCATGGAGCTTGGAACAGGAGTTGCGCAGCGGCAAATACTCCCTGAACGACTATAACTTCAAGACACCTTCGACCAACCTGCTTGCGACTGAACCCACGATTGTGACGGTAGGAGGGAACTCCGAATTTGAACTCTTCGATTACCCGGGTGAATACGATACGCGCGGAGACGGAACAACCTTCGCGAAGTTGCGTATGCAAGAGGAGGAGGCCGGGCATTTAGTCGTCCACGCTTCGAGCGTATGCCGTGCATTCACCACTGGCTACAAATTCTCCCTCATGGAACATCCGCTCCAATCCATGAACGCAGAATACGTTCTCACCGAAATCCGGCACATTGCATCTGTTGCCGGAACTTACAGCGGCGGCGACGAGGGCACTGACAGCTATTCCAATCACTTCACATGCATTCCAGCTACAGTTCCTTTTCGACCCGCGCGCCTGACTCCCAAGCCTTTTGTTCAAGGACCGCAAACGGCAGTGGTGGTAGGCAAAAGCACAGATAAGAGCAGCGGCGATGAGGACGACGGAGGTGATACGGAAGATATCTGGGTCGATAAGTTTGGCCGGGTTACGGTTCTCTTTCCCTGGGACCGGGCTGGTAGTTGCTCGTGCCGGGTAAGAGTGTCACAAGACTGGGCCGGACAAGGCTGGGGCGCGATCACCATTCCTCGTGTTGGGCAGGAAGTGATCGTTAGTTTTCTCGAGGGCGACCCGGACCGGCCGATTATCACAGGACGCGTTTATAACGCGGACCAGACCGTTCCCTATCCCCTGCCGGACAATCAGACTCGCAGTACGTTCAAGACCCGCAGTACTACAGGAGGCGGAGAAGACAACTACAATGAGCTTCGCTTCGAAGACAAGACAGGCAATGAGCAGGTCTTTATTCGCGGGGAGAAGGACTTCGACACGCGGATCAAGAACGATTCGCGGGAGTGGATTGGGAATAACCGCAGCCTCATTGTCACCAAGGACCAGATGGAGCAAGTGAGCGGCGACCTGAGTGTTCAAATCGGCGGAAATCAGGTTGAAAAGGTAACCGGGGATGTGAGTCTTCAAGTGGCCGGCAAGCAACTTGAAAAGATCACAGGCGACCTGAACGTCCAGGTGGGTGGCAATCACGTGGAAAAGGTCGAAGGCGACCAGAACAGCAACATCGGCGGCAATATCAACCAGAAGGCTGGACAAACCATCTCGATCCAGGCGGGAACGAATCTCTATGAGAAGTCTGGCCAAAACTTTGCGCATGAAGCAGGGCAGGCGATACACCTGAAAGCTGGCATGACCATGGTGCTGGAGGCCGGGATGCAGCTTTCGCTGAAAGTCGGGGGCAACTTCATCGATATTGGCCCTGCCGGAGTGTCGATCGTCGGCACGATGGTGATGATCAACAGCGGCGGTAGCGCCGGTTCGGGCTCGGGGTCGAGTCCGACCAACCCGACGAATCCGGCGGATCCTAAGGACCCCAAGGATCCGGACCAGGCCGACGATGGAACCAAGGGCACTAAGATGAACTAGGGCCTTTTCACACTCCCGGGGTGGTGGCGCCGGGAGCCAAGTTTTTGAGATTGAGGTGTGAGGAGTGACGCATATCGGCTTTCTGCTAGCGGCGATCGACGATGAAATCGGGAAAACTCGCCCTGGCGCTTCGAGTTGCGGCGAGTATCGAGCCATACTTCATTCTCACTCTCGACGGTGGACCCGCCACAGCCTTCGGTTTCGGCTTCGTCTAGCCAATTTTCGTTCGCAACGCCATTCACCTCAGTAGTGTGAACAGACACTAAACCAAGTCTCACGCAAGTGTTCCAGGTTGCTCACCTCATAGTGAATTGTTATCGTTAAGGTCCGGTCATTGCCCATGAAACAGCTACAACCCGTACTGTGGAGCAAAGGTACTCTACTGACGCCGCAGCATTTGCAGCTTCAAGACAAGTTCCTTGAAGACAGCATGAACTTTCGGGTGCAGGCCCTCAAGTTCTGTGCCTGGGGCTTCAACGAGGTTGTGCTCGACCAGGAGTTGCTTGCGGATGGGCAACTGGCCATTTCGCGCGCGTCCGGAATCTTCCCTGACGGATTGCCATTTGATATTCCGGGCCCCGATCAGCCCCCTCCTTCCAAATCGCTGGCGGAGTTTTTCGATCCCGACGTTCGCGACCTCGACATCTATCTCACCGTCCCCGACTACAAAGACAAGGGACTTAATGTGGCAGGCCTCGGCCGCGTGGCCAGTTCGCGCTATCTGGCAGAGATCACCTCTGTTCGCGACGACAACACCGGGGCTGGCGAAAAGCCCATCCAGATCGCGCGCAAGAATCTGCGCCTTCTGGCCGCCAACGAGACTCGAGAAGGCAGCTCGGCGCTGCGCATCGCGAGCGTGGAGAAAACCGAAACGGGCGCCTTTCGTCTGAATCCGCGTTTTGTTCCCCCCTTGCTTGAAGTCCGCGCCAACGATTATGTGCGTGGCCTTGTCAATGGCATTCTCGAAATCCTCTCGGCCAAAAGCACGCAGCTTTCCGGTACCCGTCGCCAAAAGAACCAGAGCCTGGCCGACTTCACAACTGCGGACATCGCCAATTTCTGGTTGCTCTACACGGTGAACTCGAACATTCCTGTGCTCAGCCACCTGCTGCAGGGACAGCGGTGCCATCCGGAAGAACTCTTCTCCGCACTCACCACGCTTGGCGCTTCGCTCACCACGTTTTCTTCAACTATTCGCCCGCGCGACTTGCCGCTTTACGATCATTCCAACCTGAGCAAAGTCTTTACAGAGCTCGATGAGAAGCTGCGGCTTTTGCTCGAAACGGTCGTCCCTACCAACGTCGTTTCGCTGCCGTTGAAGCATGTCAACAACACCATATATGCCGCCGCAATCGACCAGGACAAATACCTTTCCAACACGCGGATGTATCTGGCACTTTCTGCAGACACCACAGACGAGACGATCATCCGCCGCGTTCCTCAACTGGTGAAAGTATGCTCGGCCACGCACATCGATCAGCTCATCAGCAACGCTCTGCCCGGCATCGCTCTCACTCACATTCCCAGTCCGCCCAGCGCCATCCCCATCAAGATGAAGTATCAATACTTCAGCCTTAATCAATCGGGAGCGGCCTGGGATACAGTGACTCGTGCGCGCAACTTTGCCGCCCACGTGCCTGGAGACATACCGAATCCGCAAATGGAATTAGTCATCCTGCTGCCTCAGTCAGGTGGGTCTCTATGAGGACGCTCACAAAACCCGTCTGGTCAGAAGGGATGTATCTGGGCCCGCACCACTTTCAGGCGCAGAATCGTTACTTCGAAGACGCCCTGAACTTCGTGACGAGCAGCCTATGGCGCGATGCCTTTGGTTTCGCGGGACTGCAGTTTGACCAGGATGCGCTTCGCAACGGTACGCTGGCACTGACGCACGCCCGCGGTCTATTTGCCGATGGGCTCACGTTCGATCTGCCGGGGTCCGATAGCGCGCCCGTTCCGCGAGAGTTCGCCACGCTGTTTTCGCCGGTGGCGGATCACTTGACCATGCATCTGGCGATCCCCGCGTTGGTACGGGACGGTCAGAACACCGGGCGCGGAGACAGTACAGCCAACGTCCGCTACCTCTCCCTGGAGCAGACTCTGCCGGACCAGAACACCGGGTTGGACGAGAAGCCAATCCAGGTCGGCCGCAAGAACCTTCAATTACTTGGCGACAATGAGATTTCCGATCGCTATGTAAGTCTTCCAGTGGTCCGCCTCCTGCGCGACGGGTCGGGACATTACGAAGCCGACCCCGCCTTCGTACCACCGTGTCTGCGTTTGAACGCCAGCCCCACATTGACTGACATGCTGCGGAGGCTGATCGAGATTCTTGACGAAAAGAGCACTGTCTTTACCCAGGAGCAGCAACAGCGCAACGGTGTCTTCCAGGCCGGGATGTCTGCGCGTCATGTGGCACAGTATTGGTTCCTTCACGCCTTAAATTCCTGTGTTCCGGCGTTGCGCCATTTCCTGCTCTCACAGCATGCGCATCCGCAGGAACTGTTTCGTGAAATGTCACGGTTGGGCGGCGCCCTGTGCACTTTCGGGCTTGAAGTTCATCCACGCTCGCTGCCCGCATACAATCACTGGGAATTAGGAACTTGCTTTGCGGCGCTCGATGAGCATATTCGTCGCCACCTGGAAATCGTGATGCCGTCGAAGGCCATCAAGGTTCCACTCCTGCCGGTTGAGAGCTTCCTCTACAACGGCGATATAAGGGATGAGCGGTGCCTCGGAGCGGGACGCTGGATTCTTGAGATCCAATCGCCCATCGGCGAGGCCGACCTGATTGCACGTGTGCCGAAGCTTACCAAAATGTGCTCCGCTCGGTTTGTACTTGAGTTGATCAAGCGCGCGCTTCCCGGTTTACCCTTAAGCCATCTCTCCGTCCCGCCGCCGCAGATCGCCGCGCGCGTATAGAGCCAATACTTCGTGGTGAACCGCAGTGGCCCATGTTGGGAACACATTGTTCAAACTCGCCAGATCGGCGTTTATGTTCCGGCCGAAATCCCGTCGCCGCAGCTTAATCTGATTGTCCTGCTGGACGAATAGGGTTACGGCCAAATGACTTTGCACCGCGGATCGTCCTCCGCAGAACTCATTGTGTTCCGAGCCGATCATTCAGTCGACGCGAAAGACGAGTCTTAGAATACGAGTTATGATCAGGTGAGTTTGATCAAGACCAAATTCCCGGCCGGAAGGCTACAACAGAGCGATGGCATTTGAACCTGGGCAGAGGATCGGCGATTACGAGATTGTAGCGAAACTGGGCGCGGGCGGGCTTGGGGTGGTGTATGAAGTGCAGCACCTGATTTCGCAGCGGCGGGAAGCCATGAAGATCCTGTTGCCCGATCAGTCGGGGACACCGGAAATGGTGGAGCGGTTTCGCCGCGAAGTTCAAACATTAGCTACACTCAGCCACGCAAATATCGCCCAACTGCACACTGCTTTTTACTATGACAATCAGCTTGCCATGATCATGGAGCTGATTCATGGTGAGACCTTGCGCGATCGACGGCTCAAGTCGGCGATCACGCTACCGCAGGCGCTGGATTTCGTCGGACAAGTGCTGCAGGCACTTGTGTACGCCCACCGCCTCGGGGTGGTTCATCGTGACATCAAGCCGTCTAATATCATGATCACCCAACCCGGAGTTGTGAAACTCCTCGATTTCGGTATCGCGCTCACGGAGCATGCGAGCGAATTGACGAGCACCGGATACCTGCTCGGCTCATTGAACTACATGTCTCCAGAGCAGGTCGGCGGGGGTAAGGCGACCGCCCGTTCCGACATCTATGCGGTGGGTGTAACGTTATACGAACTTTTAACCGGAAGGCTCCCCATCACGGGATCGACGAATTACGAAATCATGATGGCGATCATGAACCAGGTCCCTGCGCCGCCGCACCATATAGCAGCGCACGTCCCGCTGCACATATCGGATGCGGTAATGCGCGCGCTAGCGAAGGACCCTTCTCAGCGTTTCGCAACCGCAGAGGAATTTCTAAATACCCTGCAACTGTCCCCGGTTACCAAGGAGCAGGACACAGCGTTTACAACACCGCTCCCTATGCCGTCTGCTCCTGCGTCCAGGCCTTCCACCGGATCGCTGCAGCAGAAACAGCCCTCAGTGAGTGGCGTGCAGAGTCTGCCGCTTGAGGAGGTGAGCCGCAAGCTGGCCCTGTACATTGGCCCAGTGGCAAAGTTCGTTGTGAAGAAGCTGGCCGCCCAGACTGATGACGTGGATACCATCTATCGCGAAGCAGCCAAGCAGATCACCTCCGATGCGGACCGCGCGGCTTTCCTGCGGTCGAAGCGTCAATAGCCTCTTCAGCCGTTGAGCATCTCAAAAGCCTTGATAAGACTGGTGTGCATGCGGTTGAACGAGGCAGTCACCTCCGCGATCTCGTCTTTGCCCTTGACCTCAAGCGGCGGAAGATCAATCTCTCCTTTGCTGATGACATCGGCATTCCTTGACACACGCCGTAGCGGGCGAATGACGATCAAGTACATGGCAACATCGATCAGCGCGATAGTCAGCAGGAAGATCGCTCCCAAGCTGATAAGCAAATCATGGAACCCCTTGTTCGCAAGGGCAATAGGAACCGACATGGGCACGGAGACGATCTGTGCGCCGACTATCTCGTTTAGCTTCCAACCGAACCCGTGCTCGGGGCCATAGTGCTTGATCATCGCTCTCGGTGCAATTGAGGTTTGGCTGTGGCATTGCAAGCACCCGGTCGCGGCGACGATAGGGGCTGCGACATAGAGTACTGGCCCGGTAGGAGTATTTCGTTCACCCACATGCTGCGTCTGACTGGGATTGTTGCGGAAGTAATTGATCAGGTCAACCTCCCATTCGGTCGCGCGATCATCCAGATTGGTGGGGTTGAGTGCAGCCTCGCGCAATTCGTAATCGGAGTAAGTGGAGCGCAGGTGCCTGAATGTAACGTTTGCCGCGTAGAAGGGGATGGTCTGCGCTAGGAAGTTGCTATTGTGTTGAGGCGTCTTTTCGAGGATGGGACTAACCTCTTCGTCGGTATAGTCTTTCGTGGCGCTGGCGCTCGCCGCCATGAGCTGAGCTTGTTGGAGCACCTGCTGCCGAGCGTCGCTCATGAGGAAGTTGTAAGCATAATGGGAAATGAGGTACATTCCCAGTCCGAAAACCAGGATCAGTACCAGATTGAATTTTGAGAGCAGCTTCACGTAGACCTCCTAAGCAGAAACCATCATATTTCGATTGAAGACGGGATGATCAAGAAAAGTGAATCAGTGATCTT
>VFSW01000555.1_pt1 | contig 55184 bp, 51 predicted proteins | sample 5358111 | NCBI WGS metagenome assembly VFSW01 (sample SAMN11554181, study PRJNA540505) | mine drainage metagenome | isolation source: sediment from site ElyBrook_90M | place: USA: Ely Copper Mine, Vershire, VT | collected 2017
GGCGCGGACGGCGGCGGGGGAGGCGGAGCGATGACGGCCGGTGGCGGGTCTTCGAGCACGTGGATCGGAATCTCGGCGGGCTCGTCGTCTTCGGCGAAGGGCTCGCCTTCCTCCCAGGGTGGGGCGGCGCTGGGGACCTCTTCGATGGCCGGGGCGCTGTCGCCACGTTCAGCCCGGCGGCGGCGGCGCGCCTCGAGCTTGGCCTGGCGTTCCCGGGCGCGCCGCTCGCGCTTTTCTTCGGCTCGCCGGCGGGCGGTTTCGCGGCGCAGCTCGCGCCAGGCCAGCCAGCGCGCGCGGAGCGATTCGAAGGCGCGGATCGGCCCGGCGAACCAACGGCGCAGCGACAGCACCGAGAACGACGACACGAGATACAGCGACAGCAGAGCCGAAGCGGCGGCGAGCAGGATCGCGCCGAGCGGGTTGGCGACCGAGACGAGCCAATCGGCGAGCAGTTCGCCGAAGACGCCGCCGCAGGAGACGGTTCCGTTCCACGGCCTCCAGGGGACGACGAGATCGAGGCCGGCCGCGACGCTGGCGATTAGCGTGGTTGCGCCCAGCACGCGGACCAGCGGGGCGCCGATCGGCTCCGAGCGCAGCCACTTCCAGCCCAACACCCAGGCGAGGAAAGGCAACACGGCGGCCACCAGACCCAGGAACTGGTAGCTCAGATCGGCGGCGACGGCGCCGGCGCGGCCGATGAGATTCAGCGGGCGCAGCGCGCCGGTTGCCGTATCCCAGGAGGGATCGAGCGAGTGGTAGGAGGCCAGGCTGAGAGCGAGCAGGAGGCCAGCGGCCAGATACACTATGCCCGCGGCTTCATTCAGCCGGCGATGGTTGGTGGGACCGAGAAACTTCATTCCGCCGATTCAGCGGAAAACAGCCAGAGCAATCCTAGTATGACAGAGAATCGACCGCGCTATCATTGCCGCATGTTTCGACTTCCAGCGGTAGCGGCTCTGGCGGTTTCGGCCGCGCTCGCGCAGACCGGCGTCCACGCGCTGTTGAAGGAGAAGACGCTCGATGCCGCGCGCGACTATGCGGCGCGGATACACGGCGTGCTCGGCCTCGCGGCGATCGACCTGACGACCGGCGAGACGATCGAGATGAACAGCCGGACCGCGTTTCCGACGGCGAGTTCGATCAAGGTCCCGGTAATGATCGCCATGTTCCGCGACGCGGCCGCCGGGCGCTTCCGGTTCTCCGATCCGGTGCGTGTCGACTGGGTCGGGAGCGGCGACGACAGCCCGGGCCCGCTACGCGAGCGTCTGATGAAGGGCCCGGTGACGCTGACGGTGCGGGAGACGGTGGAAGCGATGATGCAGTGGAGCGACAACTCGGCGGCGAACGCGTGCATTCGCATGGTAGGCATGGAGCGGGTGAACGCGCTGGTGCGCGAGCTGGGGCTGACGGATACGCATCTGCGGCGGCTCATGATGGATGTTGCGGCGGCGCGGCGCGGCGGCGAGAACGTATCCACGCCGCTCGATCTGGCGCGGCTGATGGAGTGGATCTACGACGGCAAGGCGGCCGACCCGCGCGACTGCCAGCGGATGATCGCGATCATGAAGGGCGTACACGAGCCGTTCTTGCGGCCGGGGATTCCGGCCGGCGTGGAAATGGCCGCCAAGCCCGGCAGCCTGGATGGGGTGCGGTGCGAAGCGGCGCTGGTGTTTCTGGCGCACCGTCCGTTCGCGCTGGCGGTGATGTCGGCGTACCTGGACGCGGACACGAACCCGGTATCGGGGGCGGGCAAGATCGTGTTCGATTATTTTTCCCGCGTGGCGGCGGCGAACGAGTGGGGACGGCGCACGGAGTGAGCGGCTAATGCAATCGCCCGAGGATGCCGATAGGGAGGATGGGGAGAGATAAGCACGAGCCGCCGCTTCCCGGGCGCGGTTTCCGGGGGCCAACCGATGGGCCGGCGCCTCGGCGGGTAGGCCGGCGGGCGGTGATGGAAGCAGGATCCACGGCATGATTTCGATCAAGCGTCTTCTCGATGCCGATCGCGACGGATCGGGCGTGGCGTTCGTGCGCATGGCGTCGTTGCTGCTGGAGGCGATCGCCGTCCACGCGGTGAACCACGATCCGGCGGAGTTCACGGAGTTCCGGGATACGGTGCGCCGAATCCGGCTCCAGATCGAGCAAGCCGAGTCGAGCGGCCATGCGATCCTGATCACCGGGGAGGCGGTCCACAAGCTGGAACAGTACAACCGGGGTGTGGAAAAGTACATCCGGGACCACGGCGACGAGTTTCACCAGATGCTGCGCATGCTGTCGCGCACGGTGCTCGATGTGTCGCATGCCGGAGATTCGGCGGTGGCGAATCTGCGGCAGGTCGAGAAGCAAATCGAGGCGGCGTCGCGGCTCGAGGATCTGGCGATGGTGAGAGCGAAGCTGGGGGCGTCGCTGCGCGCGCTGACCGAGGAGAGCGCGCGGCAGCAGGCCCACGCCGAACGGATCGCGGAGCGGCTCAAGGGAGAGATGCACTCGATCTGCTCGCGGTCCGAGAGGCGGCTGGATCCGGTGACGGGCCTTCCGGACGCCGCGGCGGCCAGGGCCGAGATCGCGGCGGTGATCGAAGGCGGCGCGGGCGCGACGCCAGGCTACGCGGTGGTGTTCCGGCTGGATCGTCTGGAGGCCATCAACACGCGGTTCGGCTTCGCGGTCGGCGACCGCACGATGGCTTCCTTCACGCAGCATGTTGCGACGCAGTTGTCGAGCGAGGACCGGCTGCATCGCTGGCGCGGGCCGTCGCTGGTGGCCGTGATTCGGCGGCCCGGGCGGCCGCACGACGTGCGCATCGAGATGTCGCGCATCGCCTCGACGCGGAAGGAAGAGACGTTCGAGATCCAGAACCGTTCGGTGCTGCTGTCGATGTCATGTTCCTCGGCGACGATTCCGCTGGCCGAGCATCGGAGCGCGGAGGAAGCGACGCAGCTGATTGACGGCTTCCTGGGTGACAGGCCGGCCGGGGCAACCGGTTAGATGGGATGGCGCGAAAAAGGCGCGGTTGGCGTTAAAGGCGGGGGCGATTGCGGCCGATAAGGCGTTTGGGCGCGGATTAGGAGGCCAGCGCGATGGGAACGACTTCGAGCACATCCGGTTCCGGTTCCACTTCGACGACGGCCAACGTCTTCGCGCCGCTGGTCTTTACCGGCGTCAGCACGTTTTCGAACGATTTTCAGACCATTCTGACGCATGCCCAGCAGGTTGGGCAGATTCCGATCCAGCAGATTCAGAACCAGCAGGCCAACGTACTCGCGCAGAAGCAGGCGCTGATTGCGCTGGAGCCGTACGTCTCGGCGATGACGACGAGCCTGAACAGCCTGGGGACGCTGGCGACCAGCCAGGCGCTGTCGGCGTCGAGCACGAACACGTCCGCCGTGACGGCCACCAATACGGGCGCCACGTCGCCGGCGAGTTACACGATCGGCGGCATCACGTCGCTCGCGGCGGCGGCGTCGGAGACTTCGGCGTCAGGCTACGCGAACTCGACCAGCGCGCAGGTGTCGAGCACGGGGACGATGAATCTCATCGTCGGTTCGAATCAATATACGATTAACCTGACTTCGCAGCAGAACAATCTGAACGGACTGGTCAGCGCGATCAACGGCCTGAACGCCGGGGTGACGGCGTCGGTGCTTACGACCGGCAACGGCGCCACCCCGGACTACCTGTCCATCTCGGCCACCAACACGGGCGCCACGACGCTCAAGCTGATGGACGACCCGAGCGGGACCAATACCAACGTGCTCACCAGTAACAACCAGGGCACGAACGCGAGCTTCACCTTCGACGGCATTCCGGTGACGCGCTCGACCAACACGATCAACGACCTGGCCTCGGGCGTGACGCTTAACCTGCTGTCGACAACGTCTTCGCCGGTGACCGTGTCGCTCGCCACCGACCCGACGCAATTATCGAGCGCGCTGCAGAGCCTGGTTAGTAATTACAACAACCTGGTGGGCCAAATCAATCAACAGGTAGGCCCGGGCGCCGGCGCGCTGAGCGGCAACATCATCGTTACGACGCTGCAATCCGACATGCAGCAGTTGAGCGCGTATCAGGGGACCGGCTCGATCAAGAGTCTGTCGGACATGGGCATCACGTTCGACTCTACCGGACAGATGTCGTTCGACCAGAACACGTTCAACGCGCTCAGCCCGAGCCAGGTCAGCGGCGCGTTTCAGTTCCTGGGCTCGGCGACCACCGGCTTCTCCGCGATGGCGCAGAACTTCACGCAAGTCAGCGACCCGATCAGCGGCATGATCATCAACGCCGAAAACGGCGCCGATCAAACCAACACCGATCTTAGCAATCAAGTGACTGCGCTGACGACCAGGCTGCAACAGACGCAGAACGCGATGCAGTTGCAACTGGCCGCCGCCGACACGATGATTTCGAGCATGCAGACGCAGCAGCAGCAGTTGACCGCGACCATCCAGAGCCTGGACTACGTGCTGTTCGGCGCCCAGCAGCAGCAGGCGGGCCTGAGCGGCTTCAACGGGCCGATCAACGCGAGCACCGGCGGATGAGCATGTACGCATCGCACGACGATCCCTGGCGGAAGGCGCTCGGCGAGTTGGAGCGCTCGACGGCGATGTTGTGCGCGCAGGGATTCTTGCCGGGAGCGCCGGTCGCCGAGATGCTGGCCCAACGCCAGGCCGCCATCCACAAGCTCGCGGCGCTCGATCCGGCCGGCTGCCCCGAGGAGGCGGTCGAACGGCTGCGATCCGCCTTGCTCGAGGGCGAGATGGCGATCGCGCGCCTCGAGGCGAGCCGCCATGACATTCGCACGAGCCTGCTTCGGGCCGTGCATCTCGAATCGGCGATCGCGCGGCTCGCGCCGCAAACCAGTTCGCCGCACTGCATCGACTGCCAGGGCTGATCAGTCGTCCTCGGACTCGAGGAACCGCTCGGCTTCGAGCGCGGCCATGCAACCCGCCCCGGCCGCGGTGATCGCCTGCCGGTACACGCGGTCCTGCACGTCGCCCGCGTGAAATACGCCCTTCAGGCTGGTTCTCGCGCCGCCCTGCGACACGATGTATCCGTCCGCGTCGAGCTCGATCTGGCCGCGGAATGGCGCCGTGTTGGGCGCATGGCCGATGGCCACGAAGAAACCGTCCACGGTCTCGTTCCAGACCTCACCGGTCTTCACGTTGCGCAACATCGCGCCGGTGACCACGTTCTGGCCGGCGTCGTAGACATCCTCGACCACCGTGTTCGCGAGCACGCGGATCTTCGGGTTCTTGCGCACTCGTTCCAGCATGATCTTCGAGGCGCGAAACTCTTCGCGGCGGTGTACGAGGGTCACCTGTTCGCCGAAGCGCGTGAGAAAATTCGCCTCTTCCATCGCCGAATCGCCGCCGCCGATGACCATGATCTTCTTTCCGCGGTAGAAGAATCCGTCGCAGGTGGCGCAGGAGCTGACGCCGTGGCCGATCAGCTTCTGCTCGTTGGGCAGGTTCAGCCAGCGCGCCGAAGCGCCCGTGGCGACGATGAGCGCTCGCGTTTCGCGCCATTCGCCGTCTACGTTCAGGCGGAAGGGCCGGCGCGAGAGCTCCGCCTCGATGACCGTGCCATGGAGGTACTCGGCGCCGAAATGCTCGGCCTGCTTCCTCATGTTATCGACGAGTTCGGGGCCTTGAACGCCTTCGGGGAAGCCGGGGAAATTCTCGACGAGCGAGGTGATCGAGAGCTGTCCGCCGGGCTCGTTGCCGGAGATGACAAACGGCTTCAGGTTGGCCCGCGCGGCATACACGGCGGCCGTGTTTCCGGCGCAGCCGGAGCCAAGAATGATCAGTTCATGCATGGGAAATTTCATCGTAACAGAGGCGCCCCTCGAAAGCCGCGCGGGGAGGAGCTTGCAAGCGCGCGCGATTAGTGGAGAAACGCGACCAGGCGCGCGATGCCGCCGCTGGCGAGCTGATTGGCGGCGAAAGCGCCCGCGTAGGCGAGCAGGCCCATATAGGCGAACTGCGCGGCGGGCCACTTCCAGCCGCCGGTTTCGCGGCGCACGACGGCGAGCGTGGACATGCACTGCAGCGCGAAGGCGAAGAAGATCAGCAGCGCAACCGCGCCCGCGGGCGTGAGATCCGCGCGCAACGCCTGCTGCAGGCCCTGCGACCGCGCCTCGCCGTCCATGCCGTAGATCGCACCGAGCGTCGAGACGATGGTTTCGCGCGCGGCGAGCGAGGTGAGCAGGCCGATGCCGATCTTCCAGTTGAATCCGAGCGGCTTGATAGCCGGCTCGATGAAGTGGCCGACGCGGCCCGCCAGGCTTTGGGCGATCTCCGGCGCATGGCCGTCAACCAGCGGCAGGTGGGCGGCCATCCAGAGCAGCAGCGCGACGGCGAGAATCACCGTGCCGGCGCGGCGCAGGAATACGCGCGAGCGGTCCACCAGCCGCAGCCCAAGCGATTGCAACGTGGGCCAGCGGTAGGGCGGCATCTCGAGCAGGAACGGCGTGCCCTCGCTCTTCATGATCGAGGACTTGAGCAGCTTGGCCGTGAACACGGCGGTGACGAAGCCAAGCGCGTAGAGGCCGAGCATGGCGGCGGCTTGCATTCCGAGGAACGGCCCCAGCAGCGGGCGGTCCGGAAGGAACGCGGCGATCACCAGCGTGTATACGGGCAGGCGCGCCGAGCAGGTCATCAGCGGGGCGATGAAGATGGTCGCCATGCGGTCGCGCTTGTTTTCGATGGTGCGCGCGGACATCACGGCGGGCACCGCGCAGGCGTAGGCCGACAGCAGCGGGATGAAGGACTTGCCCTGCAGGCCGAAGCGGCGCATGGTGCGGTCCGCGATGAGTGCGCCGCGCGCGAGATAGCCGGAATCCTCGAGGATGCCAATGAACAGGAACAGCAGCAGGATCTGGGGCAGGAACACGAGCACGGAGCCGACGCCGCTCCAGATGCCGTCGACGACCAGCGAGCGCAGCAGGGGGTTCGTCAGATGGAGTCCGATCCAGGCGCCGGAGGTCTGGATGAGATACTTCATGCCGTCCATCACCGGCGTGGCCCAGGCGAAGATCGACTGGAAGACGAGGACGACCACGGCCAGAAACACCAGCGGGCCGGCGAGCGGATGCAGGAACACCGCGTCCAGACGGCGCGTCCAGAGCGGCGGCGCGGGCGCGCGGTAAGCGGCGCCGGCGCCCACCTCCGAGGCCCAGCGGCGGCACACCGGGATGTCCTTGAGCACGGGGAGCTCGACCAGCGGCGTCTTGACCGTCGAATGGCCGGCCGCGGTGCCGGCGATGAACTGATAGACCTTGTCGATGCCTTCACCCGTGGAAGCGCTGATGAGCGCGACCGGCGCGCCGAGCTCGGCGGATAGCGCGGCCGGGTCCACCTCCCCGCCGCGGGAGCGCAGATCGTCGGCCATGTTGAGGATGACCAGTGTCGGCAGCTTCAGATTCAGGACCGGAGCGGCGAGCAGCAGGTGACGGCCGAGGTTGGTGCAGTCGAGGATCAACAGAACCGCCTCCGGCTCCATGCCGGCGCGCTGGCCGGTCAGGATGTCGTAGGTCACCTTTTCGTCTTCCGAGCGCGGGAGAAGACTGTAGACGCCCGGAAGATCCACCAGCACGACGTCGCGCTCGTGCTGGACGCGGGCGCGCCCGACGCGATGTTCTACCGTTACGCCTGGAAAGTTGGCGACTTTCTGGCGGAGACCCGTCAAACGGTTAAACAGAGTCGACTTGCCGCTGTTCGGCGGGCCGACGATGGCGATGACGTGCGGCGGCTGTTGGGGCTTAAGAACGGGCCGGGGGGCGGCCGAGCATCCGGGGCAATCGTGGCAGGCGCTCATGGGGAGTCGGGCTCCCTCCGGGCGCCGGGAGGGCGCAGCACGAGACGCTCGGCGGTTTCACGACGGAGCGCCACTTCGGAGCCGTCCACACGGAAGACGCGGGGATCGCCGCCGGGCGCTGCTTGGCCGGCAACAATCGTATGTCCGGGGAGGAACCCTAACTCCATCAGTCGTCTGGAGATGTCTTCCGGCAGTTCAAGGCGGTCCAGGATGCCCTCGGCGCCGAGTTGGAGTTCATCCAGGGTGTGGGCGGACGCGGGGCAACCAGACCGTCTGTTAATGAAACTGAATTGCATCTATTCACAGTATGAGCCGATGGTTTTGGCGGCGTCAAGGGATTGGATGAAAAAATCCGACCGAAATGATCCAAGATTCTCGACGGCTGGATATGGAATAGACGATGAAGATTACTTGACAACACTACGCTCATATCATATACTTGGATTGCAGTTAGATTTTGATGGAGGTCACACCAATCATGCCGATCGTTAAATACAACCCCTTTGCAGACACCGAGGAGTTCCCTACCGGACTCCGGGTTTTCCAGGACACCGTTAACCGGTTGTTCACCGAGGGCGCTTCCGCCCGGCCGTGGGCGCCGGCCGTCGATATCTTCGAGACCGAGAATGAACTGATTCTCAAGGCCGACGTTCCCGGCATCGAAATGAAGGACATCGAGGTCCGCATGGAGAACGGGACGCTGGCGCTCAAAGGCGAACGAAAGTTCACCAACGAGCAGAAGGAGAATGGCTACCATCGGGTCGAGCGCGGGTACGGCGCTTTTAGCCGCTACTTCACGCTGCCGGAGACGGTCGAGGCGGACAAAGTGAGCGCCGAGTACAAGGACGGCGTGCTGACGGTCAAGCTGCCGAAGAAAGAACTGGCTAAGCCGCGCAGCATCAAGGTGCAGGTCAGCAACAACTAACGGGCCGCGCGGCGCCGCCTGAGGCAGCGTCCGCCGGATCAGCGAACCGCTAAGATGGTAATTTGGGGGTGGGATGCCAAGGCATCCCGCCTTTTTTGTCATGAACGCGCTCAAAACCACGTTTCTCCTGGCTGCCATGAGCGCTCTGCTGCTGGTGGGCGGCGAGCTCGCCGGCGGACGCCGCGGCCTCATCCTCAGCCTCGGCCTGGCCGTGGCGATGAACTTCGCCGGCTATTTCTTTTCCGACCGCATGGCGCTTGCGATGTATTCCGCGCAGCCGGTGACGCCCGCGGAAAATCCGTCGATCTACGCTCGCCTGGCGCCGATTGTCGAAAGCCTGGCCCAGCGCATGCGCCTGCCCATGCCGAAGCTGTGGCTGATTCCCGAGCAGGCGCCGAACGCCTTCGCTACGGGCCGCGACCCGCGCCACGCGTCGGTGGCCGTGACCGCTGGAATCCTCACGGTGATGGACGACCGCGAGCTCGAGGGTGTGCTGGCGCACGAACTCGGCCATGTCGTCAACCGCGACATCCTGAGCAGCTCCGTTGCGGCGACGCTGGCCACTGCGATCACGTTCCTGGCGCGGATGGCGTTCTGGTTCGGGCCGCGCGGCAGCGACGACGACGAGCGCGGCGGCATGTGGGGCAGCCTGCTGATGCTGATCCTCGCGCCGATTGCCGCGGCGCTGATCCAGATGGCGATCTCGCGCACCCGCGAGTACGCGGCGGACGCAACCTCGGCCGAGGTGACGCGCGACCCCGAGGAGCTGATCTCGGCGCTCACGAAGCTCGAGACCTACTCGAAGCGCATTCCGATGCGGAGCGTCACGCCGGCCACCGCGCATCTGTTCATCGTCAAGCCGTTCAGCGGCCAGGCCATGATGCGGCTGTTCTCGACGCATCCTTCCACCGAGGATCGCATCGCCCGGCTGCGCGCCTGGGGCCACGGCGGGCATTGACCAGCGTACGCGTCAGCCGCAAGGGCGCCGAACGCCTCGCTTCGGGCCACCCGTGGGTGTTCGCCTCCGACGTGCTCGATGCGGGCGCGGCCGCCCCGGGAGAAACCGTCGCGGCGATCGATCCGCGCGGGCGCGCACTCGGAGTCGCGCACTTCAGCTCGACGTCGGAGATCCGCCTGCGGCTCCTGTCGAACCGCATCGAACCGGTCGACCGCGCGTTCTTTCGCCGCCGCATCGAAGCCGCGGGCGAGTTCCGCCGCCGCGTCGTCGGCTCGAGCGGCGCGTATCGTCTGGTGCATGGCGAAGGAGACCGCCTCCCTGGACTCGTCGTCGACCGCTATGGCGGCTGCTTCGTCGTGCAGACGCTCGACCAGGGCATGAGCGCGTGCCAGTCCGAGATCGTTGCGGCGCTCGAGGAACTCTACGCGCCCGAAGGCATCCTGGCGCGCAACGACAGCCCGGTGCGCAAGCGCGAATCGCTGCCGCTCGCGACCGAGGTCGTCTCGGGCCACGTTCCGGAGTCGCTCACCGTGGCGATGAACGGGCTCGAATGGCTGGTCGATCCGCGGCACGGCCAGAAGACCGGCATTTTTCTGGACCAGCGGGAAAACTATCGCGCCGTGGCCGGCTTCGCGCCGCGCCTCCGGGGCGGGCGCGCGCTCGATTGCTTCACGTGCGCCGGCGGCTTCGCGCTGCATCTTGCGCCGCATTTTGACTCCGTCGAAGCCGTCGATAGCTCGGCGGCGAGCCTTACGCTCGCGCGGCGCAACGCGGAGGCGAACGGCGTGGCCAACGTGGAGTTCCGCGAGGCCGACGCGATGGACCTGCTGGCCGGCTACGCGAGCGCGCGGCGGCGCTTCGCCATGGTGGTGCTCGATCCGCCGGCGTTCGCCAAGTCGCGCTCGGCCGTACCGGGCGCATTGCGCGGGTACAAGGAGATCAACCTGCGCGCGCTGCAGCTTCTCGATGCGGGCGGCGTACTGGCGACGTGTTCGTGCTCGCACCATGTTAGCGAGGCCGATCTGCTCGAGACCGTCGCGGCCGCATCGCTCGATGCCGGGCGTACGCTGCGCGTGCTCGAGCGCCGCACGCAGAGCCTGGACCATCCGATCCTGCTCACGGTGCCCGAGACGCACTATCTCAAGTGCCTGATCCTCGAAGCCATGTAACGCGCTACTCGGCCGCCGCGAGCACTTCGCCGGGCGAAGGCTGGCCGCGGCGCGCGAAGCGGATGTCTCCGCTCTTGCCGATCAGGTAGACGGTGCGGCGGATGATGGGGCCGCCGGCGCGATAAGCCCGCGCCACGCGGCTGCCTGGATCGACCAGCAGCGGGAACGGCAGCGCGCGGCGCTCGCGGAATTTTTCGTGGCTCGCGGCGCTCTGCGGGTTCACGCCGAACACCAGCGTATCGCGCGCGCGGGCTTCCTCCCAGCGGTCGCGAAACTCGCAAAGCTGCTTGCGGCACACGGTCGTGTCGTCGCCAGGGTAAAAGATGAGCACCACATTCCGTCCGCGCAGCGCGCCGAGGCTGACGGTCTCGCCCGCGCCGCTCGACAGCGTGAAATCGGGGGCGGCGGATCCGGCCGCCAGCGGTCTCTCGAACATCCAGCCGAGCATCGCCCGGCCCCTACCAGCGCACCGCGACGCCCGGCTCGAGCGCGCGCACATCCACGCCGCTTCCGGCCACGAGGTCCGCGAGCGCCGCGGGCGTTCCGGTGAGCAGCGGGAACGTCGAGAAGTGCATAGGCACGACGGTCTTCACGCCGAGCAGGCGCACCGCGAGAGCCGCTTCGCGCGGGCCCATCGTAAAGTGATCGCCGATGGGCAGGAAGGCAAGCTCCGGCGAGTACAACTCGCGAATGAGCGCCATGTCGGAGAAGACGTTCGTGTCGCCGGCGAAGTAGAACGCGCGGCCGTCGTCGAGATGCACGACGTAACCCGCCGCCTCTCCGCCATAAAGAATCTGCGCGCCGTCCTGGATGCCGCAGCTATGCACGGCGTGGGTCATCGTGACGCGCACCGGGCCGGCCTGCTGGGTTCCGCCCTTATTCATCGCCGAGCAGTTCGCCGCGCCCTTGGACTCGAGCCACGCGCAGGTCTCGTAGATCGCCACGATCTTCGGCCGGTGCTCGTTCGCCAGAGGCAGCACGTCGTGGATGTGATCGAAGTGGCCGTGGGTCACCAGAATCGCGTCCACCCGCGAGAAGCGGTGGCCCTTCGGGAACTTCGGATTGCCCTCGATCCAGGGATCGAAGACGAGCACTTCCCCCGAGTCGAGCCCGATCTGCATCGAGCCGTGGCCTAGCCAGGTAATCGAGATCATGGTCCTCCTTTCGGACCTTCTTTGGACGCGGCGTTGGCCGCTTCGAGGAGAATTCCTTCTCCGAATTTCGCCAGGCCCGGGATGGTCACCGGCAGACGGCCGGAGAAGCCGGTCTCGCCCGTGAGCGCCTCGGCCACGGCGGTTTCCGTCGCCGAGACGGTGCTGTAGGCGGCGACGTACGCCTTCGCTTCGGGGAAGCTGCCGCCGAGATACGGGCTGCCGAGCGATACGAGAACGACCGGCGCGGGGCCGGAAGCAAGCTGGTGTAAAAACGCCGGGAACCCTCCCGCAAGCGCCGTGTTGCCCCGGTATTCGGCCACCGTGACATAGGCGGCGACGACGTTCACCGGGCACGAGGCATCGGCCGCCGCGGCCTGTTCGAGATCCGCGGCCGACAGCGACGGATCGAGAAGCTGCGTACGCAGGCCGCCGAGGCGCGCTTTGAATTCGTCGATCAGATGCTGGCCCTGATGGCCGTAACGGCTTTCGGCGAGCACCGTGAGGCAGGCGTTCGATGCGGGGCCGAGTGGCAGCAGATGGCCGGTGTCCTTGACGAGCGTGAGCGATTTTTCGGCCACCCGCAGCGCGAGCGCGTTGTCTTCGGGTGAATCGAACACGTCGGCAATGCGGTCGAGATCGACCACGCGCGCACGGCCGAGCCCGACGCGGGCCTTGGCTTCGAGCACGCGCAGCACGCTCTGGTCGAGCCGCTTGCGGCTGATGCGGCCGCTCTTGACGGCATCGAGGACGCCGCGGATCGCCTCTTCGGGCGACTTCGGCATGAGCAGCACGTCGGCGCCGGCCTCGAGTGCGCGCACGGCTACCTCGCGTTGATCGTAGAGCTTGGTGACGCCTTGCATGTCGAGCGCGTCGGTGACGACGAGGCCGTTGAACTTGAGCTCGTCGCGCAGCAGTCCGGTGAGCACCGGCGCGGAGACCGTGGCCGGGATGTCGCGGGTCTCGACAGCCGGGACGGCCATATGCGCGGTCATGATCGCGTCGGCGCCCGCGGCCACCGCGGCGCGGAACGGAACGAGGTCGATGGTCTCGAGCTGCTCGCGCGTTTCGTCGTTGCGCGCCAGACCCATGTGGCTGTCCTCGGACGTGTTGCCGTGCCCGGGGAAGTGTTTGGCGGCGACCAGCACCGGGTTGTGAGCGTCCGAGTGCGCGCCTTCGATGTAGGCGGCGACGAAGCGGCTCACCTGGCCCGGGTCTTCGCCGTAGGAGCGGATGTTGATGATCGGGTTTTGCGGGTTGCTGTTGACGTCGGCGACCGGCGCGAAGATGAACTGGATGCCGAGAGCGCGGGCTTCGCGCGCCGTCGCGGCGCCTTCGTCGCGCGCGGCCGCGACGTCGCCCGCCGCGGCGAAGGCCATGTTGTGCGGCCACGGCGTCGCCGAGCGCACTCGCATCGCGGCGCCGTGCTCGAAGTCGGCGGCGGCAAGCAGGGGAATGCGGGCCTGCTTCTGCATGCGGTTGAGAAAGGCGGCCATCGCGTAAGGCTCGGCGTTTTCGACCGAGCCATGCACGACGTGGCCGAGCACGATGAGCCCGCCGACATGCACGTCGCGCACCAGATGCCTGTACTGGCGATAGACGCGCGAGCGCGTATTCACGGCCTCGCCGTAGCAGGGCGCGATGACGAGCTGCGCGACGCGGTCGTGCAGGTTCAGCGAGCGAAGCCAGCGCTGGGCAGCGGCGGATCGCACGACGGCGGGCCGTTTCGCCGCGAGCTTGCGCGCCGCGGGCGCGGCGAACGGCGCGGCGCAAGCGGCGAGGCAGATTGCGGCGAGGACACGTCTCGAAGCGAACATCAGACTTTACTATAAGCCGCGCGCTTAGAGCGGCACCGATTGAAAGCCATCGATCTTCTGACCCGACACGGCGGCCGACAGGAGCTTCAAATCGAACGACGGTTCGCGAAACGCCAGCACGCGGCCCAGGCAGTGGAGAACGCCGCGCAGGCGGTAGGCGAACCCGGCCAGGAACCCACTTCGTTTGGCGGCGAACGTGGCCACGCCCGAAAGAAAATCGGCGGCGACGATGGCGCGCACCGCGGCCGGCGCGGGCGGCAGTTCGCTTTCGCGCCAGAGGGCGGAAATGTTCGAGGCGAAGTGGATTTTCCGGCCCGCGCGCCGGATCTGGAAGCAGAGTTCGGCGTCGGCAAGCGCGTCGCCGTAGCGCTCGTCGAAGTAGTTGATCCCGCGGACAAAATACTTGCGCACGAGCATGGCGTCGAGCGGGGTCCATTCGAGCGTGGCGCCGCCGCCTTCGGGCAGCGGCAGCTCGGGCAGCTTCAGGCCGTCGCGCCAGGCCGAGTAAAGCAGCGGCGCGGTGGGCGGCGGGTAGCTGCGCGTGGCCGGCGCGCCGGCGGGCGTGGTGAGCCGCGGACAGACGGCGGCGGCCGATTCGTCCTCTTCGAGGGCGGCCGCGAGCTGCGCGACGGCGCCGGGCTGCACTTCGACGCGCGGCGACAGCAGCAGCAGCAGATCGGTCGACGCGGTGCGCACACCGATGTTCCAGGCCTTGGTGCGCCCGAAGTGGCGCGGCATGCGAACAAATGTCGCGGCGGGAAACTCGGCGTCGAGCGCGGCGCTGCCGTCGCGCGAGCCGCTGTCGACCACCAGGATCTCGAGCATCTCGCGCGGGGTCGAGGCTTCGAGCGCGGCGAGGCAGCGCCGCAGCGCCTCGGCCTCGTTCGAGACCACGATCAGGGCGGTCACGCGCGGCTTGGGCGGCTGGGTTGTCTCTTCCATGGGAACTCTCAAGAATACCGCACGGGGTGGACGCCGCCCGCGCTCGGCTATGCTTTAAATCGTGACCCCCGCCCCGCCCGAGAGCCGCATGAAGCGGCTTGTCGAAACGCTGATCGATCTGGAGGACCGGCTGCGGCTCGGCGGCGGCCAACAGAAGATCGCCAAGCAGCATAGGGGCGGAAAGCTCACCGCGCGCGAGCGCATCGCGCAACTGATCGACGCCGGCACGATGTTTCTCGAGAGCGGGTTGCTCGTCGCGCACGATCAGTATGACGGCCAGGCGCCGGGGGCGGGCGTCGTGACTGGCGTGGGAAAGATCGAAGGACGGCCGGCGGTGGTGGTAGCCAACGATGCCACGGTGAAGGCCGGCGCGTGGTGGCCGGAGACGATTCAAAAGATGCTGCGCGCGCAGGAGATCGCCATGCGCAACCGGCTTCCGATCGTCTATCTGGTCGATTCGGCGGGCGTGAACCTGCCGCTGCAGGACGGCATTTTTCCGGGCCAGTACGGCGCGGCGCGCATCTTCTACTACAATTCGCTGATGCGCCGCCGGCTGCGCATTCCGCAGTTCGCCGCGGTGATGGGGCCGTGCATCGCGGGCGGAGCGTATCTGCCGGCGCTGAGCGACGTCATTTTCATGGTCGAGAAGACCAGCTTCATGGGTCTCGGCGGGCCGAATCTTGTAAAAGGCGCGGTTGGCCAGACGGTGGATGCCGAGACGCTGGGCGGAGCGCAGCTTCACACGGCCGTGAGCGGCGTCGCGCATTTCAAGGCGGCCGACGATGCGTCGTGCCTGCGGCTGATCCGGCAGCAGTTTCGCGAGCTGCCCGCGCCCGCGCAGGCGCCGAAGGGCACGCCTCCGAAGCTTGCGGCCGAGGGGCTGTACGATCTGATGCCCGCCGATCACCGGCTGCCGTATCCGGTCGAGGAAGTTATTCAGCGGATCGTCGATCGCGAAGGTTATCTCGAATTCCAGCCCGAACACGCGCCCGAGCTGTTGTGCGCCCACGCGCGGCTGGCCGGTTATCCGGTCGCTCTGGTCGCCAACCGGCGCGGCTTTCTCAAAACCGCCGAAGGGCCGCGCATTGGCGGAATCGTCTACACCGAGTCGGCGCGCAAGGCGGCGTATTTCGTCGAGAACGCCGAGCGCCGCGGCGCGCCGCTGGTCTATTTCCAGGACGTGTCGGGCTTCATGGTGGGCGTCGAGGCCGAGAGCGAAGGCATCATCCGCGCGGGCGCCCAGATGGTCGAGTCGATGGCCTGCGCGACGGTGCCGAAGGTCGTGCTCACGCTGAACCATGCGAGCGGCGCCGGCTACTACGCGATGTCCGGCCAGGGCTTCGACCCGCACTTCACCTTTGGCTGGCCCACGGCGCGCATCGGCGTGATGGAGGGCGACTCGGCGGTGCAGGCGATTCACGGGCCGGAGATGGGGAAGCTGCGCGAGGCGGGAAAACCCACTCCGGCGGAGATGGAGGCGCGCATCGCGGCCACGCGCGAGGATTATGACCGCTGGCTGGACGCGTTCCACGCCGCCTCGCGCGGCCACGTCGACGCGCTCATCGATCCGCTCGAGACGCGCCGCGTGCTCGCCTTCGCGCTCGAGGCCGCGCTCGAGGCGGGCCATCGTGAGAACCTGATTCTGGAAACGCTATGATTCGCATCGCCAATGGCCAGGGCTTCTGGGGCGACTGGCTCGAAGCTCCGGTCCGGCTCGTCGAGCAGGGTCCGCTTGACTACCTCGCGCTCGACTACCTGGCCGAAGTCACCATGTCGATCCTGCAGAAGCAGAAGGAGGCCGATCCGCGGCTCGGCTACGCGCGAGACTTCCCGCCGCTCATCGCGCGCATCGCGTCGCGTCTCAGGGAGCGCGGCGTCACGGCGATCGCGAACGCGGGCGGAGTGAATCCGGCGGCCTGCGCGCGCGAGGTACGGCGGCTTGCGCCGCAGCTCAAGGTCGCGGTGGTGGCGGGCGACGATATTTTTCCCCGGCTTGACGAGCTGCTCGCGCAGGGGCACGAGCTTCGCAACACGGACTCGGGCGAGCCGCTCGAAACCATCCGCGGCCGAATCCTCAGCGCGAACGCTTATCTCGGCGCGGCGCCGCTGGTCGAGGCGCTGGCGACCGGCGCGGATGTCGTCATCGCCGGCCGGTGTACGGACACCGCGCTGACGCTTGCGCCGATGGCGCATCGCTTTGGCTGGGCGTGGGAGGACTGGCGCCGCCTCGCCGCGGGCGTGATCGCCGGACACATCGTCGAGTGCGGCGCGCAATCGACCGGCGGCAACTGCCAGGCGGATTGGGAAACCATTCCCGACATGGCCAACATCGGCTATCCGATCGTCGAGGCCGAGCCCGACGGCTCGTTCGTCGTGACCAAGCACCACAACACGGGTGGACGCGTATCGCTCGAAACCGTGAAAGAGCAGCTTCTCTACGAGCTGGGCGATCCGAAGAACTACATTACGCCCGACTGCGTGGCTGACTTCACCTCGATCCGCCTGGCCGCCGACGGCGAGAACCGTGTGCGCGTCACCGGCATCCGCGGCGGACCGCGCACGCCGATGCTGAAGGTTTCCATCGCGTACTCGCGTGGATGGAAAGCCGTGGGCACGCTGGTCTACAGCGCTCCGCAAGCCATTGAGAAGGCGCGCGCGGCCGGGCGCATCGTGTGCGAGCGGCTCTCCCAGCTTGGTCTGCGGTTTGAAGAGATTCACACCGAGATCTTCGGCGCGAACGCATGCCACGGGCCGGCCGCGCCCGAGAATCCGAATCCGGCCGAGGTGATGCTGCGAGTGGGCGTGCGCGGGCCGGAACGCGCGAGCGTGGACCGCTTCACGCGCGAGCTCGTGCCGCTGGTGCTGAGCGGTCCGCCGACGGCCACCGGCTTCGGCGAAGGCAGGCCGAGCGTGCGCGAGGTGGTCGCGTATTGGCCCGCGCTGATCCCGCGCGAAGTCATCCGGACCAGCGTCGAGGTGTTCAAATGAAGATCCCGCTCTCGCGTATCGCGCATGCCCGCTCGGGCGACAAGGGCGATACGGCGAACATCGGCATCATCGCGTATCGGGAGCGGCACTATCCGGTTCTCGTCCGCGAGGTCACGCCCGAGCGCGTGAAGGCGCACTTCGGCGAACTCGTGCAGGGCGCGGTCGAGCGCTACGAACTGCCGAATCTTGGCGCGCTGAACTTCCTGTTGCATGAAGCGCTCGGCGGCGGCGGGACCCTGTCGCTGCGGATCGACGCGCAAGGCAAGACGCTCGGCGCCGGATTGCTGTCGCTCGAGATCGAGGCATCCGAAGCCGAACTCGGCTGAATTTCCCGTACCCGTCGCGAAACCACCGCGGGCGGCGCGGCATAGGTTCCCGGTCAGTCCGGCGCGGGTCTGGTATAGTGGAAGTTCGGCGCTTTCCCACCGGCCGCTGAGGTGCGCTTGTTCATCAGTCTCAAAGAGCTGGAGTTAAGGAGCGTGGCGTTTTCGGTGGCCGTGGCCGCGGGCGAGATCGAATTTCTCGACGGGCTGCGCCAGGTGGGCCTTCTCGAAGCGGCCGGCAAGGCGGAGTTGCAGAACGCGGCGCTCGAGGAGATCCGCGTGCGCGGCCGGCTGCGGACCGGGATGGATGGCGAATGCGACCGTTGCCTCGATCCGGCGCGGTTCGCGGTGGAAGGCGAGTTCGACCTGCGCTACCGGCCGGCGAGGTTTGCCATCACGGCGGCGCGGGACGAGGTGGAGATCCATGGGTCCGAGAGCGAGATCGCGTTCTATGACGGCGAGGGGATCGAGTTGAACGACGTGCTGCGGGAGTTCGTGGTGCTGTCTCTGCCGATGCGGAAACTGTGCCGGGGCGACTGCCGGGGCATCTGTCCGGTGTGCGGACGGAACCGGAACGCGAGCGACTGCGGCTGCGAGGCGAAGCCGGCCGACGACCGGTGGGCGGCGCTGAAACAGATCCGGTGACGGGAATTTTCGAGTAACGAACCAGAGACGAGGAAGAAGCGATGCCGAATCCCAAACGACGCCACTCCAAGCGGCGCACATCGACGAGGCGGGCGCACGATTCGCTGCGCGTGGCCGGGTTGTCGGAGTGTCCGAACTGCCACGAGCCGAAGCTGCCGCACCGGGCGTGCGCGCACTGCGGACAGTACAAAGGCCGGGAAGTGGTCGAGGTCGCAGCCGAGTAAAATCCTTCCGCCGCCACAGACATGGTAACCATCGCCGTTGACGCAATGGGCGGTGACAACGCCCCAAAAGCGGAGATCGAGGGTTCCATCCGGGCCGCGCGGACGCTCGGCGTGCGCGTGATTCTGGTGGGTCCGGAGGATCGGATCCGCCGGGAGTTGGCGCAGCACGAGGAGGCCGCGGGGCTGCCGATCGAGGTGCGCCACGCGAGCGAGTGGATCACCATGGAGGACAGCGCGGCGCGGGCGATGCGGAGCAAGCGCGACAGCTCGATCCGCGTCGCGTCGCGGCTGGTGCGCGAGGGCGTCGCGCAGGGCGTGGTGTCGGCGGGCAACACGGGCGCGGTGATGGCGACCGCGAAGATGGTGCAGGGGATGCTGCCCGGCGTGTACCGGCCGGCGCTGGCCTCGGCGTTTCCTACGCTGCTGGGCAAGCCCGTGGTGGTGGTCGACGTCGGAGCGAACGTGGATTCGACGCCGCGCATGCTGGCGCAGTTCGCGGTGATGGGCGAGATGTACTCGCGGCTGATCTTCCGCGTGGAGCGGCCCACGGTGGGGCTGCTGTCGATCGGCGAGGAAGAGCACAAGGGGAACGAGCTGACGCACAAGGCGACGCCGCTGCTGAAGGCGCTGCCGATCCATTTTGTCGGCAACGTCGAGGGAGGCGACATCTACGCGGGCAACACCGACGTGATTGTCTGCGACGGCTTCATCGGCAACGTGGCGCTGAAGGTCAGCGAGGGGCTGGTGGACATGTTCAAGCACATGCTGCAGGAGTCGCTCGAGGCGACGATCACGCGCAAGATCGGCTATGTACTTTCGCGGGCGGCGTACCGCGATTTCAAGAAGCGCGTCGACTATTCGGAATACGGCGGCGCGCCGTTGTTGGGCGTGCGCGGGGTGTGCATCATCTGCCACGGGCGGTCGAACGCGAACGCGCTCAAGAACGGGATTCGCGTGGCGGCGGAGTTCGCCGAGGCGAAGATTAACGAGCGGATCGAGGGCGAGCTCGGCGAGCGGGCGTACACGACGGCGGACTGAGCGGGAATCCGCGAGCCGGCCGGAAGGATCTTAACTAGAGACATGACTCGACGGCCTGGATGGATGCTCGCGGCGTTCGTTGCCGTGGTGGGGCTTGCGCGCGCGGCGGCGCCGGACCCGGTGCAGTGGACGCTCGAGTTCGGCGCGGGCGCGGCCCGGCCCGGCGGCAAGGCGCTGGGGAAGCTGACCGCGGCGATCGACGCGGGCTGGCATCTCTATTCGCCGACCACGCCAGCCGGCGGTCCGAACCCAACCCGCATCGAGATCGAGGCCAATCCGGCGGTCGCGCACGTGCGTTTGTTCGAGCCGGCGCCGGCGCGGAAGTTCGATCCGAATTTTCAGTTGGACACCGAGACATATGAGCGGCAGGTAGTTTTTCTGGTGGAGGTCGAGTTTCGTCCGGACGCGAGCGGCGCGGTGGATCTGGCGGCCGGGACGCGCTATCAGGCCTGCACCGACAAGATCTGTCTTCCTCCGAAGAAGAAGACGGCGCGCGCGACGGTGAAGCTGGATGCGAGTGCGGCGGCGGAAGCGGGGGCGATCCCGGCGGGGTACACCGAAGTGAAGGCGGGCGCGGAGAGCCAGCCAAAGGCGGCGCAAGGCGCGGTCGCTCCCGCGGCGCCGAAGTCGGATACGGAAGGGTTCGGGCGGTTCCTGCTGACGGCGTTCGTGCTGGGACTGGCGTCCATCTTCACGCCGTGCGTGTTCCCGATGATTCCGATCACGGTGTCGTTTTTCCTCAACCGGCAGGGGACGGAGCCAGACGCGGCGAAGGCAGCGGGACGAAGCGGCGCGGCGGCGCACGCGCTCGTGTTCTGTATCGGGATCGTCGTGCTGTTCACGGGGCTCGGCTGGCTGGCGAAGGCGATCGCCGGTCCGTTCGGGGTGGTGATCCTCGGGTCGAATCCGTGGGTGAACGGCTTCATCACGGTGGTGTTCGTGGTATTCGGCTTGAGCCTGCTCGGCGCGTTCGAGCTGGCGCTGCCCTCCGGGCTGCTGACCAAGCTGAACGCGGCGAGCGACGCCGGCGGCTACGTGGGGACGCTGATCATGGGGCTGACGTTCACGCTGACCTCGTTCGCCTGCATCGGGCCGATCGTCGGGCCGCTGTTCGTTGCGTCGGTCCAGAGCGACGGGATGCAGCCGGTATTCGGGATGCTCGCGTTCGCGACCGGCCTCGCGGCGCCGTTCTTCTTCCTGGCCGTGTTTCCGTCGTACCTGCGGCGGCTTCCGCGCAGCGGCGGCTGGATGGTGCGCGTGAAGGTGGTGCTGGGGTTCCTGGTGCTGGCGGCGGCGGTGAATTACTTGAACAAGGTCACCGAGGCGCTGCAGGCGGGATGGCTCACCCGCGAACGGTTCCTGGCGGCCTGGATTGTGCTGCTGGCGATGGCGGGGTTGTACTTGCTGGGACTGCTGCGAATGGAGGGAATCCGCGCCGACGAGAAGCTGGGCGTGGGGCGGGCGTTGACGGGCGCCGTGTTCCTGATCGCCGCGCTGAGCCTTGCGCCAGGAATGAGCGGAGCGGCGCTGGGGGAACTCGACGCTTACGTGCCCGCGCCGGCGGCGGGAAGCGGCGGAACGCGGACCGGCGCGACGGCGGAATGGATTCGCGACGATTACGCGGGGGCGCTCGCCAAGGCGCGCGCGGAGGGCAAGCCGCTGCTGATTAACTTCAGCGGGCACGCCTGCACGAACTGCCACTGGATGGAGCGGAACATGCTTCCCCGGCCCGAGATCCAGGCGGCTTTGGGCGGCTTCGTGCTGGCGGAGTTGTTCACCGACGGGCTCGATGCGGCTTCCGAGAGGAACCAGGACCTCGAGAACCGGAAGTTTTCGACGATTGCGATTCCCTACTACGCGATCCTGTCGCCGGATGAGAAGGTGCTGGCGACGTTTCCGGGCCTCACGCGGGATCCGAAAGAGTTTCTGGCGTTTCTGCACGCGGCTCCGCCGGCGGGCTAGCGGCGGCGCGGTGGGCCATTTCGCGTGCGTGGCGGGCCAGGAACAGCTCGCCGGCCTGCGTTTCGAGTTCGGCATCGACCTCGGCCCGCCACTCGGCGTAGCGGCGCGCGCGAAGGTTTTCGAGCAGCTTGTGACGGCGGCGGGCCTCTTGGACCACGGCGGCCTGCGCGTGGATGCGCTCCTCGCAGGCGGCGAGGGCGCCCTCGATGCGCGTGGCTTCGCGGCGGCTGAAGCGGCGGAAGGCATCGAGCGCGGCGAGGTCCGCGCTGTCGATCCCCGGGGCGGCAAGGATGGCCTGTTCCTCGCGGCGGCGGGCGGCCTCGACCGTGGCCAGCGCTTTCGCGTGCGCGGCGCGCTCGTGGCGGAGACGGTCCAGCAGGGTTTCCTCGGCGCGCGCCTGCTCCGCGCGCCACCGCAGCACAGCTTCGAGTGGGAAGCGAAAGCGGGTCACGGAATGGCCCTGGCGATCGAGTCCATGCCGGCCAGCGTTTCATCGAGCGGCGCGTTGAGGCTCGCGTCCTGCTTGAGAAATTCAAGCAGCTTGGGGCGGACCGCGAGCGCGGCGTCGAGCTTCGGATTCGAGCCCGAGACGTAGGCGCCCAGGTTGATGAGGTCCTCGGAGCGCTCGAAGGCGGCGAGCGCCTCGCGGATCTTGCGGGCGGCGGCCTTTTGCTCTTCCGTGGCCAGACGGGAGGCGAGCCGGCTGACCGACTGGAGCACGTCGATGGCCGGATAGTGACCGAGCGTCCCGAGCTGGCGCGAGAGGACGATGTGGCCGTCGAGAATGGCGCGTACGGCGTCGCAGATGGGCTCGTTGAGATCGTCCCCTTCAACCAGGACGGTGAAGAAGCCGGTGATGGAGCCGCGGCGGAATCGGCCCGCGCGCTCGAAGATCTTTGGCAGCAGATGGAAGACCGAAGGCGTGTAGCCCTTCTGGCTGGGCGGCTCGCCGGCGGCTAGACCGATTTCACGCTGCGCCATGGCCAGGCGCGTGACCGAGTCCATGACGAGCAGCACGTCTTTGCCCTGGTCGCGGAAGTACTCGGCGGCGGCGAGGGCCACCAGCGCGGCGCGGATGCGCAGCGGCGCTGGCCGGTCGGAGGTTTCGACGACCACCACCGAGCGGCGGAGACCGCCGGGGCCGAGATCGTGCTCGATGAAATCGCGCACCTCGCGATTGCGCTCGCCGACCAGCGCGATGACGCTGACGTCGGCCGAGTTCTGGCGGCTCATGGCGCCGAGAAGGGTGCTTTTGCCGACGCCGCTGCCGCCGAAGATGCCAATCCGCTGGCCTTTGCCGCAGGTGAGGAGACTGTCGATGGCGCGAATGCCGGTGATGAGAGGCTCCGAGATCGGTTCGCGGTCGAGCGGGCCCGGTGGAGGCGCGTCGACCGGTTGCGGGAAGGCGGCGAGCAGGGGGCCTTGACCGTCGATCGGGCGCCCGAATCCGTCCAGGACACGGCCCAGCAGTTCGGGGCCCGCGGGGACCGTCGCCTCGCCGCTTCGGGCGACAATGGCGTCCCCGGGGCGGATGCCCGCGGTGTCTTCGAGCAGCATGGACAGCAGCCGTCCGCCGCGGAACCCGACGACTTGCGCGCGCACAGTCCGTCCACCCGAGGCGAGGATCTCGCAGAAGTCGCCCGGCGCGGCGGCCGGGCCGTCGGATTCGACCAGCAGGCCGACCAGGTCCGTGACGTGACCGCTCCAGCGGAGCGCGTCGATCTGGTCCAGCTTCCGCAGGAATGGGCCGAGGCTCATGCCGGGGGGCCGATCAGATCGGCGAAGCCGCGCTCGATTTCGCCGAGTTGGGTTTCGACCGAGGCGTCGAGGAGGCCGCGGGTGGTCTCGAACAGCACCGCGCCCGGTTCGAGCGAGGAGTCCGCGGCGACTTCGATTCGCGAAGGCAGGCTGGCGTGCTCGAGACGCTGTTTGAGCCAGGCGGCGGCTTCGGGATGGGCGCGGACTCTCTTGAGATCGCGCGCATCGACGCGGGAGAGCGCGGCCTTGGCAATGCCAAGTATGGCTTCCGGATCGACCGTAAGCTCGCGCCGCAAAATACGCCGGGCAATGGCGACGGCGAGCCGGACCAAATCGGCCTCGGCCTCGCGGCGGACGCGCGCGGCGAGGCCGCCAATCTCTTCGCAGGAGCGCGCCAGACGTTCGAGCACCGGCTGGAGCTGCTGGTTCGCCACCTGCCGGCCTCGCGCCTCGCCTTCGTTAAAACCGCGGCGATGAGCCTCTTCGACGCGACGGGAAATTTCGCGCTCGAGGTTCTCGTCGCGGGCGCCGGGGGAAGGCGCGGAAGCCGGGTCGGGCGCGGGACGGCCGATGGGGGCCGGTAGCGCGACCTTGCGCCACAACATCGGCTCGGAGCGCGCCTTGGAGGCGTCGACGATCCTAGACGACATACTGTTCCCCTACCGCTCCTTTCAGGCTGATCGCGCCCTCGGTCTCCAGTTGCCGGACCACGGCGATGATCTGCTGCTGGGCGGCCTCGACCTCGCTCAGTTTGATCGGACCGAGCGCCTCCATGTCTTCGCGCAGCATCTCCGACCCGCGCTGCGACATGGCCGAAAGGAAATGATTCTTGAGCTGCTCGCTGGTGCCCTTGAGCGCGACCGTGAGGAGCTTGCGGTCGGCCTTGGCCAGCACTTCCTTCATCGCATCGGGGCTGATCAACAGCAGATCGTCGAAGACGAACATGAGATGGCGGATGGTGGCGCCGAGCCCGGAGTCGGTTTCGTCAATCGAGTCCAGAATCTCCTTGCTGGTCGTCGAGTCCAGGCGGTTGAACATTTCGGCCACGGCGCGCACGCCGCCATAGGCCTCCCGGCTGAACTCGCCAAGGGCCTTCAGTTTCTGTCCGATGATGACCGCGATCTTCGAGATGATTTCGGGCGAGATCTGGTCGAGATTCGCCATGCGGAGCGCGACGTCGGCACGCATGTCGGTGGGCAGCGAGAACAGCAGGTTGGCGGCCTGCGAGGGGTTGAGATGGGAGAGCACGAGCGCGATGGTCTGCGGATGCTCGCTATGAATGAACTTGGCGAGCTGTTGGGGGTCGGCCTTCTGAAGCGCGTCGAAGCTTGCCTGGTCGGCGCCGAGGACCTTGATCAGCCGGTCGACCATACGCTTGCCGTGCTCGGACCCGAAGGCGCCCTGGAGCATTTTTCGCGCGTAGTCGATGCCGCCCGCCAGCATGTAGGACTGAGCGACCGACATCTCGTAGAATTCCTGGAGAACGGCCTCGGCGTCGTCGCCGGAAATCGAGTTGAGCCGCGCAATTTCGCGGCTGATCCCCTCGATCTCCTCCTCGTTGAGCTCCTTTAGGATCTGGCCGCCAATCTGTTCGCCCAGCAGGACCATGAGGATCGCGGCCTTCCGGACGCCGCGCATTTTCGCCGGATGCGATTTTTCGGATTGGTCGACGGCGGGCGTAGGCTAGCTCCGGCTCCGATCCGCGCCGCGGCGGATCAGGCCTCTCCTTCCTGGAGCCACGTCCGTAAAAGATTCGCCATGACCGTGGGATCCTTTTTCGCCTCGTCGGCGATGTGTTTGGCAAGCACTTCCGTCTTTTTCGTCGAAACCTGTGGCAGTTTGAGCGAGGCGAGAACGTCCTGCGCCTGCTTCTCGCGGAGCGCCTGTTGTTCGGCGAGCTTGGCTTCCATCTCGTGGCTGACCCGTTCGGCTGGATCGACTTCGTCTCCGCCGCGATAGGCGCGAGCGGCCGCCAGGGCGCTACTGGCTGGCAATTGGCCCTGCATCTCCACGCGGCCCCCGGCCGTCTTCCTCGATCGCAGGAACACCCACCCGGCGAAGGCGACCAGCAGCAGCGCGACGCCCGCTCCGGCGCCCAATAGGAGGTAGTTCTTGCCGGCGAGAAGATTCTCAAGCCACGGAGGAAGTCCGGAAGGTTTGGGCGCCGCGGGGGCGCCCTCGACCGGCTCCGGGTTTAACGTGGATTCGAACGGCAGGGCTTCGATGACCAATTGGTCGCCTCGGGCGGCATTGAAGCCAATGGCCGCGGCCACGAGATCGTGAATGGACTTGAGCTTATCGGCCGACGGAGGATCCAGGATGCGCTTGGCGTTCGTGCCCGAGCCCTGCCAGTGGACGCCGTAATCGACGAGCACCGAGACCGAGAGATGCTTGATCGCGCCCTGCGGCAGATGAATGCGGCGGACGACGCGGCTGGTTTCGTAGGCGATGTTTTCCGTGCGGCGAGCCGTGCCGGTGCGGCCGCTGGCGGCGCGCTGCGGAGGCTTGGGCAGGTTGGAGGCCGTGCCGGGGACGCCGCCGGACGTGCCGCCGCCGGTGACGTCCTCGGTCTTCTGCGAAGTGGTCATCACCGAGCGCGTGGGGTCGAAAGTCTCTTCGCTCTGCTCGCCGCTCGTGAAATCGCATTCCGCCGAGACGCCGCTTCGGAACTTGCCGTCGCCGAGCAAGGGATTCAGCGTCGTCGAGATCTTCCCGGCAAGATCGCGCTCGACCGCCTGCTGGTACTCGATGGCGGCAGGCGAGGGCGCCGGATCGTCGGGCGAGACGGCCGCCTTGGGATGGCTGAGAAGCGTGCCGCGCATGTCGACGACGCTGACCGCGTCGGGCGTGAGTCCCTCGACGGCGCTGGCGACGAGGTTTGTGATCGCGGCCACGTTCTGCGCATCGAGGCGCACGCCGGGACGGAGCTTCAAAAGTACGCTCGCCTTGGCTGGCTGACGCTCTTCGGTGAAGATCGAATCCTTGGCGAACGTGATATGGACGCGGGCCTGCTCGACGGCCGAGATGGCCATGATGGTCCGCTCAAGCTCGCCTTCGAGCGCGCGATGGAGGTTCACCTGTTCGGTAAAGTCGCTCGCGCCAAAGTTGGTTTTGTCGAAAATCTCGAAGCCGATGCGGCCGCTCTTCGGGATTCCGGCGGCGGCGATCTGGAGACGCAGTTCGGCGACCTTGGACGAAGGAACCAGCACCGATGTCCCCCCGTCGCCGATACGATACGAGACGCCGCTTTCCCGAACCTTGGCCAGCACGGCGCCAGCATCGTCCGGGGCGAGGTCGGTGTAGAGCGGCTTATAGTCGCGCTCGGTTTCCCAATGCGCAAGACCATACACCGCGAGCACCGACGCAAGCGCGGCGAGGGCGATCGTGATTTTTTGCTTCAGGCTGAGAGAATCGAGCAGCCTTCGAATCTGGTCCATAGTGAGTTGGGGTGGGCCGCGGCCGCCTTCAAATCTGCATGCGCATCACTTCCTGGTAGGCCGAGATGACCTTATTTCTCACCTGCATGAACATCTCCATGGCGACTTCGGACTGGTGGATGGCGAGGGCCACGTGATGAATCTCCTCGCCCTGACCGGTCAGGAAACGGTTCACCTTGTCATCCGCCGTTTTCTTCAGGGATTCGATCTTGCCCGAAGCTTCCGTGAGCAGATCCTGGAACATGCCCGGGGCCTGGCTCGCGGCGGCGGCGCCTGCGGCGGAGGCGCCCGTGGCGACGGCCGGCATCTCCGGCAAGGCGATGGGCTGAATCGAATGAATCGGCATGGACATGATGACAGGTCTCGTCGATTGCCAGTTAGGCTCCCAGCATCTGAATCGATTGCGCGATCATATCCTTCACGGCGGCGATGGCGGCGATGTTTCCGTCATAACCGCGATTGGCGCTGACCAGATCGGCCATGTCCTCGGCGGGGTTAATGTTTGGGAACGACACGTAGCCGTCCTTATCGGCATCGGGGTGGCCGGGCAGATAGCGCCGGTCCGGCGGGCGCATGTCCAGCACGACATCACTTACCGAGACGCCCACCGACTGGCCATCGATCGCATCGCCCAGCTCGGCCGAGAAGGACGACTCCTGCGGGTCGCTCGAAAAGACGACATCCTTGCGGCGGTAGGGTCCGCCCGCGGGAGTGCGCGTGGTTTCGGAATTGGCGAGGTTTTGCACCAGCAGCTCGGCGCGCGTGCGCTGGGCGTCCATGCCGGAGCCGCTGACGGCCAGTGCGCCAAAGAGGCTCATTGCTGACTCCCGTCGTGGATCGCCATGCGTTTCATTTTGAGATGCGAGAGTTCCAAACTGGCAGCGACGCGGAACTTGAGAGAGTTCTCGGAGAGCAGACGGGTTTCGCGTTCGAGGCTGACGTTGTTGCCGTCGTTACGCACGGGAAGGCCCTGGACCTCCAGGACGTGAGGTGTGCTCCCGGTCGAGGCGCTGCGCATTTCCGATTCAAAATCAATGTCTTTGGCGTGATAGCCCGGCGTGTCAATGTTGGCGAGATTGGATGCGACCAGGTTTTGCCGGACACTGAGCAGGTCCATGTACCGGGCGATGGTAGAGGAGGTGGCATCGATCATACGTAGAAGACGAGAGCAAGCGGCGTGCCATATGGAGGATGGGCGCCCGAAGCGCCCTCCGTGCCCTTGTAAATACGCGCGCGGGCGCCGAAAACTTGGCGGGCGGCGAAAGTTTGGCGGCCGCTACCGCGAGCGGAAGAAGGCGTTGATCGCCTCCGCCTGCGCCTGGCGGCGGGCGTCGCAGAGGTGGATTCGCTCGACGGTCGCGGCGTAGATGCGGGGGCCACCGATGAAGGCGGAGGCGCGAGGACCGAAGAACGCCTGGTACGCGGCGAGCGAGGACGCGTCGCAGAAGGGCTCGCCGGTGCGGGCAAGGCGGGCGCCGAATTCCGATCCGCCTCCGCGCGGGGCGCGGCCGATGAGCGCCGGATAATTCGCCTTGACGAACTCGAACGGCAGGTGCGCGACGCCCGGGTTGGCGAGCGGGGCGAAGAGGATGTTGCCGGTCTCGCGTAAATCGAGATCGGGATCGAGCAGCAGGGCGAGGGCGCGGCGGGCGAGCGCCGGATCCTCGAAGGCGCCGAGCGCGGTGATGAGACGGGCGCGCAATTGGCGGTCCTGGGTGGAACGAAGGGCGGCCACCATGCGGTCGAACAGCGCCGCGTCGCCAAAGCGCGCGGCGGTGGCGAGCACGCTCGCGAGCATCGACGCATCCACACCCCGACGCGTATCGAGCCAACCGCTGGCAAGCTTGCGGGCTTCGTCGATCAGATCCCGATCGTGACCCTCGGAGGCGGCGAAAGGAACCAGCGCCGCGCGGGCGAGCGGCGCGTCGGAGTCCTCGCCGGGTCGCGGGCTCCAGGCGAGCGAATGGGCGCGCGGCCCGAATGCTTCGCGGACGAAGCGCGCGTAGCCGGCATCGAGCGCAGGATCGACGAGCGGCTTCACGCCGAGCACGACGGCCTGCGCCTGCGCGGCGATTTGCCAGACCGGATTGGCGGCCAGCGCGGGAACGCGATCGAGGGCCGAGTCGGGCGGAACGGCGCCCGAGCGGGAGAGCGCCGCGAGGTCGTTGGCGAACGTGCGAAGCTCGAGCGGATTGGGGATCGAGGCCGCCGCGTGCATGGGATCCGGCAGTCCGCTTCCATACGACGCGAGATAGTAGCCCGCGGCGTCCGCGTTCAGCGTGAGCGCGGTGGGGCAGCCGGCGGCATGGGTGAGCCGGAACTCCCGGCGCGGCCCATCGAGAAGGAAGCATTCTTCGGCCGGCTTCCCGTTCGATTCGTAACGCAGGCAAACCGGAATGCGCCAGGATTCGGCGGAGGCGGCCGAGCCGAGCGGATGGTAGCGGCTTTGCGCGAGCGCGACCGAGGCGCCAGCGCCCGAGCAGCGCAGTTCGGCGCCGACCACCGGCAGGCCCGGCTGGTCGAGGAACGTCCGGAAGGCGCGCGCGAGGTCCGGACGGCTGGCGGCGCTCACCGCGTCGAGGAATCCCGCGGCGGTCGAATTGCCGTAGGCGTAGCGGTGCAGGTAGGCGTGGACGCCGCGGAGGAACTCGTCGTGGCCGGCCCAGGACTCGAACATGTGGATCACGGCCGCGCCCTTCTGGTACGTGATGCCATCGAAGGCGTTCGAAATATCGTCGATGCTGCGGATCGGCTGGTGGATGCTGCGCGCGGCTTCGAGGCTGTCGTCGGCCATGGCGCCAAACTTACCGCCCAGGTCTCCGAGCCGCGTGTTCCAGCCGGGCTGCCAGGCGGCGAGGACGGCCGACGAGGTCCAGGTCGCGAACGCTTCGTTGAGCCACGTGTCGTTCCACCAGGCGAGCGTCACCAGATCGCCGAACCACTGGTGGGACATCTCGTGCAGCGCGACGCTCGCGAAACGGCGGCGGCGTTGTTCGGTGTCGACGGCGGGATCGGCGGCGATCAGGTTCTGGGCGTAAGTAATGAGTCCGGCGTTCTCCATGGCCCCGAAGCCGTAAATCTGCGTCAGAGCCACCGAGTCGAGCTTTTCGAACGGATACGGCATGTCGAAGAACGCTTCGAGCCGTTCGAGCAGCGTGCCAACCACGGATGCCGCATAGGCAGCCTGAGCGGCCTTGCCCTTGGGAACGATAATGCGCAGCGGTGTGTGGTTGCGGCCCGCGCGGCCGGCGTCAACCACGTCGAACGGACCCACGGCGAAGGCCACCAGATAGCTCGCGAGCGGTTTCGACGCGGCGAAGACAACTTTCTTGCGCCCACCTTCTCCGGGCGTCTCGGAGACCTGCGGCGCATTCGCGAAGGCCAGATCGGCGAGCGGCACGTGCAGCGTCAGCCGCCAGGGCGTTTTGAATTCGGGTTGGTCGAAGCAGGGGAAGGCGCGGCGGGCGTCGGTCGATTCGAACTGGGTGAAGATGTAGTCGTTGCCGGCGTCGTGGCCCAGGAAGATGCCGGCGCTCGTCCGCGCACTGACCGGGCCGGTGTATTCGAAACGCAGCGAGGCGTGACCGGCGGCAAGCGGCGGATCGAACTCGAGGCCAAGAAACCCGGGCGCGCCGGGGGCGAGATGAGCGGTGCGCGTCGCGCCCTTCTGTTCCGCGCGGGCCGAAGAGATCTCGAGGCCGAGGGCATTGAGCCAGACGACGCGCCTGGATTCGCGCAACTCGACGTCAATGCGGATGGCCGCGGAGAAGCGGGGCTCGCCGGGCGCGAGCGTAAGTTCCGCGGCATAGCCGAGCGGGCGCACCGAGCCGTCGAGGCGCAGCGTGGGTGGGGCTGGATCGGCGTGGAGGACAGCGGCAAGGAGAAGTAGCGGGGCGGCGCGAGGCATGGCGTTCAATACCCCAGCATATCGAGCCCCGCGCGGTGGTGGCGCTTCTGCGATAATAGAAAATCACCGAATTGATTGCTCCGGATGCGGCCAGCGCCCGAATTGCCCGGCCGCGATATGGCGCCGATGCCCGAAATTCTGCCGTCGATCCTCGCCGCGGACTTCGCCCGACTGGGCGAGCAGATCTCGAGCGTCGAACGCGGCGGCGCGACCATCCTTCACGTCGACGTGATGGACGGCCATTTCGTGCCGAATCTAAGCCTGGGCACGCCGGTGGTTGCGGCGATCCGCAAGGTGACACGGATGAAGCTGAATGTGCATCTGATGATCATGGACCCGGACCGCTACGCGCCGCTGTTCATCGAGGCGGGCGCCGATCATGTGCTGGTTCATCAGGAGGTCTGCCCGCACCTCGATCGCACGCTGCGCATGATCCGCTCCGAGGGCGCCTCGCCCGGCGTGGTGATCAATCCGGCGACGCCGGTGGCGACTCTCGACGAGGTGCTGGATTTGGCGGATCAGGTGCTTGTGATGAGTGTGAACCCAGGTTTTGGAGGGCAGGAGTTCCTGCCTCGTTCGCTGCGCAAGATCGCCACGCTCGACCGGCTGAGAAGACAGAACGGGTTGAGTTTCCGGATCGAGATCGACGGCGGGGTCATGAGCGGGAACACGGCGGAGATCGTGCGGGCGGGCTGTGACTGGATTGTCGCGGGGTCGTCGATATTTCACACCCCGGATCCGGGCGCGGCGTACCGGGAGTTGAAAAAGATTGCGGTAGAGGCGTCGAGCATTCGCGTCTGACCCGCGAAATCTGGTTAAATGTCGGAAGCGCCTCAGAGCGCCGCGTGAAACGTAGCCAGCAAGTCCTAGCAAAAGGAAACAGTGGAGCCATGGTCTTTTCGGGAAAGCAAATAGCGCAACTGATCGCGATTCTGATGGTGGCGTCGCTCGCCTCCTCGTGCTGGCGGCATAAGAAGTACGAACACCCGATCGCCAACGACAGCAAGCAGCCGGACAAGGTGTTGTTCGACAAATCCATCGACGACATCGAGCACGGCCGCTACGAAGTGGCGCGGATCACGCTGAATACGCTGATCAACACCTACGATCAGAGCGAATACCTGGCGAAGTCGAAGCTGGCCATCGCCGACAGTTGGTATCGCGAGGGCGGCGCGCATGGCTACGCGCAGGCCGAGGCCGAGTACAAGGACTTCATTCTGTTCTACCCGACGATGGAAGAATCGGCCGAGGCGCAGAACCGCGTCTGCATGATCCATTACAACCAGATGGAAAAGCCGGACCGCGACCAGGAGCAGGAGCTGCGCGCCGAGGACGAGTGCCGGCAGCTTCTGATCCAGTTCCCGAACAGCTCCTACGCAAAGGAAGCCGCGCAGCGGCTGCGCAACATTCAGGAAGCGATCGCCGAAGGGGAGTTCCGCACCGGGTTTTTTTACTACCACAAGGGCAGCAACCCGGCGGCGGCGAACCGGTTCAGCCGTCTGGTGGATCAGTACCCGCTCTATAGCAAGTCGGACGAGGCGCTGTGGCTGTTGGGCGATGCGTACTCGCGGATGGGCAACCGGTTCCGATCCAAGGCGGGCGACGCCTACAGCCGGATCGTGCGCGAGTATCCGTTGAGCTCGTTTGTCGAGGAGGCCAAGGGGCGGCTGAAAGAGCTCGAGCTGCCGGTTCCAAAAGCGGACCCGGCCGCGCTCGCCCGGATGCAGTACGACGCGGAGCATCCGGTGCATCTGAGTCTGATGCACAAGACCCTGGGCTTCATGAGCAGCGCTCCGGACCTGACGCATGCGGCGAAGAACGGCTCGCCGGCGATGACAACCGTTTCGCCGACAGTGCCGGCGAGCGTGCCGCTTCCCGCCGGCGCCGGGTCCGGAGGGTTCAGCGGCGACGTGACGGTGTCGCAGGTGGGTGCGAATTCCGCGCTCGATACGAAGCCGGACGCGCGTCTCGGCGGACAGCCCGCGGCGGCTGACGCCCCGGCGGCGGCAACGGCATCGAGCGGCAACGCGGCGCAGAAGGGCGAGGCGCCGCAGTCGGCCCAGGCGCCGGGAGCGACGACGGCGGCCGCCGCCACCGAGCCGCTGCCGGTCAATCATCCGATGCCGGTCATGAAGAAGAAGGCGAAGAAGAGCAAGAAGCAGAAGCAGGCCGCTGCGCCGCTGCTGGCCGCTCCCGCGGCGGCCTCGAGCGGCGGCACGCAGAAATAATGGCGCGCATCCTGCTCGCCGACGACAGCCCGCATGCGCAGCGCATGGGCGAACGCATCCTGCGCGAAGAGGGCTTCGAGGTTGTGAGCGTAACCGACGGCGAGACGGCGCTTGTGAGGCTCGCCGACGTCGATCCGGACGTACTGCTCGCCGACGTGTTTCTTCCCGGCAAATCGGGCTTCGAGCTGTGCCGCGAGGTGAAGAGCAACGCGCGGTACCGGCATGCGCGCGTGGTTCTCACCGCCGGGCTGCTCGAGCCGTTCGACGAGGACGACGCCCGCCGCTCGGGCTGCGACGCGATCCTGAAGAAGCCCTTCGAGGCCTCGGCGATGCTCGGCGCGATTCAGCCGCTGGTGAACGAGGCGCGGCTGGCGCGCGGGCTGTTCGCCGAAGCGGTGGCCGAGTTACGCAACGCTCCGGCGCCCGAGCTCGTGCCGCCGCCCGAGCCGCTCCCGCCCGATCCGGAACGGGTGCGCGCGGCGATCACGCTGGCGCTCGACGCTGCGTTGCCCGCGCTGATCGAAGAGATCACGGAGCGGGTGCTGGTGGCGTTGGGCCACTGACCGGGTTCGCGGGCGCCTTCCGCGTCCACTCCCCGATCCAGTCGAGCACGGTCTTGTACCACAGCGCGGAATTACGCGGCTTCAGCACCCAGTGCCCTTCGTCGGGGTAAACCACCAGCTTTGCCGGCACGTTCTGCAGCTTCAGCGCGGTGAACAGTTGGAGGCTCTGCGTGTAGGGCACGCGGAAGTCGAGTTCGCCGGTGATGACGAGCGTGGGCGTTTTGAAGTTCTTCACGTAGTTGCTGGGCGACCATTTCTCGTACAGGTCCGGGCTATCCCAGGGCATGCCGTGAAACTCCCAGATGGGGAACCACAATTCTTCCGTCGAGCCGGCCATGCTGCGCAGGTCGTAGACGCCGGCGTGAGAAACCAGCGCTTTGAACTGCTGCGTGTGGCCGAGAATCCAGTCGATCATGTATCCGCCGTAGGAGCCGCCCGCGGCGGCGAGGCGATCGGAATCGACGTACGGGAGCTGGGCGAGATGGTTGGTGACAGCCAGGATGTCGTCGTAGGGATTGCCGCCCCAATCCGTCACCACGTCCTCGGTGTACTTCTGGCCGTAGCCGGTCGAGCCGCGCGGATTGGGCATCGCGACGACGTAACCGGCGCCCGCGAATACTTGCGCGTTCCAGCGGTAGCTCCACTCCTCGCCCCATGCGCCCTCCGGCCCGCCATGAATAAGAACGATGGCCGGATACTTCTTTCCGGGCGAGAACCCCGGCGGCTTGAGCAGGAAGCTATGCACCTTGGCGTCGCCTGTAGAGTCGACCCGGAACTCCTCGTACGCGGGCAGATCGTAGCCGGCAAGCAGCGCGTCGTTGAGGTGAGTGAGCGCGGCGGGTGAGCCGCCGGTGGACGACACGCTGTAAATCTCGACCGGGCGCGAGCCGCTCTGCTCGGTGTAAATCATCGTCTTGCCGTCGCCCGAGAGGCCGATGTTGTCGATCGATCCGCGGCTGCTGGCGATAAGCTGCGCCGCGCCGCCGGCGGCGGGGATGATGCGGATGGCCACGCGTCCGCGATCCTCGGCGGTGAAGAAGATCCGGTTGCCATCGGAGGCCCACGCGAAATTCGCGATGGGGCGGTCAAGCGTATCGGAGAGCTCGCGGATCGCGCCGCTCGCGCGCTCGAAGACCATCAGGCGCCACCGGTCGCTCTCATAGCCGGCACGCTCCTGGCTGCGGAAGGCGATCCATTTGCCATCCGGCGAATAGAGCGGCGACTCGTCGGCGCCGGGGCTGGTGCTGATCTTGCGCGGCTCGCCTCCCGTGACGGGGACAACGAAGAGATCGGAGTTGGTGCTGGTGGCGGGGACGGGATCGGCGTTGCTGACGTAGCAGACCTCGTTCCCGTCGGGGCTGATCGCGTAGCCGTCCATACCGCCGAGCGAGAAGGGCGGGACGTCGCGCGAGCCCGGCGTGAGGTCCTTCGCGCCCGTGCCGTCGGTCGCGATCGCGAACAGATGCGAGCGCCGCGGGCCTTGCCACTCCGTCCAATGGCGGTACAGCAGCTCGGTGTAGATCCGTGCGTGGACGGGGTCCTGCTTATCGGCTTCGAAGCGCGCCTGATTGCAAGCCTCGTCGGGGCAGTCCGGGTACACGGAGCTGGTGAAGAGCAGCTTCTTCTGATCGGGCGAGAAAACGACGCCGGAGGCGCCGGTCGCAAGCCGGGTCACCTGGCGCGGATCGGAGCCATCGGGGTTCATGATCCAGATCTGGTTCGCGCCGCCGCGATTCGAGACGAACGCGATGTGCAGCGAGTCTGGCGACCAGCGGGGGCGCTCATTGAGGTCGCCGTCGTGCGTGATCTGGCGGGGCGCGCCACCCGATGCCGGGACAGTCCAGATCTGGACGGGCTTCGTGTTGGCCGCCAGGTCGATGGATTGAACGGTGAAGGCGACGGTGTGGCCGTCGGGGGAAATGACCGGGTCGTCGACGCGAACAATTCGAAGCAGCGCGTCAACGTCGAAAGGAAGCGTGCCGGCGGTCATCGGTACCCACAATAGCAGCGGCAGCCACGCGGTCCTGGCCATAAGCTCGATTGTAGCGGGCCTCAGGCGAGCGCTTCGAAGAGCGCCGCGCCGATGAGCGACATCGCGGCGCGGGCTGGGCGCGAGCGATAGAGGGCGGGCGGCATGATGAAGTTGTGTACCGTGCCGAGGAAGCGGCTCGCTGTGACCGGGACCCGGGCGGCCATCAGCTTGCGAGCGTACGCTTCCCCCTCGTCGCGCAGCACGTCGCACTCGGCGGTGACGACGAGCGCCGGCGGCAGGCCGCGAAGATCGCCGACCGGCGCGCGCAGCGGGCTCACGAGCTTGTGATCCGGCCGGACATCGGCGGGCAAGTAGTGGCCCCAGAACCACTGCATGCCTTCGCGGCCGAGAAAGTAGCCGCGGGCGAACTGCCGGTACGACGGCGTGTCGAAGCGCGCGTCCATCACCGGGCAGATGAGCGTCTGCTGGCGGATCGGCGGGCCGCCGCGCTCGCGCGCGAGCAGCGTGACGGCGGCGGCCATGTTGCCTCCGGCGCTGTCGCCGGCCAGCGCGAGGCGAGGGTCGCGCGAAGCGGCCCAGAGGACGGCCGCGTAGGACTGCTCGATGGCGATGGGGAAGCGGGCTTCGGGCGCGAGACTGTAATCGACGAAGAGCACCGCGGCGCGGGCGGCATGCGCGAGTTCGCGCGTGAAGCGGTCGTGCGGGGCCTTGCCGCCAAGTACCCAGCCGCCGCCGTGCAGGTAGACCACGATCGGAAGCTGCGCGCGCACGCCTTCGGGCCGCACCAGACGCAGCGAAACCGGACCCACCGGCGAGCCGATGACGAAGTCCTCGATCTCGGCCGCGAGCGTCGCGGGCGCGCGGGCCATCAGCGCCGCGAAGGCCGCGCGCGCCTCGGCGACGGGCAGCTCGAACGGCTGCGGCGCGCCGCTTTCGAGCGCGGCTTCCAGCGCGGCGCGCGTTTCGGGCTCGAGCGGTTGCAGCGGGCTCATGGGGGCGATCGTCTCCGGGCGAAAGTACGATCTTAGCCCGAACCGCACTCACCTTTTGAAGAACTTGTCCTTGATCGCGCCCGCCTGCTGCCTGGTCTGATCGAGCTGGGCCTTGTACGCCAATTTCTCGTGCTCGCCCGGCGTCTGGCTCTCACCCGCGATCTGACCCAGGTCCTCCCAGTTCGCCGGATCCGCCATCAGACTCTCATACAAGCTGGCTGGCATCACCACTTTGGAGTCCACCAACATGCCGGTGGTAATGAAGTCCGCCCAGGGTAGCGCTGAGATGTCACCGTAACGGGAGTAATTCCAGAACAGAATCGAAGGCAGGTACTCCACCCCCGGCCTCGGCTTCGACACCGGTTTCTCCCTCGGCACTACTCTTTCGAACCGCGCCGGACACCTCTCTGGGTCGTTCACGTCCACTAACCTATAGGGATTCGTCTCATGTAACGACTCGCAGTAGGCCAGATAGCCCTCCCAATCCTGCTTACTCCGCCCGGACGGAATGACCTGATCGAGGACATACGGCTTGAGGCGCCGCAAGGCGTCCTCGTCCAACCTTTTGTCCGACACCCAAATCGAATGGTCCACCTTCGCCTCCGTCACGCACGGCGCGATGCCCGCCACTTGGAAACACAACGCGACGAACTGCCCGCATATCATCCCCTGCCCCTCGGCGCCGTTCTCGCCCGGGTAACACAAATAACTCTTCCGCCGCGCCGCGTACTTGATGGCCCGCCATTTGCCGAAGATCTCGAACAGCTCGCGGTGCTTGGCGACGATCCCGCCCGCCAGCGGTTGTGCGTCCATCGTCTCCGCCCGGTCCTTGCGCGGAAGCGAGTAGGGAATCAGGTATTTCGCCCACACCTTCGCCCACGCGGCCGCCTCGTCGCGCAAGCCGTCCCGCTTGCAGCGCACGACGTGCCGGTTCGCCTCGGGAAACAGCGTCGTCTCCCACACGCCACTCAGCCCGCGCTTCACGGCGTGCGTATGCATCGCTCCGCCGTTCCAGGTCTCGGTCACGATCGTCGCGTGCGACCACATCCTGCCGTCCCAGTCGAAAACGATGTCGCCGAGGCGCACCGCTCCCAAGGGGATCGATCGGTTCGTGCCCGGGGCGGCCTTGGTTGGCAGGGCCTGCGGAGCGTTCATGTTTTCACGACCTCCAATTTTTCCAGCGTACCGCCTTCGCCTACGCCCGGCGGGCGCGGCGCCTCGACATCCGCCGTTCGATCCGCGCGGCCTGAGCCCGGCGCGGCTGGTATATTGCGGAAGTGGAGACGCCGCAGCGCACCGGCCGCCGCGTGGCCGCGCTCGGGATGGCCTCGAGCGCCGCGCTCGCGGCGTGGAAAATCGCGGCTGGCGTGCTGGGCCACTCGACCGCGGCGCTGTCCGATGGCTTCGAGTCGGCGGGCGACGTGTTCACGTCCGGGGTGGTGTTGTTCGGGCTGATGCAGGCGTCGCGTCCGCCGGACGAGGATCATCCTTACGGCCACGGACGCGCCGAGACGCTGGCGGCGTTGTTCACCGGAGCGGTGCTGATCGCGGCGGGCGTCTTGATCTGCGCGCACGCGCTCGAGCACCTGTTCGCGCGCGGGCCGGCGCCGGCCGGATACGCGGCGTGGCCTCTCGCCGTTTCGATCGTGGTGAAGACGGCGCTGTGGGCGGCCAAGCGGGCGCAGGGCAAGCGGCTTCGCAGCGACGCGCTGCTCGCCGACGCCGCGAACGACCTGATCGACGTGCTGTCGGCATCCGTGGCGCTGGCCGGGCTCGGCGCGGCGCTGTACGATCCGGCGGCGTTCGCCTCGCTGGACCACGTGGCCGGCTTCGCGGTGGGTCTCGTCGTCGCCGGGCTCGGCGTACGCGTCGTGCGGCGGACCGTGCTGAACCTGATGGACACCATGCCCGACGAGGCGATGCTCCGGCAGATCCGCGCGGCGGCGCTCGCCGAGCCGGGCGCGCTTGGCATCGAAAAGTGCTTTGCGAGAAAAACCGGTTTGCAGTACCACGTGGATCTGCACCTCGAGGTGGACCCCGAGCTGACGGTGCGCGAGTCGCACGCCATCGCCGCGCGCGTGAAAGCGGCGATCCTCCGCGAGCTCGATTGGGTGGCGGGCGTGCTGGTCCACGTCGAGCCGCACGCGCCCGATACAATACTCGGCGGGGGCGCGCAGCCGGGCGGCGCGGCCAGGGTTCATGGAAAATAACGAATTCGCACGCTTGCTCGCCGAGACCGCGGACCTGATGGAGATTTCGGGCGACGATGGCTTCCGCATCCGGAGCTACCGCAACGCGGCGTCGGCCATCGAGGGGTCGCCCGCGCGCGTCGAGGACCTGCTTCGCGATCCGGATCGTTCGGTGACCGAGATTGCGGGCGTGGGCAAGGGCATCGCCGCGGCGCTCGCCGGGATCGCCGAGCGGGGCTCGTTCGAGCGGCGCGACGAGCTGCTTCGGAAGTATCCGCCGGCGGCGCTCGAGATGCTCAAGATTCAGGGCCTCGGGCCGAAGAGCCTGGCGCTGCTGTTCGCGCATTTCGATCTCAAGACGATCGACGATCTCGAGCGGCTCTGCGTGGAACATAAGCTGCGCGAGCTGCCGCGCATGGGCGCGAAGCTCGAGGAGAAAGTGCTGCACTCGATCGCGCAGTACCGGCGCAGTGCGGGACGATTCCTGTTGAGTTTCGGAGCGGCCACGGCGGCGGCGCTGGGCGCCTACCTGCATGAGAAAGCCGGCGCCGGAAGCGTGAGCGTCGCCGGCAGCGTGCGGCGCGGGCGGGAAACGATCGGCGACCTGGATCTGCTGGTGACCGGGGAGCGGGCGCGGGAGGCGCTCGATGCGCTCGCCGCACATCCGTCGGTGACCGAAGTGCTCGGCAAGGGCGACAACAAGGCCAGCGTGCGATTCGGCCCCGAGGGCTTGCAGGTGGATCTGCGGGCGCTGCCCGAAGAGAGCTACGGCGCGGCGATGCAGTATTTCACCGGCAGCAAGGAGCACGGCGTGGCCCTGCGGGCGCGGGCGCAGAAGATGGGCCTCACGCTGAACGAGTACGGGCTGAACCGCGTCGCGGACGGCGAGCGCGTGGCCGGGAAGACCGAGGAGGAAATCTACAGCGCCCTCGGCCTCGCCTGGATCGCCCCGGAGCTGCGCGAGAACCAGGGCGAGATCGAGGCCGCGGCCGAGGGCCGTCTGCCCGCGCTGCTCGAGCTCGAGGACATCCGCGGCGACCTGCACATGCACACCACCGAGACCGATGGCCGGGCGACGCTCGAACAGATGGCCGAGGCGGCGCGGCGCATGGGCTACGAATACATCGCCATCACGGACCACTCGAAGGCGCTCGCGATGGCGAACGGACTCGACGAAAAGCGTGTGGTTGCCTTTGCCCGGCGCGTGCGCGAGATCGACCGCGACGGGCTTGGCATCCGCGTCTTTTCCGGACTCGAGTGCGACATCCGCAAAGAAGGAACGATGGACATCGCGGAGGACGCGCTCGCCGAGCTCGATCTCGTGATCGCGAGCGTACACAGCCACATGAACCTGGAAGCCGCGGCGATGACGGACCGCCTGCTGCGGGCGCTCGAGTCGCCGGCGGTAAAGATTCTCGGCCATCCGACCGGGCGCGTGCTGTTGCACCGCGACGCCTTCCCCTTCGATTTCGAGCGCGTGGCTGCCGAGGCGGCGCGGCGCGGCGTGCGGCTCGAGATCAACGCGAGCCCCGAGCGGCTGGACCTGCACGCGCCGCTGATTCGCGCGGCGAAGGCGCTCGGAGCGAAGTTCGTCGTCTCGACCGACGCGCACGATCCGAAGCACCTCGCCAACATGCGCTACGGCGTGCAGATGGCCCGGCGCGGCTGGCTCTCGGCCGCCGATGTGCTGAACACGCGCCACGCGGCCGGATTCGCCAAGGCCATGCAAAGACCATGAAAGTTATTTCTTCCATCGAAAAATACAAGAACTCTCTGTTCAACGTGACCGAGCAGGTCGCGGTCGGCCCGGACGGCTTCGAGATCCGGAGGGCCATCGTGGGCCACAACGGCTCGGCGGTGATGATGGCCGTCGACGAACGGAAGCGCATCCTGCTGGTGCGGCAGTTCCGTTTGCCGGCCGGCAAGTACATCTGGGAGCTGCCCGCCGGGCGCATGGATGCGGGCGAAACGCCGCTCCAGGCCGCTCGTCGCGAGCTCAAGGAAGAGACGGGCTACCGCGCACGGACGTGGCGCAAGATGGTGTCGTTTTATCCGAGCCCCGGCTACGTGGCCGAGAAGATGACGATCTACCTGGCCACCGATCTCACCGCCGGCGAGCCGCAACCCATGGAAGACGAGCGCATCGAGTGCGGCTGGTTCACTACGCGCCAGATCGAAGAGCGGATCCGCGGCGGCTCGATCGTCGACGCGAAGACGATGATCGGCCTGTTCACGTGGAAACGGTTCTTCGCAGGTACTCGATCATAGCGAGGAGCGCGGCGGTGCGATGGCTGACGGCGATCTTGCGCTCGATGGGCGCTTCCGCGAAGGTGCAGCCGAAGGGCTCATGGAAGAACAGCGGGTCGTAGCCGAATCCGCCGGCGCCGCGCGGCTCCTCGAGAATCCGGCCGGCGACCTCGCCGCGGAACACTTCGACCACGCGGCCGGCGCGGGCGAGCGCGACCGAGCAGACGTAGCGCGCGGTGCGATCCGCGATGCCGCGCAGACGTTCGACGAGCAGGCGGTTGTTGTCCTCGTCGGTCGCGCCCGCGCCCGCGAAACGCGCCGAGTACACGCCCGGCGCGCCGCCCAGCGCATCTACCGCGAGGCCCGAATCTTCGGCGAATAGCGGACCGTCGAGTCCCGAAGAATAGTACACGGCCTTCCGAACGGCATTCTCTTCAAACGTCGCGCCCGTTTCTTCGCACGGCGGCATCCGGTCGAGCCCGGGACGCACGACGAGGCGGAACGGCGGCGCTATCGTGCGCTCGAACTCGCGCAGCTTGCCCGCGTTGGTGGTGGCGCAGAACAGAGTCACGCGGCGGCGATGGCCTTCGCTTGCAGTTCGAGAAGCGTGCGGATGCCCGCGCGGCCGAGCTCGAGCAGGCTGTTCATCTGCGCATCGTCGAAGGGCGTCTTCTCGGCCGTGGCTTGCAGTTCGATGAAGCGTCCGTCGCCTGTCATCACTACGTTCATGTCCACTTCGGCGCGCGAGTCCTCTTCGTAACACAGATCGAGCAGCGCTTCGCCCCGCAGCAGCCCGACGCTCACGGCCGCAACGGCGCCGCTAAGCGGGTTGGACTTGAGCGCGCCGAGCGTGCGGAGCTTGTTGAGCGCGATCGCCATCGCCACGTACGCGCCGGTGACGCTGGCCGTGCGCGTGCCGCCGTCGGCCTGCAGCACATCGCAGTCGACGATCAGACTGCGTTCGCCGAGCGCGTTCAAATCGACGATGGCCCGCAGCGAGCGTCCAATCAGCCGCTGGATCTCCATGGTGCGCCCGGACTGGCGGCCCTTGCTGACCTCGCGCGGCGTGCGCGTCGCGGTGGAGCGCGGCAGCATCGCGTATTCGGCGGTGACCCATCCCTGGCCGCGTCCGCGAAGGAACGACGGCACGGAGTCCTCGACCGTTGCGGCGCAAAGCACTCGCGTGTTGCCGGCCTCGATCACCGCCGAGCCTTCAGCGGTCTTTAGATACCCGGTTTCGATGCGGACGGTTCGCAGTTGGCCGGGCTCTCGCTGGTCGGGCCTCATGACGCGCTCGACTGCAGCGAGAAATAGAACAGCAGGCTGATCAGCACGATGCCGGCCAGGACCAGCAGCAGGCAAGGGATGGCCGCGCGATTGGAGCCAACGGGGGCCGCTTTCGCGCGTTTGGGCTTGAATTTCGCCATGGAAAGACCAGTGTAATGCGTGAGGCGCGGCAAGCGCATGCGCGCCCGGCGCGGACTTCAGAGGCAGCGCGCGGCCTGGTTGAAGAATTCTTCGAGCGCGTCGAGCGTGGCCGTGTCCAGATCCTTGAGCGTGATCGCGACCACCGAACGGCCGCGCTGCTCGAGGGCCTGGATGGTGGCGAGGAACTGCGCCTGATGATAGTCGGGCCGGCAGGCGGGTTCGGCCGGCGTTTCGGCGGTCTCCGACAGAAGAATGACCGAGAAGCAGCGCCCGTGGCCGATGATCATCTCGTGATACGAGTGATTCATCGCGGGGCCTTCGTACACGTCGGCGGGCATGTGAAGCCGGGTCTGGAACAGCGTGCGCGCGGCGCGGTGGAGACGGGCGCGGAGTGCGCGGCCGGCCGGGTTATAGCGCATGTCGCCATAAAACGTCAGCTCACCATATTCGATGCAGGGCGCGGCGCGGAGCAGGTCGGCGAAGATGCGCGGAGCCGGGCGTCCGTCGGCGTCCGCGCCGCGATGATGCAGGGTGACGCGGTTTCGCCAGCGGGACTGGCGTGCGGAGCCGAGCACGGCGCTCCAGGCCGCCGTGCCGCGGACTCCGCCGCACCGTTCGGCTTCGCTGTGAATGCGGTTGGCGATGGACTTATACAGCTCGACGCCGGGCTGGGTGACAAAATTCATGTCGCGCAGCCAGGCGAGGCCGAACACCGCGTAGTGGATCGACTGCATGTAGCGGGACCAGACGACGCCGCGCGGAAGCGTCAGCGTGGCCAGCGGATACCCGGCGCGTCGCAGCGCGGCCGCTTTCTCGTACTCGGGGTGCGAGACGCCTTTTTCGCGGACCAGCAGGAACGCGCGGTTCTGCGCGGCATCGCGGGGTGGGTGGTAGGCGAGCAGCCGGACCGGCTCGTCGATCACGATCTTGATGCCCCAGGCTTCGCTCTTACCGAGGCTTTCCTCGAACTCCTGCTTGGTCCAGAGCGCCGCGCCGGCCCACGGCTTCGGAAGAATGAGCGTGATCTTGTCGCGGCCGGCTTCGATCTGCGAATGCAGGAACGAGGAAAGGCGCCACGCCGTGGCGATGTCGGAATCGTCGAGGCCGGCGGCGGCGATCCATGCGCCGAGGTTGACGCCGCAGAGGCCAAGCGGATACAGGCTGCCGCGCGTGAGCGGGCTGCTATGCCGGCCGGCGGTCGAGTTGCGGCGGTCGGGCTGGAGCTCGATGCGGCGGTAGCCGCGCGGGGCCGCGAAGCGGTCGAGCAGCGAGCCGGGGATGGTCATGTAGAGGAAGTTCGCGCGCGAGTCGATGCCGAGCTGGTCGTAAAGCGCGGCCAGGCGCTCGAGGTTCACTACCGGCTCATACGAGGTCATGCCGAGCGCCATGCCGACCACGAGCGTGCGTTTGAGAGCCGCTTCGAGCGTGCCGCGGCCGCGGCGGCGCATGTCCGCGAGGATGTACTTGAGCTTGGCCGGATCGGTGGAATCGAGCGCGTAGAACCGCGGGCCCGAGCCGAGCAGTCCCATGGCCTGATACATGCTCTTATCCTCGACCGAGCCGCCCATGCCGGCCCAGATGAGGAAGCGGAGCGGAGCGCCGTGGGCCGCGCGAATGCCTTCGCGAATCGTCTCGAGCTCGAGTTCGATGCCCGTGGCCCACTCGGGATGGCGCGGCGCGGCCCAACCGAGCTGGAAGACGCCGAGCAGATCTTTTCTCACCGACGACCCGGTTTCGTCCAGCTCCATGGTGATCGGGATGAGTCGGTTTTTGCCCGGGTCGAGCGAGCCCGGCCCCTTGCGGAGCGCGCGCGAACTCAGCGCCTGGAGCCGGGCGAGTAAGTTCTGTTTTAGAATCGAGGCGAAGTGGGTTTGCGAGTCGGGAGAATCGTTGTAAAACTGGATGGAAAGTTCAGCCATGCACTCAGGAGACAGACGCCTTTCCCCGCCGTCGTGAATGTATCACACCGTAGCCGCCGCCGCCCGGAGTTTCGATGCGCAGGCGGTCGCCCACGCGCGCCGTGAACCGCAGCTTGCCGGGCAGCTCGATGGTCTTGCCGGCTCGCAGCAGACGATTGCGGCCGCGGGCTCCGGCTTCGCCGCCGGCGAGCGCGTAAGGGCCGCGCATGCGGCGGTCGCTTAGAATCGTGACCTCGCAAGGCGTGAGGAACTCGAACTCGCGCACAATGCCGTCGCCGCCGCGATGCCGGCCGGCGCCACCCGATCCGGCGCGGATCGCGTAGCGGCGGATGCGCAGCGGGTACTGATGTTCGAAGGCCTCGATGGGCGTGTTCCAACTGTTGGTCATGTGGGTGTGCGTCGCATCGAGGCCCGACGCGGCGGCCGACGCGCCCATGCCGCCGGCGATGGTTTCGTAGTATGCGAAGGGCGCGCCTCGGACGGGGTCCCAGCCGCCGATGGTGAGGTTATTCATCGTTCCGGAACTGGCCGCGGGAATGGCGCCGCCCGCCGCGCGGGCGAGCGCGCCGAGCACCACGTCGGTGATGCGCTGCGAGGTCTCGACATTTCCGGCCGCCATCGCCGCGGGCAGGCGCGCGTTCACTACCGTGCCCTCGGGCGCGATCACGTCGATCGGGCGCAGCAGGCCCGCGGTGTACGGCACATCTTCGCGGCAAAGGCAGCGGAAGACGTAGGCGGTGGCCGAGAGCGCGACGGCGAAATTCGCGTTGACGCTGCCGGGCGCCTGCGGGCTGCTGCCGGTGAAGTCCACACGCGCGCGGCCGTTCGCGATCGTCACCTTCACCGCGATTCGCAGTGGCGGGCTTTCCAGGCCGTCGCCGTCGAGCCAGTCCTCGAAACGGTAGGCGCCGGGCCGCAGCCTGGCGATCGCGTCGCGCATCATGCGCTCGCTGTAATCCTGCAGGCCGGCGGCGTTGCGCCGCATCCGCGCGAGGCCGTACCGCCCGATCATCTCGTCGAGGCGCCGCTCGCCGCGCCGGATCGCCATGCACTGCGCCAGCAGATCGCCCTCGCGCTCTTCCGGCGTGCGGACGTTGGCGAGCAGGAGTTCGAGCAGCGGACGATCGATCTCGCCCGCCCGCTCGAGCAGCACAGGCGGAATGCGGATGCCCTCCTGAAAAATTTCGCGGGCCAGCGGCATCGAGCCCGGACTCATCCCGCCGACGTCGGCATGATGGGCGCGGCTGGCGACGTAGAACGCCGGCCGCCGTGCGCCGGAGGCGAAGACGGCGGCGACAGCGGTGATATCGGGCAGATGCGTCCCGCCGCGGAACGGATCGTTGAGGATCGCGACATCGCCCGGTCCGAGATCGAACGCCGCGATGGCCGCGGCCACCGACAGCGGCATGGCGCCGAGATGCACCGGCATGTGGTCGCCCATGGCGATCGTTTCGCCGCGCCCATCGTAGAGCGCGCACGAGTAGTCGCGCCGTTCCTTGATGTTTGGCGAGTAGGCGGTCTTGCGCAGCACCGCGCCCATCTCCTCGGCCACCGAACAGAACAGGTGCCGGAACAGTTCGAGATCCACCGCGTTCACTCGCATCCGGTTCGCGTCCCTTAGAATTGAGCATACATGCGAGAGCTACTGTCGGGCCCATGGCGTTGGGTGGTGCGGCTGGTGTTGTTCACGCTGATCACCATCGCCTATCAACGCACGGGTGCGGCGTGGGTGCCGTTCACCGGAGATGAGCCGCACAACCTGATGGCGGCGATTTCGCTCATCCGGGACGGCGACTTCGACCTGGCCAACAACTTTCGCGAAAAGCAATACCGCGAGCTGGGATTCGCCGAGCTCGAGCCGCAGAACTATCTGGGTCCGGAGGGCCGGACGTTCAACGGGCCGACTCACGGCATCGGGTTTCCGATCCTGCTGGCGCTTCCCTACCGTCTCCTTGGACCGGCGCGCATATCCTGGTTTTTGCTGGCGGTGGCGATTCTGGCTGGGATAGTATTGGCCGGCTATGCGGACCGGCAGTTCTCGCCGGCCGTGGGCACGCTCGCCGGACTCATGCTGGTGACGCTACCCGTCTGGCAGATCTATGGCGGGCACGTCTACGGCGAGACCACCGCGGGCACGATGGCGCTTCTGTGTCTCACGATCGTGAGCCGGCCGCGGCCCTCCCCCTTCGCGCTCGTTCTGTGCGCCGTTTGCCTTGCCTGGCTGCCGTTCCTCTACCTTCGTTATCTGCCCCTGGCGGTGGCGTCGGGACTGTTGGTTTTGTCGAACCGCGACCTCCGGCGCAGCCCGTGGCTGATTGCGCCACTGGCTTTGTGTCTGGCGGGCGAGGCGATGCTCACGTGGGAAGTGTACGGCGGGCGCCTGGCGGCCGTTTCGCCGGGCGGATATTTGATCACCTACCATGGTTTCTGGGAGCGGTTCTGGCGCTTGTTCTTCGACCGCGGGCACGGAATCGCGTTGGAACAACCGGTTCTGTTGCTCGCGTTCTGGGCGGCTCCATTCCTGCTGCGCCGGGCATGGCGCGACGCCCGGGTGCGCGTCCCCGCCGCAGCAGTCGTAACGGCGGCGCTTTATTCGGTGGCGTTCGCAATGTTCAACGGGAACGCCGGGGAATGCGCCCCGGGCCGGTATCTTTGCGCGGCCGCGCCGCTAATGCTTCTCGCGATTCTGCATTGGGCGCTGCGGGGCGATCAGTTTGACAGGGCGCGGCTGAAGCTGGTGGTGGCGCTGTGGGGCATCAGTCTGGCGGTGATCGCCGAAGGGATCGTCGCCCGGACGCCGCCTTGGCAAGCGCTGCTGTCCTACCAGCGCTGGTTCCCGTTCGGTTGGGGTCCGGCGAGCTTCGTCGTCAGCGACCCGTTCGTGCCCGGCGAGAGCGCGACATTCGGCGTTCTCCTTCTGCTGTTGGTCTGGTTGACCAAGAGCCTGGCGAGCGATCTGGCGGAACTGCGAGCGCCGGTTGCGGCAGCCACCAAAGCGCGGCCAGCCCGGGTCGCGAAGCCGCGATGAACGCGCGGCGCGATGCCGGGCCGCCGCCAGGCCACGCTAGGGCGAATTTTGTCTTGCTTCGCGACCGGGCGCTGTTTATACTAGCGGTTTCTGGCCTGTTTTTGCCATGATGCTGCGAGAAGAATTCGACCCGCTCGCCCCGCAACGCGAGGCGGCGCTTTTCTACGGCCTGTTTCTTCGCGGGCATTCGGCCGAGGCGCTGCGCAAGGACATCGACGTGCCGAAGCCGATGCTCGAGAAATGGCTGCGCGGCCAGAGGTTTGCGGGCGATTTCCAGCAATCGCTGAGGCGCGTCTATTCTTACCGCAAGCGCGTGCTGGCGATCTTCGACGAGCTGGTCACCAACGAGCGCATGCGGCCGCGCGTTCACTGACTTCCGGGCCGCTACCGGAACGTAACTCCGACGGTCGGCACGAAGTCGTGCAGCCAGGCGCCGGCCGTCACACCCGCCGCCGGGACAATCGCCGCCGTGGGGAACGGAGTCAAGTCGTCGCGCAGGTCCACGCGCAGACCCCAATGGCGATTGAGCGAGTATTCCAGCCCGCCGCCAAAGCTTAGCAGTGCGCGCGGATCGGTACCGTCGCGAAACGAGCCGAACTGCGCGAGCGGCCTTGGGCTGGGCGTCTCGCTTCCCTGGTAGAGCTTGATCCCAGTTCCGCCGACGACGTACGGCCGAAGTCGCTTCGACCGCGGGCGAAGATAGCCGATAACATCGGCGCGAAGGACCTGGGCGCCGGCGTCGAAGGCGGTCTTTGTCGCCCCCGAGACAAGCTGGTAGTCGCCGTCCTGATACGTCCAGCCCGCCTCGATGGCGAAGTGATCGCTGAGCTGACGTTCCACCAGGGCGTTCAGGACAAAGCGCTGGCCGGGCGCGGCGAAGGCGGAGCCCGCGGGCGAAGTGAAGCTGACCGGATGATAGGAGCCGAAGCCAACGCCGCCAAAGACCTGTAAGTTCTGCGCGGCCAGGCGACCCGGAACGATCAACAAGGCGACGGCGAGTAAGATGCGCGAAATGGTGTGTAGCATGTAAGACGCCTAGTTAGTCTCGGCGCGTCCGAAAAACCGGATACGCAGCACGGCGTGACGGCCTTCGTCGCCGAGATATTGAAGATACTGTGGCGAGCCGATGGTGTTATACACGGCGGTCGCATTCAACTGGTCGGTGATATTGTCCATGCCGAGCCGCAGCGCGAATCGGTAACCGCGGAACGTGAACATCCGCTCGATGGCGATATTGAGGTCGAAATTGAACGGAAAGCGGTACGAGTCGAACGCGCCGGCCACCAGCCCGGTCTGCTGTTGTACGGAAAACGGATAGCCGCTGCGCGCGTCGGCCAGCACGGCGAGCGCCCAGTTCTTGAACGGCAGCGGCACATACGCCCAGCCGAGAAAGCGGTTCGGCGAGTTCCACGGCATCGGCTCGAGGCCGGGCAGCACTTGCAGAGGATTGGCGGTGTTGTAGTCGAGCACCGCGTTGGAAAGCGCGCTCGAGCGGGTGTAGGAGGCCATCCATTCGAACTGCCCGGAAAAAGTTTCGCGCACCGAGACCTCGACGGAATCGAAATCGTCGCGGCGAAGATTCGTAAGCTGGTAGTTGCCGGGCAGCACCCCGTTGCCAAGCGGCAGAAGCGACGGCGTTCCGTAAGGATTCAGCAGGTTGTCGTAGGCGAACCCATCCGTGCCGCGGCGGCGCACAAGTTTGAGGCTGGCGAACAGGTGCGTCGTGAGCTGCTGGTCCGCGCCGAGCGTCCAGTTGCTCGCGCCAGGCAGCGACAGGCCTCCCTTGGGGAGCGTGAAGACGGATTCGACCGCGGCGCCTACCGGCGTTCCATTGGCATTGTACGCCGTGGTGAGCGCCGTCTGGTCGAGCGGCATACCGAGCAGGTTGAGCGGCACGGCGTCGTGCGTGATCGCGTAGCCGCCCGAGATGCGCGTGCGGCCGGAGCCGAACGGATCCCAGGAGAACGCGATCCGCGGCGACCACGCCGTGGCGCCGATCGCCTGGTCCCAATCCTCGCGCACGCCGCCGTCGATCTGGAAGCGCCTTCCGAGCCGCCATGTGTCGAGCAGGTAGAAGGACATTTCGCTGTCTCGTAAATGAAAGACGCCTGGCCCGGCGAACATGGTTTCCGAAAGTAACTGGCTGGTAAGTCCGAGAACCTCATAAGAAGTCCGGTGAAAGCTTCCGTTGTAGGGCATCGTATCGCCGTCCACGCCTGCCTGAATGATGTGCGTGCCGAAGAACTCGAACTGCGGGAGATAGACGTGGGCCATCGCTTCGTCGCGCGATACCGATTCGTTCGATGTGACAAAATCGTTGCCACTGCGGCCGAGCGGCGAGAAGATATATGGGCCCGCGCCCTGCGGCGTCTGGGCGTCGGAGAAGTAATTCCGCGCGAAGCCGAACTCGAGTAGCGTGCCGCGGCCCAGATACATCTGGTCCTTGAGGCTGAAGAAGTATTCGCGCGAGTGCAGCGTGGTAGTGGTCGATACGGGGTCGAGCGGGGTCAGGCCAAGCCGGTTCTCGTCGTCGAGATTCACGAGAAAATCGGCGAACAAGATATTCGACGAGTTGAGATTGACCTGCGTATGAAGCAGGTTGCTGCCCGCCCAGCCGCTGCGCGTGTTGGCGCCGGACGGAAGGCCGGTGACCAACTGCTCGTTATAGTCGGAGAAGAACATGTCGGAGAACCAGGCGCGGCCTTTCCAGATCGGCCCCGACACGCCGAAGCGCGGATACCAGTTGCCGATGCGCACGCCCTGTTGCAGGTCCAGGCCGGGGATGAAATCCGTCGCGGTGAAGTGAAACGCGTCGGTGCCGGTCTCGGTGTTGATGCCCAGCACGCCGGCCGAGCCCTTGCCATATTCGGGCGAGTAGCGGCCCGAGGAGAAGTCCACCGAACGAACGCCTTCGACGGCCAGCACGGACTGAAAGCGGCCGCTAATCGGATCGGTGATGTTAAAGCCGTTCAACACGTATAGCATCTGGTTCTCCGACGAGCCGTTGAAGTGCAGCCCGCCGGTGGCGTCCTCGAGCACGCCGGGCATCAGCTTCATCGCATCGCGCAGGCTGTGGCTGTTCGGGTACATGATGTCGTTCACTTCGGTGCCGGTGAGTTGCGTCTGGTTGGTGGTCTGCGTGATGTCGACCGGCGACGGCTTCTCGTTGACGTCCACGGATTGGAACACCTCGCGCACCTGGTTCAACGTGAGGGCGATCTCCTGGCCCGCTTCGATGTGCGCCGGATGGCCGTTGAGCGCGTAGTAACCCTGGCGCTCGACGCTGATGCTGTAATCGCCCGGGCCTGGAAGCGTGAGCGTGAACTCGCCGGTTGGACTCGTGTCCGCTTCCCAGGGGCCCGCTTGCGCGGCCGGCGGCGGCGAAGCGCGGCGAATCGTGATGTGCGCCTCGCGCACCGGAGCGCCGTCTTCGTCCACTACGCGGCCCGAGACCTCCACGCCGGCGGCGCGCGCCGCGCCCGCGCAAAACAGAAGGCACACTACACACGCGGCCCAAGCCGCGCGCGGCGTTCTCCGTTCGCTTCCCCCTGGTTTACGGTCCTGCACGAGACTCCAAGTGAGATTCTAGCCGCTTCAGTTCGGTTTCGCGATTCTTCGATGCGCGTTCCCCGATACACTGGGGACCAATGGACATTTCTCTGTTCCAGATCGACGCTTTCACGAGCGGCTTGTTCCACGGCAACCCGGCCGCGGTGTGCCCGCTCGACCGTTGGCTTCCCGACGAGACCCTCGAAGCCATCGCGGCCGAGAACAATTTGTCAGAGACCGCGTTCTTCGTCGACGAAGGCGGCCGTTACCGCCTGCGCTGGTTCACGCCGCTTGTCGAAGTGGACCTGTGCGGGCACGCGACGCTCGCCACCGCGTATCTCATTCTTCACCGGCTCCGCCCGGACCTGAACCAAGTGGCCTTCGACACGCGCTCGGGCGAACTGGTGGTCGAGCGCGACGGACAACGCCTGAAGATGGATTTTCCCGCGCGCCCGCCGGCAGCGTGTACGCCCGATCCACGGCTTGTCAACGCACTGGGCCGCACGCCGGAAGCGGTGCTCGGCGCGCGCGACTACCTGGTTGTCTACGCGTCGGAGGAGGATGTGCTGGCGCTGGCGCCGGACATGGGCCTGCTCGCGCAGGTGGACCGCTTCGCCGTCATCGTCACGGCGCCGGGGCGCGACTGCGATTTCGTTTCGCGCTTCTTCGCGCCGTCGAAAGGCGTGCCCGAGGATCCGGTCACCGGATCGGCGCATTGCACCCTGGTTCCCTATTGGGCCGCGCGGCTCGGCCGCCCCGTGCTGCGCGCGCGTCAGGTCTCGCGGCGAGGCGGCGAACTGTGGTGCGAAGATCGCGGCAACCGCGTGACGATGGCCGGCGAGGCGGTGTTGTATCTTGAGGGACTGATCCGTCTTCCGGACTGAACGCCTTCGCACGATATGCTGAAGACAATCCGGTCTCATGGTGTTTCTTAATCGCCGCTTCACCAACCGGGTGAACTGGATTCTCGACAACTGCCTGCCGCCGGTCGTGCGGGACGCGCCGTGGCTGATGCGGCCGCTCATGCGGCTGGTGCTTGGGCCACTTCATAGCGAGTACGAGCGCTTCAAGCCGGACGCCGCCGGCATGAGCGCCGCCGAGTACCGCCAGCGCTATCGCCGCCTCGCCTCTACGTTTCTCGCCCGCGACACGGACCTCAGCCCGGGCTGCGCGCAGGCCATCCGCCGCGACGCCCTGGGCCGCAGCGTGCTCGACGCGGGCTGCGGCAGGGGATACCTGAGCCGGATGCTCGCCGAGGCGGGCTTTGAAGTCACCGCCGCCGACATCGCTCCGCAGGCCGGATTGGACGGAGTGCGCACCGTGGCCGCGGACATCGAGCAGCTTCCCTTCCCTGCCCGGGCGTTCGACACCGTCGTCTCGACGCACACGCTCGAGCACGTGCTCGATGCGGAAGCCGCGCTTGCCGAGCTGCGCCGCGTCACCCGCCGCCGTCTGATCCTCGTCGTGCCGCGCCAGCGGCCGTATCGCTTCACCTTCGACCTGCACCTGCGGTACTTCCCCTATGCCTGGAGCCTGCGCAACTTTCTCGGCGACGCCCGCGCCCGCGTCGCGGCCATCGACAACGATCTGTTCGCGGTCCAGGACCTCGAGTAGCCCGCTTACTTCACGCGCCACGGCGACACATTGCGCGAGGCGCCAAGCTGCGCGTCCACCCAGGCGGGCGTTTTCGTATTGTGGCAGCCCAGACAAGGGTTGGGGATACCGTAGTTCCGGCTCATCGACGGCGTCACGAAGCGGAAGGTGTGACCGCTTACGCTGACGTTGGCGATCTCGGGCGCGATGCGCGGCATATGACATGTCATGCACTGGCTGCCGGAGCTCCCCGCTCGATGGTTCTGGTCCTCTGTCGATACTCGCGCATAGCCGTATTTCATGCCCCTATCCTGAGACTGAATTGTGAGACGCGCCGGCCCAATGTTTATGCGCCTTTGGTCCCCGTCTCAAGTTCTACCCATTTTGAAACCCAGTGAGACTACGAGATTACGGCTTAGGCGGGGAAACGTTTATCTCCACAACGCGGTTCTTGTCCACCGCGACGCGTTCTCGTACAGCTTTCCCATCCCTCTCCGCCACTACGTCGTGAACACCCGGCCTTACTCGAATTGTGAGATTGATAAGCCCGATTACACTCCCATCCACTAAAACCCTCGCGCCGGGAGGATCAGACAAAACCTCCAGAACACCACTAGTACTACTGGGTCATAAAAGAACGTTCTGTTGTAGAATTGTTTTGTGGGATCACGCCTCTCCGCGCCAGGCCCACAAGAGAAACGCTTCGCGGCATATATAGAGGGCCTGGCGACCGCCGCGGGGCGCCAAGACCGGCAAGCACCTTTGAAGAGCTACTGCAAGGGACTGCTGCTGCCCGGAGAACGCAAGAGCATCGAGCCGATGGCGGCCCGTTTGGATGCTGAGAATGTCCAACCGATGCGCCAGTGGGCGATATCCAGCCAGCTTTCGCCGTGGTCGCCGGAGCGATACAACCCCCAGTGGCTCTGCAGGAACAAGCGTTCCGGGAGCGCGGGATGCATGACCATCTTATGCACGCACTGGCCGAATTCCGGATACTTCTCCGGCGTATACACAACACGGATGCCGCGATTCCGCGCCTGCCACGTGCGCCCGCCGTCCTCGGTGGCGTAAACACCGCCTGCCGATATGGCCACATACATCCGATTCGGATTCTGCGGATCAAGCAGGATCGTGTGCAGAGCCATTCCGCCCATGCCTGGCATCCATCGCGGGCGGTGCGGATGGTCGAACAGTCCACGCACCAGCGACCACGTTTCGCCGTCGTTACGGGACTCGTATAGCGCGGCCGGTTCCACTCCGCAGTACATGACGTTTGGCTCCGACGACCGTCCGGGGCAGATCTGCCATATATTCTTGAGCGTTGCGCCCGAGTCGGCGGGAAACCGAATCGGAGCTTCCAGAGGATCGGTCCAGGTCCTGCCGTAATCGTCGCTGGAGCGCAGGAACGCGCCCCATAGCAGGCTGAAGGCGGAAGCCCACACGCGATGGCGCCCTTCCCGTCCGTCCCAGGCCAGCGCGTACGTAGCTTGCCCGTGAAAGTACGGTCCGGCGACGTCCCAGCGCGCACGCTGCGCCGAGGCGCGGAGCAGAAAAGCGCCCTTCATTGTGCCGACAAGCAACAGAACGTCGCCATTCCTTACCTCGAGGTGCCTAGTCCCGCGGTGTACGAATGTGTGGCCGCCCCGCTGTTCGCTCCCCGACGGTTCCGGCACGGCGCCGGCCGATTGAACGGCCTCGAGCGCCGCCAGCACTTCACTGGCGCGCTGATGGCGCATTGGGGGCTCTTTCGCGAGGCACCGGCGGACGATTGCTGCGAGGCCGTTTGGTATTCGGGTCGGTAGAGGTGCCGGCGGCTCACGCAGGATGGCGGAGCCGATCTCGAGCGCGGTGCGCCCCTGGAATGGCAACTGCCCGGTCGAGGCTTCGTAGAGCACTACCCCGAGCTCCCACAGATCGCTACGCTGGTCTCCGGGCTCGCCGCGCAGCACCTCCGGAGACATGTAAGCCAGCGTGCCACCGGCCGCGGGAGCCGATTCCAGCGTGTGCAGCGTTCGGGTTCGCTCATCCGTTACTTCGGCCGGCAGCCGGGGCGCCAGGCCGAAATCCAGCACCTTGATCAGGCCTTCCGGGCTCACCATCACGTTTGAGCTTTTCAGGTCCCGATGAACAATGTTTCGTCCGTGCGCATGAGTAAGTGCGGCAGCGATCTGGGCGCCGTACTGCATGACCGACTGATAGGGCAAGCCACTCTCGCCGGTTGCGGCGTTCAGCGGTTTACCCTCGATCAGTTCCATCACAATGTAGAACTCACCGTCGGCGTCACCGACTTCGTGTATCGTGCAGATGTTGGGGTGAGAGAGGCTGGAAGCCGCGCGCGCTTCCCGCAGTAAGGACAGCCGGGCTTCCCCTTGGAGCGTCCCGCCGAGGAACTTCAAGGC
>VFSW01000556.1_pt1 | contig 55144 bp, 51 predicted proteins | sample 5358111 | NCBI WGS metagenome assembly VFSW01 (sample SAMN11554181, study PRJNA540505) | mine drainage metagenome | isolation source: sediment from site ElyBrook_90M | place: USA: Ely Copper Mine, Vershire, VT | collected 2017
AAGGCGTTATGGATATTACCGGACAACTATGGATGCTAAATTGGCGGAAGCGGTGAGATTCGAACTCACGGATAGTTTCCCATCGCTGGTTTTCAAGACCAGTGCCTTAAACCGCTCGGCCACGCTTCCGGGGGCGACTTGCGAAACAACCCACTCCCAAGACAGGCGGGGTCCCGCAACAGAAAGGTGGGTAGGATACCATGCTCCGCCCTATTGTGGTATCTTATAGCCGCCCCCATATGGTGAGCGAGGAAGCGGAAATTGGGCTCATGTACCCCTTTGGCTTGCAACTTCCACCGCCCTACCGTTGTCTTACTGGGGCGAACCCTGTAGTCTGGGGTCAACATTCAAGGAGTTTGATACCATGCAAAAAGATTTTAATGTCTACAATCAGGCAGGTCAGCTGGACACCCTTCAACATCGGGTGTTGCGCAATACCTACTGGCTTTTGGGATTATCCCTCATTCCTACCGCCGTAGGTGCCATGGTGGGCATCAATTTGAGCTTCGCCTTCATGGCGGTTAGCCCCATGCTCACAAGCCTGCTTTTTCTGGGTGCCATCTACGGCTTGTTCTATGCCATTGAGGCCAACCGCTTCAGCGCTACGGGAGTCTATCTGCTGCTGCTGCTGACCTTCATTCTCGGGGTTATGCTGGGACCTTTGCTGCAGTTTACCCTGGCCTTCCGTAATGGAGCACAGCTGATTTCCTTGGCTGCAGGCGGTACCGCCGCAGTATTCTTCACACTGTCCGCTCTCGCCAGTTCCACCAAGCGTAATTTCACCGGAATGGCGCAATTTTTGATGGTGGGTTCCGTCGTATTGATGGTGGCCGTGATTGCCAACATATTTCTCCAGTTGCCGCTGTTCCAACTGGTTCTTTGTGGCGCTTTCATGCTGTTTTCGTCCTTGATGATCCTGTTCAATATCAGTTCCATCGTACATGGCGGCGAAACCAACTACATTACGGCGACCCTGAGCCTGTACATGAACATCTACAACATATTTGTCAGTTTGCTCCAACTTCTTGGGGTATTTGGTGGCGATCGCCGCTGAGGAATTTCCTTCTTAAAGTTTGAGCGCTGCATCCCTTCCCCGTGATTCACCAGAATCACGGGGAAGTTTTTCATGGGGAGATCATTCGCGCTCGAACAATGCCAACGACTCCACATGTGCTGTATGAGGGAACATATTTAACACCCCTGCTCCTGTGAGCCGATAGCCCTTTTGACTGACCAGAATCGCCGCATCCCGCGCCAGGGTTGCCGGGCTACAGGAAACATACACAATACGTTGAGGCCCAGCAGAGCCTATCGCCTTGACCAAATTCACGGCCCCATCCCGGGGCGGATCGATGAGCCACTTGGACTGCTTCCCCCAAGCGGCCACCGCCGTTTCGTCCACCTCGAAGAGATTCGCCGTCATAAACCGCGTACGTCCCTCCAATTGGTTATGAGCCGCATTCTGTCGAGCGCGTTCCACCAGAGCCGCACTGCCTTCGACCCCCAGAACCTGCGCTCCACGTGCCGCCAAAGCCAACGTAAAATTACCCAGACCACAAAACAGGTCAGCAATGTTTTCGCCCGGTTGGGGATTGAGCAAACGCACTGCCCTGCCTACCAATACACGGTTTACCGCACTATTGACCTGGGTAAACTCTGTGGGACCAAAGGGAATTTCAACGCCAAATTCCGTCAGGTGATAACTCAAATGCGAACGCTCTGGAGGATGAAAGGGGCGCGCAGAATCCGGTCCTTTCATCTGCCACCACAAATGAATACCGTAACGGTCAACAAATTCACGCATCAGCGCTTCATCGTTGGGGGTGGGAACCTCCAATAACCGAAACACCAAGACCAGAACCTCATCCCCACGGGCCACCTCGATTTGAGGCAAATGCTCCCGCACCGACAGCCGCATGATGAGATTGCGCAACGGGATCAGCAGCGAAGATATTTCTTCCGGGAGAATGGCACAGGAATCCATATCCGCCACAAAACTCGACCGTCGTTCATGAAAACCCACCAGCACTCGCCCCTTTTTCTCTACCCAACGCACCGACAATCGCGCGCGTTGCCGATAGCCCCAGTCCGGACCCTGCAAGGGAGACCACAACGCTTCTGGACGAACGCGCCCGATGCGCGCCAGATTGTCCTCCAGAATCCGCTGCTTGAACGCGACTTGCGCCGCCGGTTCGGCATGTTGCATATTGCACCCCCCACATACCCCAAAATGCGGGCAACGGGGTTGAGTTCGACTGGGACCAGGACGAATCACGCGGACCAGTTCCGCTTGGTCAAAGTGGGATTTGCGCCGCAAAATGCGTGCGACAATGGTTTCACCGGGCAACGCCCCATCCACAAAAATCACCTTCCCTTCGTGGCGAGCGATGCCTTGGGCCTCGTGGTTCAACCCCTCGATCTGTAACTCCACCTCCATACTTTCTGTTCCTTTCAGCAAGCGATCAGGGTCGCGTCGTTTCCAGATCGATGATGTGCAAGCTTCGCACCCCCTGACGCCGATCTTCCACAAAATGCGTCAACGCTTGAGTCACCGTGCGAAATGCCAAGTCATCCCAGGGAATATCTTTTTCTTCAAAAAACCTGACTTCACTGCTCTCGGGGGTAGGAGCGTGGTAGGCACTTCCCATACTTGCTCGGAAAATCATGTGTACCTGATTATGGGCCGCAATATTGATGACCGACATCAAATCCTCGATGATCACCTGCGCACAGGATTCTTCCAGCGTTTCCCGAGCGGCTCCCATTTGCACAGTCTCACCATTTTCCATAAATCCTGAGGGCATAGTCCAATAACCCTCGCGCGGAGCAATGGCTCGCCGACAGAGCAGGATCCGTTCTTCCCAGACGGGCACGCTGCCCACCAGAATTTTTGGATTGCTGTAATGAACCATATGGCAATCCGGACAGACTTGACGCGGCAAGTGATCCCCTTGCGGAATTTTGATGACAACCCGCGCACCACAGTTGGAACAGTAATTCACGCCAAATTCATCCTCTGGAAAGTGGTAAAATAATAGCTTAGGCACAGATCAAGTGACTTGGATCAAACTTAAGGATCGTCTAACCCCCTACAATTGGCCCACGCCTTTCCCCTTCAATTGCACGAGAGTGCTCAAGCCTCCATCACCTGATTTTAAACCATGCGCCCTTTCATTATTGCACTACTGGTGTTTTTTTCTGCGATACCGCTCGTCGCCCGCGCTGAGGTGGCCATCGTTCTCAATTCGGGTGAGGGCACCATCAGCCGTATTGACCGGCAAACCTACCAACCCATCGATCGTTTCTTCGTTGGACGCGAACCCCATCACCTGATGAGTCTTCCAGACAACAGCGCCGTGATCGTCGCCAATGCGGTCAGCAATGACCTGGTGTTTCTTGACCCCAAAACAGGAAATATCATCAAGCGCATCAACCATATCAGCGACCCCTACCAAATTGCGTTCAGCCCTGATAAACGCTGGTTTGTAGCCAATTCACTGCGCCTTGACCGGGTTGATGTGTATGATGCCCGTGATTTTCACCTCATCAAACGCTTCGAACTCGCTTCCATGCCCAGCCATCTGGCCTTCAGCCCCGACAGTTCCACGGTCTTCATCACCCTGCAGGGAAGCGATCAACTGGCCGCCATTGATCTGAATGCTCTGAAAATCAAGTGGGTCATCCCCATTGGAAAAACCCCTGCGGGCGTGATTCTGACCCCCGATGGCCAACATCTTCTGGTGGGTGTGATGGGCCTCGATGAAGTCGCTGTGGTCGACTTCAAAAAAGCACAGATCATCAAGCATATTTCCGCCGGCAAGGGTACGCATAACTTTATGCCGGAAGGGGATGGACGCCATATTTTCGTAGGCAATCGCTCTGGTGACACCGTTTCCATCATTGACACAAAAACCCTGACCATCACCAAAACCTTTCCTGTTCCTGGGGGGCCTGATGATATGGAAGTATCTGCTGATGGCAAGCAGCTCTGGATCACATCGCGCTGGATCCGTCAGGTGAGCATCGTTGACTTGGCCACAGACCGGGTAGTTCGCACCATCCCGGTGGGCAAGTCCCCACATGGCATCTTTTTTGAAAATCACGCGTCACGCCAATAACCGGCGCATGACCTTGAACTGTCGTTGGGTATGCCGCAGCCTTGCCCTATCTCTTCTGGGACTAGCTCTGGGGGGCTGGGCCAATGATACCGTTCCCCCAACATCCTGTCGTGGCACCCTCTATCTGACATTAGATACCGGATCCATGCAATCTGCCGAAACCATAGCAGAAGTATTGCATCGCCATCATGTGCGTGCCACTTTTTTCATGGCCAATGAGCCCACATGGCGCGGCGATCATGCACTCGATGACAGCTGGGCTGAGTTTTGGCGCGCTCGTGTCCGCGAAGGGCATCACTTTGGCAGCCATACATGGCATCACGCCACTTTAGTCAAGGATCTGCCCTCAGGACAAATCCAGACCAGAGGGGGGGACCATGCGCCACGCACCTTGGACAAAACTGCGTTTTGCGCAGAATTGAATCGCGTTGGAGAGCGTTTCCAGAACCTCACAGGAGAGAAATTGCAGCCCCTGTGGCGTGCCCCGGGAGGCCGATTAACGCCCAACAGTCTGGTCTGGGCTCAGGAATGCGGGTTTACTCGCCATGTCGACTGGAATCCCGCTGGGTTCCTCGGCGACGAATTGCCCTCGGAAACTTACCCCAACGACAAATTATTGAAACAGGCCTTGAACCATATCCGCTCTGGAGATATTTTGATGATGCACTTGGGGATCCGCTCCCGCCATGATCCTTTTGTTAACGTATTTGAGCCTCTGATCACAGGACTGCAGTCCCGAGGCTTTTGTTTCGCCACTTTGCCATGACCTGGACAGAGCTCATACTCCAAGGATTCACCTTGACCCAGGCATGGGTATTTGAGCATGGGGTGGAACCGTTACTGCCCGCATTTGGTCTACTGGCCTATCAAGAAGAAGCTTTTGATGCCACGGAATTCTTTCTTGTAGGGTTGGGCGAAATTGCCCTACTTATCCTTCTCTTTCGCCCCCTTGAAGCCCTTTTCCCTGCCGAGCATTGGGCCAACCGTAAGGGTGTGCGGGTAGATATTCTTTATACCCTGCTCCATCGCCTAGGCTTTATCCCCCTGGTGCTCTTTGTGCTCTTGTGGCCCCTCACCTTCAAGCTGGACGCCTGGCTCCGGTTGCATGGATTTATTCCCTATACGCTGGAGGATATTTTTCCCAGCCTGGAAAATCGTCCCCTACTGACATTTTTATCCTACCTGATCATTATTGATTTTTTTTCCTACTGGTTACATCGCTTTCAGCATCGCTTGGAATGGTGGTGGGCATTGCATGGCGTCCATCACAGTCAGCGTACCATGAGTTACTGGTCTGACGATCGCACCCATTTTTTGGATGACATTCTCACCGGCGCATGGTTTTCTTTACTCAGTTTGATCATTGGCGTGCCGCCGGGGCAGTTCATCCTGCTCATGATGATTCCACGAATCCTCCAAAGTTTCGCCCACGCCAATATCCGCTGGAGATTCGGGCCCTTTGAGCGCGTATTGGTAAGCCCTCACTACCACCGTTTTCATCACGGAATCGGCACAGGCAGTACCAGTGGACAGCAAAGCTGCAATTTTGCCGTACTCTTCCCGCTCTGGGATATTCTATTCGGGACAGCGAATTTCTCGGAGGAACACCCCCCCACAGGCATTTCGGATCAACTGGAAGGAAGAGAGTACGGTTCGGGATTTCTGGAACAACAATGGCTGGGGCTAAAACGCCTCGTACGAGCCCTTAAAACTGGCAAGGCCTGATACTCGATCAGGCCTTTGCATTATCCGAACACGGAAGAGAAGCAGGAGCTTCTCTCCAGCGGGTTCAATTCATAATCAATTGATTGAGCCGTTTCACAAACATTGCCGGGTCATCTAGCTGCCCACCTTCCGCCAATAGAGATTGATCGAACAACAACTGGCTCCAATCCGCAATCCTCTGGTTGTCCGTTTCCAGCTTGAGGCGCAACACCAGGCGGTGATCCGGATTAATTTCCAGAATGGGTTTGGATGTGGGAATCTGTTGACCGGCAGACTTCAACAAACGAGCCATGGTACCCGATAGATCACCTTCCTCGGCCACCAGACAGGCAGGAGATTCGGTCAAACGATGACTGACGCGAACACTCTTGACTTGCTCACCGAGGGCATTCTTCATGGCCTCAAGAAGTGGCTTGAGGGTTTCGGCCTCTGCCGTTTCCACCTTGGGGGGTTCCACTCCCAGCTTGGACAAGTCAAGGTCTCCCTTGGCGACCGATTGCAGCTTCTTCTCTTCAAAGCTGTCGAGATGAGACACCACCCATTCATCAACACGATCTGCCAACAAAAGCACTTCAATCCCACGGGAACGGAAAATTTCCAAATGAGGACTGTTTTTAGCGCCCGCATGACTATCTGCTGTCACATAGTAAATCGCATCTTGTCCATCCTTCATGCGGCCAATATACGCTTTGAGGGATTCTGTCTGCTCGGGTTTATCCGTATGAGTCGTTGAAAAGCGCAGCAATCCTGCCCACTTTTCCCGATTGGCGTATTCTTCCCCCGCCCCTTCCTTAAATGCACGGCCGAATTCATCCCAAAACGTCTGATACTTCTCTTTCTGATTTTCCGCAATATCTTCCAGCAACCCCAGAACTTTGCGGGTACAACCTGCGCGAATGGTATCGATATCCTTGGATTCTTGCAGAATTTCCCGAGAAACATTGAGGGGAAGATCCGCTGAATCAATCACACCACGTACGAAGCGCAAATATTGAGGCAACAATTTCTTCGCATCTTCCATAATAAAGACGCGCCGCACATACAGTTTAATGCCGTGCCGAGGCTCCCGATCCCACAGATCGAAAGGCGCATGGGCCGGAATGTACAACAGCTCGGTATATTCCTGCTTCCCTTCCACCCGTGCATGACTCCACGCCAAGGGTGCCTCGAAGTCGTGAGAGACGTGCTTATAAAACTCCTGGTACTGCTCCTCAGAAATCTCACTCTTGGCACGAGCCCACAATGCATTTGCCTGGTTGAGGGTTTCCTCTTCCATTTCGTTGATGACTTTTTCTTCCCCTTCCTTGGCGGGAACGGGGTCCTTCTTCATCATAATGGGCAACTGGATATGGTCTGAATAACGCCGTACGATACTGCGTAACTGCCAGGACTCAAGGAAGCTGTCCTCTCCATCCTTGAGATGTAAGGTTACCGTCGTTCCGCGCGCTGGTACTTCCACCGTTTCCAGGGTAAAGGAGCCATCCCCAGTGGATTCCCATTGAACGCCTTCACTGACCGCAGCACCCGCGCGACGAGTGGTCAAGGTCACGCGATCCGCCACGATAAAGGAAGAATAAAACCCCACCCCAAATTGACCAATCAGTGCTGAATCCTTTGCTTGATCTCCGGATAGTTTCCCGAGGAACTCCTTAGTTCCTGACCGCGCAATCGTCCCAATGTTGGCAATGACCTCTTCGCGCGACATCCCAATCCCGTTATCTTGAATGGTAATGGTGCGAGCGGCTTTATCCACCGCGAGATGCACCGCCAGATGGGGATCGTCTACCAATAAGGAGGCATCTTGTAAGGATTCGAAGCGCAGTTTGTCGCAGGCATCCGAAGCATTGGAGATCAGTTCACGCAGAAAAATCTCTTTGTTGCTGTATAACGAATGAATCATCAACTGCAACAGCTGTTTCACTTCCGTCTGAAAACTTAGGGATTCTTTTTGGCTCATGGCTCATCACTTCCTTCGAATTGAACAAAAACACACTGTCCTGAAGTGGGGGCATTCACGCCAATTTCAAGTGGGAACCCATTCCTTTGAGCCATAACAGTCCGGCAACGGTTTTAGCATCGTTAATGCGGCCTTCCTCAATCCAGCGCCACGCCTCAATCAGAGGTACGGCAAGGGTTTCCAGAAATTCTTCCTCATCTCGATCAGGAGCTTCATAGATCAAGTCCCGCGCCAGAAAATAAGTAATTTGTTCCGTGGAATAGGCAATACACAGATCTAGACACATCAACCGTTGCCAACGAGTCGCACGATACCCCGTTTCTTCCTGCAATTCTCTCTGAGCCGCAGTGAAAGGGTCTTCTCCCACATCCAGTTTTCCGGCGGGAATTTCGAAGTAATGTCGTCGTTGAGGATAGCGAAACTGATACTCCAGCAACACGGTCCCATCATCCAGCAAAGGAATGATGGCTGCTGCTCCATTGTGCTTAATATATTCGCGACGGGCTTCCTTGCCATCGGGCAAGGTTACCCGATCTTCATACACATGGAGCAAGCTCCCCTGATAGCGTACTACAGAGTCAATGCAGGTTTCGGAGAAATCAGGCAGGTTCTCTTCGGGAAAATCCTGCACGCCTCAGCCCCTCAGGGACTGGGCAATGGATGCGGTACACAAGTCGATCAAGGGCTGTGGCAGAATGCCCAGAGCCAAAAGAATCAAGGCATTGATACTGAGCAACAGACGGTGATCGCTCTCCGCCACGATGGGCGACGTTTCTTCCGGTTCATCCATGTACATCAGTTTGATCACCCTTAGGTAATAAAACGCGCCAATCAGCGACATAAGCACGGCGTACACCACCAACCAGGTCAACCCGGCATCCAGAGCTGCGCTTAATACGGACAGCTTGGCAAAGAAGCCCACAGAAACCGGAATCCCTGCCATGGAAATCATGACCAGCAACATGAGAAAGGCATACCACGGACTGCGTTTGTTCAGCCCCTTGAGATCCGTGAGTTTGTCTGCTTCAAACCCTTCACGGCTCATCAACAGAATCAGCCCGAAGCCCGCCAGACTCATCAACACATAGGCGATGACATAGAACATGGCCGCTGCGTAGCCCCCCAAGGTTCCAGATAAGATCCCCAGCAGCAGAAACCCCATGTGGGAAATGGTGGAATAGGCCAACATCCGCTTGAGGTTGGTCTGGGCGATGGCAGTGACGTTTCCCACCAACATGGACAATGCCGAGACGATGATCAGCATAGACTGCCAATCGGACACCATGGGACCCATAGCTCCCGCCAGTAGCCGCATAAAGAACACAAATCCGCCAATTTTTGGAGCTGTGCTGACGAACAGTGTCACAGCGGTAGGTGCCCCCTCGTACACATCGGGCACCCACATATGAAAAGGCACCACTCCCAGCTTAAAAGACAGTCCTGCCACCAGGAATACCAGCCCTAGAACCAATATCCCAGGATCTGCATTGCCTTGGCTCAGGACATTGGCCACTGTCGCCATTTGCAGTGAACCCGTTGCCCCATAGATCATGGACATCCCGTAGAGCAGCATTCCCGATGCCAGGGCAGCCAGCACAAAATACTTCATGGCAGCTTCTGTGGCCAGCGACGAATCCCGTTGCAAGGCAATCAAGGCACACAGCGACAGTGATAGCAGTTCCAGGCCCAGATACAGGACCAAAAAGTGATTGGCCGAAATCATGACCATGATCCCCAATAGGGCAAACAGGATCAGTACGAAAAACTCACCTTTAAACAGACCACGGGACTGGATGTAGCCGCGGGAATACGCCAGCATGAACGACACCGCGAGGACGGTGATCATCTTCAGGGTGCGTGCCATGGGATCATCGACGAAGGACCCATTGAAGGTGGTAAGCACCTGTCCTTGAGCCCCCAGCAACAGGAACCCTGCGGTACCCACCAGGGCCAATTGCGCATAGGCATAGGTCAAAAATCGGCGACTCTCGGAAATGAAGATGTCGGCGATCAGCAGGGCCGACAAAGCCACCAGGAGAAAAATTTCCGGGTAAGCAGGCACCAGATTGGGTGTGGCGAAATTCATCATCGCTCCATCAGAACTTGGGGGTAGAGGTCTGCTCGATCAGTTGCAGCACTGAGGCATGCATCGGATCAGAAAAAAGCTTGGGATATAACCCCATCCCCAGCACCAGCAGAGCCAATATGATCAAAAACAGAAATTCTCGTCCATTTAGATCCTTGAGGGCGGCCACATGCTCATTTCCCACTTCCCCAAAAATCACTCGTTTTACCATCCACAGGGTGTAGGCCGCACCCAGCACCAGCGTAGTCGCAGCCAACGCAGCGTACCAAAAGTTCACCTGTATGGCGCCCAGAGTCACCACAAACTCGCCAATAAACCCGCTGGTTCCCGGCAATCCTGCATTGGCCATGGCAAACAGCATCATGAATGCGGCAAACTTGGGCATGGGCTTAGCCACGCCACCATAATCGGAAATCTGCCGCGTATGCATCCGGTCGTACAACACCCCGATGCAAAGAAACATGGCAGCGGAGACGAATCCATGGGAGATCATCTGTAACAACCCCCCCTCCATCCCCAGAGGATTGAACATGAAAATTCCGAGGGTGACAAATCCCATGTGAGAAATGGAGGAGTAGGCCACCAGTTTCTTCATGTCATTCTGGACCAAAGCGACCAAACCGATATACACCACAGCGATCAGGGACAGGGTAATCATGAAGCCTGAGAGGGCATGGCTGGCATCGGGTGTAATGGGCAGATTGAAGCGTAAGAATCCATAAGCCCCGATCTTCAGGGTGATCGCAGCCAAAATGACCGACCCCCCGGTGGGCGCTTCCACATGGGCATCGGGCAACCATGTGTGAACCGGCCACATGGGCACCTTCACGGCAAAGGACATAAAGAAAGCCAGAAATATGAGAATCTGCACGCCCAGCGGTAGGGCTACTGCCTGGAACTTGAGAATCTCAAAGGTTCCTCCAGCCTCGAAATAGAGGTAGATAAAAGCCGCCAGCATCAGCAGCGAACCCAATAAGGTGTAAAGGAAAAACTTGATGGAGGCATAGACGCGCCGTGGCCCACCCCAGACCCCGATGATCAGGTACATGGGAATCAGCATGGCCTCGAAGAACACGTAGAAGAGAATGGCATCAAGGGCGGCAAATACCCCATTGATCAGTCCCGACATAATGAGGAATGCGGCCATGTACTGCGATTGTCTTTTTTCGATGACCACCCATCCGGCCAACACCACCAGAATGGTCATAAAACTGTTGAGTAAGACAAACCACAGAGAAATCCCATCGATTCCCAAGTGATATGAAATATTGAAGGAAGGAATCCACGTGTGAGACTCTTCGAACTGCATGGCTGCGGATGCCGCCTCGAATCCCGTATACAGGGGAAGGGTTACCAGGAAGCCGAGAATGGATCCCGCCAGAGCAAGCCCTCGCGCCAGACCCGGTTGACTGTCCTTGCCCACAGCTAGGACAAGGACCCCTGCCAAAATGGGAATCCAGATACTCAGGGAGAGAAGATAATGTGCCGTCATGGAATTCCGCTCAAATTACGCTTTGATGAACCACAAGCTCATCAGAAAAAACACCCCAAAAATCATGGCGAAAGCGTAGTGGTAGATATACCCCGTCTGCACTCGCCGCAACCGCGCCGACAATGCCCCCACCAGATTGGCTGAGCCATTGACAATCAAACCATCGATCAACTTGATATCCCCCACATTCCATAGCCCCTGCCCGAGACAACGAGATCCGGCGGCAAAAACCACCTCGTTGAAGCGATCAAAGTAGTATTTGTTGTCGAGCAACGTATAAATGGGGGCGAAAGATCGTGCTATGGCTGCAGGAATGTGCGTCCATTTCAAATAAAAGGCAGCCGCCAAAATAATTCCAGAAAGTGCCAGCCAGAACGGTAGCGACTCGATTCCACTGGTAATGAATGCCCCCACTCCATGCCACGATTCGCGCATTTCTGGCAAGGCACCGGTTCCCGGCAGAAGGGTGATGGATGAGCCGAAATAATCCCCCATCACCATGGGACCGATAAATATCCAGCCTGCTATGACCGAAGGAATGGCCAGCAAAATCAGTGGCAGGGTAATCACCAGAGGGGATTCATGCAAATGTTCCTGGGTGTGATGATCCATGCGGGGTTCTCCATGAAAAGTCATGAAGAGCATGCGAAAACTATAGAAGGCCGTGACAAAAACCCCAACCAGCACCGCAAAGGAGGCATAACCCGAACCTGGCAGGTCACTGGCTCGCACCGCTTCGATGATGGCATCCTTGGAGAAAAATCCGGCAAAGGGAGGAATTCCTGCCAACGCCAAGGATCCGATCAAAGCAGTAATATAGGTAATGGGCATGTAACGGCGCAACCCCCCCATCTTTCTCATGTCTTGTTCATGGTGCATGGCATGAATCACGGAACCCGCCCCCAGGAATAACAAAGCTTTGAAGAAGGCGTGGGTTCCCAGATGAAAGATGGCCACGGGGTAGGCCGAAGCACCCAATGCTACGGTCATATACCCCAGTTGGGACAAGGTAGAGTACGCCACCACCCGCTTGATATCGTTCTGGATCAGTCCCAGGAATGCCATGAACAGTGCCGTCGTGGCTCCGATCACCAGTACGGTGGAACGGGCAGTGGGGGACATTTCGAACAGGGGAGACATGCGCGAGACCATGAAAATCCCGGCGGTCACCATGGTGGCGGCATGAATCAGCGCTGAGATGGGCGTGGGACCTTCCATCGAGTCGGGCAACCACACATGCAAGGGAATTTGTGCCGATTTCCCCATGGCACCTACGAACAGCAAGAGGCATATCACGGTAATCAGCGACACTGGGCTCCCGCTCCACAGTTCGATGGTGTCCTTGGCGAAGTCGGGGGCTTGCTGGAATACCGTGGCATAGTCGAGGGAACCAAAATGGGCCATGATCAAACCAATCCCCAGAAGGAATCCCAAATCACCCACACGATTCACCAGGAAGGCCTTGAGATTGGCGTAAATCGCTGTTGGTCTGGTGTACCAAAATCCGATGAGTAGGTAGGAAACCAGCCCCACGGCTTCCCAGCCAAAAAACAACTGAACAAAGTTATTCGCCATCACCAGCATCAGCATGGAGAAGGTAAACAGCGAGATATAGCTGAAGAAGCGCTGATAGCCTGGGTCTTCGTGCATATAACCAATGGTGTAGATATGGACCATCAACGATACGAAGGTCACCACCAGCATCATGGTCACCGTCAGCTGATCGATCAGGAAACCCACCACGAATGGGGATGAATCTCCCAGCGATAACCACTGATATACCGTGCCATTGAAGGAATGGCCAGCAAAGACATCCTGGGCAACGACTATAGAAGCCAGAAAAGCGACGGCCACCCCGAGAATGGTCACCGTATGAGCCCCGGCTTTGCCCAAAGTTTTGCCCATGAAGCCCGCCAGTACGGCCCCCACGAGGGGAGCGAGAGGAACGAGAAGATACAGACTTTGCATGCTCATGGGGTCATTCCTTGAGACGGCTCAGATCGTCCACATGAATGGACCGAATGTTACGGAAAAGTACCACCAGAATGGCCAACCCAATGGCCGATTCGGCAGCGGCTACCGTCAGGATAAAGAAAACGAACACTTGCCCTGCCATATCGTGCAGGTAGTGAGAGAAGGCCACAAAATTGAGATTCACCGCGAACAGCATCAACTCGATGCACATGAGCAGGATGATCAGATTTTTGCGGTTGAGAAAAATCCCTACCACGCTAATAGCGAACAGTAATGCGGCCAGCATGAGATAGTCTGTAAGATTGAGCATCAACGATCCTTCTCGGCAGCCATGGAAACGATACGCAGGCGGTCGGCAGCCTTGACCTTGACCTGATCAGCGGGATCGATGTGTTTGGAATCCTTGCGTCGCCGCAGCGTCAATGCAATCGCGGTCACGATGGCCACCAACAGGATCACTGCTGCCAATTCAAAGGAAAACACATAATCGGTATACAGCAGACGCCCCAATTGGCGCGTATTGCTCACCTTGTCCGGCGAACCGGCGTTCATGGAAGAGAACTGACGACTGCTGACCACCAGCCACATTTCCAGCACCATCAGCAGTGCCACACCCCCACCCACGGGCAAATGCTTCCAGAAACCATCGCGCAATCGTTCTGCATCAATGTTCAACATCATCACCACAAACAGGAACAGGACCATCACCGCGCCCACATATACCAGCACCAAGGCAATGGCGAGAAATTCCGCCTCCAGCATCATCCATATCCCAGATCCGGTAAAAAACGCCAGTACCAAAAAGAGCGCTGCATGCACCGGATTGCGCGCCGTGATGACTCCCACGCTGGCACCCACCAGTACCAGCGCAAAGGCCATGAATAACAGGAATGCAGAATCAATCACAGCCGTTCATCCTCATCGGTAAGGGGCATCTTCGGCACGATCTGCCGCGATCTGGGCTTCATAACGATCTCCCACAGCCAAGAGTTTTTCCTTGGTCATGAGTAAATCATCTCGCTTTTCTCCGTGGTACTCAAAAATCCGCGTTTCAACAATGGAATCCACCGGACAGGATTCTTCGCAAAATCCACAGAAAATGCATTTACTCAAATCAATGTCATAACGCGTAGTGCGTCGAGAACCATCTGCACGCTGTTCTGATTCGATGGTAATGGCCATAGCAGGACACACCGCTTCACAGAGCTTGCAGGCAATACAGCGTTCTTCTCCGTTCGGGTAGCGACGCAAAGCATGGAGCCCGCGAAACCGTCCCGACTGAGGCGTTTTTTCTTCCGGATATTGCACAGTAATCTTGCGCGCAAAAAAATGCCGTCCCGTGATACTCATCCCCTTGAGCAATTCTGCCAGGGTCCAGTTTTTGACGAAGGATTTCAGATCAGACACAGTTCATCCTCCTCAATGGAACCAGAGATTGAGCACGGGAAGTCCGCGCAACGGCGCTTGCATCAGCACACCAATGATGACAAGCCAAATGAGTGTCAGCGGAATGAATACTTTCCAGCCCAAGCGCATGATCTGGTCATACCGATAGCGGGGAAAGGTAGCGCGAAACCAGAGAAAGAGAAACAGGATGAACGCCATTTTGGCAAACAGCCAGAGAATGCTATCGGGGATAAATGATACCGGCGACAACCATCCCCCCATGAACATGATGGACGCCAGCGCGGCGATGAGGATCATGTTGGCATATTCAGCCAGAAAGAATATGGCGAAGGCCATGCCGGAATACTCCACATGAAACCCTGCCACGATTTCCGACTCGCCTTCAGCCACGTCGAATGGTGCCCGATTGGTTTCAGCGGTCCCCGCAATCACATACACCACAAACATTGGAAACAGCGGTATCCAGTTCCACTGCAAAAACCCCAGGGAGCCTTGCTGAGCCTTGACGATATCCACCAAATTCAGGCTATTGGACATCATCAACACCGTCACCAGAGCAAATCCCATGGCGATTTCATAGCTGACGATCTGAGCGGCAGAACGCAATGCTCCCAGAAAAGCATATTTAGAGTTGGATGCCCAACCTGCTAGTATCACGCCGTAAACCCCCATGGAGGTAATAGCCATGATATAGAGTAACCCGGCGTCCACATTGGCCAATACCAGTTCTGGCGTAAACGGGACCACTGCCCATGCGGCCAGTGCCGGCATGATGGTCAACACCGGCGCCAGAACAAAAAGAAATTTATTCGATCCACTGGGAACAATAATTTCCTTCATCAATAACTTGATGGCATCGGCGATGGGTTGCAACAACCCCTTCGGTCCCACGCGATTGGGTCCGATCCGGATCTGCATATAACCAATCACCTTGCGTTCTGCCAAGGTCAGATAGGCGACGGCTCCCATCATGGGGGCTACAATGGCGACGATTTTGAGCAACGTCCAGACGAAGGGCCAGGCCGATCCAAACAATGACTGTACTGCCTCCATCATGCCCCCTCCACCACGATAAATCCCATCGCTTCACCCAACCCAGCAGTGAGGGGATGGCCGGTGGGCACTGCTGCACACCCCAGAGCCAGAGAAGAATCCAGTTGCAGCACCAATTCGGCACTGGACTCTCCCTGGTGCACTCGAACTTTTTGCCCAGCCACCAACCCCATACTCTGCGCCGATGATGGATGTAAAGTCACACAGATTTCCGTGCCTAGACGGGTGGCCTGTAATGCCGGTGATCGACGCACCAGCGGATCGGCGTGATAACCAGAGACTTCTCCCAAACGTTCCACTGTTCCCAAGGAAGCACGAATTTTAACCACTGGCGCATGATTTAAACCGTTGTGCAAGGCTTCGGCTGACACCTTGACCAAATCCGGGGATATTTCGGTACGAATTTCTTCGATGGATTCCTGGTTGAAACCCGGGAGGTCAAAAAGATTTCCCAATACACGCCATACCTTCCATCCGGGCCGTGCTTCACCGCGCGGAGGCACCACCCCATTGAAAGCCTGGACTCTTCCTTCCATACTGATAAAGGTCCCTGCGGTTTCGGTGAAGGGAGCGACGGGCAGCATGACGGTGGCCCAGTTTTCGGCATCTCCCTTGAAAGCACTCAGCGCCACCACAGTCTGGGCCTGCTGGAGCGCCGCCAGAGTCAGCGCCGGATCTGCGCCATCCAGGGTGGGCTCCACCCCCATCACAAAGTAGGCTTGGCGCGGTTGACGCAACATGGCTTGGGCGTCCAAGCCAGGGCTGGCATGGGTATTAAGCGGTCCGCGCTGGGGTACGGCTCCCGCCAGCCAGGCACCGACGGAATTGGCTGCCACGCCCAACTGTCCGAATGGAACCTCAACCATTGCGGCCAAGGTCTGGGCAATGTAATACAGTGTGGAGTAATCCGGATGATGCTGCGCCTGGTGACCCAGAATCACCGCACCATGACCTGCCGCATCCAGCAAGTCTGTGGCCACCCTCTGCGCTTGCTCCGATGGGGATGAGCCCACGAGGGGAAGCAAACCAGCGGGGAGTTCTTTGCTCGTACGCTGGGCAACGACGCCCAGGACTTCCGCCAGCAATCCTGGCCATTCACTGGGCTTGGCAACCGCACTACTGGCTATGGACATAGCCCAATCTTCTGCGCGCGCGCCCAAACGGTGAATTTTGGCGCCGGAACGGGCGACACGACGCAAACGCACTGCCAGCAAGGGTTGTTCCGATCGCAGATTGGAGCCCACCAGTAACACCGCACGCAAGTCAGACCATTGCGCTACGGGCAATCCCAGCCAGGGTGTTCCCTGGTACAAGGAATCCAGCGTAAAGTCTGCTTGTCGCGTCCGATGATCGATGTTGTGACACCCCAATTCGCGCAACAACTTTTGGGCCAGATAAAGCTCTTCCAAGGTTTGATGAGGACTAAGCAACGCGCCAATGGCTTCTCCACCTTGTGTATGGAGCACCTTTTCCACTCCATCCACCACCGACTGCAAGGCTTCGGCCCAACTGACCTGTACCCACTGTCCATCACGTTTGACCTGTGGTTGCAGTAAGCGGTCTTCACTGTGCAAAGCCTGGTAAGAGAAGCGGTCCCGATCAGCCAGCCAGCATTCATTGACGGCTTCATTTTTGCGCGGGAGAACACGGACCACTTCTGTCCGTTCTTTGACCTGTACTTCCACGTTTGTACCCAAGCCATCATGGGGACTGATCGAAGGAAACCGCGTCAGTTCCCAAGAGCGGGCGGAAAAACGGAACGGTTTGCTGGTGAGGGCCCCCACGGGACACAAATCAATGGCATTTCCTGAGACTTCCGAATCTACGGTCAAATCCATGAACGCCAGAATTTCTGAATGCTCACCACGCCCTCCAACACCCAGCTCCATGATCCCTGCAATTTCCTGACCATAGCGTACGCAACGGGTACATAAAATACAGCGGGTCATGTCAGTGGAAATCAGAGGGCCCAAATCCTTGTTGGATACCACACGCTTGGCTTCCTGATACCGGGAAGCGCTGCCGCCATAACCTACGCTGACATCCTGCAACTTGCACTCTCCCCCCTGATCGCAGATGGGACAATCCAGCGGATGATTGATCAGGAGAAATTCCATGACCGACTTCTGCGCCTGAACGGCCATGGCGGAATGCGTCTGCACCTTCATCCCCTCTGCCACGGGAGTGGCGCAAGCAGGCAAAGGTTTGGGAGCTTTTTCCACCTGGACCAGACACATGCGACAATTCGCCGCAATGGACAGTTTTCGATGGTAGCAGAAGTGCGGAATCTTGATGCCCAACTGCTTGGCCGCATCCATGACTGTCCGCCCGGCTTCTATTTGGGTGGTTTGTCCATCGATTTCAAGGGTCAACATTGCCATATTCAGGCCGCCTTCTCTTGTTGCTCATGTAACCCCACAAGACAGCGCTTATGGGTGACATGGTATTCAAATTCCGCGCGGAAATGGCTCACAAAACTGCGTACCGGCATGGCTGCTGCGTCTCCCAAGGCACAAATCGTCCGCCCTTGAATATTATTGGATAAGGACAAGAGCAATTCAAGATCTTCCTGACGCCCCTGACCATGTTCAATACGATGGATGATACGGTAGAGCCAGCCCGTTCCTTCTCGGCAGGGGGTACATTGACCACAGGATTCTTCGTGATAGAAATAGGCCAACCGTTCCAGAGCTCGGACCATACAGGTGGTTTCATCCATGACGATCACGGCTCCGGACCCGAGCATGGACCCGGCTTTGGAGATGGAATCGTAATCCATAGTCAGTTCCATCATGAGCTCACCAGGCAACACGGGCATGGAGGAACCTCCGGGAATCACTGCCTTGATCTTTTTTCCACCACGCATTCCTCCCGCCATCTCCAGCAAAGTGGCAAAAGGTGTCCCCATAGGCACCTCATAGTTGCCTGGGCGAGTGACATGACCGGAGACAGAAAATATCTTGGTTCCGCCGTTATTGGGTTTACCCAATTGCAGAAAGGCCTCGCCTCCATGACGAATGATCCAGGGGACGCAGGCAAAAGTTTCGGTATTGTTGATGGTGGTAGGCTTGCCATACAATCCATAAGTCGCAGGGAACGGCGGCTTATAGCGCGGCTGTCCCTTCTTTCCCTCGATGGACTCGAGCAAGGCCGTTTCTTCACCACAGATATAGGCACCATATCCGTGATGATTGAACAGATCAAAGGAAAATTCCGAGCCAAGAATGTTCTTACCCAAAAATCCTGCCGCTCTGGCCTCATCAATGGCCTCCTCACAGCGCAGGTACACCGCCCATATTTCCCCGTGAATATAGTTGTAGCCTCGGCTTGCTCCCATGGCATAGCCGGCAATGATCATTCCCTCGATCAAGGCATGGGGATTAAACCGCAAAATATCCCGATCTTTGAAGGTACCCGGCTCGCCCTCGTCTGAATTGCAAACGACGAACTTGTCCCCCACGTAATTCTTGGGCATGAAGGTCCACTTCAGTCCCGTAGGAAAACCCGCCCCCCCGCGACCACGCAGCACCGACTTTTTTACTTCATCGATCACCTGTTCAGGCGACAGGGGAGTCGTCAGGATTTTACGCAGCGCCTCGTACCCTCCCCGTTGCACATAGTGCTCCAGCGACCAGGTACGATCACCATCCAAACCATCGAGAATCACGCCGGTCATGACTTGAGCTCCTGCAATAAGGCATCCAGCTTTTCTTCATCCATGAAGGAATGCATCTTGTGGTTGTTGACGAGCAGCACCGGCGCATCTCCACAAGCACCAAAACATTGGCCTTCTTTCAGGCCAAATTCGCCATCGGCCGTCACTTCTCCAAAACCGATCCCCAACTTGTCCTTGAGCCGTTGGCAAAACTCCGTAGCCCCAGACAATGCGCAGGGCAGATTGGTACACACCGTGAGTTTATGTCGCCCCATGGGTTTGAGATTGTACATTTCATAGAAAGTCGCCACCTCGTATACCGCAATGGCGGGCATTTCCAGATATTCGGCCACGGCGTTCATGACTTCCGTAGACAACCAGCCATGTTCTTCCTGAGCAATACGCAAAGCCGACATCACTGCCGATTGTTTTTGGTCTGCAGGATACTTGGCAACCTCGCGGTCAATGTGTTTTTTCGATTCCGTACTCAGCATGATCAGCGGTCCACTTCTCCGAAAACGATATCCTGCGTCCCGATGATCGCCACCACATCCGCAATCATGTGCCCTCGAGACATCTCATCCAGGCCCGCCATATGAGCAAATCCGGGCGCACGGATTTTCAGGCGATAGGGTTTGTTGGCGCCATCCGATACCAGATAAATGGAAAACTCGCCCTTGGGAGCTTCCACACTGGCCAACGCTTCCCCTGGAGGCACATGCATGCCCTCAGTGAAAAGTTTGAAGTGGTGAATCAGTTCTTCCATGTTTTCTTTCATGGAAGCACGGGATGGCGGAGCCACTTTATGGTTTTCCGTGATCACCGGACCAGGATTGTGCCTCAGCCAGTCGATACACTGGCGCACAATGAGGTTGGATTGACGCATTTCTTCCATACGCACCAGATAGCGATCGTAACAATCGCCGTTCACCCCTACCGGAATATCAAAATTCATTTCGGCATAAGATTCGTAGGGCTGTTTTTTGCGTAGGTCCCATTCCACCCCTGACCCACGCAACATGGGTCCGGTAAAACCGAGGGACAGAGCCCGCTCAGGGGTTACCACGCCAATCCCCACCGTACGCTGTTTCCATATCCGGTTATCCGTCAACAGGTTATGATAATCATCAAGATAAGCGGGGAAACGCTGGGTGAAATCTTCCACGAAATCCAAAAAGGACCCTTGGCGGTTCCGATTGAGTCGCTGTGCTTTGGCATCCGAACGGCCTCCACGCACTTCCTTATTGGCCAGATGCTGTGGCATGCGCTCGGGCAAATCCCGGTAGACCCCGCCTGGTCGGTAGTAAGCCGCATGCAGGCGCGCACCCGACACGGCTTCATAGCAATCCACCAAATCTTCCCGCTCTCGGAAGGCATACAGAAATACGGTCATGGCCCCAATATCCAAGGCATGGGCGCCAATCCACAGCAAATGATTCAGGATGCGGGTGATTTCATCGAACATCACACGAATGTACTGTGCCCGAATCGGAACGTCCACCTGTAACAACTTCTCGATGGCCAAAACATAGGCATGCTCGTTACACATCATGGACACATAGTCGAGACGATCCATGTATGGCACGGTTTGCAAGAAAGTGCGGGTTTCCGCCAGTTTCTCTGTGCCCCGATGGAGCAAACCGATATGGGGATCTGCGCGCTCGATGACTTCCCCATCCAGTTCCAGCACCAGACGCAGCACGCCATGGGCCGAAGGATGTTGGGGCCCAAAGTTCATGGTGTAGTTGCGAATTTCAGCCATTCTGCTCTGTATCCCCGTAATGTTCAGGCCGCGTCTTGCGCGGGATGACTTCCCGTGGAGCGATACTGACAGGTTGATAAATCACGCGTCGTTGTTCTGGATCGTAGCGCATCTCAACAAAACCGGAAACAGGAAAATCTTTGCGGAAAGGATGACCCACAAATCCATAATCCGTAAGCAAGCGTCGCAAATCAGGATGCCCGGGAAATACGATACCGAACAAATCAAATGCTTCACGCTCAAACCAGTTGGCCACCGCCCATACCGTCACCAAAGAATCCACCAAGGGAACTGGGCCATCAGGAGCTGCCACTTTGATGCGCAAGCGCCGATTATGCTGGACCGACAAAAGATGTACTACGATTCCAAAGCGCGGTCGGGTCCACTCAGGATAGGTGGAATAATCCATACCGCACAGATCGATGAGCTGTTCAAAACCAAATTCATCTCGCAGCCTGAGAGCCACAGTCAGCCACTGTTGCGGAGACACACGCACGGTAAATTCATCCAAACGAATGAACGACTCCTCGATGACTTCACCGAAAGCTGCTTGCAGAGATTGGGAGAATGCCTCGAGATCAGCCAATACAGTCATCAGGCCACCCGCGCAATGGTGTTGGTACGACGAATTTTCTGCTGCAACTGAATCACACCGAACAGCAGCGCCTCTGCCGTGGGTGGACAACCCGGCACATAGATGTCTACGGGAACCACCCGATCACAACCCCGCACCACCGAATAGGAATAGTGATAATAGCCCCCACCATTGGCACAGGATCCCATGGAAATGACCCACCGCGGTTCCGCCATCTGGTCATATACCTTACGCAAGGCTGGCGCCATCTTGTTGCACAGAGTGCCTGCCACAATCATCAGATCGGATTGGCGTGGGCTGGGGCGGAATACGATCCCGAAACGATCCAGATCATAGCGTGCGGCACCCGCATGCATCATTTCTACGGCGCAACAGGCCAAGCCAAAAGTCATGGGCCACAGTGACCCTGTACGGGTCCAGTTGATGACCGCATCCAAACTTGTGGTGACAAAACCTTCCTTAAGCACGCCTTCCAGTGCCATGTTTCCCTCCTTAACGGATCAGCTCTGCAAACACCTCGTCATTCCCAATCGAGCGCGCCCTTGAGCCATTCGTAGGCAAACCCCACCACCAAAATACCCAGAAAAACCAGCATGGCTACGAACCCGAAACCACCGATCTCTTTCAGGGCCACCGCCCAGGGAAAAAGAAAAGCGATTTCAAGATCGAACAAGATGAAAAGAATAGCGACCAGATAGTAACGCACGTCGAAGCGCATACGAGCATCTTCGAAAGCTTCGAAACCGCACTCGTAAGGAGAATTCTTTTCCGGATCGGGACGGTGGGGGGCCAGGAACCAACCCATCACGGCAGGAACTACCCCAACGCCAACGCCCACCAGAATGAACAACAACACCGGCAGATAATGTTGTGACATGGCACACTCGCAACGCTATGGCGCATCCCCGTAGGACTGCGCGATTATTATAGTAGTAGCCCTTGCTCTCCCCCGCAGGAGAATCAGCATGAACCGCCGAAATCCACCCTCTCCAAGGATTCCGACCTCCAGAGGGATCATTATGCCACCTTTCGCACCGATTGACAGACCCCCCATCATCCGGCGTTACTGCTGATTGCTGGTGCCGATGAGCAGACTCGAACTGCTACGGCTTTCGCCACCGCCCCCTCAAGACGGCGTGTCTACCAATTTCACCACATCGGCTTTGATCTTACGACGGAGACAACTCCGTTCCCCCTATTTCTGTGTACCCGTAGTCTGGGTAGGAATTCCCGCTTCCACAGGAGGAGTCGCGGGTGCTTTTACAGGTACGTTGGCCATAACGCTGTTCCCGTGGTCACCGTGACCCGAGTACCAGGTCAGAAGCAGACTGGTGGCAAAAAAAACAGCGGCCAGGACAGCAGTGCTCCGACTTAAAAAATTGGAGGCTCCGGACGCGCCGAACAACCCCCCTGCTGACCCGCTACCAAAAGCAGCGCCCATATCTGCCCCCTTGCCGTGCTGCATCAGCACCAGACCAATAATCCCAAGGGCCGCCCCTACATGTACTACCCAAACTACCGTTTCCATTCTCGTTATCCTTAGCGAGCGCCTGCTGCAGCTCGCCCAATCGCCAAAAATTCTTGCGCCACAAGGGATGCACCGCCCACCAAGGCTCCATCCACATCTGGCAAGGTCATCAATTCTACCGCGTTGGCCGCTTTCACGCTACCACCATATAAGATCTGCAGGTTATCGCCCACCATCTGCGACTCCGCCGCCACCTGGTGACGCAATAAGGCATGGACTTCCTGCGCCTGCTCTGGAGTCGCACTGCGTCCGGTGCCAATCGCCCAAATGGGTTCATACGCCAAAACGATGCGGGCCAATCCTTCCAACCCCAAGGTCTCGATCACCGCGGCCAGCTGTTGCCGCACCACCATAGCCGTCTCCCCAGACTCTCGTTGAGCCAAAGATTCACCCAAACAGACAATCGGGGTCAGCTGATAGGCAAGGGCAGTCCGTGCCTTGGCGGCTACCAGAGAATCCGATTCTCCATGACGCTGACGCCGCTCTGAATGCCCCACTATGGTATAGCGACAACCAAACTCGCGCAGCATACTGGCGGCCACTTCGCCGGTGAAGGCCCCTTTGGTTTCTTCGCTGACATCCTGTCCGCCCCAGGCCACGCTCGACCCAGTCAACAACGTTTGCATTTGTGCCAGATAAGGAGCAGGCACCAGAACCGCATAGTCCACACCGGAAAGCCGTTCTGCCGCCAGAAGCGCCTCTACCAGCGCCGCATTATCGGCGCACGCACCATGCATCTTCCAGTTTCCCGCGATGAGTTTATGGCGCATAACCTCTCCTGATCAATTTTTTTTCATGTCTGCTGACAACCGTCAGGGCAGGATGATGCCTTGAAAATGGCGACAACGCAACGTCCAGCATATTTCACAGGGGTCAAGTGTGCCGGCTAAAACGAATAGCCCACCGAGAACACGAGGGCAGATGGATGAAAATCCACCGTCGTGGTTCGAATGGCGCCCGAGGTATTTGCCGTCATATCGCTCTTGATCTGCGACAGAGAGTAGGAACCATACAGACTCCATTGGGGATCAACCTGGTACATCAACCCAGCCGCCGCGGCCCACCCGAAAGAATTGGACAAAGTGGCGGATGTCGGTCCGCCAAACGCGGCGTTGCCCGCAGCCGTCGCCGTATTGTCGGTAAAGTGAGTATAGTTGACGCCGACCCCCACATAGGGTCGAAGTTTGGCAGTGTCATCAAAAAATTTGTAATTGAGCAACACGGTCGACGCAATCCAGCGCGAGGTCGCGAGTTGCTGGCCAGCATAGGGCACCGAACCCAGTTTGGCAGGCCCTTTACCCACCACCACCGTGGTCGGGGGTGCGCCAAAAGCAAATTCCACATCAAACTTGGATGAAAGACGGCGTACATAGGCAAAATAGAGCGTATGGACATTATTCACGGAGAGATTCACCCCCGGAGGAACCGCCCCAATACCGCTACCCGCCAAATCAGGGGCGTGGGCATCATAGTGAAGAAAATATTCACCGAGCCTGAGGGTATTGTCGCCCTCGGCAAAAACTTCTTGCGCCCCAGCGGTGAGCAACACCGCGATTCCCATGACCATAAATTTCAGACAGGTATGCATGAGGGCTCTCCTCGGCCTTTAAAACTGTGCGAAAAAGCCGCGAACGGCCAAGCTGCAGAAAGGCGGAACCAACTGCGCATGATACGCTTGCAATACCGCATTTTGACCAGCCACTCCCCCGCCAGCCGCAGCCGAGATCACACCTTCTGCTTGGGCAAACCCCTGCTGTAGCGCACCCACGGGAGCCGCTCCGCCATCCACATCTATCACCTGCAGCGGAATGGGCAGATGGGCCCAATAAGCCTGCATAACCAAGGTATTGACATTATAAAACACGGTAGGATCCCCATGCCCGCCGCACAACATCACCGGCGCAACCGGCTGCCAATTGCGCAGATCGTTTGTCTTAAAAGCCTGACGCAGCGTATTGGCAGGAGCGACCGCAGGAAGTCCGGTGGTGACCGTGGGTACGGCACCATCGGGATGAAGGAGCGCATCCGCAACGAATGCCGCCCGATAGCTGTTATTGACAAGATAATTGGTGGGAGCAAAACCCAAAGCAAAGAGGGGCGCCTGAGCTGCCGGAGTGGTTGGCGGGGTGATCGTCGGAAACAATGCATCAAGCGTCGCATTTCCTGTCCCATTGGGAGCAATGCTGTTGAACATTGCCGTCTGCGGCAATTGGTTCTGCTGGAACAGCGTCGCTACCGGCAACACATTGGGCAGCAGGGTTTCGATGCCAGCAGCGTAGGGTGGAGCATAGATATCGCTGGTCGCCGAATAAATATTGCCATAGGCCTTTTGATAACTGGTTGTCAGGAATGGCGAAAACACTGTCGCACCCAAATCCACATCGCCGAAAAAAATGGCGTCCGCAAAAGCTCCCAAGGCATACGGCCCTGACATGGGAGCCGACGCAGTCACGGTCATTCCGGCCGCCTGCATGGCTCGATGAGTGGCCATAGCCACATGCCCCCCCTGCGAATAGCCCGTCAGGAATAACTTACCGTTATCCGTGGTTCCGGCTGCAAAAATATGACCGAGAGCTGAACGTGCTGCCGTCAACGCATCGACCATTTCACCGGATTGCTGGACGGCGTTCAGATAGGGATGATAGGGCAAGGAGGAGGTATCATAGCCCGCATAATTGGGAGCCACCACGATATATCCCTGAGCAGCAAACATGGCCCCCATCAAGGCACTTTCGCTGTAACCCGGATTGGTACTGTCACCGACCGCCGCCATATTAAAAGTCTTTTGGGAAGCCGTACCATGGGCATAGACCACGATGGGACGGGGCCCACTGCATTGAGCCACAATCGCTGCTGACGCGCCCGGTGCCGCCGTGGGCACCATCAGCACCCCAGTGGCGGTCACCGTTTCACCCGCCCCCCCCACGGTCCAATACTGAAGGTAGTGGTAATCGATACCGCAAGTGGGTGCCCCGCTCAAAGCGAGGAGTTGCTGCCCACTTACCGAGGCATTAAGCTGTGCTGTCAAATCTGCGGCATTGAGGGAAGCCACCCGCAGAGGAGGGTTCTCAATCAGTGTGCCATGCACCGTACTGGTGGCGACCGTAGCCCCTGAACTGCCTCCACCGCCACATCCGCCGAGAAAGGGAGTCACGCACACAACGCACAGCAAAATTTTATTGAGGCGCATTCCCTTCCCCCCTCAAGATTGACCCTCTAACCTGCCCCATCCCGGTACGATCAGTTTACTGATTTTCCATGCCGCCACACGGGAAAAACCACCACACAAATCATCCAAACTTGCCGGTAATGTAGTCTTCCGTCGCTTTCTGATTGGGTTTGGTAAAAATACGATCCGTTTCATCGAACTCAATCAACTCGCCCAAATACATGTAGGCCGTGTAGTCGGAAACCCGTGCCGCTTGCTGCATATTATGCGTCACCATCACCACGGTGTAATCGCTCTTGAGGTCATGCACCAACTCCTCGATATGCGCCGTGGAAATCGGGTCCAACGCCGAACAGGGTTCGTCGAGCAGAATCACTTCCGGTTTGATGGCAATACAACGGGCAATACACAGACGCTGCTGCTGCCCTCCGGAAAGACCATTGCCGCTTTGTTTGAGCTTGTCCTTGACTTCGTTCCATAACGCCGCTTTGGTCAATGCCCATTGCACTCGCGCATCCATTTCCGGGGTAGAGAGTTTTTCGTAAAGACGCACACCAAAGGCGATATTTTCGTAAATCGACATGGGGAAAGGAGTGGGCTTCTGAAATACCATCCCCACACGGGCACGCAACAGCGTGGGATCCTCTCGCCGGTCCAGCACATCTTTGCCATCCAGTAAAATTTGCCCCGTGGTGCGATTGAGTGGATAAAGCTCGTGAAGCCGGTTGAATGTTCGCAACAGCGTCGATTTTCCACACCCAGAGGGGCCGATAAAAGCCGTCACCTTATTGGTCTGAATGTCCATGGAAATGTTCTTCAACGCGTGATAACGCCCATAGTAAAAGTTAAGATTGCGAATAGCGATCCGCACTTCAGGTGAAGTCAGCGACAAATTGGGTGAAGAAGAATGACTCATGGAACCCCTGATCAGGAATTTTTTTGACGAAACAACAAGCGCGCCGCCACATTGATACCCAGAACACTGAGGGTAACCAATATGGCTCCTCCCCAGGCCAGTTTATGCCAGTCATCATAGGGACTCATGGCAAACTGAAAAATCACCACCGGCAAATTGGCCATGGGAGCATTGATATCCCACGTTGTGAACTGGTTATTCAAGGCCGTAAACAGTAAGGGGGCCGTTTCCCCGCTGATGCGCGCCACCGCCAGCAATATCCCTGTGGCAATACCGCTGCGCGCTGCGCGGTAGGCCACCAGGACAATCATCTTCCAGCGAGGGGCTCCCAGGGCAATGGCGGCTTCGCGCAAGCTGTCCGGAACCAGGCGCAACATATCGTCGGTGGTACGAACCACCACGGGAATCACGATCAGAGAAAGAGCCAAGGCTCCTGCCAACCCGGAAAAATGATGCATCCGCGCAACAAAAACCGTATAAACAAACAATCCCAATACAATGGAAGGTGCGCTTAGTAATATGTCATTGACGAAACGGGTGACAGGTGCCAGCCAACCCCGACGCCCAAACTCCGCCAAATAGGTTCCCGCCAATATGCCTACAGGAGTCCCTATCAGCGTTCCCAAACCCGCCATCATTACACTGCCCAGAATAGCATTGGCCAGACCTCCTTCCCCCCCAGGGGCTGGAGTGGGCTTCGTCAGAAGCGACCAACTCAAGGCTTCAAACCCGTTTACCAGCAATGTCCATAAAATCCAGCCCAACCAGAACAGGCCGAAGACCATGCCAAAAAACGACATGAACAGGTGAAAGCGATTAGCCATCTGGCGACGGCGATAAATACGCTGAATTTCTGGCGTGGCATGACGCATGATCAGCTCTTCATTCCTTCACGCCGCCCCAGACGCAATAGCATCAATTTGGCCAGCGCCAACACGATGGTGGTGATGATGAACAACAATAGCCCCAACTCTATCAACGCCGATGTATAGAGATCCCCCACGGCTTCAGCAAACTCATTGGCCAGAGAAGACGCAATGCTGTTGCCTGGTGCCAGCAAAGACACATTAAGATGCTGGGCATTGCCGATGACGAAGGTTACTGCCATAGTTTCCCCCAGAGCCCGCCCTAATCCCAGCATGACTCCCCCCATGACTCCTGCCCGAGTGTAGGGCAAAACCACTTTCCATACAACTTCCCAAGTGGTTGCCCCTAGGCCGTAGGCAGACTCTTTCAACACGGCAGGGACCAGTTCAAAAACATCCCGCATTACGGAAGAAATAAAAGGGATGACCATGATGGCCAGAATGATCCCCGCCGTCAGCATTCCGATCCCCAGAGGAGGCCCTTGAAACAACGGTCCGACAAAAGGAAGTTGCCCTAGGGTACTGATCAAAAAAGGCTGGAAGGTCTTGGAAAACACGGGGGCAAAGGAAAATAGACCCCACATGCCATAAATGATGCTGGGAATCGCCGCCAGCAACTCAATGGCTGTACCTAAGGGTCGTTTCAACCAGTTGGGAGACATTTCCGTCAGGAAAATGGCAATTCCGAAGCTCACGGGCACAGCAATGAGCAAGGCCACCAAGGAACTGACCAAGGTCCCATACACCGGAATCAATGCACCATACTGGTCACGCACCGGATCCCAATCATCCGACCATAGGAACGGGAGGCCGAAAGCCTTGATAGAAGGAGCGCTGGTCACCACCAGAGACAGCAGAATCCCCCCCAGAGTAAGCAATACTAAGAGGGCGAACCCGCGGGTCAGCCACTCAAAGAAACGATCACCCAAACTGGCGACGACCCTAACCTTCCCTCCTTGACCGGAAGTGCGCTCGACAGAGTGGACCTGCGGTGGACTCATGAGAAGTTCATACCATAACGAATGCCAAAGAAGGACCTCAGGGATTATACCCCTGCGCCCAAGGTTTTCCTAATAACTCCGACAAAAACAGGATCGACAGACAAAATTCATCCCGACCCCACCCTCGAAGCGTGGCGACGAAGGCCCCGCCCTCGCCACCTCACACACCCCATTAGTACAGAGCTTTACCGCCACTCGCCTTGAGTTCGACCTTCCATTGGCCTTCGATCAATTTCACCACGCTGTCAGGCATAGGGATATAGTCCAGACTCAACGCAGCACTCTGTCCATTCTTATAAGCCCAGTCAAAGAAAGCCAATGCGGTTTTGCCGTGTTCGGGATTCTCCTGAACTTTTTGCATGAGAATGAAAGTAGCTCCGGTAATGGGCCAACTGGTTTTTCCGGGTTCGTCGGTCAAAATTTCGTAAAATCCATTTTCCGCCTTCCACTGAGCATTGCTGGCTGCAGCGCTAAAGCTTTTGGTTTCCGGCATCACGAACTGCCCATCATGGTTTTTCAAAGCAACGAAGGACATTTTGTTCTGCATAGCGTAAGCATATTCCACATAGCCGATGGAACCCTCTTGCTGACGAACATAAGAAGCCACCCCTTCATTACCCTTGCCATTGATCCCTGTGGGCCACTTCACAGCCGTATCACTGCCCACTTTTGATTTCCAATCGGCACTGACTTTTGACAAATAGTTGGTAAAGATAAACGTAGTCCCCGAGCCATCGGTGCGCGATACCACCACGATATCCTTGGCAGGCAACGTCAATCCTTTGTTCAGGGCCTGAATCGCCCCATCATTCCAGCGCTTGATCTTGCCTAGGTAAATATCGGCCAGCACCATCCCGTCGAGCTTCAACTGCCCCGGTTTAATCCCTGCCACATTGATCACTGGAACCACGCCACCCATCACGATGGGCCATTGTGCCAACCCATTCTTATCCAACTCTTCTTTGGTCAGAGGCTTGTCCGTTGCCCCAAAATCCACCACCTTGGCTTTGATCTGCTTAATCCCCCCTCCTGATCCAATGGACTGGTAATTCAATCCGTTCTGGGTGGCATTTTTATAGCCTTCAGCCCATTTGGCACAGATGGGATACACAAAAGTTGAACCAGCTCCGGTGATATCTTCAGCATGGACATGAACAATCACCCCAACCAATCCCAACAGAATAGCCAGCGGACGCACGGAATTAGACAGATTCATAAAATCTCCCACTCAAAATGATGTGATATACCCACAAACTGGTCACAGACTACTAACGAATTGTGACAATTTGATTACTTATCGCAAAGAATCTCTGGCACACCCTCCGGACTCATCAGGGATAAGGTCACGCCCTGTTGAGCCCACTGTTGACTCTCCTTTTCCAAATTGGCCGCCACCAGGCTATGTTGACTCAGCCACTGCGCACTGATTTGCAAGGAAAACCCCGATTCTCCATCCAGCAATTTGAGGCGCGGCAAAGGCCTTCCCGTCCGGTCACGCAAAAACAACACGGCCAGACGCAAACACAGAATCAAACGCCATCCTTCGTGATGGGTAATACGTTCGGCCACTTTACCAAGGCGTCCCCGATGGGCCTGTACCAGGCCCCCCATGATCGCCTGCTCGAGGCGCGAAAAACCCGGCATGTCCGCATTGTCGATGATATACGCGGAGTGTCGGTGATAGCCGCCATGAGCGATGGACAATCCGATTTCGTGCAACTGGGCAGCCCACCCCAAATAGGGGCCATAGTGACGAAATAACGCCCGCGTCGTCACCTGACGATAAAAAGTCAGCGCCAACTTTTCCACTCGGGTACCTTGAGCGATATCAGCATGGTAGCGTTGCACAAAATGCCGCACCGTCTCGGCACGCACATCCCGCTGATCAAGCCGCCCCAACATTTCATACAAGACCCCTTCGCGCAAACCACTTTCTGTAGTCTGCATCGATTCGATCCCCAATTCATCGAATACCGCACTCATGATGGCCAGCCCGCCTGGCAGCACGGGCACCCGTTCAGGACGCAGTCCCAATTCCACCAATTGCTGAAGATCGCGCACCTGAAACAGTTTCTGTCGCAAAAAATCCAACCCGGCACGGGTAATCCCTTGCTCCGCGAAACCGTTGAGTTCCAGCAGCTCTGCCAGAGCCCGCGCCGTACCCGAAGACCCCACCGCCTGATCCCACTGACCACGACCAAAGGAGGCTGACAACACTTGCAACTCACTGGCCGCCGCCAATTGAGCCGCGGTCCATTGTTTGACAGTCACTCTGCCGTGGGGGAAAAACTGCTGGGTGTAACTCACGCAACCCATGTACAGACTTTCCAGTCGTTGTGGCTTGATCCCCCGACCAATGATGATTTCCGTCGAACCGCCACCGATATCCACCACCAATCGACGGCCTCGGGTACGGGGCATGCTATGACCCACGCCCACAAATATCAGGCGGGCTTCCTCTTGCCCGGCGATGATCTCGATGGGCACGCCCAAGGCTTCCTGAGCCGCCACCAAAAAAGCCTCAGCATCGCGCGCGACGCGCAAGGTGTTGGTTCCGACCACGCGAATTCCCTCACGCGGGACTCCGCGCAGACGTTCGCCAAAACGTCGCAAACAGGCCAGAGCCCGCTCCTGTGTGGCCATATCGAGGGTTTTATCGGGCATCAATCCTGCCGCCAACCGCACGGATTCCTTGAGCGTATCGAGGGTGTACGGCTGGCCCTGAACCACTCGCGCTACTTGCAAACGAAAGCTATTTGACCCCAAGTCCACAGCAGCAACGACCGATTGCGGCATGCCTTCTCCCCCCAAAAACCCCACTCTACCAGATCGCGGCAGCTGTTGGAGAGTCCCTTAATCGGTCAAAAATGTTTGGTCCCGTGGGACTGCTTCATAAAGTGCCGGGAATATCGATGATCCATGGACTCCGTTGGCAATAGCAGCAGGCAGTCTGCCGTATTGAAATCGGCGTCCCAGGCGGGCGCACCGCAGACCAATGCCCCCACCCGCAAATAGGCCTTGATCAGAGGAGGGACTTCCACTTCCCGTGCCGATTCCAACGCGGCCAAAGGCAAGGCACAATGGGGAAATACCCGCCAATCGGCTGGAGCCCCATAGGATTGCTCCAGTTGTCGATAAAGGGCCGCAGCACTATAGCCCCCATCGGCCATGCTCATACTGGCGCAACCCATGAGATACTGAACCCGATGGCTGCGAATATACTCTGCCAACCCTGCCCATAGTACCGTGATCGCTGCCCCACTGCGGTAATCCGGATGAACACAAGCGCGCCCCACTTCCATGATATGAGGACGCAAATGCGTCAAACGGGACAGATCGAACTCACCATCCGAATAAAACCCCCCAGCTTTTTGCGCTTGAAAGGCATTGAGGATTCTATAGGTTCCAACTACTTCGTTACTACGGGTATCACGCAGCAGCAGGTGATCGCATAATCCATCGAATCGATCCTGGTCCACCCCAGGTTCGGGACTGCGCAAAAACGCCCCCATTTCCTCGTGAAATACCCGCCATCTGAGCTGTTGCGCTGCGCGCACATCCTCGACAGAGCGGGCGTACTGAAAAATCAGTCGGGGCAAACGAGTGCTTTGGAGACTTCTTTCGAGCTGTGGCATAAACCTCTCCTGCAGATTGACCATGAAAGTCACTATGCCCCTCCCTTGTTACCCCACTGTTAAAAAATCGTGAATTCTTCATGACATGGGCCTGACACACTTATCTGCCGTCAGATGATTTCCATTTGGTTCCCCTGAATTGCTATACTCGTGATTGTTATCCATGCTTTCGTCATTCTCTTCCACTGATGAGTTCTCAGCGATCTGTTTCAGCCCATTTTCTCAATCGGGAATTGAGTCTTCTCGCTTTTAACCGAAGGGTTTTGAGCATGGTGGAAGATGAGACCACCCCCATCCTGGAACAATTGCGCTATTTGTGTATTGTCAGCAACAATCTTGATGAGTTTTTTGAAGTACGTGTGGCCGGCCTCAAGCATCAGATGCGCGAAGGCATTGACAAAACCGGACCTGACGGACTGTCCCCAGGGCGGGTTTATGCCCTGGTCTGCGCTGAAGCCCACGCTTTGGTGACACACCAATATTATTTACTCAATCATCGGGTACTCCCCCAGTTGGCGGATGAAGGAATCTGCTTTCATCGACGCGGCCATTGGACCGAAGCACAGCGCGTATGGACACGGGATTATTTTCTGCGGGAGATCATGCCTGTCCTGACCCCCATTGGCCTGGATACTGCCCACCCCTTCCCCCGCATTCTCAACAAGAGCCTGAATTTTGCCGTGGAGTTATCCGGGGTGGATGCGTTTGGCCGCCCCTGCACCCACGCCGTGGTACAAGCCCCTCGCGCCCTGCCTCGATTCATTCGCTTACCCGAAGCACTGTGTGGCTGTCCCTATGGCTTCGTCTTTTTGTCCTCCATCCTCCATGCCAATGTGGGTGAACTCTTTCAGGGACTCACGGTGGAGGGGTGTTATCAATTCCGCGTCACTCGTAACACCGAACTTTTCCTGGAAGATGAAGATGTACGGGATCTGCGTCTGGCCCTGCAGGGTGAACTCAGCCACCGCCAATATGGTGACGAGGTCCGCTTGGAAGTCCCGGAAAACTGCTCCGAGGCCATGTCCCGCTTCCTTCTCAACATCTTTGATTTGGGTGATGACGATCTTTACCGCGTGGACGGGCCGGTCAATTTGGTACGCCTGATGCAGGTAGCAGATATGGTGGACCGTCCGGATCTGAAGTACCCCTCATTCCATCCCCAACTGCCGCAGGAAATGAAAAATCCGGGCAACTGGTTTGACGCCCTGCGCAAACGGGATTTTCTGCTTCATCATCCGTTCCAACCCTTCACCCCGGTGATTCAGTTTGTCCAGCAAGCAGCACAAGACCCTGCGGTATTGGCCATCAAGCAAACGGTGTATCGCACCGGCGCCGACTCTGAGCTCATCGAGGCACTCATGGCTGCCGCCAGAAATGGCAAGGAGGTTACGGTTGTCGTGGAACTGTTGGCACGGTTCGATGAAGAAGCCAACATCAATTGGGCAGAAAAGCTGGAACAGGCGGGGGCTCATGTGGTGTACGGGGTTTTCGGTTATAAAACCCATGCCAAACTATGTCTCGTGATCCGCCGAGAAAACTCCCAACTGCAGCGCTTTGCGCACTTGGGCACGGGCAATTATCATGCACGCACCGCCCGTTCCTATACCGACTTTGGTCTATTCACCGCCCACCCTGATATCACCGCCGATGTCAGCGCCATTTTCATGCAAATTACCGGATTGGGCCGCCACGAAAACCTGCGCTACCTTTGGCAAGCCCCGTTTACCCTGCATACCGGAACTCTGGAAGCCATTGCGGCGGAACGCCGGCTGGCACTCAACGGTCAACGCGCCCACATCATTGCAAAAATGAATGCGCTCACTGAACCCGAGGTCATCGAAGCCCTTTACGCAGCAAGCCAAGCCGGAGTTCGAATCGATCTCATCGTGCGCGGCGTCTGCCTGTTACGCCCAGGGGTCAAGGGTCTGTCGGAGCATATCCGAGTGAGATCCCTGATCGGACGATTCCTCGAACATCACCGTATCATGTATTTTCGCAATGGCGGTGACGCACAAATTTTTATTGCCAGTGCCGACTGGATGGAACGGAACTTCTTCAGACGCATAGAGGTTTGTGTTCCCATTCTGGACCCACGCATCAAACGGCGCATTCTACGAGAAGGTTTACGCCCCTACTTGCGTGATAACAGTCAAGCTTGGGTCATGAACGCAGAGGGACGATACCAACGCCTGCATCCCCGTGCCAAACAATCGGGATTTATTGCTCAAGCCGATTTGCTGAGACGCCTAGGCCGCGCACCCGAGACATCATGAGTACCGTCAATCTGCTTTTATGGCGCCACGCGGAAGCCGAGGAAGGCTATCCCGATGAAGCTCGTGCGCTCACCCCCAAAGGGCGGCGTCAAGCTCAACGCGTGGCCGACTGGTTAACCCAGCACCTGCCATCCCCTCCCCATCTTCTGGTCAGTCCAGCACGCCGTACCCAGCAAACCGCCCAAGCCTATGCCTCTGATTTTGCAACCCATGCATCCATTGGGACCCAAGCCCGCCCACGAGATATTCTCCAGGCCTGTGGATGGCCCCATCCTGCGCATACCACAATTTTGGTGGTGGGGCATCAACCCACCCTGGGACAATGTGCCGCCCTCCTGCTTGCAGCGGACACGGCCCCGTGGAGTATCCGCAAAGGAGCGCTGTGGTGGCTGACTCAGCGAGAACGCGATGGCCAGTTACAGGTCATCCTGCGTGCGGTGGTGGATCCCGACCTGCTCTAGCCCGCCAATTCGGTCACGGCTGTGGCCAGCGCTTCGGCCCAACGATCTACCTGCACACTGTCCTCCCCCTCTACCATGACCCGGATCAACGGTTCCGTCCCCGAAGCACGCAATAGCACACGCCCTCGGCCAGCCAGATCCTGCTCTGCGGCAACCACCACCTGTTGCACTCCCTGAGCCGCAGTCAAATCCACAGGAGCTGCCACACGTACATTGATCAGGCGCTGAGGATAAAGCTTCACTTCGGCAATATAATTGGGCAAGGACACCCCCTGACTCACCAAGGCCGCCAGAACCTGCAAGGCCGAAATAATGCCATCACCCGTAGTGTGCTTGTCCCGACAGATCAAGTGACCGGAACTTTCCCCTCCCCACAGCCAACCTCTCTCCAGCATCATTTCCAACACATAACGGTCACCCACCTTGGCTCTGGCAAAGGGTATACGACGCCGCTCAAAGGCTTTTTCCACTGCCAGATTGGTCATGACCGTACCCACTACCCCCCCAGCAAACCCTGGCTGACTCTGTCGATGCTTGACCACAGCATAGAGCAACTGATCGCCGTCGTAACTTTGCCCCTCACTGTCCACCATCACCAGTCGATCGCCATCTCCATCGAGGGCTATCCCCAGGTGGGCTTGTTTTTCTTTCACGGCATGACATAGGGCATCCACATGTGTGGCCCCACAGTGATCATTGATATTCAGCCCGTTGGGAGTATTCCCAATGGCGATCACTTCCGCCCCTAACTCATGAAATACCAGCGGAGCAATATGATATGTGGCGCCATGGGCACAATCTACCACCAGTTTTAACCCCTTGAGATCCAGATTCGAGGGAAACGTACTTTTACAAAATTCGATATAGCGTCCCGCCGCGTCATTCATGCGCCGGACATGACCCAGTTCTGCAGATTCACGGCATGACCAAGGTTGATCGAGCAACGCTTCAATCTCGAGTTCCACACTATCCGGCAACTTCATTCCATCAGCGGAAAAGAATTTTATGCCGTTATCATCATAGGGATTATGAGAAGCGCTGATCATCACCCCTGCCTGGAGCCTCAACGCACGCACCAGATAGGCTACGGCTGGGGTGGGCATGGGACCGAGCAATATGACGTCCACTCCAGCGGCTGACAACCCCGCCTCCAAAGCTGACTCGATCATATACCCGGAAATACGGGTATCCTTGCCCACAATTACTACGGGGCGCTCCTGGCCAGCACCCCGTCTGGCTAACACCGTGCCTGCAGCATACCCCAGGGTCAGCACCAGATTGGGAGTAATGGGTGCACTTCCAACGCGCCCGCGAATCCCGTCCGTGCCAAAATATCGTCGACTCATGCATCCTCCATTGTCGTAACATCGCGCCAAAATGCCAATGCTTGCCGGGTGGCTGTCACATCATGGGTGCGCACAAAATGCGCCCCAGCATGCACTGCCCAGCAGGCTCCAGCAAGACTGGCTCCCAATCTTTCGTGAGGTGGAACACCCGATCCCGAAGGGACGGTCATAGATTTGCGTGATAACCCAACCAATAGGGGATAACCCGTTTCTACCAACGCACCCAGACCGCGCAATAAGGCCAGATTATGCGCCCGGGTTTTGCCAAAACCAAAGCCTGGGTCAAGAATCAGACGTTCGCGCTCAATCCCTGCACGCTCTAACTGTTGTGCTCGACCCACCAAAAAATCCCGCACCTCTTCAACCACCCCACGGGGATAATGGGGAGCCTGCTGCATGGTGGCGGGTTGTCCCTGCATGTGCATCAGGCATATTCCCACTTGGCTGTCGCGGCAAAACTCCACCGCTCCCGGCGCTTGCAGCGCCTGAATATCGTTGATCAAGGTAGCCCCTGCGGCGACTGCGGCACGCATCACGGGGACATGTCGTGTATCGATGGAAATGGGTAATCCACTCTCCCGCGCCAAAGCTTCGACTACAGGAATAACGCGCTGGAGTTCTTCACCAAGGGAGACAGGAGGAGCACCCGGCCGCGTCGATTCCCCCCCCACATCGAGAATGTCCGCACCGGCGGCAGCCAATGCCAAGCCATGATCAATTGCCGCACTAGCGCTTACGTATTGCCCTCCATCAGAAAACGAATCGGGAGTGACATTGACAATACCCATAAGCTGCGGCTGCGCCAGGTTCAATAAAAATCCCCCGCAGCGTACTGCGAGGGATGAACGTTCTGCACTGACAGCGACACAGCGCATCTTTACCTGCACTGTCGACGAGCCTATGCAGATTGAGCGGTGGCCGTAGGTGCCGGCAACGAACTGGCTGGCGGGGTAGGTGTTTTGGGGGGGACAGGTGCCGTTGGCTTTGGTGGCCGCGGTGGGCGCCCCTCCATGATATCCTCGATCTGCTCTGCATCGATGGTTTCCCATTCCAGCAGGGCATGGGTCATGGCCTCGATTTGCTCACGATGGGTTTCTATGAGATTACGGGCCAGAGCATATTGTTCATCAATGATCCGGCGAATTTCGCTATCCACTTTTTGCATGGTGGCTTCAGAAACATTTTTGTGCGTTCCAATGGTCCGCCCCAAAAACACTTCTCCTTCATTTTCACCATACACCATGGTTCCCAGAGAAGTGGACATCCCCCATTGTGTGACCATACGCCGCGCCATTTCCGTAGCACGCTCGAAATCATTGCTGGCTCCGGTGGTCATCTGGTTCATAAAGACTTCTTCAGCGATTCTTCCCCCAAACAACACCGCGATGTTTTGCAGAATTTGATCACGGTTCATGCTGTAGCGATCTTCTGTAGGCAACTGCATGGTGACACCCAGTGCACGTCCACGGGGAATGATGGTGACCTTATGTACGGGATCGGTGAGATCGAGTAACCGCGCCACCACCGCATGGCCAGATTCGTGATACGCCGTATTCCGCCGCTCATGCTCAGGCATCACGATGGAACGCCGCGCCGCACCCATGATGATCTTGTCTTTGGCGCTTTCAAAATCGTCCATATCCACCAAGCGCTTGTTGGAACGCGCAGCAAACAAAGCGGATTCATTCACCAGATTGGCCAAATCAGCCCCCGAAAAGCCTGGAGTGCCTCGGGCAATGATATCGGCGCGAACATCAGGAGCGATGGGTACTTTGCGCATATGAACCATGAGGATTTGCTCGCGCCCACGAATATCCGGCAATGGCACCACCACCTGCCGATCGAAACGCCCCGGACGCAACAGCGCCGGATCCAGCACATCGGGACGATTGGTGGCCGCAATCACGATTACACCCGCAGTAGCTTCGAAGCCATCCATTTCCACCAGCATCTGGTTGAGGGTCTGCTCACGCTCATCGTTCCCCCCCCCTAAGCCGGCCCCACGCTGGCGCCCTACCGCATCGATTTCATCGATGAAAATGATACAAGGGGCATTTTTCTTGGCCTGTTCGAACATGTCACGAACCCGCGCCGCGCCCACACCCACAAACATTTCCACAAAATCCGAACCGGAAATGCTGAAAAAAGGAACTTTGGCTTCCCCTGCAATGGCCCTTGCCAGGAGGGTCTTCCCCGTTCCTGGACTGCCCACCATCAAAACCCCACGGGGTATACGCCCCCCGAGCTTCTGAAACTTGGTGGGGTCACGTAAAAACTCCACCAACTCACCCACCTCTTCCTTGGCTTCATCCACTCCAGCCACATCGGCAAAAGTTACCGGATTGGCGTTTTCATCGAGCATACGGGCACGACTCTTACCGAAAGAAAATGCTCCGCCGCGTCCCCCTCCCTGCATCTGGCGCATGAAGAAAATCCATACCGCCACCAGCAAAATCATGGGAAACCAGGACATGAGCATGTTCATAAAGAGGGAAGGCTCTTCTTCTGGCTTGGCTGAAACATTGACCCCATATTTCAACAGGTCGCTCACCAACCAGGGGTCCGATGGAGTAAATGTGGTAAACGGCTTACCATCGGAACGCTCGCCCCGCAAAGCACGACCATCGATGATGACCTTGCTGACATGACCGGCCTTCATTTCGTCGATGAACGATGAATAACTCAGTACATCGCCGGAAGGCTGATGCGTCTGGAACTGACTGACCAGTAACATCAGAACCAACCCGACAAAGAGCCAGGCCAAAACATTTTTTACGATGCTGTTCAAGAAAAAACCCTCCAAGCCATGATGCCAAGAAACTTCCGGGCTGACCCTGCGAAGGGTCATTGTACGCCCGAGCGTGCTCTACCGTGTCATTCTTCAACCGCTCCAACACCAGAAACTATGGGTTTGAGCCCCTGCCCCAACAAATACACTTCCGAGCTGCGATCACGAGAGGCCTCGGGTTTACGCGTCACCACCCGCACAAAACTTTGGCGCATGCGTTTCACATAACCTTCAAAATCGGCTCCATGAAAAGCCTTCACCAGAAATTTTCCTTCGGGCGCCAATACGGCTAACGCAAAATCCAGTGCCGCATCCCACAACTCCGCCGCCCGCGCCTGATCATACAAGGCCACTCCACTGATATTGGGGGCCAAATCCGATAACACAAGATCAACCCGACGATTTTCTAGCATTTGCTTCAGCTTTTCCTGCACATCCCCGTCCGTAAAATCCCCCTGAAGGAAGTGAACCCCCTCAAGAGGGACCAACGGCAGAAGATCGATCCCCACTACCATGCCCTGCCGCCCCATCCGCTGCCTCGCGACCTGAGACCACCCCCCAGGGGTGGCGCCAAGATCCACCACTGTCATTCCGGAGCGAAGCAAACCATCCCGTTGATCAATTTCCAGCAACTTATAGGACGCCCGCGACCGATACCCTTCGCGTTTCGCCTTTTGGACAAAAGGATCGTTGATATGTTCCCGCATCCAGGCTTTACTGCTTCGTGTTGGTTTCATCGTGACCGATAGAGAACAAATACCTTGCCAATCTGCTGTACCGGAGCAGCAGACAAACGCGAGCAAATCGCATCGATCAGCGCTGTACGATCTTCTTTTTCACTGCCTTTCGCTTTGATTTTTATTAATTCATGGGCCCGCAACGCGCGCTCGATTTCGAGCATGACGGCATCGGTCAATCCGGCCTGGCCCAAGAGCACTACGGGATTCAATGCATGGGCCTTTTGGCGCAGAGCTACCCGTTGTGCTGGAGATAACACCCCCGCCACGCCTCCCTCGGGCAAAGTCACTGCGGCGGGCGGTTTTGGCACAACTTTGGGTCGCGCTGACGTTTTGGTGCGGGACTTGCGAGGATCTCGTAAGTCTTTTACAAGTTTTGCGGGCCTGGGCCCAGTAGAACGAGGACGCCTAGCCTCAACCATAACGGACTTCACGGATTTCATATTCTCGGACCCCCCCCGGTGCATTCACTTCGGCCACATCCCCTGCCGACTTGCCAATCAGAGCCCGAGCCAAAGGCGAACCCACGGAGATTTTTCCTTCCTTGATATCCGCCTCGTCATCACCCACAATTTGATAGGTATGGATATCTCCCGTTCCCAGGTCCTCCATTTCCACCGTTGCGGCGAATACACACCGACCATCGGCATCGAGAGAAGCCGGATCGATAATCTGGGCATGAGATAATTTGGACTCCAATTCGGCGATACGCCCCTCAATGAATGACTGCCGTTCCTTGGCTGCATCGTATTCCGCATTTTCCGACAGGTCACCCTGAGCGCGCGCTTCACTGATGGCCTGAATGACTGACGGACGTTGCACATGCTTCAGCTGATGCAACTCTGCCTTGAGTTTTTCTGCTCCCCGTACTGTCAACGGTGTTTTATTCATACTTCACCTACTCCTTGCGAATACTTTATTCTTGATTTGATGAATTCATGCGCAGTCAAAGGTTCAAACTGGCATGCAAGCTTTGGAGTTCGTAGATCTCGGTTGCCTGGCCCAACTTCATGCCCATGCATGCAGCCCGAGCACCCGCTACCGTCGTGTAATAGGTGACTCGCCCCTGCAAGGCCGCATTGCGAATCGACCAGGAATCTTGCACCGCCCGCGATTGCTCTTCCACCGTATTGATGATGAGCACAATTTCCCGGTTCTTGATCATATCCACGATATGGGGACGGCCTTCCGTGACCTTGTTCACCAGGGTCACCTTAAGCCCAGCCTGAGCCAAAGCGGTTCCCGTTCCGCGGGTGGCTACCAGCGTAAATCCCATCTCAGTCAACTGCTGCGCAATATCGATGAGAGGAGCTTTGTCGGCATTCTTGACACTCAAAAACACCTTGCCACTGGTTGGCAACTTGACTCCTGCTGCCCACTGAGATTTGACGAAGGCCTCGGCGAAAGTAGCGCCCACCCCCATCACCTCTCCGGTTGACTTCATTTCTGGTCCCAAAATGGGATCCACTCCCGGGAATTTGGTGAACGGAAATACGGCTTCCTTCACTGCATAGTATGAGGGAATGATTTCGCCTGCCACCCCCTGATCATGCAGCGACTGTCCGACCATGCAACGGGCAGCAATCTTGGCCAGCGGCCGACTGGTGGCTTTCGCCACATAGGGTACAGTACGGGAAGCGCGTGGATTGACTTCAAGGACAAAGACAGTATCCCCCTGCAAAGCAAATTGCACATTCATCAGCCCTACTACACCCAACGCTTTGGCCATGATTGTAGTTTGCCGGCGCAGTTCATCCTGTATGGCGGGTGATAAACTGTAGGGAGGGATGGAGCATGCCGAATCTCCCGAGTGTACCCCCGCTTGTTCGATGTGTTCCATGATAGCACCGATGATCACTTGCTGACCGTCACTTACCGCATCCACATCCACTTCGATGGCGTCGTTGAGAAAACGATCCAGCAACATAGGTGAACGGGACGAAATCGCAATGCCCTGCATCCCTTCTGCATCGGTAATGACTTCGCGCAGATATTTTTCCAGATCTGCTGGGGTATGGACAATTTGCATGGCCCTCCCCCCGAGTACGTAACTGGGGCGGACCACCAGGGGGTATCCCAATTCGGCAGCCGCAGCCATCACCTTGGAGCGTTCATCGGCAATCCGGTTATCTGGTTGTCGTAGCCCCAATTCCATGAGCATTTGTTGAAAGCGCTGGCGGTCTTCCGCACAATCAATACTGTCCGGAGATGTTCCTATGATGGGGACGCCGGCCGCCTCCAAACCACGCGCCAATTTCAGAGGCGTTTGCCCACCAAACTGCACAATGACTCCCATGGGTTGCTCCAGCGCCACAATTTCCAGCACGTCTTCCAGAGTCAAGGGCTCGAAATACAAGCGATCTGATGAGTCATAATCGGTAGAAACCGTTTCCGGGTTGCAATTGACCATGAGTGTTTCATAACCATCTTCACGCAAAGCCAGGGCCGCATGAACACAGCAATAGTCAAATTCGATTCCCTGGCCGATACGGTTTGGCCCTCCGCCCAACACCATGATCTTGCGACGTTCTGTGGGCTGAGCCTCACATTCTTCGTCATAGGTCGAATAGAGATAGGCCGTCTGGGTAGAAAATTCGGCAGCACAGGTATCCACCCGTTTATACACTGGCCGTACCCCAAGGGCGTGTCGTGCATCTCGCACCGTTTGTTCCGCCGTGTTCAATAAATGGGCCAAGCGCCGATCGGAAAAACCCTTGCCCTTGAGCTCTCGCCACCGGGCCTGAGTCAAGCTGGATACGGACTCGTGACGCACCGCTTGTTCGGTCATCACCAAATCCTGCACCTCTGCCAAAAACCAAGGGTCCACATGGGATAAGCGATAAATATCTTCCAGTGACATACCGAGTCGGAAAGCATCAGCCAGATACCAGAGTCGATGAGGTCCGGGGCTCGCCAGTTCGGTTTCAATCAATGCCTGATCGGCACAGATCTCATCCAACCCATTGGCTCCAGTCTCCAGTCCGCGCAGAGCTTTCTGCAAGGATTCCTGAAAATTTCTTCCCATGGCCATCACTTCCCCCACCGACTTCATCTGGGTGGTGAGACGATCATTGGCCTGGGGGAATTTCTCGAAGGCAAAGCGCGGAATCTTGGTTACCACATAATCAATGGTAGGCTCAAATGCCGCTGGCGTAGCGCCGCCAGTAATTTCGTTTCTCAATTCATCGAGAGTGAAGCCCACCGCCAACTTTGCAGCGACCTTGGCAATGGGAAACCCCGTGGCCTTGGAGGCCAAGGCCGAAGAACGGGATACCCGCGGATTCATCTCGATAACGATCATGCGCCCATCGACGGGATTGATGGCGAACTGTACGTTGGAGCCCCCGGTTTCCACTCCGATTTCGCGCAGTACCGCCAGCGAGGCATTGCGCATGATCTGATACTCTTTGTCGGTCAGGGTCTGGGCCGGAGCCACAGTAATGGAATCGCCGGTGTGCACTCCCATGGCATCAAAGTTCTCGATGGAGCAAATGATGATGCAATTGTCTAAGCGATCGCGCACCACCTCCATCTCAAATTCTTTCCAGCCAATGACCGATTCTTCCACCAGCAACTCACGGGTCGGAGAAGCTTCCAGTCCGCGCTCGCAGATGGCCAGAAATTCTTCTTGGTTATAGGCAATCCCGCCACCACTGCCCCCCATGGTAAAGGAAGGCCGAATGATCGCCGGAAAACCGATCTGCGCCTGCACCTGCTGCGCTTCTTCCAGACTGTGAGCGATGGCGGAACGGGGGGTAGAGAGCCCGATGCGGGTCATAGCGGCCTTGAACTTTTCCCGATCCTCGGCCTTATCGATGGCTTCTTTACGGGCGCCGATCATTTCCACCCCATAACGCTCCAACACCCCTTCCCGCGCCAGATCCAGCGCACAATTGAGCGCCGTCTGCCCTCCCATAGTGGGCAAAAGCGCATCGGGGCGTTCACGCTCGATGATGCGCGCCACGGTCTTCCAGTTGATGGGTTCAATATAAGTGGCATCCGCCATTCCGGGATCCGTCATAATGGTCGCCGGGTTGGAGTTCACCAGAATCACGCGATACCCTTCCTCGCGCAGAGCTTTGCACGCCTGAGCCCCGGAATAGTCAAATTCGCAGGCCTGGCCAATGACAATAGGGCCTGCCCCGATGATGAGAATGGAACGAATGTCAGTTCTTTTCGGCATAGCCCCTCAAACCCTGCGCTCTTGCATGAGACGAACGAAACGGTCAAATAACCCAGCCGCATCATGCGGCCCCGGACTGGCTTCGGGATGACCCTGAAAACCGAACGCCGGTCGGTCCGTGCGGGAAATTCCCTGCAAGCTGCCATCAAATAAAGAAATATGCGTCACTTCCAGATGAGCAGGCAAACTGGCCATATCCACAGCAAAGCCATGATTCTGGCTGGTGATCATCACCCGTCCGGTCACTTTATCGAGCACGGGATGATTGGCTCCATGGTGGCCGAACTTCATTTTCAGGGTGCGCGCCCCAGAGGCTAAGGCCAGCAGTTGATGCCCCAAACAAATGCCAAAGGTGGGTACGCCCGACTCTACCAGATGACGCACCGCTTCGATCGCATAAGTACAGGCCTCGGGATCCCCCGGACCGTTGGACAAAAACACTCCATCCGGACGACGCGCCAAGACTTCGGCGGCGGGGGTTTCGGCCGGCACCACTTCCACGACACACCCCCGATCCACCAACATTCTAAGAATATTGCGCTTGATGCCGAAATCGTAAGCCACCACACGAAAGCCGGGGGAACCAGACGTCAACCCCGGCCGATGACCCCAACTTCCCTGCGACCAGGAATAGGATTGAGGGCAACTCACCACCCGCGCCAAATCCATCCCCTCCATTCCAGAAAAGGCACGGGCCGCTTCCAGCGCAAGCCCCACATCTTCATCGCCAGCACGCACACAACCGCTTTGCGCACCTTTTTCCCGCAATAGCCGCGTCAACCGCCGAGTATCCACCCCAGCAATGGCCACAATACCGCGCTGAAGCAATGCATTCGTCAAGGTTTCCTGGGCACGCCAGTTTGAAGTCCGATGCGGAACATCTCTCACCACCAACCCCGCCGCCACCACGTGCTCCGCTTCGTTGTCATCTTCGTTGAACCCGACATTGCCAATATGGGGACACGTCAAAGTCACAATCTGACGACAGTAAGAGGGATCCGTGAGGATTTCCTGGTACCCGGTCATCGCCGTATTGAACACCACTTCACCCACACTCTGGCCCAATGCACCGATGGCATAACCGCGAAACACACTGCCATCCGCCAGCACGAGAATGGCAGGCACTCTTGATGACAGGGACGCGGCTACGACCATTGCGAAGGACTCCGAGAGGAATTGATGTGAAAAAAACGGGAAGGACGCATTCAGGCGCATCTTTCCCGTTTCCGATTGTTTCAATTCTACCGCATTATGCGCCCAAAGGCAACCCGACAGACTCTACAGGCACTCAATAAAATAAAAATAACCCATTATTTTTATAGTGTTACAAACCAAGCACCGCGCGCATATCAAACAACCCAGGGGCCTGCTGAGCCACGAAGCGCGCAGCACGCAGCGCCCCCAGCGCAAAGGTGGCGCGACTGCTGGCTTTATGGGTGATTTCCACGCGCTCTCCCTCAGCCATGAAGGACACCGTATGATCGCCTACCACATCTCCACCACGTACCGTAGCAAAACCCACCGTCTTGGGAGGACGCGCACCCGTCACGCCGGAACGACCATACACAGCCACATCCGCCAGATTCCAACCCCTTTGTGCCGCCACCACTTCACCCATGCGCAAGGCGGTGCCCGAAGGCGCATCGACCTTGTAACGATGATGGGCCTCGGTGATTTCCACATCGTAGTCCGTCGGCAATAGCCGAGCCGCCTGCTCGAGCAGTGCCAGAACAACCGTCACACCCACACTCATGTTAGGCGCAAAAACAATGGGAATATGCCGACTGGCATCAACGATCTGCGCTTTTTCATCCGCCGCAAACCCAGTCGTGCCGATAACGATGGCACGACGATGGCGGACGCACGCCTCAAGGTGGCTCAAAGTGGCCTGAGGCCGAGTAAAATCAATCAACACACTGGACCCAGATAGCGCTTGGGACACATCACTGGTGATACGCAACCCCAATGGTGATCCCAACCAATCCCCAGGGTCCCGCCCCAGAAATACACTTCCCGACTGCTCCAGTACTCCACCGAGGGACAAATCCGGCGCGCCGATCACCGCCTCCACCAACGCACGCCCCATACGCCCAGTACAGCCTGCAATAGCCAGCGTCAGCATCTTTCCGTCCTATTTCCCAGTATCAAGCACATTCCCCTTAGTATCCGCCGTCGTCGATCCGGGTGGCGATGAATCCAGAACCGGCCCATCGGCCGGCGCAGCACTCACCCCGGAGGGGCTGTCTGCCTGTGCCGGAACGGCGACAGGAGGCGCCGCAGGAGCAGGTGCTGCGCCCGCATCGGCCACCGGTTTGTCAAACGCGTAGTTGGTTTCGTAGCGCGCCAACACATCCTTGGTGAAATAGACCGTGAGGTTATGCGGCTCACTCAACTTTCCATCCGTCCGCACATAATAAATATAGTCCCAACGGTTTTGGTGAAAGGGATCTTTGAGTAACGGCGTCCCCAAAGTAAATGCCACCTGAGCCCTGGTCATCCCCTCCTTGAGACGAGACACCATTTCGGAGTCGATGATCACTCCTTGCTGCACATCCAGAGTATAGGGTTTGAGCCATGAACTTCCCGGGATATAGTCCACCCAACTCGATCCCGTTGAACAGCCTCCCATCAGCAGACCCAACCCTACCAACCCCACCTTTTTCACGGCTATTTTCATCGTCTCATCCATTTCTTCAGAATACACTTATAATGATACCCCATCTTCTTGCCCTTTCGAGGTCACATGAGCGTCCCCCAAGATCTTAAAGATATTGGTCTGAAAGCCACGTTACCGCGCCTCAAAGTATTGGCGCTGTTCGAGTCCAGTGCCACGCGCCATCTTGGCGCCGAGGAGGTGTACAAACGACTGCAACTCGACGGCCTGGACATTGGACTGGCAACGGTTTACCGCGTACTCACCCAATTTGAACAAGCAGGACTTCTGGTACGACATCATTTCGAAAGCGGGAAAGCGGTATTTGAACTCAACCAAGGGACCCATCACGACCACATTGTCTGTTTGCAATGCGGCCATGTGGAAGAGTTTTTTGACGCCGATATCGAAAACCGCCAAGCTGAAATCGCCCAACAACGAGGATTTGCGATTCACGATCACTCGCTGCAGATCTATGCCAACTGCCTGCGCAATCCTTGCCCCCACTGCCCCACCAAACCCACTTAAAGTACCGATTTCAGGGTACTGCCCATTTCCGCAGGGTTGCGCGTGATTTTGATCCCACACTCTTCCATGATCGCCAACTTCTCCTGCGCCGTACCCTGTCCGCCAGAAATGATAGCGCCCGCATGTCCCATGCGTTTCCCGGGAGGTGCCGTCACACCAGCGATAAAACCGATCACCGGCTTGCGCATGTGCTCCTTGATCCAGCGGGCGCAAATTTCTTCATCAGACCCGCCGATTTCTCCTACCATAATCACCGCTTCGGTAGCGGGATCGTCATTGAACATTTGCATGACTTCCAAATGTTTCATGCCATTTACCGGATCGCCGCCGATCCCCACGCAAGTGGACTGACCAAGCCCCAGTTCGCGCAACTGCCCCACCGCCTCATAGGTCAGAGTCCCTGAACGGGAAACGACACCAATAGGGCCCGGTTGGTGAATATGGCCCGGCATGATACCGATCTTGATTTGTCCTGGGGTAATCACACCGGGACAATTGGGTCCAATCAATCGAGATTTAGAGCCGCGCATGCGATAGCGTGTGCGAATCATGTCACGCACCGGAATTCCTTCGGTAATACAGATCACCAGTTCAATACCTGCAGCTACGGCTTCATCAATGGCCGCCGCCGCGTACGGAGGAGGCACATAGATGACGGAAGCATTGGCTCCTGTCTGTTCCCGTGCTTCGGCCACCGTATTGTAAATGGGAACCTCTTCCACACTCTGCCCCCCCTTTCCGGGAGTAACGCCAGCCACGAAACATTCCGTTCCGAAAGCGTAATCGCGGCACAGACGGGTATGAAACAACCCTGTTTTACCAGTGATCCCTTGGGTCAGCACCCGCGTATTTTTATCGATCAAAATTGACATGTCACCCTCGCGCTGCGGCCACCACCTGCGCTGCCGCATCCGCCATATTCACAGCCGACAGGATGGGCAGGCCGGAATCCGCCAGAATTTGTTTTCCCAACTCCACATTGGTCCCTTCGAGACGAACCACCAAAGGCACAGCCAAGCGCACCTGACGTGCGGCAGCCACTACCCCTTCGGCGATTACGTCACACTTCATGATGCCCCCGAAAATATTCACCAAAATCGCCTTGAGCCCGGGATTAGACAACATCAATTTGAAAGCTTCGGTGACTTTTTCCGTAGTGGCGCCACCACCCACATCCAGAAAATTCGCCGGATTACCGCCATACAGTTTCACGATATCCATAGTCGCCATGGCGAGCCCAGCCCCATTCACCAAACAACCGATGTTCCCCTCCAAGGAAATATAGGACAAACCAAAACGCGAAGCTTCGATTTCATTGGGATCTTCTTCGTCCAAATCGCGCCACGCCTGAATGTCCTCATGACGGTACAAGGCATTGGCATCAAAATTGAATTTGGCATCTAGGGCAAGAACTTTTCCATCGCCCGTTACGGCCATAGGATTGATTTCAGCCAGACTGGCATCGGTGTCATCGAAAGCGCGGTAAAGTCCCAGCATGAGATCTCGGGCTTGCCCCACCAAGGACTCCGGCACCCCAATCTGACGCGCCAAAGTCTCCGCTTGCTCGGGCCGCAACCCCACCCCTGGATCCACCTGAGCGGTGTGAATTTGTTCCGGATGGCTGGCCGCCACTTCCTCGATGTCCATGCCTCCAGCCGCACTGGCCATCAGGGCTACTTGCTGGGTATTCCGGTCAACCACCATACCCACGTACAGCTCCTGACGAATATCAGCGCCTTCCTCCACCAGCAGGCGATGCACCGTTTGCCCATGGGGACCCGTCTGATGGGTCACCAACTGCATGCCCAAAATCTGGCGCGCAGCAGTTTCCAGCTCGTCATCGGTACGCACTACTTTGACCCCCCCCCCTTTACCGCGGCCCCCTGCGTGAATCTGCGCTTTGACAACGCGCACTCCCGCCCCCAAAGTATGGCCCGCAGCCACGGCTTCTTCCACGGAGAAACATGGAACGCCCCGGGGAACTGCCACGCCATAGCGTTGCAACAAGGCTTTTGCCTGATATTCGTGAATTTTCATGGTCCGCTTGGTCTCACCCAAAAGTGGAATAAAGGTCGATTGTACCGCAAAGCCAAGGGTTTTCCTCAGGACTTGAGCGCCGACCAATGGGGATAGAACCGTGCCACCACTTCCCCAGAAGTACTCAGGGCATGACATCCATCCAGATGAGGGGGTCGCTCTACCGCATCCGGTTTGAGGGTTCCGTAACGGGTCTGGAATGCCACTGTCGCTACCACCCCCACCAATTCCGTCAAATGCGTACAGCCATGTAGACCGCCCAAACGACTGCGTACCACCTTGGTAAATCCGGGGGCAATGGCCACTCCCTTCAACAACCCATAGGCCGGGGTAATCTTTTCGCAGGTTCCCGGATAAGGCCGACTGTTCATGCGGGCTTCGGCTTCCTGGATCACCATGTCGTCATTCACCGTCAAACGCAGAAACATGTCATGAATCGGCTCTCCGGCAGGGAGTTTACCCTGGACCATGTCTGCCTCATGCCCTTTGACATCCCGCAACCATCCTTCCACATCGTAGCACCCGTCCGCACGAGCATAACCCTTCACTTCTATGGTGCGCTGATGCAACAGCTCGCGGTCCATCGTCGTCATATACCCCCCTGAGTAAAAATTTCACGCATAATAGCGGTGCTGCCAGTCACCACTCCGAGATTTCTGCTGTGCGTCAATTCCATTCAATTCTTGCGCTTCTCTGTGGCCTTACGCTGCTCATCATCGTCACAACACTACCGGCAGAGGAATGGTTACCTCCCGATGATTCAGGAGCGGCCCCTCAGCCCCATGCTGCGACGGCCCTGACCGATGAAGAACTGCTGCGTGCCCATCAAGCCTGGCAGCAGCACGACCAAAAAACGCTACAAAGCATTGCGGACCAGGCACAGGGACCGTTATCGGATTATCCACGATATTGGGCTTTAAAAGAGCGGCTGAGCCAGGGAAATGTCTTTGTGATCCCCGAAGTTCAGGCATTTATGCGTGACTTCCCAAATAGCCCTCTGACTCCACTACTCCGCCAACAATGGCTCGACAGCCTAGGGCAAAACGAGAACTGGCGAACCTTTGAGGCGCAACTGACGGCAAGCGATATGAAGCTCCCCACTCTGGCTTGTTATCACTGGCATGCCGAACTGCTTCAGGGGAAACAGGACTTCATCGAGGGCGCTCTGGCTTATTGGAAGGCTCATGGGCGTTGGTCCGCCGCCTGCGATCCGGTATTTCGCCAACTGCTGGCCATCCACGCCCTGACTCCGGAGGATCTATGGAACGCCATGCGCCATGCCCTAGGGCAGAATCGTTTGCGCGAGGTGCACTACATCAACAGTTTTTTCCCTCCATTCCAAGGACTCGATGAAGACGCCCTGAGTCTGGCGTCGGGGCGCCCCCAAAAATACCTGGAGGACGCCCCTCCCATCGATGCTTCCGCAACCCGCAGCAGGCGCGAACTGTGGCTTTATGCCCTGCTCCGGTTGGCTTCGCGTAACCCTGATGAAGCTGCGGGATACTGGGCCGACCTGGCCCCCAATATGAATCCGCAAGATCGCGCCTATGGCTGGGAACAGCTGGCCTATAGGGGCGCCGTGAACTTTTCCGAGCATACACTGGACTGGTTTCAGCAAGACACGTCCCCCCTGGAAAACGATGAACTACGCGCGTGGAAAATTCGTGCCGCCCTGCGCCAAAAAAATTGGGACGTTGTTCTCGATGTGATGGCCCAGCTGAGTCCTGCCGAAGCCGCCAAACCCGTATGGAAATACTGGAAAGCGCAAGCGCTGAACGCGACCCAGCATCCCATCGAAGCACGCCACCTCCTCGGTGAAATCGCACAAACCCCAGGATATTATGGGCTCCTCGCGGGCGAAGAGCTCAACATCCCCTGGAAACTGACGCCCTCTCCTCCAGCCCTCGACGAGGCTACCCTAGCCAGTGTTCGCACCTTGCTGTCACGACCTTTACGTTTGCTGCGCCTGGATCTGGTCACAGAGGCACGGGGTGAATGGGTGGCACTGGAACCCTCTCTGGACTCGCGCCAGCATCTGGCCGCCGCCCAAATTGCCTCCCAGCTCGGGTGGTATGATCGCAGCATTCACAGCGCCGAACATACTGACCTGGTTGACCCTGCACTTCTATTCCCCCTGCCCTACGCCACCTTGATTCACTCCTGCGCTGCGCGCTATGGTGTGAGCGAACCCTGGATTTTGGCTGTCATACGCCAGGAAAGTCGTTTTTTTGTCACTGCCCGCTCCCGCACCGGAGCCCTGGGATTGATGCAACTCATGCCCGCCACGGCCCGCTGGTCGGCGCGACGAATCGGAATCAAGAACTACCACGCAGAAGATGCGAATGTGGCAGAAACCAATATCCCCCTGGGAACCTATTACCTCGGTCACCTCAATCAACTCCTAGGTAATCCCATATTGGCCGTCATGGGGTATAACGCGGGCCCACTGCGCGCCCAAACTTGGGCCAGCTCCGGCATTGGTGATCCGCGCATATTCGTGGAAAACACGCCCCTCGATGAAACCCGGGATTATGTCCAGCAGGTGTTGTATAACAAGGTGGTGTATGCCACTCGCTTGCAGAAGCCCAGCCCTTCCCTGCATACCCTCCTGAATACGCTGTCCCACTCACCGTGAAAATCTATGAAGTGGGTGGAGCCGTACGCGATGCCCTGCTGGGCATTCCTCTCGCCGATCGCGACTGGGTAGTCGTGGGCGCCACTCCAGAAGAAATGATATCTCTGGGCTTCAAACCGGTGGGGCGGGACTTTCCGGTATTCCTCCACCCCCTCACCCATGAAGAATATGCCTTGGCCCGTACGGAACGCAAAACCGCCCCCGGTTACCGCGGATTCGTGATCCATTCCAGCCCCTCTGTGAGCCTGGAAGAAGACCTGGCCCGCCGGGACTTGACCATCAATGCCATGGCACGGGATGAACAGGGTCAGTTGATCGACCCCTTCGGCGGTCAACCTGACCTCACGGCACGCATCCTGCGTCATGTCAGTCCAGCATTCACCGAAGATCCGGTGCGCCTGCTGCGGGTGGCACGCTTCAGCGCACGGCTGGCACCCTTCCACTTCACCGTGGCAGCGGAAACTGTAACGTTATTGCGAAAAATGGTAACCCATGGGGAAATCGATGCCCTAGTCCCAGAACGCGTGGGGCAGGAATTGGAACGGGGTCTCGACTGCTCTACCCCCTCGCCTCAATTTGCCCAACTCGCAGAATGGGGCGCGCTTCCACGGCTGTTTCCAGGCATTGAACCGTTATGGGAAACCAACGCTTTTGCCTCTGCGCGAGGGATAGATATGGCGGCCAGTCTGGGACTGCCACGGGCAAGTCGGTGGGCAGTCTGGCTCACGCTACTGGCCCACAATCACCCTGCCACCCTATGGCGCCCACTGCTCGACGCCTGGGCAGAAAAACTGCGCTGGGGTCATGCCCAACGACAATGGCTAACACTATCCTTGGCCCATGGCGCAGAACTGCGTCATCTCCCAGAGCATGGAGCAGAACTCTGGCTTCCCCTGCTGGAACGCTGCGACGCCTGGCGTCGCCCAACCCGCTTCGCCGAGTTTTTAGCAGTTCAATGGTGCGTGGGCACCATACTCGAGGACGTTGTTCCCCATCTGGAACAGCGGGGTCAGGAAGCCCTGAAGACTTGCCAAACCCTGGACCTTCATTCCTTGATCCAGACCGTCCCTTCACCGCGCGACATTCCTCAAAGGGTGCACGCGGCCCGCCTGGAAGCGCTACAAAATCTTGATCGGTCAAAGACCCAGGGCTGATAAGGCCAGCGCACTTTCACGCCCCCGTCCCAAGACCAACACCTTGAACAATTCGCCCATTTCTGCCGGACTTAACAGCTTTTGCACCGCGCTCACTTCCGGAAAGTAAGCGCTCACATCTTCAGGGTTCAAGCGATCCAACTCAGCGGTGATCCCCTCTTCAATCAACCATGCAGCCTGGGACTGCCAGGATTCTATCTGGAGACCAGCGGCACGTGCGACTGCAGCCGTCCGGGTAAAATCCACGTGGGCCGTCACATCCTGCAACCCCGGAAAGAGCAGGGGGTCCGTATGGGCGTGGTGACGATAGTGACACATCAGGGTTCCACCACTTCGTTGCGGGTGGTAAAACTCCCGCGCAGGAAATCCATAATCAATAAAAAATGCCCGCCCTGCCGCCAAAGTCCGCCCCAGCAGCGTCATCAAACCCTCAATGGCCGGCGCCACTTCGGTATCATAACCCTCTGGGTAGCCAGACATCATAGGCAATCCTGCAAGCAAAGCCGAATCCGCCGACAGCTCGCGGCTCTGCCAAAGCCATTTCCCTGAATCCAGGGCCAGCCCCCATTGATGCCACTGTCCAAGGGACCAGCGCAAGCGCTGGACCGGCAGCGCATCCAAAACTTCATTGGCCAATACTACCCCCTCCAGGGAATCCGGCCAGTGATCCAGCCACTCAATCCGTTGTTTCAGCGCCAATGGTAACTGGGCAAGTTTTTCCTCCTGCCGCTGGCGCAAGTCAGCACTTACTTCCAGAATGAAATAATGCTGTGGCAGCTGTTGCTGCTGAGACAAGGCGACAAGCAGATCGTAAGCCAATTGTCCTGAACCCGCCCCGAGCTCTAACACTGAGGTCTCGCGTCCCTCGAGTTCGCGCAAGGTTCGCCCCACGGGATGAGCCAGGGTACGCGCAAACAGAGGAGTCATTTCTGGCGCTGTGGTGAAATCTCCCAGAGCCCCCAGTTTTACCGCTCCGGCAGCGTAATACCCCAATCCTGGGGCATACAGCAGGAGTTCCATGAACCGAGAAAAATCGATCCACCCTCCCGCATTTTCAATGACCTCATCGATGTGTGTACGCAATCTCTGGCTGTGCTTGCGCGCCTCTTCCGCCGGGAGAAGAGATTCCGGAATAATTTGCAAAATACTGATATCATGGTCATATTTCATATATTTCAGGGCATTTGATGAAGTTTTTCTGGCAAATTGCAATTTTTTTTATACTGCTCAATGGGGCATGGTATCTGACTTATTCGGATAACATTTGGGTGTATGGTACGGGATTCGCCCTCATGGGGTTGTTGATGATTTATTCCCTGATGATTATCCTCAAAATCCTGCGCAAAGCCGGGGCCGGGGGGCTGGGGGCGGGGGGGGGGGGGGGGGGGGGGGGGGGGGGGGGGGGGGGGG
>VFSW01000557.1_pt1 | contig 55139 bp, 49 predicted proteins | sample 5358111 | NCBI WGS metagenome assembly VFSW01 (sample SAMN11554181, study PRJNA540505) | mine drainage metagenome | isolation source: sediment from site ElyBrook_90M | place: USA: Ely Copper Mine, Vershire, VT | collected 2017
CAGAAATACCGCTGATGCTGTTCGGCCGATTCACAACGCAAGGGCTTTGCTGAGGTCGGTATGTTCGAACGCGCTTTCCATACGGCGAATCTCGCTGGGCGAAGCCTCGGCGGCAGCGGCGACTTCTCGCCACGTCGCGGTAGCCATTGCCACATCCTTGATGATTTTCTTCGCCCCGGCGGCAGCAAGGCCGAAATATTCGGCGACCGACACCACCAGATCGAGGTCGCACGTCCCTTCGTCCAGATTGATATTGGTGGTCAGAATGCGTTGACGCACGTCGACCGGCGTCGGATTGAGGTCATAGGCGGGCGACAGGATCCATCCGCTGCTACCAGTCCACAGAAAGCCATGGTTGCGCAAATGATCGTCGACATTCGAAATCAGAACGTTGAAGACCATCCGGCGATAGAGTTCATGAGCGTCGGCCGCCGCTTGCGCGCCGTGCTGCGTGAGCACATCGACGAGTTCAGGATAGCTGCCGCGTTCGCCATCCTTCAGTCCCATCATGGACAACGCCGAAAGGAACGGAACGCGTGTCCCACCGTCACGGTCAAAACGGCGAGAGAGAAGCACTGGCCGGCCGACAACGCGGACCAGTTCGTGCTCTGGCGTACGAATGCCGGCGCCCGCCGCAAGCCGCAATGCGATCGCTTCCCAAACTTCGATACTGTAGTCGTCGGTCTCCTTCGGAAATTTGGCGATCGCGAGTCGGCCATGCTGATCGATCACGGATGCTTTCGGCCGGGCGCCGCCAAGCGATGAGCCCGGCGCGAAGATCATCTGCATATCCTCGTCGGTCTCCTCATCGCGCAAAATCCGCTCAGTGATTTGCAGCAAACGGCCAAGTTCAATCTGCCCCGGCACGCCAGCAACCGCGGGCGACTGGAACTGCTCTTCGCCAGATCGGCGAAATCGCAGCGCGCCCAGGCGCGATACGTCCGACACGCCCAGAAGGTAGTCGGCCTCCATCAATGTCTTCACGGCCCGGCCCTCACGCTCCGCTAGTCGACGTTCGGCGCGCTGCATAAGACGGCGACCCCAGGTGTCTGGTGCGGAGTCGCCGATCGAGCCAAAGATCTGCTGGCCCGTCGGCGGAGCGAACGCCCCGTGGTTGAGCGTCAGTGCTGGCTCAAGCGAGAACCGAGCCTCTTCACCCAGCCAGTCAGGGTGGTACTCGAAGCTGATCGCCTCACTGCCGCGGCGACCCTGCCGATGCAGCGTTCCGACGCGCTTCAACCCCGGTCCAAAGTCGATGTGGACCTCAATGTCATCCGCCATCGCCGGCCTCCTGCGGGCGCCGCAAACGTATGCGTTCGGGCAGATTGCCGGATGCGATGGCGATCCCGGCCTCATCTCGACTTGGATCTGCGAGCATCCCCAGCCCTTCGAGCAGCCCCAAGGCCTGGAGCACGGCCGCATAAATACCAATGCTCACGGCGTGGTCACCCGCTTCGATGCGCCGAAGCGTCGGGCGACTGGTGAAGGCCCGTTCGGCGACGATCCCGGCCGGCAGGCCGCGACGGCGCCGGGCGTCCCGGATATCCAGCCCGAGCTTGCGCAGGTGTCGCCGCACCGCAACCGACGGACGATGGGGTGTGGGCATAATGGAACCTTTGTATTCCTCTATCTGGGTTTAATGTAATACGAAGTTGCCAATTTTTCCACAGCGGACTGTTGGCCTGAAAATGCCTGGAAACCGGCCGCCCTTAGACCGCCAGCCGGATGCCACCGGGGTTGAACGCCGGCCACGGCTCGCCCCCACGCCGCCCCGCTATCCGCATTCCGCCGCGCAGCCTCTGGAATATCTCCGACACGCCCAGCGCCCCGGCAAGGACCCCGGCGGGCATAAACGCGCCCGTCTCGGCAAGCCGCATAGCGCTCGCGACCGGCACAACACCGCCGCACCACTCAGCAAAAGTCGCGCGCATGGCGAGTGGCCCCAGTTGCACCTCATCGATATCTCCCATCACCAAAGTCGGCGTTTCTCGATCGATGTGTTCGGTTCGTCGGCCGCCCAGTCCCTCGACTGCCTGTTCCAGATTGGCGAAGGGCGAAAGCATGACCCGCAGCGGCCCGGCGGCGCCGACGACCGTGACCCCACCAAGAAGGGTGCGCCCAGCACAATTCACTGCGATGAGCAACGCGGCCTGCAACACGGACTTTTGCGCGATGTCGGCACCAACCCGATCCGCATAGGCGGCGATATCCGATCGTGTGTCACGACGATCGCCGATGCGCCGGACCTCGGGTCCACGGGGCGAGAAAAGTCGCATCCCTAATCTGCTTTCTATGCGCGAACTTTTCGAGCTATTCCACTTGGCCTGCTCAAAGTTGGCGTCGCCCGCTCTGCGGGCCGGGCCGTCGGCTCCGCGCGAGCCCCGTACCGGGTCTCGCTCCTGACGGGCGTCCGTCCCTGACGCGATTTCCGGAGGATTCTTGCCCGTAACGAGATGCGCGGGCCGAGCGAGAGGTTTGATGCCGTGCTCCGCGACGGGTTAGAGGTTGAGAGAGAGGCTCTCGGCCGCCCGTCATGGAGATATCCGTCATGACGAAAGCAAAGCCCAAGCTCGTGCTGAGCAACACGCGGCTCATTCCATTCAACAAGCTTGTTCTGTCTCAGACCAATGTCCGCCGTGTGAGCAACGACGTCTCGATCGAGGATCTGGCCGAAGACATCGCCCATCGCGGGCTACTGCACAATCTCAACGTCCGGCCGGTGCTTGATGAAGCCGGCGCAGAGACCGATATGTTTGAGATTCCGGCCGGCGGACGGCGCTATCGCGCGTTGGAGATTCTGGTCAAGCAGAAGCGCCTGCCCAAGACCGCCGAGATTCCCTGCAACATAAAGAGCGCCGACGATCCGATCTCGGCGGAGGAGGATTCGCTCGCGGAGAACACCTTCCGCGAAACGCTTCATCCCCTCGACGAATTCCGTGCGATCCAAGAACTTTCGGCGAAGGGCCTCGGCGATGAGACCATCGCCGCCCGGCTGAAGATCACAACGGCAGTCGTGAAGCAGCGCAGGCGCTTGGCGAGCGTGTCGGAGAAGCTGCTCGCGATCTATGGCGCGCACGGCATGACGCTGGAGCAGCTCATGGCCTTCACCGTCACCGAAGACCACGCGCGGCAGGAGCATGTCTGGGGCTGTATTGCGGATCAAATCTTCGACGCGGATCCTTACAATATTCGCGCCTTGCTGACCGAGGACACGGTCGAAGCCTCCGACAGACGCGCGCGTCTCGTGGGCGTCGAAGCCTATGAAGCGGCCGGCGGCATCGTCATGCGCGATCTCTTCGACAACGATGATGGCGGCTGGCTTCAGGATCCGGGCCTGCTCGACAGGCTCGTCACCGAGAAGCTGAAAGCCGCGGCCGCCGAAATCGCCAACGAAGGCTGGAAGTGGATCAATGTCGCCGTCAGCTTCCCCTATGGTTATGACAGCGGCATGTGCCGCATCTCCGGCACGGCACCGGAGCTGAGTGAGGAAGACGTCGGCCGCCGCGAGGTCCTGCGCGCCGAGCAGGAGCAGATCGAGGAGCAATACGCCCAGGCCGAGGAGTTGCCAGACGATGTCGACCGCCATCTCGGCGAAATCGAAGCCGTGCTGGACGCCTTTGAGAACCGGCCGTTGCTTTACGATCCGAACGACATGGCGCGGGCTGGCGTCTTCATCAGCTTGGCCAATGAAGGCCAGCTGCGCGTCGAACGCGGATTTGTCCGGCGCGAGGACGAAGTTCCGGACGAACCCAGTGAGAACGAAGCCGACGAGGCGGACGAACCGCAAGGCGCATCGAAATCCGCGTCCCACACCGTCATCACCGTCGGCACCGGCGAGGAGGAGGACACCGCAGAAGAAGACGGCATCAAGCCGCTGCCCGACCGGCTTGTCAGCGAACTCACCGCCCATCGCACCTTGGCGCTGCAGGATGCCGTGGCGAGCCATCCTCGCATCGCGATGACGGCGCTTCTGTACAAGCTCTGTCTCGACAGCTTCTATCACGGAAGCTATGGCGCGTGCGTAGAAGCGTCCGTTCGACATGTGTATCTGCCGATCCAGGCGCCGGATCTGAAAGATAGCGCATCGGCGCGTGCTATCGCCGAACGGCAGGAGCGCTGGAAGGCTGAATTGCCAGCCAGCGACGACGCGCTGTGGGACTACATCGTCGGCCTCGATGACGAGAAGCGGACCGCGCTGCTTGCTCATTGCGTCTCGCTTGGCGTCACGGCGCTGCACGAGCGTGCCGATCGCCCGGGTGGATCCGGTCCGTCACACGGCACGATCGAAAGGCGCATTGGACAGGCCGACAGGCTCGCCAATGCCGTCGCGCTCGACATGGTGGCAGTCGGTTGGAAGCCCACGGTCGAAAACTATCTTGGCCGCGTGACAAAGGCCCGAATTCTCGAAGCGGTGCGGGAAGCGAAGGGCGAGCAATCCGCGCAACTGGTCGACCATCTCAAGAAGGGCGAAATGGCCAAGGAAGCCGAGCGTCTCCTCGACGGTACAGGCTGGTTGCCGGAGCCATTGCGGCTGATTGATCCGGTCACCGAAGCGAGCGAACCCGAGGCGTTGCCCGCTTTCCTAGCGGACGCACAACCAGCGGAAGCCGCCGAATAGCTCTCCCACCCATCCCGTCAACCTCGAGCCCGGCCTCCTGAGCATGTCGAAGGGGCGCCGGGCTCATTTTCTTTGGAGAACACCATGACAGACGCTTTCGACTTCCGAACGTCCGTCGCCTATGACGACGTCCGCAAGCATGAATTCCATCGCGTCACGCGCCGACAGCTCGGACTTCTGGCCAAGGTCCTCGATCTGCCGCCCAGCAGCTACGATCTGCGTTCCAACCAGGCGGGCATCGCCGTTTCCGGCGAGATCACGCTCCATGCCGAGCACATTTATGTTCAGGCGAGCCAGCCTTTCGGCGGCTTCGATTCCGGCATTCTCATCCGAACCTGCAAAGGCCGCAAAGACTATGTCGGCGGTCCGAACAATTTCGCCTCGCTCGATCTCCTGCATGAGCCCGAGAAGCTCGCGCGCATGGTGAAGCAGGTCATGGGCGGAGACAGGCCATGAAAAACTCCGAACTGCTGACGACCAAGCGTCAGGATCTCAATCCAATCGAGAAACAGCGCCGCTACATCCTGCGCTGCCTGGTCCAGAACAACGCCTGTCCCAACTGCGGACATATGCTGAACTTCTTCGAAGGCGCTGGCATTGCCATCGACGAGTGGCAGGACAAAGCGGGCGGCACGCCTTGCCGATGCACGGCGTGCAACCGCGCGCTCCGCTATGTCGTCCCGTTCCTAGTTCTCGGCGGGAATGGCGGCTGGCATTGGCATCTTGTGCCGATCGACCCCCAAAAGTGAGAGGCCGGCCGTGACGGGTTTGAACCGGGCAGGCTCAAGAGAGCGCCTCCCGGTTCGCCCATCCCCGCTCTCCTGAAGGCATTCCCCATGAACTCCATGATTCTTGCGGCGACGCTTGCGGCCGCGATACCCACGCCTGATGCGTTTCCTGCCGTCCGCATCGCTGCCGAGCAATTGCTCGGGCTAGTCTCGCGCGGGGAGGCGATTTCTTCCGATCTCTTGCGCACAGCCATGACCACAGGGCTCGGCGGCACCGACGCCGAAGGCCTGTGGGACTGGAAAACCGCTTACGACGTCTGCGAAGTCGTGCAGATCCTGTTCCTGCGCAAATTCGGCAGCGCCATTCGCGCGCGCGCGGCAACTCCGGCCGCCGAACTCGCGATGCACGCGCGCATCGCTTCTCTCTTCCCAACCTACACGCGCCGCTCTGAAGAGAGCCAGGCGCTGCAGCAATTCTCGACGCCGCTTCCGCTGGCATTTGTCGCCGCGCAAGCCGCAGCGATCACGCCTACCGATCTGGTGCTCGAACCGTCCGCCGGCACGGGGTTGCTCGCGATCTTTTCCGAACTTGCCGGGGCCGGCCTCGCGCTCAACGAGCTCGCGGACAATCGCATCGCCCTGTTGCGTGGTCTGTTTCCGGTAGCGTCCGCGACCCAGCAAGACGCCGCGCATATTCACGATTTTCTCGACGCATCCGTGCAGCCGAGCGTGGTGCTGATGAACCCGCCCTTCTCGGTAGCCGCGCATGTCGACGGGCGTGTCGCCGATGCCGCCATGCGCCACATCGCTTCCGCGCTCGCGCGCCTCGCCGATGGCGGGCGCCTCGTTGCAATCACGGGCGCCAATCTCGCGCCCGACAGCCTTGCCTGGCGGGACGCGTTCGTCCGCCTGCAAGCGCGCGCCCGCATCGTGTTTTCCGCGGCCATCCACGGCCGTGTCTATGCGCGCCACGGCACGACGACCGAGACGCGCCTCACCGTGATCGACAAGATTTCGGCTGCGGACGCGCAAGTGTTTCCGGCTTCGCCTGGCGTGGCATCCGATGTCGCGACCCTGCTCGGCTGGATCGCCGAACTGCCGCCACGCGCGCCCGTCGCGCTTTCCCAACGTGTCGCGCAACCTGCTATTCGCAGTCCAGCGCGCCGACCCACGGCTCCGATCGCGGTCGTGAAATCGCCGACGGAAATCACCGGCGTCGAACTCGCTTACGAGACGATCGACTGGACGGCGGCCGACCACGGCCATCTGGGCGAGTCGATCTATGAGAGCTATGTGCTCCAGTCCATTCGCATTCCGGGCGCACTGCCGCATCCGACCAAGCTCGTGCAGTCCGCGGCGATGGCGTCGGTCGCCCCGCCCAAACCCGCCTATCGCCCGCGCTTGCCGTGGATCGTCACCGATCGCGGCCTTCTCTCCGACGCCCAGCTCGAAAGCGTCATCTATGCGGGTGACGCGCATGCCGCGTTTCTGGCCGGTGCGTGGACGGTGGACGAGACCTTCGATGTCGTCTCCGCCGCACCCGAAGATGCGAACGCCGCCTTCCGCTTCCGCCGCGGCTGGATGCTGGGCGACGGCACGGGCGCCGGCAAAGGCCGTCAGGTCGCGGGTATCCTGCTCGACAATTGGTGCCAGGGCCGCACGCGGGCGGTGTGGATCTCCAAATCCGACAAGCTGATCGAAGATGCGCAACGCGACTGGGCGGCGCTCGGACAGGAACGCTTGCTGGTCACGCCGCTGTCGCGCTTTCGCCAGGGTACGGCGATCCGTCTGCCGCAAGGCATCCTATTTACCACCTACGCAACGCTGCGCTCCGACGGCAAGCAGGACAAGGCTTCCCGCGTCCAGCAGATCGTGGATTGGTTGGGACGCGATTTCGACGGCGTGATCGTGTTCGACGAATCCCATGCCATGGCCAATGCCGCGGGCTCGACCTCCGAGCGCGGCGATACCGCGCCGTCCCAGCAGGGCCGCGCGGGATTGCGCCTGCAACATGCGTTGCCCAACGCCCGCATCGTCTATGTGTCGGCGACGGGCGCAACCACCGTTCAAAATCTCGCCTATGCCCAGCGTCTCGGCCTATGGGGCGGCACGGATTTTCCGTTCGCAACACGGTCGGAGTTCGTCGAAGCCATCGAGGCAGGTGGCGTCGCGGCCATGGAAGTCCTGGCGCGCGATTTGAAGGCGCTCGGACTCTACATGGCTCGCTCCCTTTCCTACGAGGGCGTCGAATACGAGCTGGTCGAACACAAGCTCACGCCGGAGCAGATCCGCATCTACGACGCCTATGCCGCCGCCTTCCAGGTCATTCACAACAACCTCGACGCGGCGCTGCAGGCCACCAACGTCACCGGCCAGAGCGGCACGTTGAACGGCCAGGCCAAGTCCGCCGCGCGTTCGGCCTTCGAATCCGCCAAGCAGCGCTTCTTCAACCATCTGATCACGGCGATGAAGACGCCAACACTGATTAAGTCCGTCGAGCGCGATCTGGAGTGTGGCCATGCCGCCGTGATCCAGATCGTTTCCACCGGCGAAGCGCTGATGGAACGCCGGCTCGCCGAGATTCCGACCGAGGAGTGGAACGACATTTCGGTCGACATCACGCCGCGCGAATATGTCCTCGATTATCTGAGCCACTCCTTCCCGACCCAGCTCTACGAGCTGTTCACCGACGACGAGGGCGATCTCGCCTCTCGGCCGGTGTTCGACAAGGACGGCAACCCCGTGCAGGCCCGCGACGCCGTGGAACGACGCGACCGCATGATCGAACATCTCGCCGCATTGGCGCCAGTGCAGGGTGCGCTCGATCAGATCGTGCAGCGCTTCGGCACCGACAAAGTGGCCGAAGTGACCGGCCGCAGCCGCCGCATCGTGCGCAAAGCCAATCGGCTGTGCGTCGAAAATCGCGCGGGCTCGGCTAACTTGGCCGAAGCGCAGGCCTTCATGGACGATGTGAAGCCGATCCTCGTCTTTTCCGACGCGGGGGGCACCGGGCGCTCCTATCACGCCGATCTCGGGGCAAAGAACCAGCGCCTGCGTATACATTATCTATTGGAGGCTGGGTGGAAGGCCGACACCGCGATCCAGGGTCTTGGCCGCTCCAACCGCACGAACCAGGCACAACCGCCGTTATTCCGGCCCATCGCCACCAATGTGAAGGCGGAGAAGCGCTTCCTCTCCACCATTGCCCGACGCCTCGACACGCTCGGCGCCATCACCAAAGGGCAGCGCCAGACCGGGGGCCAAGGGCTATTTCGCGCCGATGACAATCTGGAATCCCCCTACGCCCGCGCGGCGCTGCGCCAGCTCTACCTGCTTCTCTACAATGGCAAGGTCGAGCAATGTTCGTTGACCGCCTTCGAGGCCGCGACCGGGCTCTCGCTGACCGACCGCGACGGCAGCTTGCGCGAGGAATTGCCGCCGATCACGACGTTCCTTAACCGCCTTCTCGCGCTCACTCTCGACATGCAGAATCACCTTTTCGATGTGTTCGAGGGATTGCTACGCGCCAAGATCGAGGGCGCGATGGTGTCGGGCGTCTATGACAATGGGCTTGAGACCATCGCGGCCGAAAGCCTTGTCATCACGGACCGGCGCACGCTCTACACCCATCCCGGCAGCCAAGCCGAGACCCAGGTGTTCACAATCCGCCGCCGCGACCGCAACCAGCCTTTGACACTGGACGAAGCGCTAGACTACGCCCGCGAGCCTCGCGCCCTCCTGATGATCAACAGCCAGTCGGGCCGCGCCGCGGTTCAGGTCGGCGCCCCGAGCCTGATGCTCGATGACGGATCGGTTGAACGGCGGATTCGCCTACTTCGCCCGATGGAACGCCCCGCCATCGCCATCGAGGCGCTCGATCACACCCATTGGGAGGCGACCGATCGCGAGACTTTTGCGTGTGCGTGGCGTGCCGAACTCGCCGAGTTGCCGACTCATACCGAGAGCAATCTGCACATCGTCACCGGCTTGCTGCTTCCCATCTGGAAGCGCCTGCCCAACGAGCATTGCCGCGTCTACCGGCTTCAGACCGATGCCGGGGAACGCATCATCGGCCGTCCCGTGTCGCTCGCCTGGGTGGCGTCGGCCACGGACACTGGCGCCGCCGCCGTCTCTGTGCCGCAGGCTTGGTCGGCTGTGCTTGATGGGCGTTCCATCCTCACCCTGCGGGATGGGATGCAGCTTCGCCGCGTGAAGGTGATGGGCACGCACCGCATCGAGCTGATGGAATTCAGCGACGCCATGGTGGACCGGCTCAAGACCTTCGGTCTCATGTCGGAGATCATCGCCTGGAAGCTGCGGCTCTTTGTGCCAACGGGTGCGAGCGGACCGGACGTGCTGGCCGCATTGCTCGCGCGCCATCCTCTGATCGGCATCGAAGACCGGAGCGCGTGACATGAACGCGCCCAGTCCCGCCGCCAGATTGTCCCAGCAACTCGCCCGAAACGCCGAAGCCGTCTGTCGCCACTATCTTTCCAACGGCAGGCGGCAAGGCTGCTATTGGCTCGTCGGCGATGGCGACAATCATCCCGGCCGCAGCCTCTATGTCCGGCTGAAGGGTCCGGACAGCGGCAAGGGTGCGGCCGGCAAATGGACGGATGCGGCCACCGGCGAACATGGCGATCTGCTCGATCTCATCGCGCGCAACTGCCATCTCGATCGTCTGCGCGATGTGCTCGACGAGGCCCGTGCGTTTCTGAGCCTGCCGCAACCGGATCCAGCAGAGCGGACACCCTATCGATCACCGTCACCGCAAGGCTCTCCGCAATCCGCGCGACGTCTGTTCGCGATGTCGAAACCGTTGCACGGCTCCCTTGCCGAAGCCTATTTGCATGGGCGCGCAATCGCACATCTTGCCGGATTGCCCGCGCTGCGATTCCATCCGCGCTGCTACTACCGGCCAGACGCCGATGCCGCCACCCAGACCTGGCCGGCACTCATTGCCGCCGTCACGGATCTGGGCGGTGCGATCACCGGCATCCATCGCACTTGGCTCGACCCGTCCGGCAATGGCAAGGCTCCCATCGCGACGCCACGCCGTGCAATGGGCCATCTTCTCGGCAACGCGGTTCGCTTTGGCATGGCACAGGACATTCTCGCGGCTGGCGAAGGCATCGAAACCATGCTGTCGCTCCGCGATGCGCTACCCGACCTCGCCATGGCAGCGGGATTGTCCGCCAATCATCTCGCGGCGATGCTTTTGCCCGCATCGTTGCGCATTCTTTATGTCGTGCGCGATGCGGATGCCGCCGGCGATGGCGCGGCGGCCACGCTCACCCAGCGCGCGCGGCACGAGGGCATTGAAGCCCGCATGCTGTCACCGCTTCTGGACGACTTCAACGACGACCTGCGTGCCGTCGGGCTCGATCAATTGCGTCGTCATCTCAGCGAACAACTTGCGCCCGAGCATGTCGCACGGTTTCTCGATCTGGTCAGGACGAGGTAACGGCCTCGCATCGTCGCGCATCGGGCAGTCTGTCTCCTAATCGCACGAGGCACGCGCACGCGGCCTTCTCAAAGGGCGATCCGGCCAGAAGCGGAGCAGGCCTGCAACAGTCGGGCACGGCTATTTTCCGCCGGCGCTGACGCGCCTTTGCATCGCCAGACAAAATAGCCGCGCCCTCCTGTCCTTCGGCCGCGGGCCGCAAACGGGGCCCGCGGTTCCGGCCCACTCCGCTCCTGGCTGCGGGATCTCCGAAGGCCGCGCGTGGTGCGCGGTCCCTCTGTCCAAGGAGACAGCCATGACGCGCAGCGACGATCACGAACCCGAACACACCTCTTCTCCCACCGACGAGGTGCTGACCCAGCTTCAGCTCTTCGGGCACAAGCCGTTCTACGACGAGCCGGACACGCGGCCCACACCCGACAGCGATGAGATCGCTGGCGCCGTCGCCGTTATCTTCGATGCACTCTCCGGCACGCTCACGGACACGCGCCTCGAACCGGACTTGCACGATCTGTGTTGGTCGATGGTCCATGTCTTCCACCGCGCCATCGACCGCGTCCAGCGCAAGCTTGATGACAATGAAGACGCGCAGAAACGTAGCCAGCGCGAACAGGACGGCTCCGAAATCCTTTCCGTCGAACTCGAGCGATTGCTCGCAGACGGCGAAGTGCTGCTCGACCGCCGCGACAGCATCGAAGCCTTTCGCGACGCCGCGGCCGACCGTTACGAGCAGATCACCGGCTCAGTCTGGCGGCCGCATTCCGGCTCGATGGTCAACCGCCGCGCCATGACATCGGCCGTCATCGACAGTCGCGATTTCGTCAACGCCAAACGGCGCAGCGAAACGCAAGTCCTGTTCCCGACCGGTGCTCGCATCGCTTTCACTGGCGGTCCCGACTGCAACGATCATGACCGCATCTGGAGCGTCCTCGACAAGGTCCATGCCAAACATACCGACATGGTTCTGCTGCACGGCGGCACGCCGACCGGCGCCGAACGCATCGCCGCCTGCTGGGCCGACGCGCGCAAGGTTCCGCAGGTCGCCTTCCGGCCGGATTGGAACCGGCATCGCAAGGCCGCGCCCTTCAAGCGCAACGACCAGCTCCTCGAAGCCCTGCCGATCGGTGTCGTCGCGTTCCCCGGTTCCGGCATTTGCGCCAATCTGTGCGACAAAGCCCGCACGCTTGGCATCCCGGTATGGCGTTCCGGCGAGGGCGACGCGTGAGCGCCGCCCTTGCGCGTCCTGCAACATGACTTGCGCCTGCCGCAACCGTGGTCACGCGCAACATCGTTCGCGAGGATTCCGCTCCGCATGGCAAGCTGCTATGGACGGGGTCGCGCCGTGGTGGCTGGTAGAGGCGCGAACCGTCAATCTTTTGCACGGAGGCCACCGCCATGATCATTCTCGGCATCATCCTCAGCGTCTTCGCCATCGGATTCTTCTGCTGGCTGTTGTTCACGCTCGCCGTGTACGCCTTGCCGTTCTTTGTCGGCATGACGGCTGCGTTTGCCGCCTACCATCACGGCTACGGCATGCTCGGCTCCGGCCTCATCGCCATCGTCGTGGGTGCCGGCGTACTTGTGCTCGGCCAAATCCTCTTCGCAGCGGTCCGCGTGCCGATCTTGCGCGCTTGTATCGCGCTCATTTTCGCCATTCCAGCGGCAGTCGCGGGCTATCACGCCACACTCGGCATCGCGCATATCTGCATCCCGGCGGGTACACTGAGTCAGATCCTCGCGCTTCTCGGCGCGGCGCTGGTGGGCGGCACGGCATGGTCGCGCATGGCCATTTTTATCCCTCCGGCAACCGGCGAGGTCATGCAGGAGGGTTCTGTGCCGCCCGCAGCTTTCCTTCCCGGCCAACGGCTAGGCCGCGCGGTTGCCGTCCATCTTGACCACGCCCGGCCGACATCGCGTTGATAGGGGCACGAGTTTGAGCGCATATCCCGTCTACTCCGACATCGGCCAGAGGCGGCACCGTCGCGCGTCCGACAGCGCGACGGTAGCAGCGAGTTAGCGCGTTCGGTCGCGCCGATGCTGCCTTTCCTATTCTGCGCTAGCGCTTCTCTTTCTTCGATCCAGACGTCGGTGATCTTGCTTGCATCGCTGAACAGTCGCCATGAGTTCTCCCCGGATGCTGTTTGGCACGCGAGTCCATGCCGCCTCTCTTGGCTTTGATCGGGCCAAAGACCGGCTACGCCTCGATCGCCTAGACGCAAGGGGGCCGTCAGACTTTCTTCCCCTGGGCTAAAACCCATTCCTCGCGAGGCAAGAAAGTCTGCCGCCCTCCCTCAAGCCCGCTGGGCGGGTGCGTCGTCGATCGCCTTCGGCCTTCCGATCGCCATCGAGGCCGCGATGGTCGTGGGCTCGAAACAGCAAATGGAGAACAGACATGGCTATCATCGGCACATTCAAGAAGGTCACGGGCGGGTTCGAAGGCGAGTTCGCAATGCTGGCACTGCAGGCCAAGGGCGTGCGTATCGTCGCCGAGACCAACCGCACCAACGAAGACGCTCCCACCCATCGCATCTTTGTCGGCCGCGCGGAGATCGGTGCCGCCTGGACCAAATCGTCGGAGAAGAACGAGGAGTATCACTCGCTCAAGCTCGACGACCCGAGTTTCACCGCTCCGGTCTACGCCAACCTGGTCAAGGACAAGGACGGCGACACCTACAGCGCGATCTGGTCGCGCCGGCCGGGCAAGCGCAACGGCAACTGAAGCAAACTTCCTCCTCCAAGCCCCGTCCGGTTCGCCGGGCGGGGCTTTTGCGTCTCTTTGGACGGTGTTGCCCACCTCTACCCGCCGTGCATACAGATCGCGTATCGCACAGCTACATTTTCGCAAACGCCGCGGCCGCCGACGAGGCCAAGAGAAACAAACGGCGCGGTTGTCGCGGAAACCCCACAAAGCCATACGCCTCGTAGAATTTTGCCGCGCGCTCGTCCTTGGCATCGACCACAATGGCGAACACCGCGAGCGTCTTGCTTGCGGCCAAGATGCGGCGCACGGCGTCCGCCAGCAACAACTCGCCGATCCCAAGTCCGTGGGCCTTCTCCTCGCGCGCCAGCCGCCCGATCAGCGCCACAGGAATGGCATCATAGCGCGGCAGCTTGCGGGCGATCTCGTCCGGCAGATTCTCCAGGCTGAGCGTGAACGAACTGAGGCTGTAGAATCCGACAACATCCAATGCATCGTCCACGGCCACAAACACGCGGGTGACATTGCGCCGCTCATCCTGGCTGGCCCGCCGGCGGAACCAATCGTCGAGTTCGGGCTGTCCGCAAGTGAAGCCGGCGCGCTCGTGCTGCTTTCCGAGTGGTTCAATCCTCAGTGCCAATCGTCAGCCCATCACATCGCGATGTCGGCGCAGGGCCGCGATCAATTTGGCGGTGGGCTCCGGCGGATTGAGAACGGCGGCCAGGAATGCATCCCGATTCGCGCCAGTGAGCACCATGCGCTCATGTTCATCGAGAACCCGGCGGGCACCTTCATAAGCCAGATCGCCGGCCGTCAGGCCGCTCACCGCCATGGCGCGCTGAATGAGCGCTTTGGCCGAGGTGGCAATGCGCAACTCCAATCGGTCCCTTTTGAGCTCTTTGGCGGGCGGCTTACGGCGCGAGGTGGCACGCATGGGATTCTCCTTCGCAAGAAATGTACGGCAAAATGCCGTGCTTTTTAAGGGGCATCTCTAGGACTTGGTTCGGCGGCGCCTTGGGGCCTTCACATTGAGGTTCAGAGCCGCTGCCGGGGATTTCTCATCCAGAAAATCCGCCGCGCGGCACCCCAAAGCTTGCGAGGCCTGCCACAGCGTCAGAAGCGTAACGTTTTGCTGTCCCCGCTCCATGCTGCTGACATGGGCGCGGTCCACACCCATTCCCTCGGCCACCGCTTCCTGGCTCAGGCCGGCGGCAAGCCGGATACGCCGAAGATTCAGCCCGAAGACCTTGCGAATATCCATCCGCAGGATGGATGCCAATCGCGTATTTTATTGCTACGTATTATAATACGCGACTAAGGTGGCACTGTCGTGGAATCGGGGCACGCCAGACGTGCAGGATCGCATCGACGGTGATGCAGTTGTGTGCGCTACGCGATGCCCAAACTCTATCGTAATATGGAATGACACGAAGGATTTATCTCAAATCGTCGTTGGCGTTTTGCGGTCAGAGGGGCGCGATGGCATATGCCCATTCCACCGTTCAAAAATAAGCCGCCTTCCAGTCGACAGGTGACGCCCTATGATGAGCGCCATCTCAACACGTATCTTCTGCTCTTGGACGCCGATGACGCGGGCATAGACTGGTGCAGCGCGGTGTGGACGATCTTTCATATCGATCCCGAACGTGAGCCCGCACGGGCGCGTGCCGTTCATAAGAGTCACCTGGCCCGTGCGCGCTGGATCGCGGACGGCGCCTATCGTGATCTGCTGCGTCCATCACCGAAGAAGCAGTAGTCGAACTGTACAAATTTGGGACGTCTTAGCGTACCAAGCTCTCGTTGTGTGCGCATCGCACGCCACCGAATTGAGGACTTCCGAGACCCGTCGCGCCGCAAATAATTCCCAGCTGCACAAAGTCTGGGAGGACGCTTCATGTCACAGGGCGCAGATCGGCCGTCAGAAAAGCTCACCGACGAATCTCATCAACTGCAACGCTGTGACTTCGCCTGGGAGTTTCTTCGCCGCAATCGCCGCTATCGCAGAGACTATTCGGCATTGCATCGGCAACAATCGGGCGGCCAGTCCGATGAGCGCATGATGGCAGCAAAGATGGCGCATTGGGGGCTGAGCTTTCGCCTGCGACCCGGCTCTTGCGGCGGGCCAAGTCCAGGTCCATTGGCGGCCGGAATTCGTGCCGACGGCGGTGCTGCTGACGCCCGCGCCACCGGGATATACGGCCGCGGCCAGTCAGCAGACGATCAACTTTGGCGCTGCGCTGGCCGACCAGACGGGGATTGACGGCCGGCACGTCATCTTCACCGATCCCCGAGGCGAACATCGCGTCTTGCTGGTTCGCCCGGGACCCGATCAACCGCTCGCGATCGCCATTCCGCTCGACGAAGACTTCTCGCTTCGCCTGGCCGGCGCCCTGCGCTTTCAACACTGGCTGATGCGCCGTCCAGCCGGGCGTCTTCCGCGCTCGATGCGGCTCACCGCGCGCCACCGCGCCCGTTTGATGCTGATGCTGCGTGCCTGCGACATGCGCCAGGACGGTGCCACCTATCGCGAAATCGCCGCCGATCTCTTCGGCGCCAAAGCCGTCGCCGAACACGGCTGGAAAACACTGCCCGTGCGCGGCCGGACCATCCGCCTGGTGGAAGATGCCGACACCATGATCGATGGCGGCTACTTGAATCTGCTTCGCGGCAAATAACGATTTACATATCGTCAAGGGGTACGCGGGCAGGTAGCGCCGACTCCGTCATCCCCCCATCCGGCTTCTCTTCGCCATCGTGATCGCTCCCGCGCCGTCATCGACCGACAGCGCACCAACAACACCGGAGCTTCACATGAGCAACTCCTCCAGCGACCTGCCGCCGCGGCTTCTGCGCACGCCTGAAGCCGCCCGCTATCTCGGCCTGTCAGGCCGCACGCTTGAAAAACATCGTACCTATGGCACAGGCCCGGCCTATCATAAGCTCGGCGGTCGTGTCGTCTATGCGATCGACGACCTCAATATCTGGGCCGGTCAGGGATTGCGCCATTCGACCTCCGATCCGGGCACGGGCATCGTCCATCCGGCCAAGCGCCACAATACGCCGGCGCTCACCAACGACCGCGCATCCGTCCACGCAGGCAATCGGCGCGACACAAAACCTCCCAGCCTTGTTCGCGGCGATGGTCAGCCTACGAGCGGTAACAACGCAGCTTCTGCGCCGACCAAGCGCTGATCGGCGGAAACCCCGATGCCAACCCAACACGCAGCGACAGAGCGCGAGCAGCGTGCCTTTGCCGTCGCATGCCAACGAGCGCTGAACGCGACCGACCGGCAGCGCCTGCCGCTCACCAAGACAATTCCCGATATCGATAGAGGCTCACCATGCATGTCACAAATCGCCAAGATTCTGCGCAACACACGATCATGCTCACCCATGTCGAGCTGACCTGGATCGAACAGCGCATCGAGCATTGGATACGCTTCGGGCGCTTCGCCGAAGACCATATCATCGACCGGCGGCGCCGCGTTGTCAGCTTCGCGCCCGGCAGTATCTTCGCCTTCGTGCGCTGGGCGTCCAATGATTTTGGGACCATCATTTCGCGCGTCGACATCGTGCGCGCCACGGCACACGGCGAGCCCTACACCACCCTGCCCTTCGTGCGTCCCGGCGGCGAAATCCTTCTGCGCATCCATGGCTGGGGGAAGGTCGAACGCGTACTGCAGATGATCGACACCGTGGACGCCATCGGCGTCGATCCAGCCGACGCGGCGCCGGATTACTGGCGCCATGTCCATAACCGTCTCACGGTCGCCGACGATCCGCGGCTCTACACACGCGCGCGCCACATCGCTTGGCTGTTACGCAAGAGCCTCGCATCATGACACGTTTTGGCTATGTCATGACGACCTACTTCGTAACGCTGGCAATTGGGCTGTCGTCGCTATTTCATCCGTCAGCGAGGCTGATCTGGAACGCGAGCGCCAGCGTACCGATCGGGCTTTATGCCGTGCAGCCGGGCAGCCCGCTCAAGGACGGCGATCTTGTCGTCGCCACGCCACCAGGACCTCTCGCGACTTTCCTTGCCGTGCGCGATTATCTGCCAAGGGGCGTGCCGTTGCTCAAGCATGTCGCGGCGTTGCCGGGACAGACTGTTTGCCGTCACGGGCCCGTCATTACGATCAACGGAGCCGCCGTCGCATCCGCGCTGCCGCGTGATCGCGCCGGCCGTCCGCTGCCCGTCTGGCAGGGCTGCCACAGGCTTATGCCGAACGAAATCTTTCTCCTCAATCGCGCCGCACCGGACTCCTTCGACGGACGCTATTTCGGGGTATTGCCCGTCACCGCCATCACCGCTCACGCCGTACCGCTTTGGATCTCCAAGGAGCAGTGAAGATGGCGAGGACGCACTTTCAAATGATGATTCCTTTGTTCGGCCGCATGCTGCGCCATTCCTTCGTCCCGGCCGGGCACGAAGCCGCCGCCGCGCGCAGCGGCGGTCCAGGGCGGCCTGTCGGCCGGCGCGCCAGCGCCTTGCCCTGGACGGGGGCGAGCACGGTGGCAGACTGGCGCCAGTTCGGGACGGCGATGGGTATTGCCGCGATTGTGGCATCGCTGACGAGCGCGGCAAATGGCGCGACGGCTGCGCGAGTGATGTCGCCAGGTACGCCTTCAACGATGGATTCGCACCGCGATCCATCTGCCGGATTTGTGGATGAAGCTGCGCGGCGCTTCGGCGTTCCGGCGACATTGCTGCACGCCGTCATGCTGGTCGAAAGTGACGGCAATCCCGCAGCAGTGTCGCCCAAAGGCGCCATGGGTCTGATGCAGATCATGCCGAAGACGTGGGCGGAGCTGCGCGCGCGTTATCACCTGGGCGCCGATCCATTCGATCCTCACGACAACATCGTGTCCGGCGCCGCCTATCTTCGCGAATTGTTCGACCGTTTTGGCGCAGCGGGTTTTCTTGCTGCTTACAATGCCGGGCCAAAACGCTTCGAAGAATATCTGGCAGGCCTTCGACCGTTGCGCGAGGAGACGACGGATTACCTTGCAAAATTGCAGATGACGCTTCCCGCTTTGCACATCGCCGCCACGACGAATGCAGCGGTTAACGTGGCGGATTGGCAGCGAGCAGGGTTGTTCGCGTCATCACCGGCAGCGCGTCCACGTCCCGTGAACGGCACTTCCAACCAACGGACTGTCACGACATCGACGCCAGTTCTGTTTGCGCTGGCGCCGCAATCGAACAGTTTGTTCGTGCACGGCGAACCTTCAGGAGACCCGCCATGAGATGTGTCGCACCGCCTCGTGGGCTGTCGCGAGCGAGCGCAGGTTCGGAATGTCGGCGCAGGAAATTCCGGTACCCAACCAAGCGATGGCGAGATAAAAGCGCCGCCGTCGGTTTGGCGCATCTGGTTGGTTGGATTCATAATTTGGGGCATTGCGGGGTATTATCCTGCTGGCTCTTCATTCCGAAACACAAACAAATTCAGCACTTCGCGCGCCAGCCGCACTATCCCGCCAGTCGGATTCGGCCATGAAGACACGCGACGATGACCTGCGCGTTCGTCCCGGCCGTATCCGCGACAAGAGTTTTGTCGGCCAAGTGATGCGGGCGGCGAAGAAGGCCGGCCATGTCGGCAAGCATTTTGGCGGCGGCAGGACCGGCGCCACGCGATCCCAGTTCGGCCGCGGCCGCCGTGCCGCGTTGTTGCTGTCCATGCGCTCCCCCTCCCGCCGCGTCGTGGTGAAGGCACGCGTGGTCCGCCATCACGGTACCCGTTTCCGTTCGGCACCCCTTACCAGACACTTGACCTATCTCAAGCGCGAGGGCGTCATCCGCGACGGCAATGATGCCCACATGTTCGATGCGAACTCGGATGCCGTCGACGAGCTGGAATTCGCCGAGCGCTGCCAGGATGACCGGCACCATTTTCGGTTCATCATCTCCCCGGAAGACGCCGCAAAGATGGACGGTCTGCGCGCCTTCACGCGCGAATTGATGGTCGATGCGGAACGCGATCTGGGAACCAAGCTCGATTGGGTCGCTGTCGATCACTGGAACACTGACAATCCGCACATCCATATCCTGGTCCGAGGCCGCGCCGATGACGGCAAGGATCTCGTCATCAGCCGCGACTATATCAGTCGCGGTCTGCGCGCCCGCGCGTCCGAGCGCCTGACACTTGAACTCGGCCTACGCAACGAATTGGACGTTCGATCCGCCCTGGAAAAGGACGTCGAGGCGGAACGCTGGACGGACCTCGACCGGGCTCTGCGCAACGTCGCCGACGATGGCGGTGGTCTTGCAGACGTTCGGCCAAGCGTGACAGGCGAAGACCCGGAGCTGCGTCTGCTTCTGCTTGGCCGCGCCGCGAAGCTGGAACATCTTGGCCTTGCTGAACAGATCGCGCCGGGTTGCTGGACCCTGAAGCCCAATTTGGAGCAGACGCTACGTGAGCTCTCCATCCGCGGCGATATCATCAAGACCATGCACCGCGCGATGAGTGGCACCGGGCGTGAACCAGACGTTTCCGGCTTCGCCTTGCACGGCGACACAACCGCCGAGCCTGTGCTCGGCCGGCTTGTCAAGCGAGGGCTGCAGGACGAATTGAATGGCTCGGCCTACGCCGTCATCGAGGGTGTCGACGGGCGTACCCATCATGTGATGTTCTCCAATCTCGAGATAACGGGCGACGCCAAACCCGGTACCGTTGTCGAAACACGCGCTTATGACGACGCCAAGGGTCGCAAGCAGGTTGCGCTTGCTGTCCGGTCCGACTTCACAATCGAGGCACAAATAACGGCACGCGGCGCAACCTGGATCGATCGGCAACTTCTCGCGCAAGAACCTTTCAGTAGTCGGGGTTTTGGCAGAGAAGTCCGCGCGGCGATGGATCGGCGCGCCGATCACCTCATCGCTGAGGGATTAGCCCAACGGCAAGGTCAGCGGATCGTCTTCGCGCGCGATCTTCTCAGCACGCTGCGACGGCGAGAGCTGGAGGAAGCGGCAGCAAAACTTTCGCTCGACACGGGCCTCGCCCATCGCCCATCCGCCGAAGGCGAACATGTGGGCGGCATCTATCGTCAGCGCGTGCCACTTTCATCCGGCCGCTTTGCCATGATCGACAATGGACTGGGCTTCCAACTCGTGCCCTGGCGACCAACCTTAGAGCAACAACTCGGGCGACAGGTCTCGGGCGTTATGTCTTCTGGCGGCACGGTCGATTGGAGTTTTGGACGGAAACGCGGACTGGGTGTCTGATTGTTATCGAAGCGCAGAATTGGATCGATGTTGTAGCGGAAGGGCTGGATATGGTGCCGCCGAGATTGAGCGGCTGCACATCATACTATCCTTAAAGCAGTTAGCGGATCGCTCCCTACGGTCTATGGCAAGTCCGCGCCCTTTTGTTACCAGTCGCGATCGCAGCTGCAAATGGCCGCTTTAGAAAGTGGACACTATGATCCTTCCATCTAATCCGAGCCGCTTTAGCGCTCCTTTCGCGGCGCAGCGAGGAACGAAACGATCTCGCGCTGCACGTCCTTGTAGTCCTCGACCAGGGCATGACCGCCCGTCGGATAGATCACGGCCCGACCATCGGGCACGCCGGCGGCAATGAACTTTGCCCGATCAGCCCCGAACGCGTCGTCTACCGCGCTGATTGTCAGGACCGGGCATGAAATCTTCCCGAGGTCATAAGGCTCTGGAATCGTGGCGCTCCTTATGTCGAACTCCATTCCCTTCGTCCGCGGGCTTACCGGCAGAAGGTGTTCCAGAATTTTCTGCACCCGCGCCTTCTCGCTCGACTCGGCCGCGCGAACGACGGCCGGGTCCGTGCCCAGAATCACCCTGGTCATCGCGGCAGGCAATATCGGCAAGAGCTTGATCGTCGCCCAAGCGACGAAGTCGGAACCGAACATTGCCCGAACGAAGGCCATGCGGGCACTGTTCCTTTGCTGCGGCATATAGGGCGCTGGAACGAGAAGCACCAATGCGTGACACCGGTTTGGGTGGCGAATCGCGAACTGCAATGCCGACCACTCGCCGGCGGAGATGGAGACGACGTCCACCTTTTGGACACGGAGGCGGTCCAGCAGGTCTGCATACGCGTCGGCCTGCTTGGCATTCGTCAGGTTGGCCGGCGATGCCGATCTCAGATAGCCGAATCGCGACGGAGCGATCAGCCGGTATCCGTAGGGGCCCAAAGGCCCGATCAAATCGAGACTCTGATCGAAGCCGCCGCCGGCACCGTGGATCACCAGGACCGGCTCCCCGTGTCCCCGCAATGCATATTCCATGTCCCCGAAAGGCGTGGAGATCGTCTGGCTTCGGCCCACAAGGCACGCGTGCGCGCGCGACAAGTCGCGCAAGAACAGCACGTAGATCGCAACAGCAGCGATCGACAGGAAGGCGATAAAAATCATCAGGCTTTTACGTATGAGACCACTCACTGGCCAAGTGGTCTATAAGGCGCCGCGCCTCGACATATCATTGATATGTGTCAACGGGAGGACTTCATGCCCGTCGCCGCCGGCCAAAATGCATGCCGCCAAAATGCCGATGTTTCACGCGGAAGCGCTCCAAACCACGAATAGGGCCGCAAACGCGCGCAGGGACAAGTCTTCGCGCGAGGCTATAATCAATATCTCAAAACAACATCAGAGGCTGTTGCATACGAGCAAATGGCGCTCCTTTTTATCGTCTCCACCGGTGGCCCGTGAGGCAATGAGGAGACCAAAGATGAGCAACATTCGAAAGCGGACCAAGATCACATATCTGCTTCGTAGATTGCTGAAGCTTGGCGCGAGCAGACCGTTGCTACATCCAGGGTCGCGTACAAATGACAACGTCTTCGCGCAAGTCGCGATCGCAGACAACCCGAAACGAAGTAACCGCAGAGCCGCGCTTCTGAGGTCGCTGACTGTTTCGGTCGCGTTCTTGATCCTTGTGCGGCCCGGGGCCGCCGACGCTCAAGCGGACGGAGGCGAGGGAGGGCCTGGCGACCCCCTTATTTGGATCGACGCGAATGCGACCGATCTCGGTGCCAAGGCGGACGCACCTGAGTCGATCGCGATCGGTGCTCAATCCGATGTCATCTATACCGGCACCAATTCCATTGCACTGGGCTATAATACCAATGTCTCGGCAGCAAACTCTGTCGCGATTGGGGCGAATGCCACCGCCACTCGCGGCGCACAGACCTACACCGATCCGTTTTCCGGGGTTACCGTCAGCTCGGCCGGAGAGGTCTCCTTTGGAAGTCTCGGCGCAGAACGCCAGCTCACCAACGTGGCGCCAGGATCAGCTGCAACCGACGCTGCTACCGTCGGTCAACTTGAAAGCGCTGTCGGCGGCATCCTTTCGCAGGCGAATACCTATGCCGACAACGCGACCTCGGGGATATTGGGTTCTGCGGAGTCCTACGCCAACGGTATCGGGTCCTCAGCTCTGACATCGGCAACCAACTACGCAAACAGCGTAGGTTCTTCGACTCTGAGTTCGGCAAATAGCTATACGAACTCGTCGAGCGCAGCGGCCCTGAGCGCCGCTCGCACCTATGCCGATGGCGTGGGTTCCTCGACGCTCACTTCGGCGAACAACTATGCCGACACATCGAGCGCAGCGGCGTTAACCGCTGCGAAAACCTACGCCGTCGGCATCGGCTCTTCAACCCTGACTTCAGCCAATAATTTTGCGACAAGTTACGCCAATGGCGTCGGATACTCAACACTGACCTCGGCCAACAACTATACTGACGCATCGAGCGCATCGGCGTTGGGTGTGGCAAAAACCTACGCCGATGGCGTCAGTTCCTCGACTCTGACTTCAGCCACCAACTTTGCGACCACTTACGCCAATCACGTTGGCACTTCGACACTCACCGCGGCCAATAACTATACCGACGCGTCGAGCGCATCGACGTTGGGTGCGGAAAAAACCTACGCCAATGGCGTCGGCGCTTCGACGCTCACCGCGGCAAACAATTATACGGACACATCGACCGCAGCGGTGTTAGCCACAGCGAAGACCTACGCGGATGGTGTCGGCTCATCGACGCTAACGTCAGCCAACAACTTCGCGACGTCCTATGCCAACAGCGTCGGGGCCGCGACGCTCACGTCCGCAAACAATTATACGGACGTATCGAGCGCAGCCACGCTGGGCGCTGTCAAAACCTACGCGGATGGCATCGGCGCGGCGACTCTGACCTCGGCGAATAGTTTTACAACCACCTATGCCAATGGCGTTGGCGTTTCGACGCTAACGTCAGCCAACAACTATACCGACGCCGCAAGCGCATCGACATTGGCTGCAGCGAACACATACGCGGACGGTGTCGGAGCGTCGACTCTGACTGCGGCAAACAATTTTGCGACCAGCTATGCCAATGGCGTGGGTTCTTCAACGCTGACCGCGGCGAACAATTATACCGGCGCATCGAATGCCTCGACATTGGGCACGGCTGAAGGCTATGCGGACGGCGTCGGCTCATCGACATTGGCTGCAGCGAACACATATGCGGACGGTGTCGGGGCGGCGACCCTGACCGCGGCAAATAATTTTGCAATGACCTATGCCGATGGCGTTGGGGCTTCGACGCTCACCTCCGCGAACAATTATACTGAAACATCGAACGCGGCGACGCTGGCCGCTGCCAAGACCTATGCGGACAGCGTTGGCGCATCGACATTGGCTGCGACGAACACCTACGCGGACGGCGTCGGGGCGTCAACCCTGACGGCGGCAACCAATTTTGCAACGACCTACGCCGATGGCGTTGGAGCTTCGACACTCACCTCCGCGAACAACTACACCGACGCCTCGAGTACTGCGACGCTTGCTTCGGCCAACGGCTATGCCGACGCGTCGAGCGCTTCCACCCTGGTCGCCGCCAAGACCTACGCCGATGGGGTGAGTGCGACGACGCTCTATTCAGCGAACGTCTATACAGATGCCATGGGCGCCACCACCCTCAGTTCCGCGGAGTTCTATACCGATACGAAGACAACCTATTTTGCCGCCAACTCAACCCTTGCGCCTGCCCAAGCCTCAAGCCTGGAGGCTATCGCGGTGGGTGGTGGTTCGATCGCATTGGCGCCCAATGCCGTCGCGGTTGGCTCCAACGCACAGGCCACCGGTGCCAGTGCTATCGCGATCGGCGTGAACGCGCTGGCAACGGATTATTCTGTCGCAGTCGGCAATACCGCCCTGGCCGGAAGCGGCGGAACGGCGCTCGGGGATTTTGCCACGGCTACGGGCAGCGGCTCCTTCGCTGGCGGCTACGGCGCGACTGTCCTTGTGACGGGCGGCGTCGCGCTCGGCCAGAACTCAAGCGTGACGCAGGTCAATTCTGTGGCCATCGGCGCAGATTCCACAGCCGGTCGCGGCGCACAGACCAATTACATCGACGCGATTTCGGGTGCCATGGCGAGTTCCGCTGGGGAAGTATCGGTCGGAAGCATCGGCGCGGAACGGCAGATCACCAATGTCGCAGCCGGCTCATCCCCCACCGATGCGGCCAATGTCGGCCAGGTACAGAGCGCCGAAGTACAAGCCGTGAACCTTTCCGAAAGCTACACCAACGCAACGGCAGGATCGCTCGTCTCCATGCTGAACAGTTACGGCTACAACACCTCTCCATCGAACGGATCCAATTCCGTGGCGGTTGGTTCGGGGGCTGCCGCGACCGGTAACGATTCTGCGGCTCTGGGCAGCAACAGTTCTGCAACGGCTGACAATTCGGTGGCCATCGGTGCGGGCTCGACAGCGACACGCGGCTCGCAGACAAACTATAAAGACCCCATATCTGGAAAGACCACGAGCTCGGTTGGAGAAGTGTCCGTCGGCAGTGACGGAGCCGATCGGCAGATCACCAATGTCGCCCCCGGCACAGCGCCAACGGACGCGGCCAATGTCGGGCAGGTCCAGGCAGCGATCAGCCAGGCCGAAGGCTATACGGACACGCTGTTCGGCAAGGCATCGAGACAAACTTGGAGTGTCGCGGCGGCAGCGGCAGCGCTGGCCAATCTCCCCCAGGCGCCCAATCCCGGACAATCCATGATCGGCATGTCTTTCGGCTCATCGAGAGGCGAAGTCGGCTTCGCGGCCGGAGCCTCTTATTACACGCCCGACAACGGCATGATCATTAAAGCCTCGGCCAGCTACAGCGCCGAGAGCGGCATGAGCGGCGGTATGGGCGTCGGCTTCATTCTAAACTAATTCCACGTGGAGGCACCTTCGCCATGTCCGCGACCAAGATCCTCTGGGGTCAAGTACTCCTCGTCAGCATCACCGTGCTCGCCTTCCTCTGGGCCGCGACGGAGTGGACTGCGTGGCGTCTCGGCTTCCAGCCGCAGCTCGGCCATCCCTGGTTCGAGGTTTTAGGCTGGCCGTTCTATCAGCCGCCTGCGTTCTTTTGGTGGTGGTTTGCGTATGACGCCTATGCGCGCGGCATTTTCATCGAAGGCGCTTACATCGCCACATCTGGTGGCATTGCCGCGATTGTGGTTGCGATCATGATGTCGGTGTGGCGGGCGCGGGAGACCAAACGGGTCACCACCTACGGCTCGGCGCGCTGGGCTGAAACACGTGAAATCCGTCGCGCCGACTTGCTGGCTTGCAACGGCGTGCTGCTCGGCCGCTGGCAGAACAAATATCTCCGCCATGATGGTCCCGAGCATGTGCTGTGTTTTGCACCGACCCGCAGCGGCAAAGGCGTCGGTTTGGTGGTGCCAACGCTCCTGACCTGGCAGGACTCGGCCATCGTCCACGACATCAAAGGTGAGAACTGGACATTGACCGCCGGTTGGCGGGCCCGCTTCGGGCGCGTCTTGCTGTTCGATCCGACCAACATTCTCAGCAGCGCCTACAATCCACTGTTGGAGGTTCGCCGTGGCGACTGGGAAGTCCGTGACGTCCAGAATATCGCCGATGTGCTAGTCGATCCGGAAGGCGCACTGGAGCGCCGCAATCATTGGGAGAAGACCAGCCATTCGCTCCTGGTCGGCACCATCCTGCATGTCCTTTACGTGGAACCCGACAAGACGCTCGCCGGCGTCGCAAATTTCCTCTCCGATCCCAGGCGCCCGATTGAGTCCACCCTCCGGGCGATGATGACCACGCCCCATCTGGGAAAGAGTGGCGTGCATCCCGTCGTCGCCAGCACGGCGCGCGAGCTTCTTAACAAGAGCGACAACGAACGCTCCGGCGTGCTCTCCACCGCCATGTCGTTTCTCGGCCTCTATCGCGATCCCGTGGTCGCCAAAGTGACAAGCCGCTGCACCTGGCGTATCCGCGACCTCGTCGAAGGCGAGCGTCCCGCCACACTCTACTTGGTAGTTCCGCCGTCGGACATCAGCCGCACCAAGCCCCTGGTCCGATTGATCCTCAATCAGATTGGGCGACGCCTGACAGAGGAGCTGAATTCGAAAAACCGACGCCATCGCCTCCTGTTGATGCTGGATGAGTTTCCGGCATTGGGCCGGCTCGATTTCTTCGAGAGTGCCTTGGCGTTCATGGCGGGCTATGGACTGAAAGCATTCCTCATCGCCCAATCGCTCAATCAGATCGAGAAGGCTTACGGCCAGAACAATTCAATCCTCGACAATTGCCGTGTGCGGGTGAGCTTCGCCACCAACGATGAACGCACCGCCAAACGCGTCTCCGACGCACTCGGCACTGCCACCGAATTGCGCGCGATGAAGAACTATGCCGGCAGCCGGTTGAGCCCCTGGCTTGGACATCTAATGGTGTCCCGCCAGGAAACCTCGCGGGCGCTCCTCACACCCGGCGAGGTGATGCAGCTCCCACCGGACGATGAGCTTGTGCTCGTCTCAGGTTGTCCTCCAATCCGCGCCAGGAAGGCGCGCTATTACGAAGACCGGCAATTGCAGGCGCGCATCCTGCCCCCTCCCAAGTTGATCCACGCCATCAAGGTCGGCCCGCCGTTAGAGACGCCGCGGACACAAGGCAAAGAATGGTCGGATACCGTCGTGCCACCGCCATCGGCACCGTCGGACGATCCCGCGAATGCCGGCATCCGCCGCGAACCCGAACTCCCCAAGCAGGAAGAGATTGCGCTCGAGCCGCACAAGTCTGCCCAGGAATTCGAGCCAGCCGATGACAAACCGGACGATGACGCCCAGCGCCTTCGCGCCTTGCGACACCAGGCCCGCGTTACCGCGCGGCAGGCTTCCCTCGATCCCGACGACGATTTGGGACTGTAAGCAGCCATGCGTACCAAGCACACCTTCCGCCTGCCGCCAGATCTTGCCGGCAAACTCGCCGACTATGCAGCTCGCAAACGCGTGCCCCAGGCGCTGGTGGTGGAAACTGCGCTCGCCTCGCACCTTTCGCCCGATGGCGCGGATCGTTTGGAAGCCGCGCTGGCCCGGCGGCTAGATCGCATGACGCGGCAAATCGAGCGCCTAGAACGGCATGTCACCATCTCGAACGAGGCGCTCGCCCTGTTTGTGCGCTTTTGGCTGACCAGCACGCCGCCTTTGCCGGACACGGCACAACACGCGGCGCAGGCGAAAGGCCGAGAGCGTTACGACGGCTTCGTCGAAGCGCTGGGCCGTCGTCTTGCGCGCGGCAAGACCCTCGCCGAAGAGATCACAGCTGATATCGGCGACGCCACGTCGACCAACGCTCCACAGACCCGGCCGTCGTAAAAGCCAATCGCGCCGAACGCCTGTCTTTGTACGCCACTCTACGACGCTCGCATCTGAGCTGTTGCGCGCACGATTTATCGCCCTTCTTAGTCACCCTCGCTGATCTATCGCTTCAATGACAATGAAGCATTGTCGAGGGCTCGCACATGACCAATGTTTCCGTTCGATCCGAAGCCTTCGCCCGTGGCGCGCGCATGTTACGCACGGCGCTCGGTGCTTCCATCGCCGGGTACCTCGAAGACCCCGGCATCGTCGAGGTGATGCTCAATCCCGATGGAAGGCTTTGGATCGATCGGCTGTCGGGCGGGCTTGAGGACACCGGGTGCCGTGTTGCGTCCGCCGACGCCGAACGGATTGTGCGCCTGGTCGCGCACCATGTGGGTGTCGAGGTTCATGCGGGCCGCCCACGCATTTCTGCCGAATTGCCGCAAAGCGGCGAGAGGTTCGAGGGGCTCATGCCACCCGTCGTGGCCGCGCCCTGTTTCGCCATTCGGCGCCCTGCTGTCGCGGTCTTCACGCTCGGCGACTATGTCGAGGCCGGCATCATGTCAGGTATGCAGGCCGAGCTGCTACGGGTGGCAGTCCGGGAACGGAAGAATATCCTCGTTGCCGGCGGCACCTCCACCGGCAAGACCACGCTCGTCAACGCGCTGCTCGCCGAGGTCGCCAAGACCGGCGACCGGGTGGTGCTGATCGAGGATACGCGCGAATTGCAATGCGCGGCGCCCAATCTCGTCGCGCTGCGCACCAAGGACGGCGCGGCCTCGCTCTCAGATCTCGTGCGCTCGTCGCTGCGGCTGCGCCCCGACCGCATTCCCATCGGCGAGGTGCGCGGTGCCGAGGCTCTCGATTTGTTGAAGGCTTGGGGCACCGGCCATCCCGGCGGCATCGGCACCTTGCATGCCGGGTCCGCGATTGGCGCGCTGCGCCGGTTGGAGCAACTCATCCAGGAAGCCGTCATCACCGTCCCACGTGCGCTGATCGCGGAGACCATCGACCTCATCGCAGTGCTCGCCGGCCGCGGTGCTGCGCGAAGGCTGGCCGAGCTTGCCACCGTGAATGGCCTCGGTCCTGCCGGCGACTACGTCCTCACCCAAACCGGAGAATCTTGATGCTCTTCCATCGAGCCCGCGACCGCTTTGTCCTCGCATCGCTCTACGCCGCCTGTGTCCTCGCGACGGCGCCCGCATACGCCGCCGGCACCAACATGCCTTGGGAGCAGCCGCTGCAACAAATTCTGGACTCGGTACAGGGGCCGGTGGCCAAGGTGGTGTCGGTGATCGTCATCATCGTCACCGGTCTCAGCCTCGCATTCGGTGAGACGAGTGGTGGGTTTCGACGGCTGATCCAGATCGTCTTTGGTCTCAGCATCGCCTTCGCGGCCAGTTCCTTCTTCTTGTCCTTCTTCTCCTTCGGCGGCGGAGCGCTGGTGTGATGAACCACGACGAGCCCATTGCTGGGTTCTATGCACCTGTTCATCGCGCCCTCATCGAGCCGATCCTGCTTGGTGGCGCGCCGCGCGCGGTCGCCATCATCAACGGAACGCTCGCCGCCGCCATCGGTCTCGGGCTTCGCCTCTGGATCGTCGGCGCGGTGATCTGGTTGCTCGGGCATTTGGCGGCGGTGGGGGCCGCCAAGCGCGATCCCGCCTTCGTCGACGTGGTGCGCCGCCATCTGCGCTATCCGCAACATCTCGTCGCGTGAGGGCGACCGATGATGAATCTCGCCGAATACCGCCGCAAATCACACTGCCTGGCCGATTTTCTGCCCTGGGCTACACTGGTCGAGAAAGGCGTGATCCTCAACAAGGATGGCTCCTTCCAGCGCTCGGCGCGCTTCCGCGGCCCAGATCTCGACAGCGCAACGCCGGCCGAACTCGTCGCCATTACCGCGCGGCTCAACAACGCGTTGCGCCGGCTCGGGTCCGGATGGGCGCTCTTCATCGAAGCCCAACGCCAGCCCGCCCATCGCTATCCCCAGAATGCATTTCCCGACGCAGCCTCAAGCCTTGTCGACGCCGAACGCCGTGCGCAGTTCGAGGAAGAAGGTGCACATTTCGAGAGCCGGTATTTCCTGACCCTGGTCTGGCTACCCCCGCCCGACGATGCGGCCCGTGCCGAGGCGTGGCTCTATGAGGGACGATCCCGCGAGGGTGCCGACTGGCGTGCGGCCCTGGCCGCCTTCATCGACCGGACCGATCGGGTGCTGGCACTCATCGTAGGCTTCATGCCCGAGGCCGATTGGCTCGATGATCCCGAGACCCTTACTTATCTGCATTCCTGTGTCTCCACGCGGCGCCACCGCGTACGCGTGCCCGAGATACCGATGCACCTCGATGCCATTCTGGTCGATCAGGATATCGCAGGCGGCCTTGAGCCGCGGCTCGGCCGCGCCCATTTGCGCACCCTCACGATCATGGGTTTTCCCTCGCAGACTTGGCCCGGCCTGCTCGACGATCTCAATCGGCTGGCTTTTCCCTACCGCTGGTCGACCCGCGCCATCTGCCTCGACAAGGCCGACGCGACCAAGGTGCTCGGGCGCATCCGCAGGCAATGGTTTGCCAAGCGCAAATCCATCATGGCGATCCTGAAGGAGGTCATGACCAACGAGACGTCGGTGCTGATGGATTCCGACGCCGCCAACAAGGCACTAGATGCCGACATTGCGCTCCAGGAGCTGGGCTCCGATCTTGTCGGTCAGGCTTATATTACGGCGACCGTCACCGTCTGGGATGAGAATCCGCGTATCGCCGACGATCGCCTGCGCCTCGTCGAAAAGACCATCCAGGGGCGTGACTTCACCTGCATACGCGAAACGGTGAACGCGATCGAGGCTTGGCTCGGCAGTCTTCCCGGCCATGTCTACGCCAACATACGCCAGATGCCGGTCTCGACGCTCAACCTCGCCCATATGATGCCGTTCTCGGCGGTGTGGGCCGGACCGGAGCGTGACGAGCATTTTAAGGCGCCGCCGCTCTTCTTCGCGCGGACCGAAGGCTCGACGCCGTTCCGTTTTTCGCTCCATGTCGGCGATGTCGGCCACACCCTCGTGGTCGGTCCTACCGGTGCCGGCAAGAGCGTGCTGCTGGCGCTGATAGCGCTGCAGTTTCGGCGCTATGCCGGCGCGCAGGTCTTTGCCTTCGACTTCGGCGGGTCGATCCGCGCCGCCGCCCTCGCCATGGGTGGCGACTGGCACGATCTCGGTGGCGCATTTGCGGACGACATTACTGAGCCGGTCGCCTTGCAGCCTTTGGCGCGCGTCGACGATGCTGGTGAACGCGCCTGGGCGGCCGAATGGGTGGTGACACTCTTAGCCCGCGAATCCGTCTCCGTCACCCCCGAATTGAAGGAGCATCTCTGGTCGGCGCTGACCTCGCTCGCGTCCTCCCCGGTCACCGAACGAACGATCACTGGCCTGTCAGTTCTGCTCCAATCGAATGCGCTGAAGCAGGCCTTGCAGTCCTACACCGTGGGCGGTCCATGGGGACGCTTGCTCGACGCGGAAAGCGAGCGCCTGGGCGAGGCCGACATCCAAGCCTTCGAAACCGAAGGTCTCATCGGCACGGGCGCGGCGTCGGCCATCCTCTCCTACCTCTTCCATCGCATCGAGGACCGGCTCGATGGGCGCCCCACGCTCCTCATCGTCGACGAGGGTTGGCTCGCGCTGGACGATCGTGGCTTCGCGGGACAGCTGCGCGAATGGCTGAAGACACTGCGCAAGAAGAACGCGAGCGTCATCTTTGCAACGCAATCTCTCGCCGACATCGACGGCTCGGCGATAGCGCCCGCCATCATCGAAAGCTGTCCGACGCGGCTGTTCTTGCCCAATGAGCGCGCATTTGAGCCGCAGATTGCGTCCATCTATCGCCGTTTCGGGCTGAACGACCGACAGATCGAGATCCTCAGTCGGGCGACGCCCAAGCGCGACTACTACTGCCAGTCGCGGCGCGGCAATCGCCTGTTCGAACTGGGTTTGAGCGAAGTCGCGCTCGCCTTCACGGCCGCATCGTCCAAGATCGATCAGGCCGCCATCGCCGAGATATTCACCGTCCATGGCAAGAGCGGCTTTGCCGCCGCATGGCTGCGAACCAAAGGCCTCGATTGGGCAGCCGACATGCTCGCCAAACAGGAGATTACGCCATGAAGAAACTTCGTCTGCGCACAGCACTCACCACCGGCGTCGCGATCCTGACCCTCGTCACCGCCGTCATTCCTGCTGAGGCACAATGGACTGTCTTCGATCCGGCCAACTACACACAGAATGTCCTGACGGCGGCCCGCGAGCTGCAGCAGGTCAATAACGAGATCCAAAGTCTCGAAAACCAAGCGGCCTCGCTCGCCAATCAGGCAAAGAATCTCGCCAGCCTGCCCTATTCATCGCTCGTGCAGCTGGATCAGTCGATCGCCCAGACCCAGCAGCTTCTCGCCAAGGCGCAGCGCATCGCCTATGACGTCACGACGATCGACCAAGCCTTCAGCCAGACGTATCCGCAAGGCTATTCCAGTTCGACATCCTCGCAGCAATTGCTCGCCGATGCGCAAACCCGCTGGCAGAATGCCCGCGCCGGCTATCAGGACGCCATGCGCGTGCAGGCGGTCGCGGTGCAAAACCTTGAGAGCACGCGCGCGCAAATTGACGCGCTGATCTCCGCTAGCCAGTCCGCTTCAGGCGCGCTGCAGGCGGCCCAGGCGGGGAACCAACTCATAGCGCTTGAGACCAAGCAACTCGCCGACCTCACTGCCGTCATAGCGGCGATTGCGCGTGCTCAGAGCCTGGACGGCGCCCGCGCGATCGAAACCCAGGCCCAAGCGCAACAGCAGCTTTTCAACTTCCTCAATTACGGACAGGGATACCGGCCCGGCTCCGCACAGATGTTTCACTGATGCGCGCGCGGCTGTTCAGTTACCGTACCATCGTCCGCGCTGCCGGCTTCGCCCTTGTCGTCGCGGCGATCGTCGCGGCTGGCGTGCACCTCGTGCAGGACGGCAAGAACGTCAGGGGACTATCACTCGGTCCGGCATCGCTCACAGGTCCCCTCGCGCGCGAGCTGCCGCGCTGCCAATCGATCAATATGGTCGCGATGAATGACACGGCATGTGACGCGGCTTGGGCCGTGAACCACTACCGCATTTTCAGGTATCGCGCGCCGGATCGCGCCAAGTCCGCGCCATCTGCAGATCGGCCAGACAAATCAAAATCCCAGGATCGTTAAAGGACATGGGCGGTACCGGCGTCATCGACCGATTTTTGGGTGTCTTCACCCAATACATCGATTCAGGGTTCGGTCTGGTTCAGGGCGATGTGCACTGGCTTGCCGCCACCCTGATCGTCATCGACATCACGCTCGCAGGCCTCTTCTGGGCGATGGCTCCGGAGGAGGACGTGCTCGCCCGGCTGATCAAGAAGACGCTCTATATAGGGGCCTTCGCCTTCATCATTGGCAACTTCAACCATCTCGCCCAGGTCATCTTCAATTCTTTTGCCGGACTGGGGCTCGAGGCGGGCGGCGGCGCGCTCAGTCAGGCACAGCTCCTGGAGCCGGGACGGCTGGCGCAGATCGGCATAGAAGCGGGCAAACCCATTCTCACCGCCATTTCCGGCCTGATGAGCTTCACGAGCTTTTTCGCCAACTTCGTTCAGATCGCCATTCTGCTCATCGCCTGGCTGATTGTCATCATCAGCTTTTTCATCATGGCGATCCAGCTCTTCGTCAGCCTGATCGAGTTCAAACTCACTACGCTCGCCGGCTTCGTACTGGTCCCCTTCGGTCTCTTCGGCCGCACCGCCTTCCTCGCCGAGAAGGTTCTTGGCAATGTCGTCTCGTCCGGCGTGAAAATCCTGGTGCTGGCCGTGATTATCGGGATCGGTACGATGATCTTCGGCCAGTTCACCGCCGGCTTCAACAATCCGCCCACCATCGACGATGCCCTTACGCTGATCCTCGCCTCGCTGTCGCTGCTTGGCCTTTCGATCTTCGGTCCCGGCATTGCGAATGGTCTGATCGCCGGTGGCCCGCAGCTCGGCGCCGGCGCCGCTGTCGGAACCGGCCTTGCCGCCGCAGGTCTTGGCGCCGTGGGCGTGGCGGCCACGGCGAGCGGGCTCGGCGCGGCCGGCGGCGCCATCGCCGGCACGGCCCGCGCGGGCGCCAGTGTCGCGGGCGGCGCAAGCGCCGCCTACCGCTCGGGGGGACTTGCCAGCGTTGCGGAGGCTGGCGTCGCCGCCGCAATGAGTCCGCTACGTCGCGCGACGGCCGGTCTGCGCGAAAGCTTCGCCACGGGCGAACGCACCGTGATGGGGAACGCCACCGCACGCGGTGCGCAAGGTGGTCCCGCCGATCCATCCGGCGGTGGATCAGCAGGCACTCCCCCAGCCTGGGCCCAGCGCATGAAGCGTAGCCAGACCATGAACCACGGCGCCACCGCTGCCAGCCATGCCGTGCGGTCCGGCGATCAGCCGAGCGGCGGACACGCCGTGGATCTTTCCGAAGGAGAATAAGGATGTTTCGACGAACAACCATTCGCTATGGCACCGCACCAGAACCCGAAACGCCTTATCAACGCGCAGGCCAAGCCTGGGACGACAGGATCGGTTCGGCGCGGGTGCAGGCAAAGAATTGGCGGCTTGCCTTCTTCGGAATGCTCGCGCTCAGCGGTGGGCTCGCCGCTGGCCTTGTCTGGCAATCGGTGCATGGCACCGTGACACCATGGGTTGTCCAGGTCGACAAGTTCGGCCGGGCCGAAGCGATCGCGCCGGCCGTCGCGGATTACCGGCCGACCGATCCTCAGATCGCCTGGTATCTCGCCCACTTCATCGAAGAAGTGCGCAGCATTGCCGCCGACCCCGTCGTGCTCAGGCATAATTGGCTCGACGCGTACCACTATGTCACCGACAAGGGCGCGCTGGCGCTGAGCGACTATGCGCGCACCAATGATCCCTTCTCCAAAGTCGGCAAATTGCAGGTTTCGGTCGACGTTACCAGCGTTATCCGCGCCTCCGACGACAGCTTCCGCGTCGAATGGACGGAACGCCACTACGTCGATGATGCGCTGGCGGCGACGCAGCACTGGAGCGCCATCCTCACCATCACCGTCCAGACGCCGACGGACGCCGATCGGCTGAGGCAGAATCCGCTCGGCATCTACATCCGCGCCCTCAACTGGTCCAAGGAGCTTGGCTAATGCACAACATCCATCTTCCCATCTATCTGCTCACGTGTTTCTCGCTCACAGCCTGTTCGACCTGGAAGCCGCCAGAGATCAGCTACGATAACACGCTGCAACAGGCCGTTCGAGCGCCCGATCCGTCAAAGCCCGTGCAGATCGTCGAGCTTCCCCAGCCTCTGCCCTTGCCAGGTCAGCTCAAACCGATCCCGGCTGCGAAACCAGCCCCCGGGGAAGCAGCTGATCCCCGCCTGCGCGTTGCCGAGGCCAACAAAGCCGCCCGCGTGCAACCGACGCGCGCCGACTATATCAACGCCGTACAAGTTTATCCCTTCTCGGATGGCGCGCTCTACCAGGTTTACGCCGCGCCTGGCGAGGTGACCGATATCGCGCTCGAAGCCGGCGAACAACTGGTGGGAACAGGTCCGGTCGCCGCCGGCGACACGGTGCGCTGGATCATCGGCGACACCGAAAGTGGCGTAGGCGTGAACAAACGCGTCCACATCCTGCTGAAGCCGACACGCGCGGACATCACCACCAATCTTGTCATCAATACCGATCGGCGCACCTATCACCTCGAGCTGCACGCGACCGACAAGACCTATATGGCATCAGTCTCCTGGGCCTACCCTGAGGATCAGCTCATTGCACTGCGCACACAAAACGCCGCCGCCGATGCCGCGGCGCCCATCGCATCCGGCATCGATCTCGACGCGCTCAAATTCCGCTACCGCATCGAGGGCGACCATCCCGCCTGGCGGCCGCTGCGCGCATTCGATGATGGCCGCCAAGTGTTCATCGAGTTTCCCGCCGGGACCGGCCAAGGCGAGATGCCGCCGCTCTGGGTCGTCGGGGCACAGGGGGACGGCGAACTCGTGAATTACCGCGTCCAGGGCAATCACATGATCGTCGACCGCCTCTTCGCCGCGGCGGAACTGAAGCTCGGCGGCGATCCGCAGCAGATCGTCCGCATTGTTCGCACCGATGGGAAGCCGCAATCATGATCGAGGAGCAAGAGCACGGCCCCGAGACGGTGGAAAGTAGCGAACATCCCGCCAATAAGCTTCACCCTCACGAGATGCGCCTGCGCCCCGATCGGCCGCCGGTGACACGCCTGTCGCGCAAAGTCTTGTTGGGCTTGGGACTCGTTGTGACACTCGGTATCGTCGGCACACTCTTCATCGCCTTGCGGCCGCATACGCAGACGGCGGGTTCGGAAACTTACAGCACTAATAATCGGACGACGCCGGAAGGCCTCGCCAGCCTGCCGCGCGATTACGCGACCCTGCCGCACAGCGTGCCGCAACTCGGCCCGCCACTGCCCGGCGATCTTGGTCGCCCGATTCTGAATGCCGGCGCGCCTGCTCCCGGCATGGCAACACCAGCGGCCAGTCCGGAGCAGCAACGTATCGCCCAAGAGGCGCAAGCCGCGCGCAGTAGCCATCTCTTCACGACCACCGATCGGAGCGAGGATCCTGCGGCCGCTATGCCTATGATGGCACCGTCCAGCACCGGAACGGCATCGCCTACCACAAACAACGCGACCGGTGTCGGCGCGCAAGATCAAAAGCTCGCTTTCCTGAACGGCGCTATCGATCATCGCACTGAAAGCCCTGATCGCATCGAAGCCCCGGCAAGTCCCTATGTGATTCAAGCCGGCGCCGTGATTCCGGCCGCCCTGATCACGGGTTTGCGCTCGGATTTGCCTGGCGAAGTTACCGCCCAAGTGACCGAAGACGTCTATGACAGTCCCACTGGCAGCATTCTTTTGATTCCGCAGGGTGCGCGTCTCATCGGGCAATACGATGCCCAAGTGACCTTCGGCCAATCTCGGGCGCTTCTGGTTTGGAACCGCCTCATCATGCCCAACGGTCGCTCCGTCCTGCTAGAGCGCCAACCGGGCGCCGATACGCAAGGTTACGCCGGACTTGAAGATGACGTCGACAACCACTGGGCCACGCTCTTCAAGACCGCCATTCTCTCGACCCTGTTGAGCGTCGGCTCTGAGGCGGGCACTAGCAACGGCGAGAATTCCCTGGCGCAGGCACTGCGCCAAGGCGCTTCGCAGAGTTTCAATCAGGTCGGCGAACAAGTCGTCGGACGTTCGTTGAACGTCCAGCCGACCATCACGATCCGGCCGGGATTTCCGGTCAACGTGCTCGTGACCAACGATCTCATTCTCGAACCTTATCGTACTTAAGGAAGACGCAGATGGCGAAATTGAAACTCGGCACCATCGAGAGCGAAAAGCCGGTGCGCCTCACGGTCGTGTTACCAGCCGCGGTGCATCGCGATCTTGTGGCCTATGCCCAAACGCTCGCCCGCGAGACCGGGCAGAGCGAGCTAGATCCTGCAAAACTGTTACCTCACATGCTGGCGCGTTTCATGGCGACCGACCGCGGCTTTGCGAAAGCGCGCAAGACTGCCGCTGGATCGCGGCCGGCTCACCCCAGGTCCGCTGAGGGGTAGCGTTCTTTGAGCAACGCGACGAACCGCATTAAAGTTGGATTTTCATTGTCCCCGCGCCAATAAGCGCTTTGTCCGATCCGGCTTGGGCCATTGCCCTCGCCCGCCTCGCGATAGACGACGCCTGGATAAGTAGCCCCCGTGCTGGCTTCGAACAGCAAGCTCACCCCGCGGCCGGCACCAACCATGCTGAGAATGTTCTCGCGGCTGACATCATGACGCACTACCAAAGGATGGTCGCCGGGTGCGGCAAGCTTCGCCATCAGCAGTTCCTGGATTTCCGGTCCGGGGTCGCGGCAACTCAACAAAAAGCGCTCGTCCTTGAGGTCGGTCCAGTAGACGATCTCGTGGGCGGCAAGCGGATGCGTTTGCGGCAATGCAACCGTGATCCTCTCCGCCCAAAGCGGAAGAACCTGGGCCCTACGCAATTCGGATTCTCCGCTGACAATTGCAATGTCAAGCGCCCCACCGTCCAACTCGGCCAATAAATAGGCGCGCGTTCCATCCACAGCGCGGATGGTGACGTCCGGATAGCGCGCGACATAGTCCAATAAGGATGCGCGCAGATGACCGGCGGACAACGACGTGTAGAAGCCAATACTTAGACACCCTGCCTCGCCCCGGCTCTCGGACTTGGCCAGCAAGACCATGGAATTGACCTCTTGGATGATGTGCTCCGCGATTCTCAGGAAATTGTGTCCCGCAGTCGTCGGACGCACGCCGCCGCTGTGCCGTTCGAACAACAACACGCCAAGCTCGTCTTCGAGTTGGTGGATGCGCCGGCTGAGTGTCGATTGTTTGAGACGAAGCGCCGCGGCAGCCCGCCGAAAGCTGTGATGCTTGTCGGCAGCGATCATATAGTGCAGATGTCGCAGCTCTATCGGCATCTGAACGGTTCTCCAATTCGATCAGAGTGCGCAAAAATCCTCCTGACAGCGAGTTGGGACTCGTCGGAATGGCACTCGCACGCACAATCGACAACAAAACCGAAGCCGACCATCGGCACACTGATCTGCTCAACGGGTAAATCGGTGCGCCGACAGGCGCACCCGCTGTAATGATGCCCGAAGGACCCTGCGAAGCGATTCGGGCGCATAGGCGGATTATGCTGCCGTTCGAATGACGGGTTCCCACAACACGGGCCCGTTAAGGCCGCCGGCCTTACGCAAGCGCAGGAGCGCGTCGCGTGAAACCTCAAGCAGCCCGGCCACCGCCCGTGTCTTGCCGAGTGCGCGCGGTTCGCCAAGACGCTCCAGTGGCCAGCTCGCCCGCCGCAGAATGCGTTCCATGCGTGCATCCGTGACGGTGACGATCTTGGCAAGGTTCCGGGCAAGCCCAAACTCCACCATGCCGGCGAAGAGTTCGTATGTCGGCGCCGCAATTCCACCGGCGGCTTTGACCGCATCAGAGTGCTCATCCAGTGCGAACCGACTGCTCTCCCAAATATCCGGACGAGAGGGCGCCATCCTACCGTCCAAAAGGACGGGGAAGGCATCGCTCAGCATTGTTGGACCGGAAGACGGCAGGAGGCGCACGCAGCCAAGGATGCAGCTCGCATGATCCCGAAGAATGAGGTAAGCCGGGTGCAAGGTATCGAATTCGTCGACTTCCATGTCGCCGGCCACCTCGACATCCCAATCGAGACGTTCTTTGAACACGCGATAGCGCAGGCGGTGCATTTGCGCGAGTTCGTCAAGGAATTCGCCGTATAAATCCGATGTGATAAGTTGGATCATGCTCGCCTCCACGAACCGGGCTTTCGATGTACCCAATTGGAGGCAATCCATGCGCTCGAAACAGCCTCTAAGGGTTTAGAGGGGGGACTTAATGATCCCGCGCGTCACCTATTGTTTTGGCTGGTGGCAAGCAGAGCAACCGCTTGGTGGCGCGTGCGCACACCCAGCTTGGCCTTGGCGTTTTCGACGTGAAAAGTGACGGTGTTGTGCGAAATACCAAGAATCCGGCCAATCTCCCATGCCGATTTGCCGGCCGTGACCCATTGCAGGCATTCGAGTTCGCGAGGAGACAAGCGTACGCCGTTGATAAGCGGGTCGCGCACCAATTTTCGACGTGCGTGGGCGTGCAATGATATGGACATCAGCTGCAGCACGCGCGCGTTGTGGCTGATTGTGTGCTGAAAGACCTGTCGACGCTGGTCACTGGCGAAGGTTACGGCAGCGATGGGGCCGCGGCCGTCACAAATAGGAACCGTAAAGCCGCAGCGGATGCCAAACGCCGACGCTTCATCGAAGAGACGTCCTTGGTCGGGGGACATTTGAAAGCCATCCGCACCCAAACCCCATTCGAAGGGCTCGGTCCGCTCGTGCGCGAGTGCGATTACGGGGTCGAGCTGCTCGTAATGCTCCTTGAGATAATGGTCCGTCCACAGCACCGGATAACTCGAAATCAGCGCTGCGGGCGATTTGCCGTCCCGTGGCATCAAGAGATATGCAAAGCATTGCAGATCAAATGCGGCCGCTGCATCAGCCATGACCGTTCGCATCGCGTCGTCATCGTGACTTTCGCTGAGCTGGTTTACAAATTTCTGAAAGACGTGATGCATGGACGCCTGCCGCACGAGGAACCGGGGTCGACCGTGCGGGCGACCAAATCCGCCACAGGCCGTCGCAGCCTACGCGCGCGTCGAGCTTGATCTGCAACTAAGACGGATGTGTGAATAGGCCATATGAGATGATCCCGCCGAGCCGGTGGGCGTCGAGCTTACCTTCGGTTAGACGTCTCTGCCTGTTGCACAGGCGCTCTATCGCATTAAGGACGCCGACAAGTGAAAGAGACAGATCATTACCAAGCGGCGGGACCGCGCCATCAATCCCGAAACACGCCGCGATGTCCGTTCGTACGATTCCTGGTGCTTACAATGAGCTTACATTGGGCGAGAAAAATAGCCTGTAAGCACAAAATTGAATGGAAAAATATCACTAAGTGGCTGTTACCACTGAAGAAACCTGGAGCGGGCGAGGCGAATCGAACGCCCGACCCTAACCTTGGCAAGGTTATGCTCTACCCCTGAGCTACGCCCGCGATCCAAGTTGGGGGCGGGTTATGGCCCACCCCAGCCCCAGATTCAAGCCGGTTTGGGCCATGCGGTCAACTTAGGGCGGCGGCACGCCGGCCGTCGCCGCGCCGGCGCGGAAACTTCCGCCGTGAATCCGGCCTATCCGCCGAGCACCCTGTCGAAGATCTGCCGCGCCCGGACCTGCAGATCGACGAGCAGTTTTTGCAGGTCGGAGAACTGGCGCACCTCGCCCGCCCGCGTCAGCAGCGCTTTCAGCCCCGGCGTGGCGGTGTCGGCGTCGAGCGGTCCGTCCAGCGCGATGCGCAGCGCCTGGGTCAGTGCGTGCTGCAGATTGGCGGCGGCGATCAGCGCGTCAGCGTCCTTCCCGTCGAGGACGCCCGCCTTGGACAGCCGCTTGAGGGCATCGATGGTGTTGGCGGACAACACCGAAGGTTTATCGTGCGCGTGGCGCAGCTGCAGGGTCTGGGCGACGAACTCGATGTCCATCAGCCCGCCTGGCGCATATTTCAGGTCCCAGGAATTCTTCCCCGGATATTGCGCGGCCACTTTCTCGCGCATCTCGCGCGCGTCGGCGAAGAGCTTCGCCCAATCCACCCGCCGGCGCAGCGTATCGGACACCACCGCGTCGAGCTTGGGGATCAATCCCGGCGGACTGGCGATCACGCGCGCCCGGGTCAGCGCCATGCGCTCCCACGTCCAGGATTCCGCCTGGTGGTACCGCCCAAAGGATTCCAGGCTCACCGCAACGGGGCCCTTGTTGCCCGTGGGCCTGAGCCGCATGTCGACTTCATATAGACCGCCTTCCGCCGTCGCCACGGTCAGCGCCGCAATAAACCGCTGCGCCAACCGCGCATAATAGAGGCTGGTGGGCATCGGTTTCCTGCCGTCGGACTGCTCGACGGTTTCCGGCGCGTCGTAGACGAAAACGAGATCAAGATCGCTGCCCGCCGTCATCTCGCGCCCGCCGAGCTTGCCCATCGCAATCACCGCGAAAGCGCCGTCGCGCATCCGTCCCGCACTTTCGGCCAGTTCGTCAGCGACGCAGGGTAGTAGATTGACGATGACGCTTTCGGCGACGTCGGCAAAAGCCGGCCCTGCGGCGTCGGCCTTGGCGACACTTTCGATGACCTGCACGCCGACACGGAAAGCCTGTTCCTTTGTGAAGCGTCGGGCGACATCGAGCTTGCGCTCGTAATCGCCCGCGCGCGCGAGTTGCTCCCCCAGCATGCGGTCGAGCGCCGGCCTCCCGGGCAGCACGCCCAGGAAATCGGGATCGAGCAGTGCGTCCAGCGTCGCCGGCGAACGACCGAGATGATCGGCAAGGCGGGGCGCGGATCCCATGACTTCGGCAATCAGACGCAACAATTCGGACCGGGCGAGCAGCAGCGAAAAAAGCTGTACGCCCGCCGGCAGATTGGTGAGGAAACGGTCGAACTGGGCAAAGGCGGCGTCGGGATCAGCGGTGGCGGCCAAGGCGGCAAGCAGCGGCGGCACCAGCTTCGTCAGCAGCTCGCGGGCGCGCGCGCTGCGCGTCGCGCGAATACGCCCGTGATGCCAGCCGCGGATCGCACCCGAGACATGGGCGGGATCGCGGAACCCCATACGGGCCAGGGTCCCCAGCGTTTCGGGATCGTCCTCGACGCCGGTAAAGACGAGGCTGCCGCCCTCCGCGGCGAGCGGTGCCTCGCGTTCGAACAGGCGCGCATAATGGCCCTGCACGGTTTCGAGTTCGTCGAGCAGCGCGAGGGCGAACACGGCGCCGTCGGCAAAACCCATGAAGCAGGCGATGTGCGCCACGCCCTCCGGCGTCTTGGGGACACTGTGAGTCTGCTCGTCCTCCATCATCTGCAGGCGATGTTCGAGGGTACGCAGGAAACGGTAGGCGTGGGCCAGCGCGCGCGCCGTGTCGGCGCTGACATGGCCGCGGCCGCGCAGCGCTTCGAGGGCCGCGATGGTTGCCTGGGCGCGCAATGACGGATCGCGGCCGCCCAGGATCAGCTGTTGCGTCTGCACGAAGAACTCGATTTCACGAATGCCGCCACGGCCGAGTTTGACGTTGTGGCCGGCGACAGCGATCGTGCTGTGGCCGCCATGGGCGTGAATCTGCCGCTTGATGGAGTGGATGTCTTCGATGGCGGCGAAATCGAGATTGCGCCGCCAGACGAACGGCTCGATGGCGGCGAGGAATCGCGATCCGGCGGCGGCATCGCCAGCGCAGGCCCGCGCTTTGATCAAGGCCGCGCGCTCCCAGTTCTGCCCCATCTCTTCATAATAGGCTTCGGCGGCCTCCGTGGAGATGGCAATCTGGGTTGCGCCCGCATCGGGGCGCAGCCGCAGATCGACGCGGAAGACATAGCCGTCCGCCGTGACCTCGGCGATCAGCTTGACCAGCTTCTTCACGATGTCGACGGCCGCACCCCGCGGATCGCCGCGCTTGCGGAAGGGAAAGGTCTCCGCTTCGTAGAAGACGACGATGTCGATGTCGCTAGAATAATTCAGCTCGAAGGCGCCGTGCTTGCCCATGGCCAGGACCACGAGCCCCGTGGACGCCTCGAGTGCCGCGCCGTCCTTGTGCCACAACTCGGTATTCTGCGCGGCTTCCTTCAGAGCGAAGCGCAGCGCACTTTTCACGCAGGCATCGGCAAAGCCTGTGAGCGCGGCAGTGACGTCCTCCAGTGTCCAGGCGCCGGCGATGTCGGCCATGGCGATGGCCAGCGCGGCGCGGCGCTTGGCCTGGCGCAGTGCCGCCATGATTTCGCTTTCGTTGCGCTGGCTGGCAGCCAATGCCGCACCCCTGGCTTCGTCGAGCACGGCGCGCGGACCTGCGGCGAACACACGCAGCAAGGTTTCATGCTCGCGCAGCGCCAATCGGCAGAGAAAGGCGCTGTTGCCGAACACCGCTTCGAGGAGCGCGCGCGCCTGCCCTTCGGGACGATAGCCCGCCGCCGCCAGGCGCTCGAAGGTGCGCTCGACGCGCGCGCGGTCGAACGGCTTCGGCAAAGCGGCAGCGGAAAATGCGAACGCGCTCATGGCGGCATACTACTGCAAAAATCCCGGTCCGACGGAACGGGCGATTTGGCACGCAGGAACGGCGTCATGCCGGAGCCGGCGGCTCGCGTGCATCGGATCGGATTTTGCGCTGCGGGGTCCGCGGAAATGAGATCGTCGCCTTGAGGCCGGGCCCGTTGTCGGCGAGCGTCAGGCGTGCGCCATGCATGCGGGCGACAGCGGCGACCAGGCTGAGGCCGAGCCCCGTGCCAGGCGAATTGCGGCTCGATTCCAGGCGCACGAAGCGCTCCAGGACGCGCTCGCGCTCCTCCTCGGGAATCCCCGGCCCGCTGTCGGCGACGACGAGATCGACTCCGGACGGCGTTTCGGCGACGACGACCGCGACATGGCCGCCCGCCGGCGTGTATTTGATGGCATTGTCGACCAGATTGGCCAGCGCCTGACTGATGAGGCTGCGATTGCCTTCGGTCGTCACGACGCCCGCCGGCACGGCGGTCAGCGAGATATTCTTCTCTTCGGCCAACGGCGCGTAAAGCTCCGCGACGTCCTCGACAATGGCGGTGAGCTCGATATGCGCCATGCTGCCGCGCGCCGCGCCGGCATCGGCTTCGGCGATCAGCAGCAGGTCGTTGAAGGTGGCGATCAAGCGGTCGGTTTCCGCAATGGCCGCTTCGAGATCGCCCGTGTAAGTATCCTGCGGCGCCAGCCGCCGCTGCGCCTCCTCCAGGCGATTGCGCAGCCGGTTGAGCGGCGTACGCAGATCGTGTGCGACGGAATCCACGACGTTGCGCATCCCTTTCATCAACCGCTCGATACGTTCCAGCATGTGATTGAGATTCTCGGCCAGTTCGTCGAATTCGTCATGCGCGCCCGTCACCGGCACGCGACGTGAAAAATCGCCGGCCACGATCTCGGCGCTGGTCCGGTTGATTGCATCCAGCCGCGCCAGCATGTTGCGGCTGAGCAAGGCCCCTCCGACCAGCCCGAAGAGCAGCATCAGGCCGACGCTCCACGGCAAGGTGGTGGTGAAAAGCCGCCGGGTCAGATGGCGTTCGCTGACGTCGCGGGCGACGAGAAGCTCAAGTCCTCCGACCAGGGTGAAAGCCCTTCCGCGCGCACGGCGGCTCACCAGCTGGCCCTGGACATGCCGCTCGTAGTCAAACTCGATGAAGTCTCCATCGTGCGCGACCCGTTGCGGCCATTCGTCGAGGTTGCCGGCGAGCGGCCGCCCCTGATTGTCCGCCAGGAGGTAAAGGCTTTGCCCTTCGTGCATCGAACGGTTGACGACGACATCGGCCAGGCCCCTGACACCCAGCCGCTGATACTGTTCGGCGAGGCCCGTGATCTCAGCCTCGATAATCTGGTCGGTCTGTGCATCGAGCGAACGCTCGGTGTTCCAGTAGGTAAAGCCGACCAGCACCGTGGCCGAGATCGCAAAGACAAAAACATAGATGAGGACGATGCGGAACGCCTGCGTGCGCAGAAGGCCCGGCGCCCAGGGGCGGAAAACGCTACCGCGCACGGATCATGTAGCCCGCGCCGCGGACGGTTTGCAGCAGCAGTACATCGAAGCCCTTGTCGATCTTCGCCCGCAACCGCGAAATATGCACATCGATCACGTTGGTCTGCGGATCGAAATGATATTCCCACACGCTCTCCAGCAGCATGGTGCGGGTGACGACCTGCCCGGCATGGCGCATCAGATATTCGAGCAGGCGGAACTCGCGCGGCTGCAAATCGATCGCTTGCCCGGCACGCGTTGCCGTACGGGTCAGCAGATCGAGTTCCAGATCGCCGACCGAAAGCTTGGTCTTAACCGCGGAAGGCGAGCGCCGCCGCATCAGCGCGTCGATGCGCGCCAGCAACTCGACGAAGGCGTACGGCTTGGTGAGATAATCGTCGCCGCCTGCCTTCAGGCCCTTGACCCGATCGTCAACCTCGGACAAGGCGCTGAGGAAAAGGATCGGCATGTTGTTGCCGTGTTCGCGCATTTCGGCCACGACGTTAAGGCCGTCCATCTTGGGCAACATGCGGTCGATGATCGCAACGTCGTATGGCCGCGACAGAGCGAGCGCCAAGCCCGTATCGCCGTCGGCGGCATCGTCGACGACGTGGCCCGCCTCTTTGAGTCCGTTGACCAGATAGCGTTGCGCCTCAAGATCGTCTTCCACGACGAGAATGCGCATGCCCGCCTCCAAGTTGTCGATGAATGGGTCCGCGCCGGCGGCGGCAACGGGGGGATGGGGCCGCCGCCGCCAGCGCGGGGGGGGGGCGGCGGGGGGGGGGGGGGCCCCCCCCCCCCCCCCCCGGGGGGCCGGGCGCCGTCCCGCTCACGCGAGGACGACGCCCGGTACTTAGAAAACTCAGGTCTTGCCTATGTCTACCGCTACAAAGTGAGAGGTACCGTCCGTGGACACCAACAAGAGCACGCTCTTGCGTCCCGCAGAATGCGCTTCAGCGACGCTCTTCTCGACTTCCTGGGGCGTGTGCACGGTCTTGTTGCCCACCTTGAGCAGAACATCGCCCGGCTGCAGGCCCTTGTCGGCCGCGTCGCTGTTGGGGTCCACCTTGGTGACAAGCACGCCCTGGACACCGTCGTCGAGATTATAGGTCCGCTGGATGTCCGGCGTCACGGCGGTCAGGCCGAGACCCATGGCCTGACCGGTCGCGGCCGGCGTGGCCCCCGGCGTCGATCCTTCGTTGGACGCCACCTGGTCTTCCTTGCGCTGTCCGATCGTGACATCGAGTGTCTTGTTCGCGCCGTTGCGAAGGACGGTGAAGCCCGCCTTCTTGCCCGCGGCAAGCCCCGCCACGCGGCGCGTCAGGTCTTGCGAGTCTTCGACCTGTTGGCCGTTGATCGCGGTGATCACGTCGCCCTGCTGGAAGCCCGCCTGCGCGGCCGGGCTGTTGGGCACAATGCTGGCCACGATGGCACCCTTGGGCTGCGCCATGCCGAGCGAAGCGGCCATGTCCGGCGTCACGCTCTGGATCTGCACGCCGAGCCAGCCGCGCGACACATGGCCATGGGCCTGAAGCTGCGCGACCACTTGTTTGATCGTCGAGGCCGGAATGGCAAAGCCGATGCCGACACTGCCGCCCGACGGCGAATAGATCATTGAGTTCATGCCGACGACCTGGCCGCTCAGATCAAAGGTCGGGCCGCCGGAATTACCGCGGTTGATCGGCGCGTCGATCTGGATGAAATCGGTGTAGGGCTGTTCGGTGCCGCCGAGATCGCGCCCGATCGAAGAGACGATGCCGGCGGTCACGGTGTTCGACAGACCGAACGGATTGCCGACAGCGATCACCCAATCGCCGACGCGCAGTTTGCGGTCGTTGCCGAACTCCACGGTCGGCAGCGGTTTGTCGGATTTGATCTTGAGCAGCGCCACATCGGTCGCGGGATCGGTGCCGATCAGTTTGGCATCGAATGTCCGCCCATCGGGCAACTTCACCTTGATCTTCTTTGCATTGGCGATGACGTGATTGTTGGTCACGATCAGGCCCGACTTGTCGATGATGAACCCGGAGCCCATCGACACGGCCCTTTGCACGAGCGGACGACCCTGGTTGAATTGCCGGAAGAACTGCTTGAACGGATCAGGCAGATTGTCGGGCATGTTCACCTGATCGCTGACGGTCTGCGTCTCGTCGGCGGTGACGCTGACGACCGCGGGACTGACGCGTTCGACCAGATCGGCGAAGCTGAACGGCGTGCCGCTTTCGAGCATGCGCGGCGCCGGCGCCTTGTCGCTGACCGGATCAGCCTGCACCGAGGCGTAACGTACCTGTTCGGTTTCAGGTTGCTGCGACGCGCGATGCGGCAGCAAAGCGAATGCGCCAAAGCTTACAAGGATCACCGCGGCGGCCGTTCCCACGGCAACCGTCCGGCTATTCCGCTTGATGAAATTCACGATTTTCTCCGTCTGCATCGCGCTGCTTCTCCGTTGGCCAGGAGTGTCACCTTAAACCCAGGGCCTCTCCATACGCCCATATCATTGCCTAATTCTCTCCGTAACATTAATTACTTGAAATACTTCGCCGCAAAGGCGATCAGCGCCTACTCGACAGTTGATGACTGGCGGTTTTTTGCGATTTTTCGGCGCTTTGTGCGCTCTACTCGCACATGACAATGTCGGCCCGGAGAGTCAAGCGAATCCGCGTCAGCTCTTCCAATGACCGCTGCGTTTCAACGCATCGACCACTTCGGGCGGCATATACTTCGCGTCATGCTTGGCGAGCACCTCGCTCGCATCGAAGGTGCCGGAGGGTGTCAGACTGCCCGACGCCACGACGCCTTGACCTTCCCGGAACAGCGCGGGCAGCACGCCATTGTACTCGACGGGCACCTGCTTGCTCCCGTCGGTGACCGTGAAGCGGATTTCCGTGCCTTGACCCTTGCGGACACTGTGCTTCGCGACCAGTCCGCCGATGCGGAACGACACGCCGGGTTCGACGTGTTTGGCGAACACATCGCTAGGGCTGTAGAAATAAAGGACATTATCCTTCAGCGCCGCGATGACGAGCCCGGCCGCACCCGCACCGCCCGCCAAAAGTGCGAGCGCGAAAGCCAAACGGCGGCGTTTTCTTGCATTCATGACGGTCGTATCCTCGCAAGGACTATAATGGGCCAGTCGGGCGCGTACAGCGCGACGGTTTAGCCCATTCTGGCCGTAGGGCGTTCCCGGGGAAATACGATGAAACGCTTATATGCCGCGGCGGCGATCTCCGCCGCCCTTCTGCTCGCCGGATGCCTGCCGGTCACCAGCGAGACGCCGGTCGGGACGACAACGGGTTTCCGTAACGACAACGCCCTTTACGGCACCTGGAAGGGACGGATGGGGGACGAGAAGACCGAGACCTATTTCCATTTCCTTCCGGACAAGAACGGCGGCATCACGGCCGTGCTGGTTTCGGCGCAAGGCGGCAAGGAGGACGCGGGCTGGATGACCTTCGCGCTCCGCACCGCAACGCTTGGCGCCAACCGCATCATGAATGCCGTCGAGGCCACCGACAACGGGAAGCCGCCCGAGGATGCCATGAAGGGCGCCAATATTCCGCTGCTCTACACCATCAACAACGGCCGCAAGCTGACGCTTTATCTGCTCGACGAGGACAAGGCAAAAGAGGCGATCAAAGCGGGCAAGATCGCGGGAACGATCGAAGCCGGCAATTTCGGCGACGTGAAGATCACCGCCAACGCGGGCGCACTCGATGCGTTCATGGCGACGCCCGACGCCGCCAAGCTGTTCAAGGCCTTCATCGTGCTGAAAAAGGTCGAGTGAGGGCCGAAGCGCTCTTCGCCAATTCAATGGCTCGAAGCGTGGAATATCTCCCTGGCCAAGCCGGTGTCGTAGGCCAGACCGTCGAGCGTCAACGTGATCCGGTGCGGCCACTCGGCCCGCGCCAGGTTTTTCCGGGCCAGCGCGTTCCACACCGCCTCGTTGTACAGGCCGGTCGCATCCTTGGCGGCGACGACCGCGTTGCCGAGGTGGAAGTGATCGCCATGCGCCTGCGGGAACCGGGTCACGGTGACCTCGCCGTTGGGCTGCCGGACGCCGGCGTCCGGCAGGCTCGCCAGGCCCTGCAGCAAGGTCAGCGTGCGCAGTTGCAGCGGATTAAGCTTGAGCGGATTGGACTTCAACGGCATTCGTATCCCCGTGCGCGGAGCCCCAGACGGGCGCTTCCCCAAAACCCGGCGGCGGAGGCGGCGCCATCAGCGGCGGCGTCTTCGACATCCGGACGACCGGCCCGAGCAATTCGAGCCAACCGTCCTTCGTTTCGCACGAAGTGAGATATTGGTCGAGTCCGTCGCGAGGCTCCCAGCCGGCCGGCACCGAAGCCGCGTCAATCTTGCCCAACGATTGCAGCCACACGGCGGTGGAGGCCAGCGAAACCTGCACCAGCCAGCTGCCACCCTCGCGGATGCGCCGAAGCAGCGCCGCCATCGTGCCGGCCGCGGCGAGGTAGCCCGTCGTGTAATCCAGCACGGCGGCGGGGATCAGTTCGGGGAGCGTCTCGCGGCGGCTCTTGCGGCGCACCGCCATGAAGGCGCCCTGCTCCACCGCCAGCCCGGTGGCCGACTGGACCAGCTGCTCCCAGCCGCGCCGCCCTGCCCAAGGGCCTTCGGCCCCGTAGGCCGACACCGTCACATAGGTCATGCCCGGCGCGATATGCGCCAGCGCGGCCGGCGAAAAGCCGAGCTTGGCCAGCGCGCCGGGCCGATAGGAATCCACGAAGATATGCGCGCCGCGCACCAAGCGGCGCAAAGTCTCCGCATCCGACGGCTTGGCCAGATCGAGAAACGCGGCACGCTTGCCGGCGCCGGTGTCCAGATCGTAGGCGGCGATGGTTGGCATGCGCTCGGCGCGGATATTGAGGACCTCAGCGCCATGCGACGCCAAAAGGCGCGAAGCGGCGGGACCCGCCAGGACGCGCGTCAGATCGAGCACCCGAATCCCGTCGAGGGGCGTGCGGCTCGCCGGCAGGCGCAGCGGCGGCGCCTCGCCGATCTTCCTGAGCACGATGGGCGGAGCGGTGACGCGGCCCTGCACGCTCATCCGCCACTCTTCCTCCGGGCGCACGACGGCGCCGCAGAGCTGCATGAAAGCCATCGCGTCTTCCAGCGCCAGGCCGCTCCATTTGGCGACTCCTTCCAGCACCGACGCGGCATCGTTCTCGGCGTTCAGCAGATCGAGCGTGCGCCGCGCCAGATGGATGAAGCCGCCATGCAGATGCAGCCAGCGGCCGTCGGCGCTTTGATAGAAACCGATCGTGGGGTTGCCCGCTTCGGGATCGGGCAGCTTTTCGCCGTCGCGGCGCAGGAGCGACGCGGAGACCAGCGAAGCGGCGGCGGCTTTCATGTCGATCGCCACGGTCTGCCGGTCGCCGCCGCGAAATCGCCAAATCTCGCCCGCCACCGCAGCGCCAAACCCCAGCGAAGCTGCCGCCGCGGTAGCTGCCCGAAACGGAGTTGGGATGATCGCTTCCGCGCCTTCGAACGCAGGCGCGCCCAGAGGTGCAATGCCTGCAATCCTGTTGAGGTACTCGAACGCAGCCTGAGGCTTCATGCAAATCTCCGGCGTACCGATGGTATATTCTCGTGCGCCCACCACCGCAAGAATCCACGAAGGGAATGCGCTTATGGCCGGACCTTATGATGGCATCCGTGTGGTCGATTTTGGGCGTTATATCGCAGGACCGTTCTGTGCCGCGCTGCTGGGCGATCTGGGTGCGGAGGTCATTCGCGTCGAAAAGCGCGACGGCCGCGAGGACCGCACCATCGTTCCGCTCGGCGGCAACGCCAAAGAAGGCGCGATGTTCCTGCAGATGAACCGGAACAAGAGAAGCCTCACGCTGGATCCCATGTGCGACGCCGGACGCGAGGTCGTCCGCAGGCTGATCGCCTCGGCCGACGTGGTCGTCGCCAACCTGCCGGGCGAAACGCTGACGGCAATGGGCCTCGATTACGAAACCGTAAGCCGCATCAATCCGCGCGCCGTCCTGGCGGTCGCCACGACGTTCGGGCTGGACGGGCCTTACGCCGGCCGCATCGGCTTCGACGGGGTGGCGCAGGCAATGTCGGGCGTGGCCTGGTTCTCCGGCGAAGACGGCAAACCGGTGCGCTCGGCGGCGCCCTGGGTGGACTTCGGAACCGCATCCCTGCTGGCGCTGGGCGTCGGCGCCGCGCTCGCCGCCCGCCGGACCACCGGACGGGGCCAACTGGTGGAAGGCGCGCTGCTGCGCACCGCGCTGACCTTCTTCAGCACGATGCTGATCGAGGAAGACGCAGGGAAGCTGTCGCGTCAACCGACGCACAACCGCAGCCAGACGGCGGCGCCCTCCGATCTCTATCGCACGCGTGACGGCTGGATCGTGGTGGCGGTGAACGGCGATCCGCTGTTCCGCCGAGTCGCCAGGCTGATCGGCGCGGAGGAGTGGCTCGACGATCCACGCTTCGGCAGCGACCAGGCGCGCGGCGACCACGGTGCGCTGATCAGCGAACGCATCGGCCGATGGGTTGCGGACCAGACCCGCGCCGAAGCGGTGGCGGCCTTTGAAACAGCGCGCGTGCCGGCAGGACCGGTCAACACGATGCGCGAAGCACTCGACGATGCCCATGTGAAGGCCTGCGGTTTCTTTCAGACGATGGCGTTTCCGGGATTGGCGCACGCGACGGTGGCGGCCACGCCGGTTCGCTTGTCGGAGACGCCCGGCGAAGTCCGCACGCGACCGCCGCTGCTTGGCGAACACACGGATGAGATCCTGCGCGAACTCGGTTACTCGCGGACGGAGATCGCCGCGCTCAAACAGGAAGGCGCGGTGTAGGAACGCGCGTCCACTCTCCCCTTGAGGGAGGATCAAGAGATTTCTTTCAATTTGCGCTAGCTACGCCGCGGCCGCCGACGACGTCGCGGCCTTCCCGCGGCGGCGCAGATAGTCGGCGTCTTCGGGACCCAACAGCAGCACGGTCAACTCAACCACGAGTTCGAACTGGCGGTCGACGTTTTGGCGGCGCGACCCCGCCGCGGCACGCAGCTCCTTCACCAAATCCTCGCTGTAGCTGCGCAAGGTCTGCGTTGCCTCATCCATCGCGTCCTGCAGCTTGGCGCCGAACGACGCCGCGGCAGCCAGCCGGCGGCAGCCGTCCATCAATCTGGCATAGCGCAAGGCGCGGTCGACCCGGTCCTGATCGACGGGCCTGGAGAAATCCGCCATCCGGGCTCCGCCGGTGAACCCGCACTTCTGAGTTGGCAGCGCGCCGGCAATTTCCTTTGGCGCCCGCTCCATGAATCCGTCCATGATGGCGCCGACCGCGGCGCGGTCCGCAAGCAGACGCTGGCCCCATTTGCCGCTGCGAAGAATTTCGATTTCCTTGACGATGGCGCTGGAGATATCGGTGAAGCAGGTCAGGTTCTGAACCAACGTCGGCACATCGAACACCGGATGGCGGGCCGCATGGATGGCGGTGCGACAGTCCTCCATCCGCGAAAAGAGAATGTCTCCCACCAGCCCCATATCGGTCGAGGAAATCAGCGTATCCTGCGTCCGGTGCGTGACCAGCAGCGCGAGTTTCAGGGCTTCCCACGGCTTGGCCAGTCGCGCCATGGCGACCACCGCCACATAGGGGGCGGCGTCGAGCACGCTCTCGGTCACGCGATCGTAGATGCGGCGAAGACTCCATAGAAGTTCGTCGGTCAGCACGGGCACCGGCTTGGGCAGCATCTGCCGGATTTCCACCATGGCCGGGCCGGCGCGCAACAGCAGCGAAATATCCTCCGCGTCGCCGAGAACGAGATCGCCGTTGAGCGTCAAACGGGCACCCTTGCGGTCGTTGGCAATGGCCCGTTGCAGCGCTTCGCCCGCGACCGGCCAGAACTTGCTGGCGCATTCCAGCGACTCTTCCAGCTTGTAGGCGAGCACCAGCGATTTTACCTCTTCACGATAGGCGCGAAATTCGTCCGGGATCAGCGTCTGGCCGAGCCAGTTCCACACCGGAGGAACACTCGAACGCGCGATGCGGCCTTTCTGCTTTTCCTGACGAGAACCACTGACCAGAAGATCTTCGAAGGGCATGCAGAACAGGCGAAGCGGCGTCGGCGTGCGCTCTCTGGCTTCGCTTTTCTTGCGCAACGCCGGGCGCAGGCCGTCCAGGATCATCTCGTGCGGCAGGCCAGCCCGTTCGGTCAGCCGATCGACCTCCACCGCCTTGGCCAGGCGCGCGGCCACGTTCTCGGGCAGACTGCCGAGAAACGCGTGCAGTAGTCCGGCTTTGTCAGTTGTCAGCATCGAGATGCCCGGAGCCCATAAGCACAGTACCTGCGGGAAAGATTAGCGTTTTATTCTTAACGGGCCATTGCCAGAAACTAGCAAATGAAATCAACCGATTGCCGGCAGGGAGAGGATGGCCCGGAGCCCGCCCGAAGGGCTTTCCCCCAGTTCCAGCCCGCCGCCGTAAAGCTTCGCAATGTCGCGAACGATGGACAGCCCCAACCCAGAGCCCGGCACGCTTTCGTCCAGCCTTTCGCCTCGCTCCAGCACCCGCGGGCGGTCTTCCGGCGCCATCCCCGGACCGTCGTCGTCCACCACGATTTCGAGGCGTCCGTCCGGCGCCTTGCGCGCCGCCACCGCAACATGCGCGCGCGCCCATTTGCAGGCGTTGTCCATCAGGTTGCCGGCGATCTCTTCCAGGTCCTGGCGGTCGCCGCGGAACGCCAGCAACGGCGGGCAATCGACCTCGACCGTGATTCCGCGCCGCTCGTGGATGCGCTGGAGCACGCGCGACAGATCCTCCAGCACGGGGCAGACCGGCGTACTGTTGCCCAGCACGTCGAGCGCACCGGCGGCGCGCGCGCGCACCAGATAGTGATCGACCTGGCGGCGCATGACGTCGACCTGGCGTATCACCGCATCGGAGAGCGGACCGGGATGCGCTTCGGCCTCGCTGGCGAGGACGGTCAACGGCGTCTTCAGATAATGCGCCAGATTGGAGACATGCGTGCGGGCGCGGCCCACCACTTCGGCGGAATGTTCGATCAGGCTGTTGAGTTCGCCAGCGAGCGGCGCGATCTCGGCGGGGAACGTCCCTTCCAGCCGTCGCGCCGCGCCGTTCCGGATGCGCGCCAGCGAGTCGCGCACGCGGCGCAACGGCATCAGCCCGACGCGCACCTGGATGAAGATCGCCAGCAGCAGCCCCAGCGCCAAAACCGCGAATGACCAGGTCAAGGTGCCGTTGAACTGCGAAATCTCGCTCTCGACGGTGGACAGATCGCCGGCAACCATGAAGGTGTAGGTGCTGCTGTCGTCCGGCCTCGCCGTGGCCGAGATGGGAAACGACACGCGCCGCCCCAGCACGCGCAGGCGCTGGTTGTCGGGCCCCACGGCATAACCCCAGATCAGCCCATGACTCTCGCTGGCGCCCTGAAGACGGATCGTGGTGTCGAACAGGGAATGGGAAATCTGCAGCGGCGCACCTTTCTTGGCCGGCGCGATCTGCCAGTAAAGGCCGGAATAGACGCGGGCGAAGCGCCGGTTGAGGAAACGCTCCTGCAGCGACACCGCGCCATTGGCGTCTGGCTCGGCGGCGGCGATCATGCCGTCGAGATCGACCTGCAGGCTGGTGTCGAAATTGTCGTGCTCGGCGGAGGTGAAGGCGCTCGACAGCACGAAGCCGCCCGCCGCCAGACCGATCGCCGTCCACACCGCGGCCGCCAGGATCAGCCGCGCGGCAAGCGAATCGAACCTAAACGCTGTTTTTCCGAGGAGCCGTCGGATCGTCGAGGCAATAGCCAAGGCCACGCACCGTTTGGATGAGATCGGCCTCCA
>VFSW01000558.1_pt1 | contig 55107 bp, 44 predicted proteins | sample 5358111 | NCBI WGS metagenome assembly VFSW01 (sample SAMN11554181, study PRJNA540505) | mine drainage metagenome | isolation source: sediment from site ElyBrook_90M | place: USA: Ely Copper Mine, Vershire, VT | collected 2017
CCAGCGAACTCCTCGTCCAACTCCGCCCCTCGCCCAGCCCTCCGCGTCCTCCCCGGCATTGAACTCACCCACCGCCTCCCCGGAGGCCATGCCCGCGTCCTCGAACTCCGCGCCGCTCGGGCCGCCGCCGAACCCCCGGCTACTGCCACACACTCCGCCTGACGCCCCGTCCGTTCGGGAGTACCCTGAGATCGGGACCCCCATGAAAAAAGCCTATCTCGACATCGAAACCGACTATGTTGGAACTTATCCCGACGGAGACCAGAGGTTGTTTCGAGATTACCGCCACCATCACATCACCATCCTCGGACTTCGGATCGTCGACCGCGAATCCGACCGCCTCTTCCAGTGGATCGGCGATGACGTAACTAAGTCCCGGCTCCTCGAAGCCCTCTCGGAAACGACCTGCCTCGTCACTTACAACGGCCGTTCCATCCCCGACGAGAAAGGCAGAACCGGCTTCGACTTACCCGTGATCGCCGCGCAGCTCGGCGTCGAGCTCGACCGCCTCTTCCCCCACACCGACCTCGTTCTTCTCTGCTGGCGCCACGGCCTGTACGGCGGCCTCAAGAAAGTCGAGCAATCGCTCGGCCTGACGCGCACCCTGCCCGGACGGGACGGGAAATGGGCCATGGAAACCTGGCGAACTTACCGCAAGACAAACGATAAGTCCCTCCTCGACCAGCTCCTGCTCTACAACCGCGAGGACGTCATGATGTTACAGGAGGTCGAGCGAGCGCTCGAACTTAAGTAGCCCCTCGCCGCGTTCATAGTTCGAGAAACGTCGCCCACGCGTGCGCCCACTCCCCGCTCCCGCTACCCAGCGAGGCTTCGGCCAGAATTTTGCGCTTCCGTTTTCCGGTCACCCAACCCCGCACGGTCAGCGAAGCGCCGGCGCGAACGCTCCGCCGCAGCCGCACGCGCAACTCGCACGTCAGCCCCCGCCAGTGGCGCGATGCGACGGCTTTCGACATCGCCTCGTCCAGCACCGTCGCCACCACGCCCCCATGGACGATCCCTTCGAATCCTTGAAAACCCACGCCCGGACGCCACTCGGCGGCAAGGCATCCATCCTCCTCGATCCGGAACCGGAGTTGCAGCCCATGCTCGTTCTCCGCGCCGCACGCGAAGCACCGCGAATTCGGCTTCGCCTCGACGATCGCGCCCGGTTCCATCGACTCCTGGCCGGTCATTTCGCCTGCCCCGGATGCCGCTCGTCCGGATACCATGCCCGATAGGAATGGTAGCCCCCGGAAAGATTCCGGACGTGAAAGCCCCGTTGACTTAGTAGGCGGCAGGCAAAGTAAGATCGCCGCCCCACACGGCAGTTGACCCAGATTTCGCCCTCCCGTGGCAGCTCGTCAAGGCGCTCGCGAAGTTCATTGAGCGGAATGTTCACGGCGCCGTCAATGTTGCCGCTTGCAAACTCGCCGGCCTCCCGCACATCCAGCAGCATCGCGCCGGCGTCCGCCAGCCCGTTCCACGGAGCCAGCGCCACGTCCCCTTTCACCGCGTTGGCGGCCAACATCCCCGCGAGGTTCACCGGATCCTTCGCGGCGCCGTATTGAGGCGCGTAACAGACCTCGGCCTCCTCGAGGTCGAATACCGTGCCGCCCTTCTGGATCGCCATCGCAATGACATCGATGCGCCGCTCCACGCCTTCCTCGCCCACGGCCTGCGCCCCCAGAATCAGCCCATCGGACTTACGGAACAGTAGCTTCATGTGAATCGGCTTCGCCCCCGGATAGTAAGTTGCGTGATGGCCTGGGTGAAGATACACGGCTTCGTAGTCTTCGATTCCGGCCTGCCGTAGAGCTTTCTCGCTCGCCCCCGTCAGCGCCGCCGTCAAACCGAAAAACCCGCAGACCGCCGTCCCCTGCGCTCCCCGGAAGCGCGACGCGCGACCGCGAATCGTGTCCGCAGCGATGCGCCCCTCGCGGCTTGCCGGCCCGGCCAGCGGAACGAGATCCCATTCGCCGGTCACCGCGTTTCGAACTTCCACCGCATCGCCAACCGCCCAGATCCGCTCGTCGCCGGTCCGCATGGATTCGTCCACCCGGATTCCGCCGCGAGCCCCGATCTCGAGCCCCGCTTCCCGCGCCAGTCCCACTTCGGGCGTCACGCCCATCGCGATAATTGCAACGTCGGCCTCGAACACCGCGCCAGCCTCGGTCCGCACCCGCAGTTCCCCGGCCTCCGTTCGCTCGAATCCCGCCGCTCCGTCGCCCAAATGAACCCGCGCCGTTCGTGTCACCAGCCAGTCGCGCACGAACTCCGCCATCTCCGCGTCCAGCGGAGGCAACAACTGATCCGCCTTCTCGACGATGGTCACTTCGAGTCCCCACACGTCCAGGTTCTCGGCCATCTCGAGGCCGATGAACCCGCCCCCAATGACCACCGCGCGCCGCGCCTTGCGCCTCTTCAGCCACTCGCGAATCGCCCGGCTGTCCGGAATCGTCCGCAGGGTGAAAATTCCCGGCAATTCGATGCCCGGCAGCTCGGGGCGAACCGGCGCCGAGCCGGGCGCGAGCACCAGCGCGTCATACGGCTCCCGGTAAACCCGTCCCGACTCGAGATCGTGAACCTCAACCTCGCGGCGGCTCCGGTCAATGGAAGTTACTTCGCTGCGCGTGCGAACCTCGATGCGGAACCAATCGCGAAACAATTCGGGCGTCGCCACCAGCAACTTACTCTCGTCCGGAATGATCTCGCCGACGAAATACGGAAGACCGCAACTGGCGAACGAAACATATGGGCCGCGCTCGAATATCACGATCGTGGCTCGCTCGTCCAGTCGCCGCAGGCGCGCCGCGCACGATGCCCCGCCGGCCACGCCCCCCACAATCAGAACGCGCTTCGTCTTCTCTCCCGCCGGCTGCCGCGGGTCCTCTCCGCCTATTCGTGGCATCGGCAATGTGCCGGCTCGGTCTTCCTGTGATCGCAGCCGTTCCCTCCGGTCACCAGCGTGCCGTCCAGATACCGCCGCACCAAAGTCTCCGCGCTCTCATGCGGCGCGCCAATCCGAACTTCCATTGCCGCCGCCGCAAACCGCTCCTGCGCCCCCGAGCCCATCCGGCCCGCAATCACCAGGTGTACGCCCCGCTCCCGGAGCCATTCCGGAAACCGGCCCGGCTGGTGCTCCGGAGCGTCCACTTCCGTCTGCGACGCGATCCTCTGACCTTGCCCGTCCACATCGATAAAGGCAAACTTCTTCGTGTGTCCAAAATGCTGCGCCAATTTTCCGTTGGCAACGGGAACTGCGATTCTCATAGGTCCTTCCTTGGTGGTTGCCCCGGATCTCGAAGCGGAAACAACGCGGTGCGATGCCCGAAGGCCGGTTTGCGCGCCAATCCTCGCGGATCCATAGATGCAACTACCATCTATAGTACATTCCCATCTAGCGGGGGTCAATCGCGCCACCCGCGGAAAGGTCTTATAAATAGAAGCCGCCGCCGCTCGCGATCAGCGCCCCAGCGTCTTCTTGACGCCCCTCAGCTCGTCCGCCGTCAGCCGCACCTGCCCCGCGACGTTCAGCCACAGCCGCCCGCCGCCCCCGTCGGCGAACCGGATGCTCTCAATCGTCGCCGCGCTCCCGATCTGCGCGGGCAGCGCGGACTGCAAATTCGCCGACTTCTGAATCGCCCGCTCGATGCTCGTCTTGATCTTGTCCCGGATCGAATCGCCGAGCGTGCCCGACCGCAACAGCTCGCCGAGCGACCCGTCCGCATCCACTTTTTGGACCTCCGCCGCGAGCCGGATGCCGTTCTCCCCGATCGAGGGAGTCAGCAACACTTCCACCACCCCATCGCCGCCCACCAGCCGCTTCACCATCTGCTTGCCCAGCGCCTTCACGCAGGCGTATCGCTCGTAATGAACATGGGCCGTCAGCAAGCTTCCGGGCGCCGCCGGCGCGATGGTTGCCTTCTCGACCGTCATCCGCTCCCCGCAACGGTCCGACCGGTTGAGCTGCGCCGCCAGAATCGGCGTAAGGTTATCCTGAAAACTCCCCAGATCCACCGTCGCCGCCAACCGGAACACCCCCGAAGCCGCCGTCGAAACCGTCCCCCACGCCGTGATCGACACCGCCTGCCCGTCCAGATTCACCGCAGTCTTCATCGGAGGAATCGTCAGCGTTTCATCGTTCGTCTGCGCCCACCCGGCGCAAACCACACCCAAAAGCACACCCATGACCCAGCGCATATAAGATCAAGTGGACGGCCCGCTCCCGCCGCCGGTTTCCTCATACCCGCGATCGCCGTTTCTTGTTCACGCGACCACATCGATCACGATAAGGGTGATGTCGTCCTGCTGGGTCGCCGTCGCGGGTTGCCAATTGCGTATCTCGGCGAGCAGTCGCCGCGAGAACTCCTCGTCCGCGGCCTTCTCCGGTTCCACCACGCCGTCCGTGTACAGCAGGAAGCGGTCGCCTTCCCTCAGCCGTATCTCGCACACCGGACACTCGGCCTCCGCCGCCACCCCAAACAGGATTCCATTACTCTCGATGCGCTTCAGCTTACCCTCCCGCCAGCGCCGCCGTCAAACCGAAAACACCGCACACTGCGGCGGCTGCGGACGGCGGGCCGGTAAAGGCGCTCGACGCTACCATTCGTACCGACACTGCCAGAAGTAGCCCTCGCCGGCTTGAAGGTTCGCGACGTTAGTGTCCGTCAACCTCGCCACCCAACACAAGCGCTGCCTCATCTCGCGAAACGTTAGCGATCATAGTAAGGGCCGAGCTTGTTCACCAGGAAAGGAAACTCCTCGGTCACGTCGACACGCACGAAGTACTTTTCTACCACGTCAGTTGCTCGATCTGTGTACGAGAATACGACTTCGACGATGCTTCGAATGCCGCTGAGAGCCGAGGGACGGACGTCGACCGCCGTCAATGAGCGGTTGCGCCTGTAGGCCTCGGCGGCGGTGGAATATATGGCCGCATACCGGACGGCCAAGTAATTCAGTGCCCGGTGTTCGTCTGTTGCGCCCGCATTGTCGGCCATCTGCATGATACGGTCGAAGACTTCCTCCGCAGCCGGCGCGAGTTCGTTCGCGGATATCTTCTCGGGAGTCGGGATCGACTTAACGAGCGCTTCGCGGTCAAAGGAATAAACCTGATCGAGGATTACGATGGGAAGCATCAAGCCGTTGCACAACTGCGGGGCAGCGATCGGCCCTTTCTCTCCGATTACGACATCCACGTCGAGCGGGCTCGGACTCGGGCGCACGGCTCCGGTCAATAGGCTGAGGTCCACGAGGTCCCGAGGTTGGAGCAGATAGGTCTCCAGCCCCTCGACCGTCAACAGCCAACAGATCTGTCGGGCCAAGTAGCGATTCTCGGGCTTCGAGACAACTGCATGAAGGGCCTCCCGGTCGGTAAGGCCAGAAGTATGTTCCCGTCCCACGGCCTGCGCAAATTCCTTTTCGACGGAAATGTTGGGGAAGCGCGCGGAGACGCTACCCAGGGCGTAAATCCAGGAGGGCGCGCGCGATCCGCCACGTAGGCCGGACGCCGCTCCGCAGGTTGGGCACGCCTGTGACGGAGATGCCGCTCGGGCAGGCGGCGCGCTAGCGTTTGGAAGTGACTGTGACTCAGGGCTCGCGTTAACTTGTGGGTCCATAGGGTTCCTCTTGGTGGTCAACTACCTCTTCTTCAATTCAGGCTCGGCGCGAGAAGACCATCCATCGATTGAGGGTCGCGGCGCGCCTCTGACACCCGCCACAGGATATTACGCCCACGGCATGCGCGGCTCGCACGATGACGTCTCCAAGCCCAATTTCCTCCTCCTTGATAAAGCCGGGCAGCCGCAAACGGTGAGGTGCGGCGCCTCGGCCTGCCCCTGCTCCTGGGGCTGCATCTTCTGTTCCGCGCATGCGGCCTGTCTCGTCGCGCAAATTTCCTCCTCATGGCCAGCGAACGGGCCGGAAGTTTTCAGTCCGCCCCGCGGGGCCGGGCCAGGTCCTGCCGAAAAATCGGTGCGCGGCGCCGGTTGCCCAGCATTTCAGTGTGGGCAGGACAAACAGACGCCGCCATAGTAAATGTCGTACCAAATTAGGCCGCCGGAGTCATCGAAAAATTCATGAAAACATAGTTTGCCGTCGCCGCTGCATACCCACCGCTCGAGCATCTGAGGTGTGATGTCGCTGGTACGCGCTCGCCGGCCTGTGTTCGCTCCGGTTCGGGGTTCAAAAGCCGTGCGGGCCGTGAGGCTCTGCTGGGCTGTAAATCCGGGAAGTCTCATAATGCTCCTCCAACTCTCGTTCTCTGCTTTTGCAAGCCAGGGATTAGTGGCTTGAACCGGGGCTCGCGGACAAGTGCCCGTCTGTACTTTGGGCCGTGCGGGCAGGCCGGGTACTGCCCGATCGGGAAACCAGCGCTGGGAACGATCCTGCCGAGACCGGAGCTCATGAGGCACGTCCCTCCGAGAGAACCTCGTTCATCGTTGCATAAGCCCTCCAGGCATTGAGCAGCGGCGGGACGATGCTCTTCCGGCGCTTCTGTGCCGGCGTCCATACGGCCGAGGCACACACGCCCGTGCAATTCGCGGCGGATCTAATGGCGACGGTAATCTCGGCGGCGGCTCTGGTTGGGTGCAGCGACCATAGCAGGGCGATCGCGCCTGTAACGAATGGAGCCGCGACGCTCGTTCCACTAAAAGCCCGCGGAGAGCCATCGGCGCCGAGGCTGGTGATGTTCCGGCCGGGAGCAGCCAGTCCGTGGAGGCCGATCGAGCGCGCCAGGTTTGATTCGTTGGTCGGCAATCCGGTTTCATCGCAGCCGGCAACTGAAATGACCCATGGATGCCGCGTGATGACCGAACTGGCGATCGACCCATCGTTACCGGCGGCCGCCACCGTAATGACGCCAAGCTGGGCCGCATAGTTCAGGGCCTCCACCAGCCTGGGTTCATGCTTCGGAACAGGTTGGGAAAGGGCCGAACTCAGGTTGATGATCCGCGCGCCGGCCTCGATGACTTCGACGATCGCGTCAGCCAGCTCTTCAGGCGGCGCGCTGGGAACTCCTGAGCCATTGGCCCCGGCCTCTCCAAAAAGTGGCCGTACGAAAAGCGTGCAATCGGGACAAATCGCGGGGGCCGCCGAGCCCGAATTGGCGCACAAGATCCCGGCTATGAATGTGCCGTGGATACACGCGAGGCTGTCGGACCGAGTGCAGGCGCCACCCCGCTGGCCGGGTATTAGCCGAACACGGCTTTGCGAGAGATCGGGATGGCTCACCACGATCGGCCCATCGATAAGACCGATCGCAATCTCCCGATTGCCGCGAGTATGTGCCATCAGTTTGTCGAGCTTGACTAACTCTAGTGGGCTCACGAACTTACTCCGCCAAAGAGAATCGCCTGGGAAGACAGGGGAGCGAGCCGGTCCCAGGAAGACCCGGCCGGAAGGGGCCTTACTTTCCACTTAACGGCGCCAGGCGCGCATGGGTAAGCCCAACCGGGAGGGCGTCATCACGCGTGAAACGCTGGTCGTGCGGGGCGTCTTCTCGGGAATGTTGTCGCACCCTATCTCTCCGAACTCCGCTCTCGTCTCGCCTCCTCTCGCGGGCGCGTTCGTGGGGCATGGTCGGCTGTTCCCCTTAGCCTAAGCCCCAGCGCGGCAAACAAAATGGCACCGGCCATCGGGAGCCAGGTTCGAGGTTCCGGAACGGGTGACGGAGAACTTACCGGTCCATAAGCAACTCCGCTGGCGCTGCTAACCGTCACACCGGCCGGGAGAACCAGAGTCACCCCTGGGTCCAGGGTCCCGGTAACCAGCGTCCCGTCGGTCTCCGGATTGACGCTCAGTTCCAAACCTGCGGTATAGAAGACAGGACCCGCATCCAGGGGGATCTCCGCGAAGATCACAGCCCCCGGGCTGACTCCAAACAACGTTTGGGCCCCCGCCTGGCCGGGAGTGCAGGCGAGGCCCAAAGGAGAACTCGTGACATCAACCTCTGTGCCAAAGCACGCGGACCCGCTGGCCAAGGAGGACGAAGCCGAGGAAAACGCTCCACTCACCGCAAAGCTGAGCGTCCCCGTGGCCCCGGCCGTCGCGCCAGAAAACGTAAGGGTGTCCCAGTATTCGGTAATTGCGGTCCCACTTGTGAACGGCGCCGTACCCGAAGCGCTGGCCGAAATGTTATCGACGCTCGGAATTGTGATAACAAAGTTGGCGGCGGCGCCAACACTGGACGTGGCCAACGTGAGCGATGTTTGGCCAGGCTCAAATAAGTTCACTTGATTGTTGCTGCCCTCCTGGTCGGCCGCGACAACCCCATTGACCCCGAACAGCCCGACTGCCGCGGCCGCGGCGCGGCGCTCCCCACCCGGCGCTAAACAAAGAGCGACAACAGGCGCAACCCATCCGAACTTCTTCATGTTCTTCACGGCGAATCTCCTTGCCCGAATCATCGTAGGGAGCCACATTCCGCCCGCGGGCCACTCGGCCACGCTCAGCCCCATTGAATTCCCCCGAACCCTGACGTAGAATCGGGGCCGTGGCTCCGTGGCTCCGGTACGGGACTTCCCTTCCGGCCGCACACGCTATACTTTGCTTGCAATGCGCTCCGGGCGTCGTTAGGTATGAGTGAGAATATTGTGAAAGATTTGTGAAACCGGCGACCCCAGGCGGCACGAGCCGTTACCTCGGCTTTGGCGCGTTCCGCATCGACCTCCATGTCAAGGTTCTGTTGCGAAACGGCAACCCGGTTCCCCTCACTCCGAAGGCCATCGACACGCTGCTCGCGCTCGTCGCCCAACCCGGCCGCATTGTGACTCGCGAGGAGCTCATGGAAACCGTGTGGCCGAACACGGCCGTCGAGGAAAACAACCTGAGCCAGAACATCTCGATGCTGCGCAAAGTGCTTGGCGACTCACCCGATGGCGGCCAATACATCCAAACCGTTCCCAAACGCGGCTACCGATTTGTAGCCGACGTGACCCTGATCGAGGAGCCGCTCGCCGCACGGAGCGAAGACGGCCACGCCGCCTCGATCGCGCGCGGCCTCCGGCGCTCGCCGATCGTCTGGATTGCTGTGCCTTTGGCCGCCTTGCTGTCCCTCCTCACGGTGCTCGTCGCCGAGCGGCGGCAAGGGACGGGTCAACATCCCGCGGCCCGGATTCGCTCGTTAGCCGTTCTCCCGTTCGTGAACGTCTCGCCCGATCCGGACCGGCAGTACTTCGCGGACGCGATGACCGATGAACTGATTACCGGCCTCGCCGAAATCCGCTCTCTCCGCGTAGTCTCCCGCACGTCCGTCATGCGGTACAAGAACAGCCGCGATCCGCTGTCCCGGATCGCGGGCCAGTTGGGCGTGGATGCGGTGGTGGAGGGCTCCGTTCTGGCGACGGGTGGCCGCGTGCGCATCGCGGCACGGCTGATCCAGGCGAGTACGGACCGCCATCTCTGGGCTGGAAACTACGAAGGCGAACTCGGCCACGCAGTTACCCTTCAGGACACCGTGGCGCGGGAAATCGTGGCCCAAATTCGGACGAAACTTACACCCCATGAGGGCCTCCCTATCGCGCGCCAACGCCAAGTCGATCCGGCCGCCTACCAGCAGTATCTCCTGGGCCGTTTCTTCCAAAATAGGCGGACCCTCCCATGCATTCGGAAAAGCATCGCCTATTTCGAACTCTCGCTGGCGCGCGATCCCCGCTACGCTCGCGCCTACGCCGGCTTGGCGGCTTCCTATGCCTTACTCGGCTTTTATGGGGAGAAGGCTGACACGGTCATGCCCAAAGCCCGAATGTACTCGCTCGAAGCGCTCCGCCTCGATGACTCCCTGGCCGAAGCTCACGCCTCGCTCGGCGCGGTCAAAGCGGTATACGATTGGGATTGGAGCGGGGCCGCGGAGGAATTTCGAAGCGCCATCGCGACGAACCCGAATTACGTCTCCGCGCACCACTGGTACGCGGTACTTGACCTGGCGCCGCAGGGCCGCTCCGGCGAGGCTATCGAACAGATGCAACAGGCACAGGCCATCGATCCCGTGTCTCCTGTCATCCTTACCGACCTGGGCTGGGTACATGCGCTCGCGGGACACCGCCGGGAGGCGGCGGAGGCGTATAACAAGGCCTTAGAACTCGACCCGGACTTTTTGGAGGCGCATGATCGCCTTTGTCAGTACTATCTGATCAACGGCCCGAGGCAACGCTGGCTGACCGAATTCGAGAGGGCCCAAACTCTCGGGAGCAGAAGCGCCTACGCCGCGGCCTTGAAACGCGCATATACGGCGTCCGGCTTCGAAGGAGCCTTGCGGGCGGCCACTCGGCTCAAGTCTCCCGAGTACGGTTCCGCGATGTACTTTTCGGCGAACGGCGATCGGAAGAAGGCGATCTCCGCCCTCGAGCGGGCCTATGGCCAACGCGAATCCGGCCTCATTTACATCAAGGTGGACCCTATGCTTGCCGGACTCCGATCCGATCTCCGATTCCAAGCCATCCTCCGCCGCATGCACCTGGTGGAAGGTGTACCCGGCCTCGGACTGCCCACGCAACCCGCGCGATGATCTGCTGGCCATCCTCCAGTTCGCCCTCACATTCATGCTGCCGGTTCGGGCCGGCCGAAAACGAGTGGCGCGCGGCCGCTACGCTGGCCCCGGCGGCTATGAGTCCTTTTCTGGGAACTTAGCCGAAACATCCGGCGCGAAATGGATCGTTTCGACGGGCTTGGGGACGTCAAAATACCCACGCTTTTCCACCGCATCAATCGCCGCCTTCGCTTGCTCGCGTGACCACACCCCGATCGTCCCCTCGTCCGCACAAATCCGATACAACCCGCTCGCGCCATACGTGCCTAAGCCAAGATCGAATACTTGCGCCGCCAATTGCTCTCGAGTTCGCCGGCTCCTGTAGTCGGACTTCTTGAGCTCAAATTGCACTCGCTCCCCACCAATCGTAACCAGTGCGTCCGTTCGTCGCGGATCGCCCATGTTCGATACCGCCGACATCGGATCCGCGACGATGCTCGTCGCCTTCACGCCCGCATGTGCCGGCAGATCCTTCGCGATCCACGCTTCCTCCGCCTGTCGCCCGATCCACGGCCCCGGCAGTTGCCGCGTCTTTGCCTTCGTGTATGCCAGCGTGCTTTGAACGATGCGCCGCCGGTAGGCCAGGCCAAGGCTTTGCAGAATGCGCCGGTTCAACATGCCTGCGTCCGTCCCGCGCCGACGGTCGCGCGGCCGAAATTCCGGCCCTCGAAGCCGCAGTTAAAACAACCGAGCGTGGCCCGCTCCTTGCGTCCACAGGATACGCCGTTGGGACGTCGCACACCATCGCACCCACCCCGCGCTCCCGAACACCGTCGCTCGCCGCCCCGCCGCGATCGATCAGCGGCTACGAAATGCCCGAGAGCCGGATTGAAGTCATCCAGCGTCACATTGGCGCTGCGGTCCATGCGCGGCTCCGGCACATGAATGACAATCCGAAACTTATCGAAGCCGCCGATCGCCGTCTGCGGCGGGATATCGAGTCGGAGTGTTGCTTTCGCCGTCGAAGGGACCTTCACCACGCCCAGCGAGAGTGCCGGCCGGCTGGGCATCGCCGAGCCCACCAGAAGTAACTCGATCAAAATCGTCCCCGGCATCGGGTCCGAAATGTCTATGCCCATGCTGACCTCGCGGCAGGATCGAGGGTCAATGGGCCTGCTTAGGGGTCCGAAAACTCTTTCCGCGGCGTGCTAAGGCTTTCCGTCCATGGCGGAGGGAAGATCCACACCGTGCCGGTCGAGAATGGTCCCGGTGGCCCGCTCGAGCGCCGCGCGCGCCTTGAGATAAGCCGCGGCCGACACCACAACCGCCGAGCGCGCTTGCGCCACATAGCTCTCGTACTGGATGACAAAGAACGACGTGGAGGTGCCCTCGCTGAACTTAAGCTGTTCGATCTCGAGTGACTCCTCCTGCAGCTTCCGCGTCTGGAGCGCCGCCGCGTACGACGCGCGCGACCGCCGCATCGCAATGACTGCGTCCTCGACCTCCAATTGAACCTGGTTGCGCAACTGCCGCTCGCGCACCTGGGTCTGCCGGAGTTGGATCTGATCGCGCGCGGCATCGGCTTCGGCGACGCGGTTCCGCAGTGGAAGCGTCACGTTCAGGCCGATCCCGTAGGTCGGGTTCTTGCGCGTGGCGATCTGCTCGAGCGCGGTCCCGTATCCGCCGGTGAGCGCGGGGTCTGGCGTCCCGGCGGGAAGATACGGCGTGCCCGCCAGCGCGTTATTCTCGGCGATTCCCACCAGGTCGATCTCCGGGCGCAGGTTGTTGTTCGAACCTTTCAAACTCAGCTCCGAGTTGGTCACCTGCAGTCCCGCCTGCGCAAGATCCGGACGCTGGCGATACGCCTCGGCCAGAAGCTCGCCGATTTGCCCGGCGTCGTCGCTGGCGGGCACGGTGAGCGGATCGGTGGGGATGATATGCGCGGAGCGTACCGCGGGGTCTTCGTTGCCGCGCTTGGTGATGACGTTCTTGAGAATCGCCTCCTGCTCTTCGAAAATGCCCCGGCTGTTGATCAGGTCTTGCTCCGCGGCCGACACCTCGGCCTTCGCTCGAGTTAGTTCCACCGGCGCGAGCGTGCCCTCGGTGACTTCGGACTGCGTGTCCTCTAGCAGCTTGTTGGCGAACGTCAGCGTGTCCTGTTTGACCTTCACATCCTCGTTCAACGCGACCAGATCCGTGTATAGCCGCATGACGCCGTAGACGGTCTCGATCAACTGCATGCGGAACAGCAGACTCGTGATGCGGGCCTCGTTCTTCGCGATGTGGATGAACCGGCGGTTCACCTCGGGGCCGAAGCCGCGCAGCAGCGGCTGGGTAACGGTGAGGCTGAGGTTCGACGTGAAGTAGGGATTGTAGAGATTGTGAAGCGAGTTGTACAACTGGCTGGTGTTGTTGAAGCTCAATCCAACCTGCGTGCCCGTGCCGAAGCCTTGCGTGACGCTCGCGTTGCCGGTCTGCATGTCGCCGAACAGCACCGGCACGCCGGCAATGAAGTTATTGATCTCGGGAGTCGACACATGCTGCCAGTTGTACTGCGCGTTGAGCGTGGGATCGTAGCCTGGAATGGGTGGCCCGCTCGACAACGGCAGCGACCCGAGCACGCTGAGATTGCTCTGCGGCTCGCCGAGCTCGGCAAGCTCGAGCGCGTTCGAGGCGATCGAAACACCGGGCGTGCTGGCGGTGGCGGTGTTGGTGATCAGCGGGCTCGATGGGCCACCCGTCCCGGCAGGGGGCTGCGCGATGGTGTACTCGATGCCGCGTAACAGCCCGCCGCCCTTCGTCCGTTCGAGTTCGGACGAGGCGAGGGGAAAGGCGTACCGGTCGAGCTCGATGTCCAGATTGTTTTCGATGGCCAGCGCAATCGCGTCCGAAAGCGACAGGTAGAGATTTCCGGCCCGGATCAGTTGCTCGATGCGCGTCGAGTTCACGAACCCCGGCGGAGATACGAGCGGAGCGCGGTACGGCCCGGTCAGCCAGCGAAGCGCGCCCGGCGCGGCGGACACGGCGGGCATCTGGCCCTGCTGCGCCGCGGCCAGCGTCACCGAAAGGCACACCGCTACGAATTGTCGAATGCTCATTTGCGTTCGTCCGCTCAGCTCTTCCGCGGCCGCGCCGCCTGGCCGCCTTGAACGCCCGCGGGCGCGGTGGGTAGCGGCGTCGGGTTGACCTTGGCGCCTTCCCGCACGACGTCACTCGGATTCACGACCACCATGTCGCCATTATGCAATCCACTGAGCACTTCCACGCGGTCGCCAAAATCCCGGCCGACGTCGATCTTTTGAAACCGTACGATATGGTCCGTGCCCACCACCGCGGCGAGCGTTCCATCCGCGCGCACCAGCATCGCATCGCCCGGAATCAACAGAGGCGGATCCTTGCGGATGAGATTCAAATCGACGAGTGCGTACATGCCCGGCAGCAGCGCGCCATCCGGATTGGGAACCTGCACTTCGGTGAGCATCGTGCGGCTGGCCGGATCGACCGCTTTCGCCACGCGCGTAACATGGCCCCGGAAATGGCGGCCCGACAAATCGGGTATCGTGAGATCGGCTGGCTGCCCCAGGTGGATGTCATCCGCGTTGCCTTGCGGCGCGTTGACAAAGGTGCGCAGCACGTTCGTCTGCGCGATGCGGTATATCAGCGTTGTTCCCGTCGTGATCAGCGCCCCGATATCGACATTGCGCACTGTGATGACGCCCGAGAACGGAGCGCGAATCTTCTCATACCCCTGCAGCTCGCTCAGCCGCCCGAGGTTCGCTTGCGCGGCCGCGACATTGCTCTTCGCCGCCGCGATGGCCTTGCTTAACGCTTCCAGATTCGCGGTCTGCGCCTTAAGCTGCGCCTGGTACTGATCGTTCTCCTGCAGCGAAACGGCGCCCTTGACAACCAGATGCGCCCAGCGCTTCGCGGTGACCGCCGCCAGGGCCTGGTTGGCCTGCCCTTGCTGGTAATTCGAGTTCGCCTGCTCGAGCGTGGCCGCGGCCTGTTGGTAGGATGCCTCGGCCTGGCGCACTTGCTGGTCAAGGTCCGGAGCGTCGATGTCGGCGAGTAGTTGGCCCTCCTTCACGCGGTCCCCGATGTCCACGAGCCGGGTCTTCAAGTATCCGTCGACGCGAGCAAGAATAGGCGCCTCCGTCAGCGCCGCTACGTTGCCCGGCAGCACCAGCTCGCTCTTCGCGGCCGACGGCACGGCGAGAACCACGTTCACTCCCGGCACCGCACTTTGCTCGAACGCCGTCTCGCGCGTGATCGTCTCCAGCCTGAGACGGTGCGGCAGATAGCCGGCCAGGAATGCGACCGCCACGGCGATCGCCGCCAAGGTAAACAGCGACACAATCGTCGCGCGCGAAGGATGCGGTGGCTGCACCGTCCCGTGCAGGCTCGCCGGAGGCTCGGGCTGGCGATGCTGCTGCAACTGCCGTTTCAGGTCCTCGATCTCCCGCAGCAGCCGCTCTTCGTTCGTCTCGACGGTCAGGACTTCCTCGGATTCGGGTTCGTTCGATTCGGTGTAACTCATGGCGTTTGGGTCAGGCGAAGTTCACTTCGGATTCCGGCATGCCCTCGCGTTCTTCCTCCTGGATCCGCCGTTCGTGATCGACCGGCGGCTTCGTTCGAAGATAGCTATAAATAATCGGCACAATGAAAAGCGTGGTCACCGTGGCGAGCATCAGCCCGCCAATCACGGCGCGTCCGAGCGGGGCGTTCTGTTCGCCGCCTTCGCCCAGACCCAGCGACATCGGCAACATGCCGAGCAGCATCGCGGTCGCCGTCATCAACACGGGGCGCATGCGCGTATAGCCCGCCGAAAGGGCCGCCTCGCGCGCGTCCTTTCCTTCCAGCCGTTCGTCGTTCGCGAAGACGACCATCAGGATGCTGTTGGCCGTGGCGACGCCAATGCACATGATGGCGCCCATCAGCGATGGCACGCTGAACGTGGTCTGCGAAACGAACAGCATCCACACGATGCCCGCCAGCGCGCCCGGCAGCGCCGTCAGAATAATGAACGGGTCCACCCAGGATTGAAAATTGACCGCCATCAGCAGGTACACCAGAACCACGGCCAGCAGCATGCCAAGGCCGAGGCGGACGAAGGAGTCCTCCATCGTTTTGACTTGTCCGCGGACGACCACCGAGACGCCGCGTGGAAGCTTCGGCGTGGCGTCGCGAACGATCTTCTCGACATCGGTTCCCACGCCGCCCAGATCGCGGCGGTCGGTGTTGGCGTAAATATCGAACACCGGCTGCACGTTGTAGTGGCTCACCACCGCCGGCGCGTAGCCGCGTGTGACGGTGACCAGGTTCGACAGAAGCTGCGTCTGTCCGGCGGACGAGTTCGGATTGCCATAGGCGGTCGTGCTTCCCATCGGCGCGGCGCCGACCGACGAGTTGGTCGCATTGCCCATGCCGGCGATCGACGACGCTGTTGTCGCCATGATCGGCGAGCCGGACGGCGAAATCGGCGTGCGCAGCAGCATGTCGAGCGAGTTGATCTTGTACTGCGGCGTCTGCACGCCGATCTGATAGTTGACGCCGTTGACCCAGTTGAGCCACTCGTTCGGGGCGATCTGGCCGCTCGAGCTGAGCGATACCAGCATACTCGTCGCGACGTCCTTCTGCGAAAGGCCCAGTTCCTCGGCGCGGCTGCGGTCGACCTTGAGGCGGAATTCCGGATAATCGACCACCTGTTGGATATGAACGTCGGCCGCCCCCGGTATCCGCGCCACCTTCGCCTCGATCTCCCGGGCGATCTTGTAATTCGCGCTCGCGTTCTGGCCCACTACCTGCACGTCGATCGGCGCCGGCAGGCCGAAGTTCAGGATCTGATTCGTGATGTTCGCGGCCTCCCAAAAGAACGTCGTATCGGGAAACTTCTCGTTGAGGCGCTTGCGAAGCTGCATCGTGTAATCGGCGATGCGGCCGCGGTGTTCCGGCGTGAGCGAGATCAGGATATCGCCATCGCCATTGGTGATCGTCGCCGTGTCGCCGAAGGCCAGGTTGAAGCCGCCGTTCGGCAGTCCGATGTTGTCGATGATCGTGTCGATCTCACCGGAGGGAATCACGCGCCGGATCTCCGCCTCGATGGCGGCGAAATCCACCTCGGCCTGTTCGAGCCGCGTGCCGGCCGGGGGCCGCGCATGCAGGCGCATCTGGCCCGAGTCGACGGTCGGGAAAAAGTCTCGCCCGACGAGCGGCGCAAGCGCGAGCGAGCCGACCGAGAACAGAAGAAACACAATCAGCACCGGCGCGCGGTGATCGAGCGCCCAATCGAGCAGGCCCGTGTAGCGGAACCGCAAACGCTCGAAGCGCCGGTTGAAGGCGTAGTGCGACTTCCAGATCGGCCCCGTGCCGCCCGCCGATTCGCCGTGCTCGCCCTGCCGGTAGAGCTGAAGCTCCGGCTTCAGGAGGTAGTGGACCATGGTCGGAATCAGCGTCCGCGACAACAGGTACGAGGCCAGCATCGCAAAAACCACGGCGAGCGCAAGCGGCGTGAACAGGTATTTCGCCGCGCCCGTCAAAAGCGCCACGGGGACAAACACGATGCAGATCGACAGCGTCGAAACGAAGGCCGGAACCGCGATCTGCTGGGCCCCGTCGAGCACGGCGCGCGTCAGCGGCTTCTTCATGCCCATGTTCCGGTGCGTGTTCTCGATTTCGACCGTGGCGTCATCGACCAGGATGCCTACCGCCAGCGCCATGCCGCCCAGCGTCATGACGTTGATCGTCTCGCCCAGCGTGTTCAGGATAATCAGCGACGTCAGAATCGACAACGGAATCGAGATGCAGACGATCATCGTGCTGCGCCAGCTTCCCAGGAACAGCAGGATCATCAGGCCGGTGAGCGCCGCCGCGATGACCGCCTCGCGCACCACGCCGTTGATCGAGTTGCGCACGAAGATCGACTGATCGAACAACGGCGTCACGACGAGCGCACGCGGCAGCCCCGCCACAATCCTGGGCAGCGCGGCTTTTACGCGGTTCACGATCGAGAGCGTCGACGCTTTGCCGCTCTTGAGCACGGTAAGCAGAGCGCCCTTCGAGCCATTGGTCCGAACGATGTTGGTCTGCACCGCAAAGCCGTCGCGGATCTGCGCCACGTCCTTCATGTAGACCGTGCCGCCGTTGACCGTCTTCACCGGCAGGTCGTTCATCTCATCCACCAGCACCGGGCTCCCGTTCACCTTCACCTGGTACTCGATCTTGCCCAGCTTCGCCGTACCGGCCGGAAGGATCAGGTTCTGGTTGTTCAGCGCGTTCGAGATATCAAGCGGGCTGAGCTGCTTCGAATACAGCAGATCCGGGTTGATATCCACCATCACCTGGCGCGATTTGCCGCCATACGGCCCCGGAATCGAGGCGCCCTGCACCGTGGCGAGCTGCGTCCGGATGAAGTTCATGCCGAGGTCGTAAAGCTGCTGCTCGCTGAGCGTCTTGCTCGACAGGCCAAGCTGAATGATCGGCACGCTCGTGGCGTCGTACTTGAGAATGTTTGGCGGGAAGGTTCCCGGAGGCACCACGCGCAGGATGGTCTGCGAGATCGCCGTCACCTGCGCGACGGCCATGTCGATGCTGACCTTCGGCTGGAAAAACACACGCACCACCGACACGCCCGAGTACGACTGCGACTCGATATGCTCGATGTCATTCACCGTCGTCGTCATCGCGCGCTCGAAGATGGTCACCATGCGCTTTTCCATCTCCTCCGGCGGAAGTCCCTGGTACAGCCAGACGATGCTGACCACGGGAATGTCGATGTACGGGAAGATATCCACCGGCATCGTCACGATCGAAATCACGCCGAGGATGGCGATGAGCATCGACATGACGACGAATGTGTAAGGACGCCGAAGGGCGAGTCGTACGATCCACATAAAATTGCGCTGTTCCCCCGGAAACTCAAACGCGGCAAGTCAAGCTGCGAGGTCTCAATCCGTTAGACTCGGCGGACGCGCCAAAGGAATCGGTTTTCCGGCGCCGCCGGGGTCTAATTCCCTAAAATGACACGCTCGGCGCAACGGCGGATAGCCCGTTCGGGCTATGGCTTCAAATGGATAATCCCGCGCTGGATCGCCGCGGTCGCGGCCTGAGTGCGGTCCTCGACGTCGAGCTTGCTTAAGATCTTCTTGACGTGATTTTTCACCGTGTACTCGGCGATATTCAAAGCATAGCCGATTTGCTTGTTGCTGAGCCCGTCAACGATCAACGTGAGCACCTCGATTTCGCGCGCGCTCAGGTCGGGGCGGGGAAGCTGGTTGGCGAGCGCGGCGGCGACGAAGGGCGGCAGGTAGCGCTCGCCCGAGTACACCGCTCGGATGGCCCGCAGCAGATCGTCATGCAGGACGTCCTTGGTCAGGTACGACTGGACGCCGGCGAGGATAGCGCGCCGGATATCGTCGTCGCCGGAGAAGGTGCTGATGGCGATAATTCGCGCGTGCGGATGCGCGGCGCGGATGGCGGCGGCCGCCTCGATGCCGCTCATCACGGGCATACGCACGTCCATCAGCGTCACGTCGGGAAGAAGCCGCGCGTACATCTCGACCGCCTGCTGTCCGTGAATCGCTTCGCCGGCCACGGTCATGTCAGGCTGCGCGTTGACGATGGCGGCGATGCCGGCCCGTGCGATCAGGTGATCCTCGGCGATGAGAATGCGGATGCGATGCGTCGAGTTCACGGCGCCGGAGCGCTCACTTCGACGTGTGTGCCGCGGCCCGGCTCGCTCGCCAGGCGCAACTCGCCGCCAAGACGCTGCGCCCGCTCGCGCATCCCGAGCAGGCCGAAATGCCCGTCGAGCGCGGAGAACACGCCGTCGGGCTCGAAACCGCTGCCATCGTCGTCCACGGTCAGCTTGAACGCCTTGTCCTCCATCGCCAACTCTACGCGGATACGCTTGGCGCCCGAGTGCTTCACGGCGTTCGTTACCGCCTCCTGCGCGATGCGCATCAGGTGCTGCTCGGCTTCAGGCGCCAGACGGCGGGCGGCGCCGGAGACGCGCACATCGACCGCGGCGGGCGATCCGGCCGCCCACTGGCGCGCGGCGCGGGTCAGCGCGTCGGGAAGATCGCCTTCGTCGAGCGCCGGCGCCCGCAGCTCCATAACCGAGCGCCGCGCCTCGGTGACGCTGTGGCGGGCCATCTTGCGAGCCAGGTCGAGATGGCGCGCGGCCGTCGCGGGGTCGTTGGTGAACGTCGTGGCCAGCGCGTCAAGCTGCGAGGAAATTCCGACGAAGCCCTGCGCCAGCGTGTCATGGATCTCGCGGGCCAGGCGCGCGCGCTCCTCGAGCACCAGCGCGAATCGCAGCCGGACACGCCGCAGCCGCAGTTGGTACACGCCGTAGATCGAGGCCAGCGCGAGCCCCGCGCACAGGCAGAGGAACCAAAGGCGTTCATAGAAATGCGGCAGAATTTCGAAAGCGAAGGACGCCGTCGACCAGCCGCCGCCGGGCAGCCCCGCTTCGACCAGGAAGCGGTAGCTCCCATGCGGCAGGCTGTTGTAGTTGATCACCCGGCGGCTGCCGGCCGGCGCCCAGTCGCGATCCAGGCCCTCGAGTTTGTACTCGTAACGCACCCGCTCCGGGGCACTCAGATAGATGCCTGTGTATCGGAACTGCATCCGGCCGGAGCCTGGGGCCAGCCGCGCCGGATGGCTGACGTCGATATCCGCTCCGGCGACGCTCGCCTCGACCAGGTGTACCAGCGGCGCGGCCAGGGCCGGTTGGGCCGCGCCCGGCCGGATGACCGCCAGTCCCCGCGTCGTCGGAAACCACATACGCCCGTCGGTGGTCATGGTCCCGCCCGCGCCGGTCGGATAGCCGGGCGAACACTGGGCGCTGCGGAGCCCGTCGTCGAGGCCGTAGTTCACCGGCGTCAGCGCCCCCGTGCGCCCGGCCGCGAAATCGAGCAACTGCGCCTTCGACACCTTCGAGATCCCCCGCGTCGTGCTCAGCCACAGCCACCCATGGCCGTCGTCTTCGACGTGCGACACGTTGTCGCTCAGCAAGCCGTCGCGCGAGGTGAACCGGCTGAACCGCCCGTCGCGCAGCAGGTTCAGGCCTCCGCCATACGTGCCGATCCAAAGTCCCCCATCGGCGTCGCGCACCAGCGACCGGATCTGATCGCTGCCCAAGCCATCGGCGGTCGTCAGCAGCCGCGCCGTACCGCCCTCGATCCTCCACAGTCCTTGTCCATACGTGCCTGCCCAAAGCGTGCCCGCGCCGTCGTCGCACAGCGCCACCGCGGCGCTGTTGAGCAGCAGGCCACCCGGAGCGACGGTCCGCCAACGGCCGCCCGACAACTCCTGGACTCCCGCCGGCGACGCCACCCACACATTGCCGCCCGCGTCTTCGAGCGCGTCGAAGACAATTCGCCGGCCGAGGTCGTCCGGCTTGGGTATCCGCCTGAAACGCGCGTCATGCATCCGGCACAGTCCCTCACGCGTCGCCAGCAGCAGGTCGCCGCCGCGTGTCTCGCGGATGGCGAACACTTCGTTCGATGGCAGCCCGTTCGCCGTCGTGTAGACGGTGTAGCCGCGCGGGGAAAACAGCACCAGGCCACTGTCGTGATAGCCGACCCAGACGCGTCCGGCGCGATCCTGATGCACGGTGAGCGGCTGGTCGCTAGGCAGACCTTCGGTGCGGCCATACATGGCGAATCGCCCGTCGCGAAAGCGATTGAGCCCTCCATTCATGCCCGCCCAGAGATTGCCCTCGCGGTCTTCGAGGAGACAGCGCACCCAGTCGCGCTCGTGCCCGCCCTCGAGCAGCGCAGGGGTGAAGCGGCCATTCTCGAACCGGCTCAGCCCCCCGTTGGTTCCCACCCACAAATTCCCGTCGCGGTCCCGGCACAGCGCCCGCACGAGGTTGTCCGGCAGGCCATCGCGCGTGGTGTACAAACGCAGCGCGCCGTCGCGTGCACGGCGCAACAGCCCGTTGCTGCCGGCGATCCAGATCTCGCCGTCCGGCGCGGCGAGCATCGTTAGAATGATGTCGCCGTTCAGCGCCGAAGGCGAGAGCACGGCCTGGAATTTTCCGCCCATGCGCTTTAGCAGTCCGCCGTAGCCCGATACCCAGAGCGCGTGGTCCGGATCCTCGGCGAGCGCGCGTACGGCCTCGAGCGGCCGCAGCTCGGCCGCCGGAAAGTTCACGAACTTCCCGTCGCGCCGGCGGCTGAGCCCGACTCCGGCGGCGATCCACAACGACCCGTCCGCGGTTTGACACAACGCCGTGATGACGTTGTCGGCCAGGCCGTCTCGGGTCGTGTAGGTCGTGAATTTTCCGCGCCGGTAACGTGTCAGCCCGTTCGACGTGCCGATCCACAACGATCCGTCGCGGTCCGCGAGCAGCGCGGAGATCGAGTTGCCCGGCAGGCCGCCGGGCCGCTGCGCGAAGTTGACGAACTCATAGCCGTCGAATCGCGACAACCCTTCGTCGGTGCCGAGCCAGAGGAATCCATCCGAGGTCTGCGCGATGGCGCGAATCGAATCCTGCGGCAGCCCCTGCTGTTGCGTCCAAACCGTGCGCGTATACTGCGAGACGGACTTGCGCGGATTCAGCGCCCAGAGCGGCGCCGAGGCGCACAAGCAGACTGCGAGCGCCAGTGGCGTTCGTAGTCTGGCGCCGGAATGGCGGCTGCGGTGCGGCAACCTGTCTTCAATCTATCAGCATGGTCCGGCCGGGGCGAGGATCGTCAATTGCCCGTCTTGTTACGTGGCGCGGCGGCGTCGATGCGCCGGGCGGCCTGCTCGTAGAGCGCGTAGGCCGCGGCGGTTGGCCGCCGGTCCGCGCTCTCGACCACGCCAAGCACGGCGACGAGTTCGCGCGTCGCCACCGCGCAGGCCGCCGCCAGTTCCGCCGGCGAGCCGCCCTTCTTGACGCCCGCGCACTCCTGCATCTTCGCCGACGCCTTCAGGCCCAGCGCGAGTTGTTCGGCGAGATCGGCCGCCGTAACCTTCGATCGCGGATCCAGCCTCACGGTCAGCTCCTGCGTGTACGTCTGCCCGTTCGCGATCAGCCGGACCTCGTAAGTTCCAGGCAGCACCTGCGGGCCGCCGCCGAAGCCCGAGAACTCCGCCTCTTCGCCGTCGCTCCGGCCAGGGGGTGGATAGCGCAGATCCCATACGAAGCGATGCATCCCGGGCTTCACGGAGACACCCTGCGGGGCCGGGCGCCAGATGGCCGCAATCGGCGCGGTCTGCGGCGCGGCGCCGGGCTTGGCGTCGCTCGAGAACTGCCGCACCAGCTTCCCGGCGCTGTCGTAGATCTCGATCTTAACTGGGCCCGCAGCCGCGCCGTGGAGATAAAAATCGATCATGGCGCCGTTCGGAGGGTTCTTGGCCTGCGGCGTTTCGGGCGGCAGGGGCGTGCCGGAGAAGCGCTCGGGATTCAGCCGCACGGCCGCCGATGGCGCGTAGAGAAACGCGCCGCCGGCGATCTCGGCCTGGGCCTGCCGCAACGGGCTAATGTTGTCGAGTATCCAGAACGCCCGCCCGTGCGTGGCGACCGCGAGGTCGCCGTTGTGAATGGTCAGATCGCGCACCGAAACCACCGGCAGATTAAGTTGGAGCGATTGCCAGTGGTCGCCGTCGTCGAACGAAACCGCGACGCCCGTCTCGGAGCCCGCGAACAACAGCCCGCGCCGCACCGGATCCTCGCGCACGGCGTTGAGAAAGGCCGGCGCGGAGAGGCCGTCCGTCACCAGCGTCCAGGTCTTGCCGAAATCGCGCGTGCGGTACAGGTACGGCGTGTAGTCGTCGAGGCGGTGCCGGTCCACGGCGGCATACGCGGTCGAGACATCGAAATGCGAGGCCTCGACGAGCGTGATCTTGCTCCACGGCGAAAGGCCCGGCGGCGTGACGTTCTGCCAGCTCTTGCCGCCATCGCGCGTAAGGTAGATCAGGCCGCTGTCGCTTCCGGTCCAGATCACCTGCGCTTCCACCGGCGACGGCGCGATCGTGTAAATGACTCCATACCCGCGCTGCCGCGCATTGGCGACAGTCATCTCGCCGGGCGGAGCGGGGTCCTTCGGCGAATGGCGCTCATCGCCCGTCAGATCGCCGCTGATCTCTTTCCACGTCGTCCCGCCGTCGGTGCTGCGCAGCAGACACTGCGCGCCGAAGTACAGCGTGTTGGTCTCGACCGGCGAAAACACCAGCGGCGACGTCCAGGTGAAGCGGTACTTGCGCGTGCCGATGTCGGAGCCAAAGGAGAATGCCGGCCATGGTGAAACATTTTGCGCCTGCGCCGTGCGCCGGTCGAAACGCGACAGCCCTCCGTAAGTGTTCCCGGTGAAAACGACATTCGCGTCGCGCGGGTCGGGCGCGATGTAGCCGGACTCGCCGCCGCCGGGTGAGAACCAATCGCGGCCGTCGATCTCGTTGTGATCCGTGCGCGAGGCGATCGCCGCCGAGCCGCTGTCCTGCTGCGCGCCGTACAGATGATACGGAAAATCGTTGTCGGCGACCACGTGATAGAACTGCCCGGTCGGCTGGTTGTACCAGCTTGTCCAGGTCCGCGCGCCGTCGAGCGTAATCGTCACGCCCTGATCGCTCCCCAGGATCATGCGCGCGGGGTCCTTCGGGTCGATCCAAAGCTGGTGGTAATCGTCGCCGCCGGGCGCTCCTCGTACGATGTCGAACGTCTTGCCCGCATCGGTCGAGCGCATCAGCGCGACGTTCGCGATGAACACGTCGTCCGCGTCCGACGGATTCACGGTGATCCCTCCGAAATACCAGGCGCGGCTGACGATGCGCGGATCGTTCCCGGCCAACGTCCACGTGGCGCCGCCATCGTCGGACCGGTACAGCCCCGCCGCCTTGGCGTCGATCAAGGCGTAGACGCGCTTCCCCGAAGCGGCGGCCACGCCCGCTCGTCCCCAATCGCCGTCCGGCAGCCCGTTGCCGCGCAGCTCGGCCCACGTGTCGCCTCCGTCGTTGGATTTGAACAGGCCGCTTCCCGGACCGCCGAGCGGCGGATACGTGCTCCACGGCGGCCTGCGCGCGCGCCACATCGCGGCATACAGCGTCCGCGGATCGCCCGGCGATATCGCCAGATCGATCGCCCCCGTGTCGGCGCCGCGATCGAGCACCTTCCGCCACGTCGCTCCGCCGTCCTGCGTGCGATAAACGCCGCGCTCGGCGTTCGGCCCATAGGCGTGTCCGAGCGCCGCGACGTAAGCGATGTCCGGATTCTCCGGGTTGATCGCAATCCGCCCGATCTGGCGCGAATCGCGCAGCCCCGTATTGACCCACGTCCGGCCGCCGTCGATCGATTTGTACACGCCGTCCCCAAAGCCGATGTCGGAACGCATGTCGGCTTCGCCGCTTCCCGCGTAAATCACATTCGGGCTCGATGGGGCCACCTCGATCGCGCCAATCGACGCGATGTCCTGCCCGTCGAAGACCGGAGTCCACACCGTGCCCGCGTCGGTGGTCTTCCAGATGCCTCCGCCCACGGCCCCGAAGTAAAACGTTCGCCCGTCGCCGGCGACTCCGGTCACGGCAATCGCGCGGCCGCCGCGGAACGGCCCGATCATCCGCCAGGACAGTCCGTCGAACAACTGCGGCGGAAGCCCTCCGCCGAAAGCCGGCCATAGGGCCGCGAGTGCGAACGCAACCGTCAGGCAAGCACGCCTCATGCGCAGTCTCCTCATCGGGCGCTTCGCGGCGCCGATTGTCCAATCATGCCATGCTGCCGGGTGGCGCCAAATAAAAGGTGGCCGCGTCCGCTCAACGGTAATACCCGCGCGCAGAGTTGGCCCGGATCGCCAGGAGGTCCGCGAACGATTTCAATCCGTTCCACGCGCTCACCTTCGTCCCCTCGACGTTGCGCCAGCGCACTGGAACCTCGACGGCGGCCAGCGAGAGCTTCCGCGCGATGAACAAATCCTCGACGTCGAAGCTGAATCCATCCAGCCGCTGGCGGGAAAAAACCTCGCGCGCCGCCCGCGCCGAATATAGCTTGAACCCGCATTGCGTGTCGCGGAATGGAAGCCCGGTGACCGCCCGCATCACGAGGTTGAAAAACTGGCCCGACTTCTCGCGAAATCCGCTCTGATGCACCTCGACCAGGCGCGGATCGAGCGCCCGCGAGCCGATCGCGATCGCCGCGCCCGCTTCCACGGCCCTCGCGTACAGGTTCCCCGCTTCTTCGATGGGCGTCGACAGATCGGCGTCGGTGAACAGCGCCCACTCGCCGGCCGCCCGCAGCATGCCCGCGCGCACCGCGTAGCCTTTGCCGCGATTTCCGGGGTTCCGCAACAATTTCAATACGGAATGTTTTTTCGCCCGCTCCTCGACCATCGCCGCCGTTCCGTCGCGCGAGCCGTCATCAACCACGAGGATTTCGAGGAACTCGAATGCCCGCTCGCTTGACCAAGAAAGCACCCGGTCGAGCGCGTGCGGCAGACGTTGGACCTCGTTATAGGCGGGAATCACGATCGAAAGCGAGCGCAATTGTCGAGTATAATTCAGGCTAGGCCGCGACGCGGCCGCCTTCCCGCTCAGGAGCCCCGAATTGTCATTGGAAGACGACCTGCTTTCGCAGCGTCATGCTCGCATTGCCCAGATTCAAGCGCTCGGCTATGAACCGTATGGCCACCGCTTCGATGCGTCGACCACCGTTCCCGCGATCTGGCTCGAGCATGGCGCCAAGTCCGCCGAGGAACTCACGTCGAAGATCCCCGTGCGCGTCGCCGGACGCATTCACACGATCCGGCGCATGGGCAAGGCCGGCTTCGCTCATCTCGCGCAGGGCGGCGAGCGCGTCCAGGTGTATGTCCGCAAGGACAGCGTGCCCGAGCGCGACTATGCGCTGTGGGAACTGCTCGACCTCGGCGACATCGCCGGCGTCTCCGGGTACCTGTTCCGCACCCGCACCGGCGAGCTGAGCATCCATGCCGAGTCGCTCGACTTCCTGGCCAAGAGCCTGCTGCCGATGCCCGAAAAATGGCACGGCCTCGAAGACGTCGAAATTCGCTACCGGCAGCGGTATCTCGATCTCATTGCAAACCCGGACGTCGCGCGGGTGTTCCTCACGCGTTCGAAGATCGTCGCCTCGCTCCGTCGCCAGCTCGACGCGCTGGGCTTCCTCGAGGTCGAGACGCCGATCATGCAGCCGATCTACGGCGGCGCCGCGGCCCGCCCGTTTCTGACCCATCACAACACGCTCGATATCGATCTCTACCTTCGCATCGCCCCCGAGTTGTACCTGAAGCGCCTGCTCGTCGGCGGCCTCGACCGCGTGTACGAAATCAACCGCAACTTCCGCAATGAAGGCATCTCCTTCAAGCACAACCCCGAATTCACCATGCTCGAGTTCTACCAGGCTTACACGGACTATCTCGGCATGATGGATCTCACCGCCGGTCTGATCCGCCAGACCGCCCTCGACGCGACCGGCGGAACGGTGGTCGAATACCAGGGGGAGCGGATCGACTTCTCGAACGTCCGCCGCATGAGCATGCTCGAGGCCGTGGGCGATGCGTCGCTGCGCGGCCGGGCGCTCATCGAGGCGTTCGAACGGAAGATCGAACCCACGCTGATCCAGCCCACCATCGTTTACGATCATCCGGTCGAGGCGTCGCCGTTGTCGAAGCGAAAGGCCTCCGATCCCGCCTTCGTCGAACGCTTCGAGCTGTTCGTCGCCGGCATGGAGATCGCCAACGCCTATACCGAGCTGAACGATCCTCAGGAGCAGCGCCGCCGCTTCGAAACACAGCTCGACCTGCGCGCGCACGGCGACGAAGAGGCCCACCAGATGGACGAAGATTACGTCCGCGCCCTGTGCTACGGCATGCCGCCCGCGGGCGGCGAAGGCATCGGCGTCGATCGCCTCGTCATGCTGCTCACCAACTCGCGCTCGATCCGCGAAGTGATCCTTTTCCCTCTGCTTCGGCCGGAGGGCGAGATCGGCATCGCCGATCGCCTGCGCAGGCTCGCGTGAGATCCTCCTTCGAGCTGTTCGTCGCCCGCCGCTATCTGCGGGCCAAGCGCAAGCAGGCGGTGATCTCGGTGATCACCGTCATCTCGGTGGCCGGCGTCGCGGCCGGCGTCATGGCGCTGGTGGTCGCGCTGGCCATCAACAACGGCTTCCGCAACACGCTCCAGCGCAGCCTGCTCGGCGCCACCGCCCATGTCACGATCTCGGAGAAGCGGCCGTCCTACGGCATCGAAAACTGGCGCGCGCTGGTGCCCCGTCTCTCGCGCATTCCGCACGTCCAGCGCGCGCAGCCCAGCCTCTACGGCTACGTCCTGCTCTCCGGCCCGGTGCAATCGAACGGCGCGGAGTTGAAGGGCGTCCCGCTCGATGCGCCTCCCGACATGCTGCTTCATCTCAAGCAGGGCTCGTTCGCGCGCCTGCGCGATGCGTCCGGCCTACCCGGCATCGTTCTCGGCTCGCGCCTCGCCGAGAGCACCGGCATGCTGCTCGACAGCATCGTCAAGGTCATCAGCCCGCAGGGAGAGCTGACGCCGTTCGGCCCGAAGGTCACCGTGTTCCGCTTCCGCGTGGTTGGCATCTTCGAGTCCGGCTTCTATGACATCGATTCGGGCTGGGCCTTCGCCGGGCTCGCATCCGCCCAGCGCGTCTTTTCGCTCACCGACGTTGTCAATGCAATCGAGATCAGGCTCGACGACATCTACCGCGCGCCGGAAGTCGCCGAGGCCGCGCAGAACATCGTCGGTCCGTCGCTGGTCGCGAGCACCTGGATGGAGCAGTTCCATCAGATCCTCAGCGCTCTGCGCATGGAGCGCGTGGTCACCGCCGTGACGATCGGTCTCATCGAGCTTGTCGCCGGCCTGAACATTCTCATCACGCTGACTATGATGGTGATGGAAAAGAACCGCGATATCGCCGTGCTGATGTCGCTCGGCGCGCGGCGTGAGCAGATCCGGCGCATCTTCCTCGCCGAAGGACTGCTGATCGGAGTGAGCGGCGCCACGATCGGCCTCTTGCTCGGCTATTCGATCGCCGTTCTCGCGAGCCACTACCGCTGGCTTCGCCTCGATCAGGATGTCTATGCGCTCAGCTACGTTCCGTTCGATCCGCGCTGGCTGGATGGCGTATGGATCGCCGCAGCGGCCGTCTTCGTCAGCTTCGCCGCGACGCTTTATCCGGCGCGCAAGGCTACAGGCGTCGCGCCCGCCGAAGCGCTGCGCTACGAGTAAGCCGATGCGCATCGGGGTCGACGCCTACCCGCTCCTGCTGCGCAGCGCCGGCGTAAAGAGCTACTTGTACTACTGGATCGACGCGCTGCGTCGCGCGCCCGAAGGACACTCGGTCGAGGCGTTTCCCTGGCTGGACAAAATGGGCCCGTTGTTTCACGAGGGCTCGACGCTCGGCGCGTTCGGCACCTATCCCCGGCTCGCGCTGTTGTTCTTCCTTAACTTTCCCGGCAACCCCGCTTCGAGCGTTCTGTCGTCGCGCTTCGACGTGTTTCATCTCTCGAATCAGATCCGCCGTCTGCCCCGCCGCACGCGCGTCACCGCGACCGTACACGATCTCACCTGCTGGCTGATGCCCGAGGTTCACACGCGCGGCAACATCGAAGCGGACCGCCGCTTCGCCGCCGCCATTCTCACCCGCGCCTCGCGCCTCATCGCGGTCTCGGAAAACACCCGCCAGGACGCGATCCGCGTGCTCCGGATCGACCCCTCGCGCATCGAGACCATCCACTCCGGCGTTCCGCCAGCTTACTTCGATGCGCCGCCCACGCCCGCGCGCCGTCCCTACGTGCTGTATGTCGGGACCATCGAGCCCCGCAAGAATATCGGGCGCCTGCTCGATGCCTGGCTCGCTCTCAAGCCGGATCTGCGCGCCGGGTATGAACTGCTCCTCGCCGGACCGCCGGGCTGGAACAGTGACGACGTCTTCGCGCGCCTGGCCTCGGGCATCGAAGGCGTCCGCCATCTCGGATACGTTCCCGAGCGCGACCTGCCCGGCCTCACCGCGGGCGCTACCGCGTTCGTCTATCCGTCGCTCTACGAAGGCTTCGGGTTTCCCGTCGCGCAGGCGATGGCCGCACGTGTGCCGGTGCTGACCTCGGCCACGTCATGCCTGCCCGAGATCGCCGGTGGAGGGGCGCTGCTCGCCGATCCATTGAGCGCCGCCGAAATCGCGTCAGCGCTCGATCGCCTTTTGACTTCGCCCACGCTGCGCGCGCAGCTTGCCGCCGAAGGCCGCCGCCGCGCCGAACACTACCGCTGGGAACGCTGCGCGGCCGAGAGCCTGGCCTTCTTTACGCGCGCGGTTTCCTGAGGCGCGCGGCCAGCTTCGCGCGAAGGAACAACTCCTGGCTGCGCTCGAACGACATGGCTCGTGTGCGCCGCGCCGTCCGCCATGCCGCGAACCAGCGCCGCAGCTCTTCGCCGAGCGGCGTCGCGGGCAGATAGCCCTCGCGTTCGTAATGCGCCCAGTTGGCGCCCGCCGCCCGCGCCAGCCGCTCGATGCGGCGCCAATCCATTCGCGACGCCGGCACGATGTGCGTGACGCGCGCCCGCGAGGCCGTGTAGATTTCGTAACCCAAACGCGCGATGCGCGCCTGCGCGTCGATCTCTTCGCCGCCTCCGTCCGCGCGCCCGACGTGACCGAGCTCCGTGCGGAAGTAGCCGGCGCGATGGAGCGCTTCCTTGCGGAACGAGAGGTTGGCGCCGTAGGGGTACTCGGCAAGCCCGGTCACGCGCCGCACGCCATCGGCCGGGTGGTACGCGCTGAAGTACGCCGCGAACGCTTCGTTGCACCAGGACGGCGGCTCGGGCGGCAGCCGCGGATCGATCGCCCCGCCAACGCATCCGGCTCGTGGATGCGCCGCGTAGACTTCGAGCACGCGCTCGAGCAGATCCGGCGCGGCGATCGCGTCGTCGTCGATGTAGGCGGCCACCGGCGCCCGCGCCGCGCGAGCCCCCGCGTTGCGCGCCCGCGCGAGGCCGGGCCGCTCGCAGTAGAGATACCGCAGCCGCACGGCGCGACGCGCCGCTTCCGCCCGCCGCACCAGCGCCCGTGTATGATCGGTGGACGCGCTGTCGACCACCAGCACCTCGTAACGGGCGGGCGCAAGCGTCTGCGCCCGGGCGGCGCCAAGGCACCGCGCAAGCATCTCCGCGCGATTATGAGTACAGACGATGAGCGAGACTTCAAACACGGCGCTGACGGACCTCCTCGAAGCCCGCTATGGCGTGGGACCGCAACTGGCCGCCGAGTACGTTCATTATTTCGAATGGTCGCAGAACGTGAAGCTGCGCGGCATCGCCGACTGGGAATCGCTCGATTCGCTGCGCCGGATGTGGTTCGACCATGCGCTTTCGGCGAACCGCGCGGGCGAAATGCTCGCGGCCGTGCTTGACGCGCGTCTCGCTCTCGCCGGCCGCCGCGTGATCGAGATCGGCTGCGGCTTCGCCGGCTTCCTGGTCGCCGCCGCCCGCCGCGGCGCGCTCTGCGCCGGCATCGAACGCGATCCGCTCCATCTGGGCTTCGGCCGCGCAAATCTGGCCGACTTCGCCGCCGATGCCCTCGTGCTCGATCTCGACCCGCTCGACGCCGCCCTCGCCGATCGCCTCGGCCGCTTCGACATCGTTGTGCTCGGCGGCGCGCCGCTCGCATATGGCCCGCTCGATCCGCTGCTTCGAAGCGCCGCGCGGCTGCTTGCGGCCGGCGGCCTCGTGTATGCCCAGATCCCCAACCGCGACAGCGTCCGCTTCGTCGCCCGCGACGGCAGCTTCGGGCTGTTCGGCATCGTGCAGCTCGCTCCGGAAGACGCATCGCGCTACCACTGGGATCGATTTTATTGGCACGCGCCCCGGCCCATCTACCCATCGCTCGACGAGTGCCTCGCCGGGTTTCGCGCGGCCGGACTGCGGCCCGAGATCGTCCCATCCATCGATCAGCCGGTGTTCGATCTCCCGGACCTGGCCGTTCTCCTCGACGCGCTTGACGCGGCGCGGGCGGCGTTCGATACTCCCGATGCCGGGCTGCGCGGGCGCATCGCCGAGGCCTGCGCACAATACCGCGAGCGGCTCTCGCTCGACTGCGAGCGCTTAGCGCCCGCCGAGTTCCGCACCCGCTATCTCCGCGACTTCTGGACGTTCCTGGCGGCGCCAGAGTGATGCGTTCGCGGCCGCCAGCAGCGGGTAGACCAGCGCCTCGGGCGCGCGCGAAGTAAGCGAAAAGCCCGGCAGGCGCGCCACCGGCCCATCCATCTCGACATGGAAGATCCGTTGCCCGGTTTCGGCGAGCGCCGCCGGATAGCCGCCGCGGGTGATCAGCACGGCCTTCGAGTGCGCCCGCGTCTCGCGGTAGAGAAACATCGCGTTCGCGTCCATCTCGCGCGCCTCGAACACGTTTTGCCCGTCGCGCCGGTACGCCGCCGCCATCGGCGGAAACCATTCGTGCCGTCCCGCGAAAGTAATATCGAAAGGGCCGAGCAGGAAGCGCCGCCGCTCGCGGTCGCCATGCACGCGTTCGGTCGCGCGCTCGACGATCCGCAGCTCCCTCTGCCGCGCCGTCAGAGTTCCGTCGTGAATGCGGTACTGATACAGGGGCTCGACGATGCCGCGATGACGGACGCGGAACAGCGCGTTCATGCGCATCCAGTAGTCGTAATCCTCGTAGCCGAAGCAGTCCTCGTCGTAGGCGCCGCAGATCTTCGCCGCCCAGGCGCGATATAAAAAACATCCTCCAATGTAATTGTTGTGGACATAGTTGAGCCACGCCGGATCGTGCGGCAGCGCAACGCGCCCCGAGCCGGGCGGCCGCTGGCAGGCGGCCCAGAACTCGCGGTTCCGCGCCACGGCCCCGCCGTGGTCGATGATCTCCTCGTCGGCGTAGACCATCTCGACGTCCCGGTTGGCCTCGAGAAATTCGACCAGGCGCTCGAGCATCGGCCCGAGCATCCGGTTGTCGGCGGATGTCCAGGTGAAATACTCGCCGCGCGCGGAGGCGAATCCGCGATTCAACGCCGCCGGCAGCCCATAATTCCGCGTCCGGATGACGCGCAGCCGGGCGTCGCCGCGATACCGGTCAACGATCCACGGCGTCGCGTCCACGCTTCCGTCGTCGACGACGATCAGCTCGAGCGCGCCGCGGCTCTGCCCCAGCACGCTTTCGATCGACTCATGGATGTACGCCGCGCCATTGAATACCGGCAGCACAACCGTCACCAGGCCCGGTACGCATGGCGTGGAAAGGCCGGTGAAGTCCCGCGGCAGCGCGCCGTGCAGGCGGCGCTTGAAGCGCTCAAAGGGAGTCGCGCGCGGCTTCACGTTCCCCGCGGCCGCTCAGCTCGCCGCGCGGCTCGCCAGCGTCGCCGCCCGTTTCCAGTAACTCTCGAACAAACCCTCCATGGCTTCGATCATTCCGCCGTGCGCGAACATCACCGCGGTCCACGCCGGCCGCGTCACGATCGGGTCGAGCAGCGCGATCATGCCCTCGCGCGCGTCGAACAACGCGAGCTTCATCGGCAACGATTCGGCTTCGCGCACCTCGACGCCCGCGGCCACATAGTCCTCGAGCCGCTGCCGATGAACGTCGTCAAGCGTGCCTGCCTGCAGCAGCAGACGGCACTTCACGCCCCGCGCGCGCGCCTGCTTGACAAGCTGTTCGTCGAGCGGATCGACCGCGTACGGCGGCCTCGAAAACTCGGCGTAATCCCCGCTCACCTCGGCGAGCATCTTGCGATACTGCGTCGCGATCTGGCCCGGCTCGCTCACGATGCGCAGGAAATCGAGCGTCCCGCGCCCGCCCTGCCCGCGCGAATACGCGCCCGCCAGATCGTCCACCAGGCCGCCCGCCATGCGCGCCTGCTCGGTGATCTCCTGCTGCACGTTCTGCGCGCGCCGCGCCAGATAGCTCGGGATCGCCAGCGCCGGCTCGATCGCCGAAAACAGCTTCGTCTTTTCCTGCACCACCTGCGCGAAGCCCTTCTCGACCAGACTGTCCAGCACCTCGTAGATCTTCTGCCGTGGCACGTGCGCGCGCGCCGCCAGCTCAAGCGCCTTGAAACGCGGGTGCCCGATCAGCACCAGATACGACCGCGCCTCGTACGCGTTCAGCCCCAACTGCTGCAGCCGGCGCCAGAACTGCTGAAAATCCATCTCCGGCAGCTCGTCCGTCATCGTGCCGCCCGCGCGCCGCGCACGGATTCCTCGTGTCCGATGATTCGTAGCTTCGGCATATTCCTCATCCCAGGCCGGACCGCCGTCCATTGCCTCGAAAGAGCATATCAAATCGCTTTCGGCGTGGCCGCCTCAGCGTGGTCGCGCGCGGCTCGGGGGGACGAGTTGGGAATCCCGCGGCCCGTCCGCGCTGCGCAACCTCACACAAGCGCTTCCACGGAGGCGCGCCAGTCTTGCGCTATTTGCCGCATGCTGCGCAAATTAGCCCAACGATGCGAACGACTTATCGTTTGGACACGGGAATGCGTACTTGATACCGAGTGCGTGTGATTCCAAACCACGCTCGTGAGGAATAGCATGGACAAAAATTCTCTGACCATCACCGACAACCGGACTAACAAGTCCTATGAAATCCCCTTGGTCGATGGGAACATCCGAACGATGGATCTTCGCCAGATCAAGAAAGACCCTGACGACTTCGGCGTCATGGGGTACGACCCGGCCTTTCTCAATACCGCCTCGTGCCGCAGCAAAATCACTTACATCGACGGCGATAAGGGCATTTTGCGCTATCGAGGCTACCCCATCGAAGAACTGGCCGAAAGCCACACCTATCTCGAGGTCGCCTACCTGCTGCTCTTTGGCGAGCTCCCCGCCCAGGCGCAACGCGCTTCCTGGGAAGACCTCGTCACGCACCACCGCATGTTGCACGAGACCACCAAGACCTTCCTCGAAGGCTTCCGTTACGATGCGCATCCGATGACCATGCTGATCAGCACGGTCGCCGCGCTTTCCACCGTCTATCACGACGCGCGCAATATCCACGATCTCGAATCCCGCCGGCTCAACATGGTGCGCCTCATCGCCAAGATGCCGACCATGGCCGCCTACGCATACCGGCACAACCTCGGGTTCCCCTACGTATACCCCGACGATCTGCTGACCTACACCGAGAACTTCATGACCATGCTGTTCAAGATGGTCGAGCCCAAATACGTGGCGCACCCGGTGCTCGCCCGCGCGCTCGACATCCTGTTCATCCTGCATGCCGATCACGAGCAGAACTGCAGCACGAATGTCATGCGCAGCGTGGGCAGCTCGCAGGCCGATCCGTTTGTATGCACCGCGGCGGCCGCGGCGGCATTGTCCGGTCCGCTGCACGGCGGCGCGAACGAAGAGGTTCTGCGCATGCTCGACGAGATCGGGTCGAAGGATCACGTCCCCGCCTTCATCGAGAAGGTCAAGGGCGGCAAGGGCAAGCTGATGGGCTTCGGCCATCGCGTCTATAAGAACTACGACCCGCGCGCCCGAATCATCAAACAGACCGCCGAGCAGGTGTTCGAGGTCACCGGCCGCAATCCGAAACTCGACATCGCCCTCGAACTCGAACGGATCGCACTCGAGGACGAGTACTTCGTGAAGCGTAAGCTCTACCCGAACGTGGACTTCTATTCCGGCCTCATCTACCAGGCCATGGGTTTCCGGCCCGAGATGTTCACCGTCCTGTTCGCGATCCCGCGTACCGTCGGCTGGCTCGCGCAGTGGGAAGAGCTGCTCCTCGATTCCGAGCAAAAGATCGCCCGCCCGCGGCAGGTCTTCGCCGGTAGCGAACTCCGGCACGTGGCCGGGTTCGCGGAACGCCACGCCGTGCCCGCGACCAGGTAGCACCGGGCCGCGGCCTGTTCGTGTTCAAACATTTCAGACGCACGCCGATCCTCGCGGGGGCCTTCGCAGCGGCACTTTTGGCGCAGGCCCCGCGGGAGTTGCCCGGTTCCACCGAATGTCTGAACTGTCACGACCCGGGGCGGCCGGGCGGAAAGCGGGAAGCCGGGGTCCCTCCGGCCTTCGACGCCGCCGCTCTGCGCGCCAGCCCGCACGCATCGCTCGAGTGCGTCAACTGCCACACCGGCGTCGACCCGAAAAATCTTCCCCACGCGGAGAAGCTTGCCCCCGTCGACTGCGGCGCCTGTCACAGCGACGAGGGTGCGCAATTCTCCGAAAGCCTCCACGGCCGCGCCGCCAAACGCGGCGATCCCCTCGCCCCATCATGCAAGACTTGCCATGGCGGCCACAATGTCCTGCGGCCCTCCGCTCCCGGATCGCCCACCTCCACCATGAACGTTCCCATGCTTTGCGGAGGCTGCCATAAAGAGGGAACGCCCGTACAGTTGACGCGCCACATTCCCCAAAATAATATCCTCGGCAATTACACGGACAGCATCCACGGCGAAGGATTGTACGTGCGCGGCCTCACCGTCACGGCGGTCTGCACGAGCTGTCATACCGCGCATTTCGTGCTTCCCCACACCGACCCGCGCTCCTCCATCGCCAGGCAAAACATCGCCAGGACCTGCACCCAATGTCACGGCATGATCGAGACCGTGCATCGCAAGGTGATTCGCGGCGAGCTATGGGAGAAGCAGCCCAACGCCATCCCGGCCTGCGTGGACTGCCACTCGCCCCATCGGATCCGCCGCGTGTTCTATCCCGACGGCATGTCGAACCTCGATTGCCAGCGATGCCACGGCAATCCCGAACTTAAGACGGTCCGCGACGGCAAGTCCCTCTCGCTCTACGTCAGCGAGGACGCGATCGAACATTCCCGGCATTCCCGCGTGGCCTGCGTGCAGTGTCATACCGGGGGCACGCCGTCCGAAGTGCGCCCGTGCCTGACCATGACGGCCAAGGTGGACTGTTCCATCTGCCACGCCGAGGTCGTGGATCAATACAAGACGAGCGTGCACGGCAAACTGGCCGCCGAGGGCAGCCCCGATGCGCCTCAGTGCGGCGATTGCCACGATCCTCACGCCACCAAGAGCAAGAACGACGTGACCTCGCCGACCTTCTCGCGCAATGTCCCGAACCTCTGCGCGGGCTGCCATCGCTCCGGCCAGAAGGCCGCCGTGCGTTATCGCGGGGAGTTGACGAACATCGTCGAAAACTACGTGGACAGCGTTCACGGCAAGGGCCTGGTCCTAAGCGGCCTCACGGTCACGGCGAACTGCGCCGACTGCCACACCGCGCACGGCGAGCTGCCGGCCAACGACCCGCGCTCGAGCGTCAACCGGGCCAATGTCGCCGAAACCTGCGGGAAATGCCATCGCGGCATCTATGACCAGTTCCGGGCGAGCGTCCATTCCCCGCTCGTTACCCACACCAGCAAGCCCTTGCCCGTCTGCAGCGACTGCCACTCCGCGCACAGCATCGCCCGCACCGATCTGTCGGACTTCCGGCTGCACATCATGGACCAGTGCGGCCGCTGCCACAAGGACATCACCGCCAGCTACTTCGAGACCTTCCACGGCAAGGCCTCCAAACTGGGCGCGCTGAATACCGCCAAGTGCTATGACTGCCACGGATCTCACGACATACTCCCGGTGACCGATCCGCGCTCTCGCCTGAGCCACGCCAACATCGTGAAGACTTGCGCCAAGTGCCACCCCGGTTCGCAGCGCCAGTTCGCCGGATATCTGACGCACGCCACGCACCACGATCCGAAGCGCTATCCGTTCCTGTTTTATACCTTCTGGAGCATGACCCTGCTGTTGGTCGGCACGTTGTCGGTATCGAGCGCTCACACCGCCCTATGGCTGCGCCGGTCCCTCGAGTACCGCCGCGAACTCCGCGCCATGGCGCATCCGGCCGATCCGGTCTATGTGCGCCGCTTCACCACCTTCCAGCGCAATCTTCACCTGACCGTGATTGTCAGCTTTCTTGGCCTCGCCTCCACGGGAATGATTCTGAAGTTCTCCTACGCTCCGTGGGCGAAGGTTGTGGCGCACTTGTTCGGCGGGTTCGCCGCCGCCGGCTTGATCCATCGGTTTTGCGCCGTGCTGACGTTCAGTTACTTCGGGCTGCACCTGTGGGATGTCCTCCGCCGCCGGCGCGCCAGCGGGACGCCCTGGCTTAAGTTCCTCTTCCACGCGGACGGCATGATGATGAACAAGCGCGACTGGCGGGAGTTCATCGCCTCCATGAAATGGTTCCTCGGCAAGGGAAAGCGGCCCGATTACGGCCGTTGGACGTACTGGGAGAAGTTCGACTACTTCGCCGTCTTTTGGGGCGTCGCCGTCATTGGCGCGAGCGGCCTGATCCTCTGGTTCCCGACCGTGTTCACCCGCGTGATGCCCGGTTGGGCCGTGAACGTCGCCACGACCATCCACAGTGACGAGGCGTTGCTCGCCGTCTGTTTCATCTTCAGTGTGCATTTCTTTAACACCCATTTCCGGCCCGAGAAATTCCCCATCGACACCGTCGTCTTCACGGAAGGTATGCCGCTCGAGGAATTTGAGCGCGACCGTCCGCGCGAGTACGCGGAATTGGTGGCCTCCGGAAAGCTGACCGCGCGGATCATGCCCGCGCCGAATCCGCTCGCCGTCAAAATCTGGCGCCGCCTGGGCTTCGCCGCTCTCGGCATCGGCCTTGCCCTCATCGGCCTGATCCTCTACGCGATGATCTTCGCCTACCGGTAGCCGATCGGCCGGTAACGCTTCGCTCGATCGATGTGCGCATGCGGCGCCGCTGGCGCGGAGCGTAGTTACTCTCCGCCGGACGCCTGGTTCCGATGCCCCCGCCAGCCGGGTCCGCGCAGCACTTTGCCCGGTAGCGCGCCGGTCATCTTACCGTCCGCGATCACCGGCATGCCATTCACCAGCACGTAGCGCATCCCGGCGGCTAACTGGTTCGGCTGCGCGTAAGTCGCCGTGTCGCGAATCGTGGCCGGGTCGAACACCACGATGTCGGCCCACATGCCCTGCTTCAACACGCCGCGGTCCGTGAGCCGCATGCGCTGCGCGGGCAGAGCGGTGAACTTATGAATCGCTTCCTCGAGAGTTAGTAAGTGTTCTTCGCGAACATACTTCCGCAGGATGCGCGGAAACGTCCCGTAAGCGCGCGGGTGCGGGTGTTCCGCGCCGAGCGGACCGTCGGGCGCCGTGCCCTGCGAATCGTTGCAGATCGAAACCCATGGCTGCTTCAAGGCGAGCGCGACGTCGGATGGGTCCATGCCGAAGACGGCCACTTCGGAGAACGCGTCGTCCTCGGCCAGGATATCCATGATCGTGCCGATCGCGTCCGTTCCGCGCCGCTTCGCGATCTCGGAGATCGTCTTGCCCTGCAGCGCGGCGAGCTTCGGGTTCTGCACCACCGAAAGCAGGATCGCCTCGGGGCCCGGGATCTCGAGCCACTCGTTGTCCCAGCTCGTGGAGGGCGTCAACATGTCGCGCCGGATGCGCGCGCGCGAGGCCGGGTCGCGCAGGCGCTCGATCAGTTTCCGGTCGCCCCCATCGTGCGCCCAAGGCGGAATGAAGGCCGAGAACGAATTGAACCACGCCGTATAGGCGTAGGTGTCCGCTGTGACGTCCACGCCCGAGGCGCGCGCCGCCTCGATGCGCGCGACGATGGCGGGCATCTTGCCGAAGTTCGGTTTGCCCGCGGCCTTCAGGTGCCAGATTTCGACCGGCAGCCCGGCCTCGCGGCCAATGCGAACCGCTTCGTCGATGGCCTCGAGCACGGCCGAGCCTTCGTTGCGCATATGCGTCGCGTAGATGCCTCCATAGCGCGCCGCGACACGCGCCAACGCGATCAATTCTTCCGTCGAGGCATAGGGCGCCGGCGCGTACTGCAGGCTGGTCGACAACCCCATCGCGCCGTCGCGCATCGCCTCGTCCACCAGCGCCGACATGCGCGCCAGATCGGCGGGCGCAGCGGCGCGGTCGGCATCGCCGATCGCCACGCGCCGCACCTGAGTCGCTCCTACGTAAGTGCCCAGGTTGATGCCCATGCCGCGCTTCTCGATGCGCGCGAAGTACCCGTCGAGCGTAGTCCAGTCCGGCTCGATCCCGTAATGCCGCCAGGCCGGGGCGTCGGCGCGGATCAGCTCAGGCGTCAGCGGCGCGATCGAATTCCCTTCTCCGGTGATCTCGCTCGTGATGCCTTGGAAAATCTTCGAAGGCAGCCGCGGATCGACAAGGATGGTCGTCTCCGATTGCCCCAGCATGTCGATGAAACCGGGCGCGACCACCATGCCCTTCGCATCGACCACTCGCCCGGCCTCCGACGCGGGGATGCGTCCGATCGCCGCGATGCGTCCGCCGCGAATGGCCACATCGCCCGCGTACCACGGCGAGCCGGCGCCGTCGATCACGTGGCCGTTGCGGATCACAAGGTCGTACGTCGCGGCATGCACAACGGCCGCGGCGGCAACGAGGACGGCGATCTGCGATACGGATTTCAGCGCTTCGCTCCCGGAGAAGACGGCAGAAGTTTTTCCAGTGTCGCATAGAGCGTGAGCGCCGCGTCGCCGGTGCGCGCCACTTGTTCGAGCGCGTTCGAAGCTTCGGCGGCATCGGCGTACGGAATCCGCTTCACCATCGCCGGTACGTGGAAGAACCACTCCTCGGGGCTGTCGCTCGCAACGCCCGACGAGGTAACGAAAGCGAGAAAATCGTCAAGCAGCCGCACGCGCAGCGCCTCCGTTGGCGCCACGTCGACCAGCCCTTCGTACAACGTGCATTTCTCGTGATAGAACTGCGCGGCGCTCTCCTCGCCGTCCGGCTGCCAGGCGGCGAGCTGTCCCAGCAGTTCGACGAATTGGCCCTGCCAGTCGGCGGTCGCGCCTTGCGGCGGCCGGCTCGACACCAGGCCGCCGGGGTAGCGCACGTCGCGCGCCGCGGCCAGCATCGCCTTCGCGCCCGCCGAACTCCACAGCGGCCCGGGCTCGGGCATGGCGCCGGCCGCGTCGGGGCTCGCCGGCGTCACTGTCACGATTTTACCGGCCTGCGGCGCGGCGCACACCGTGCCCTGCGCCATCCGCTGTTTCAGCTTCGCGAACGCCGCCTGCAGCGAAGCCGGCAGCGCGGCGGCGATGTCGCTTTGCGCGGCGAGGAACGACCGGCTGTCCGCGTCCACGCTCCCCATCAGCGCCCCGGCCTGCGCCTCCAGCACGTCGCGCTGCGCCGGCGTGAACGTGGACGCATCGGCGATCATCCGCAGCGCCGGAGCAAGCTGCGCCGGCGAGGTCACGCCCGCCAGGAACTCGAGCGCGAAGCGGACGTGCTCCTCCTTCGCGCGCTCGGCCGCTGGAAACGCCTGGTTCAGGACCGCGGTCAGGCTCTCATAGAAGCGCGAGACATCGTAGGTCAGCGCGTCCGCGCACGCGAGTGGCTGCAGGGCCGGCCGCCGCGCGTCCTCCATCATCCGCCGCGCGCGCCCCGCGTCCAGCCGCAGGATCGTCAGCACCGCGCGCGATTGCAGCGACACGGTATCGAGGCCCAGCGCGTAACCCTGCGCGCGCATGCCCGCCTCCGTGTCGACATTCGCTCCGGCCACCGCCACGCGAGGCACGGCTTCGTGCGCGCGCGCCGCCATCTCGAACGCCTGCTCGATCAGCGCGGCCTGCGTGGGCCGGTCGCGCACTTCGCGGCTCGCCGCAAGGCGCAGCAGCGCGTCCGCGCCGAACTCTGGCGGCGCGCTGCCCGCCAGATCCGCAATCGGCCGCAGCGCGGCCGGGATCTGTAGCTCCGCCGCCGGCATGGCGCCGGCCAGCGCCACTAGACATGTCCACGCGAGCAGCCTGCGCACGGCGCGCTCAGCAGCTCACGATGGCCGCGAAGCCCTTTGCGTCGAGGCTCGCCCCGCCCACCAGCACGCCGTCAATGTCGGACTTCGCCATCAACGACGCGGCGTTTTCCGGCTTCACGCTTCCGCCATACAGGATGCGCAAACCGCCGGCCGTCTCGGCGCCAAAGTGCAAATCCGCCAGCTTGCGGATCGCCCGGTGGGCTTCCTCGGCGATCTCGGGCGTCGCCGTGCGTCCGGTTCCAATCGCCCAAACGGGTTCGTACGCGATTACCAGCCGTGCGAAGCGGTCCGGATTCAACCCGCGTAGTCCGCCGTGAAATTGCCGCTCGAGCACCTCGACGGTTCGCGCGGCCTCACGCTCTTCCAGCGTTTCGCCCACGCAGACGATCGGCGTGAGGGCCGCATCGAGCGCGGCTTCGGTGCGCATCCGCACCCACTCGTCGGTCTCGTGAAAATACTGGCGCCGTTCGCTGTGGCCGATGATCACCCAGCGGCAGCCGGCGTCCACCAGCATCGGCGCCGACACTTCGCCGGTAAACGCGCCTTCCGCCGCCCAGTGTACGTTCTGCGCGCCGATGCCAATGCTCGAGCCACGCGCCGCTTCGGCCGCCGCGGGCAGGCAAGGAAACGGTGGGCAGATCACAATCTCGTGTCCCTTCACCCCCGCCACCAGCGGAAGAAACGCCTCGAAGTACGCTTTCGTTTGCTCGGCGGTCTTGAACATTTTCCAGTTCCCCGCCATGACAGGTGTTCTCATAAGATTTGTTCCAGGAAGCTTTTGCCGCGGGCAATCGCGACGCCGAAATTCTCCGCGACCGTCTGGCCCAGGTCGGCCAGCGTGTCGCGCAGCCCGAGCGCCCCGTCCGATGGCCCTTTCAATGGCGCGCGCCGCCGCCAGGCAAGCACGGGCACATACTCGCGGCTGTGATCGGTGGAGGGCGTCGTCGGGTCGCAACCGTGATCGGCGCACAGGAGCAGCAGGTCGCCGGCCGTGAGCCGGTTGAGCAGCGACGGCAGCCACGCGTCGAACGCTTCGAGCGCGCGCGCGTATCCCTCGACGTCGTTGCGGTGCCCGTAAAGCTGGTCGAAGTCGACAAGGTTCCCGAAGATCAGCCCGGCGGGCGTCTCCTCGAGCGCGGCGAGCGTCTTGGCCATCCCGTCCGCGTTGTTCACCGTCTTGTCGTGCGGACCGATGCCGCGTCCGAGGAAGACATCGAAGATTTTTCCCACCGAATGAATCGTGACTCCCGCGTCTTCCAAACGGTCGAGCAGCATGCCCGCCGGAGGAGGCGTCGCGAAGTCGCGCCGGTTGGCGGTGCGCTCGAAACAGCCGGGCTCGCCGGTGAAGGGCCGCGCGATCACGCGCCCCACTTCCCAGGGTCCGCGCAGCAGCTCGCGCGCCGTCTCGCAGATCTTGTACAACTCCCAAAGCGGGATCTCGTCCTCGTGCGCGGCCACTTGAAACACGCTGTCGGCCGACGTGTAGACGATCGGCGAGCCGGTTCGCATATGCTCGGCGCCGAGCCGCGCGATGATCTCGGTTCCCGACGCCGCGCGGTTGCCAAGCGTGCTCCGGCCGATGCGGCGTTCGAACTCGTCCATCAGCTCGCGCGGGAAGCCGTTCGGAAACAGCGGCAGCGGCCGCTCGAGGTGAATGCCCGCCATCTCCCAGTGTCCGGTGGTTGTGTCCTTGCCCGGCGATGCGAGCGCGCACTTGCCGTACGCCGCCTCGGGGCGCGCCGCCGCTTCGATGCCCGCGAGCGGGCGGATGTTCCCGAGGCCAAGCCGCGCCAGCGCCGGCAGGGCGAGCCGGCGCGCCTGCGCGATGTGTCCGAGCGTATCGCTGTCCACGTCGCCGTAGGCCGCCGCATCGGGCATCGCGCCGATGCCCACGCTGTCGAGCACGATCCAGACAACCCGGCCGAACCGCTCAGCCGCCATGGGCCGGATCTCCAAGCGCCGCCTGAATCCGCTCGCTCAATTGCTCCCCAAATAGCGCCGGCACGAAGCCCTTCATCCGCTCGGCGACATGTCCCTTCTTGTCGATGATGATCGTCGTCGGCAGGCTTTCGACGCGGAGCGCCGCGGCCAGCCCATCCTCGAAGTACACGCTGCGGCTCCAGCCCTGCGCCTTCACGAACGGCTCGACCTGGCCGCGCTCGTCGCCCGCGTCGATGGCCAGAAACACCACGTCGCCGCGGCCGGCGAACTTGCGCTTGACTTCTTCATAGATCGGGTGCTGCGTGCGGCAAGGTCCGCACCAGGTCGCCCAGAAGTCCATCACCACAACCTTGCCCAGCAGGCCGGCCAGCTTTAGTGGCGGACCGTCGAGCGCCGACAGCGTGAACTGCATCGGGTCGTTCGCCTGCACGTTCGGATCGAACGCCGCGAGCGCCAGCTTCCGCGCCGCCAGTTGCGCCGTCACGCGGTCGTAAGCGGCAAGGACGCGATCGCCCAGCCCATTCTCGGCGCCCTTCCACGCCTTGTAAACCTCGCCGAGCCGCAACCGGTCCGCGCCGCGGTCCGCCGCCGTCTCGTTCGCATCGGGCATGACGAACGCGGCGGCAAGGAAATCGACCGCCTCGGCCGGGCGGTGGGCCTGGTCGAGCCACCAGCCCGCCTCACGCGCGCTCTCGGCTGTCGGGTACTCGTCGTAGCTCTTTTCGGCGAATGCGACCGCCTTGTCCACGCGGTCAAGCTGGCCCTCGGCGCGCGCCTCGAAAAGGTACGCGCGCGCCAGGCCCCGGCTCCGATCCAACTGCCGCCGCGCTTCCTCGCGGCCGGCCTGAGGCGCGGCGGTCATCGTCCGCACCAGTTGCTCGAACTCCTGCGCGTGGCCAAGCGCCCGCTCGCCGTTCGTCTTTCCCCCCAGCTTCAACTCGGCGACAACCGTATTTTCGAGCGCCGTCACGTCGCTGGGCTGCCGCGCCAGCACCGCCTCGCCGTATCGGGCCACCCGATCGACATCCTTGGACTCGATCGCGGCGCGCAGCAGAAAGTCCTCGATCTCGGCCCTGCGCGGCGTCTGCGGGTAGCGCGCCAGATAGGCCTCGAGCTCGCGCAGGATTCCCTGCGGGCTGTTGGCGGCGTTTGTGTAGGCCTTTTGCAGCTCCGCGTCGTCGCCCGTTTGCGCCCGCGCGAGGCCGCTTGCGGCGGCAAGGCATACGATCAGCGCCAGCCGTCTCATTTCGCCTTCGTCCCGTCCGCGGGCGCGGGCTTCGGCGGCGCCTGAAACTCCTCCAGCAGCTTCGCCGCCCGATCGCGCGCCATGTTGAGAAACTTGTCGTTCTTCACCACGCGGTCGAGCAGAGGGTAGAACTGCTCGCGCGCGACCAGGCGCTTGCGGTCCCAAGTGGTTTCGAGCTCGAGCAGAGCGTCGTTCACTCCGAGCGTGTCGAAATGCACCGCGCGATCGAGCCCGATGAAGTCCTGCTCGGTTTCGATGATCTTCTCGAACCCGTCGCCGATCGCGTGCGCGTCCGGGTCCACCGAGTAGTTGAACGTCACCTCGTGATGTTCGTTGCCCCGCTCCCAGCGCAACGTCTTGTCGCCCATGCGGGCCACCTTCAGGCCGCTTTCGAGCGGGCGCGCGAACCGGTCAAGCTTATCGGCGAGACCGAATAGCAGATCTACATCGGATTTCGATAACGAAAATCGTAAAGGATCGTCGTCCTGCACCGCTTCCTGGTATATCACCGAGCCGTCGCGCTCGACCGCGATGCGAACATAGGCCGGCGAGCTGCCGGGAAACGATTTCGTGTAAACAATCCGCGGGCCCGTGACCGGCGCGGCCGCGAGCGTCGCCGCGAGAAGCGGCAGCGCGCCCCTCACGCCCGCTTCCCCGCCGCCGCCGGGGCCGCGCGCCGCGTCGCATGGCAGATGGCGATGGCGACCGCATCGGAGGCGTCCTTCGATTCGATCGTCTCTTCCAGCTTCAGCAGGCTCCGCACCATCAACTGCACCTGGCTCTTTTCGGCCCGGCCGAAGCCCGTGACGCTCCTCTTCACCTCAAGCGGCGAATATTCGCCGAGTTCGATGCCGGCCTCGGCCACCGCCAGCAGCGCGACGCCGCGGGCATGGCTCAGCCGGATCGCCGTTTTCGCGTTGAGCGAATGAAACACTTCTTCCACCGCCGCCGATTCGGGAGCGTGCCGCGCGATCACCTCGCGCAAGCCGCGGGCGATCGCGAGCAGGCGCTTGTGAAACGGATCCTTGGGCGACGTGGCCACGACGCCCGATGCGACCAGGGTATGCCGCACGCCGTCGCTGTCAATCAGGCCATAGCCCGTGCGCTCGCACCCGCAATCGATTCCCAGGATCCGCAATCGGGACTCCCGCCCGCGCCGCTCGGCCGGCTCAGGCCAGCGCGTCGAACTCGCTGTCGTCGATGTCGAAGTTCGAGTAGACGTTCTGCACGTCGTCATGTTCCTCGAGCGCCTCGCTGAGCCGCAGCATCGCGCTGGCGTTTTTGCCCTCGACCTTCACCAGGTTCTTCGGCACCATCGCGATCTCGGCCTGCGCGGGCACGATGCCGGCTTTCGAGAGCGCCGCCAGCACGGCCTCGTGCGCCTCCAGCGCCGACAATATTTCCCAGTTGTCTCCCCCGTCGCGCAGATCGTCGGCCCCCGCGTCGAGCACAATGGCCATCAGCGCGTCCTCTTCGGCCTTCTCCTTCTCGACGAGGATCTGGCTCTTCCGCTCGAACATCCACGCGACGCTGCCTTGTTCGCCAAGATTGCCGCCGTGTTTCGAGAACGTGTGCCGGATCTCGCTGACCGTGCGATTGCGGTTGTCGGTGGCCACCAGCACCAGCACCGCCGCGCCGCCCGGCCCATACCCTTCGAACATGATCTCGTCGATCTGTCCGCCCTCGAGTTCGCCCGTGCCGCGCATGATCGCGCGCTTGATGTTCTCGGCGGGCATGCTGACGGCTTTCGCGGCCGTCACGGCCGTGCGCAAGCGCGGGTTCATCTCGACGTCCCCGCCACTCCGCGCCGCGATCATGATTTCCTTGATAACGCGGGTGAAAACCTTGCCCCGCTTGGAGTCCAGGGCGGCTTTCTTATGCTTGATCGTCGCCCACTTAGAATGTCCTGACATGGAAAACCTCTTGGAAGACGCGGCTTGCCCCGCGGGGCCGCTCCATCTCGATTTTCCAGCATATCAGAAGCGCCCGCGCCGCACCCGGACTCCCCGGCGGCGGGATGCCTCGATTTGGCCCACTGATCCCGTGCTGGCGATCGAGCCGGCGAAACGTCTAACGCCGAACGCGGGAGTGGCGCTGAAGCTCGAGTTCAGGCCCGTGAGCCCACGGCCGCCGCAAGCGAGCGCAACCCGTTCGTCGGGTAAATATGATCGTTCAGAACGCGGTGGACGAACTTCTTGCCGAACAAGATCGCCGGCTCCTCGATGAGGTGGTACATCGAAATCGGGCACGCAATGCACCCCACGACCAAAATGCCGATGCGAAGACCGGCCGGAAAGCCTGCCATCTGCTTCAGTGCCAGCCAGAACACCATGGAATGACTCAGGTAGATTCCGTAGGAGTACTTCGCGATCCAATGCGCGGCGGTTCGCAATGGACCGCGGCCCATTTCGCGGAACCAAGGGATCGCGAGGCCGGCCGCCAAGGAGACAAGCCAAGCGCGGGGCAGCTTATCCGGCAAACTTATGTCATCGAGCGGGTTGAACGCGGCGATGGCTGTGAATAGTGCGAGGGGCCATGCCCAGCCAGGCAGACGCGGCTTCACCGCCCGAGCCAGGTCGAACCCGAACACGCCGGCGGTAAAACAAGGTGCGTAGGCGAATACGGACAAGCGGCCGATGATCTTCGGAATCGCTAAGGCCGCGATGAGGGATATGACCAGGAAGACCGTCGATGCGAACCGGCTACGCCGAATCGCCAGATACATGAACGGCAGAAGGCAGTACATCTGCACTTCGAGCGGAAGGCTCCAAAGCACTGCCAGCGACAGCCGGCTATAGGTCAGCGATTGAGTTACAGCCAAATTCGATGCGAGAGCCCCCCATCCGATCCACGCATAATGGCCCGATGGGTCCGGAGGAACGCTCATCAGCGCAACGAACAAAACGGTCGCGATCGACAGCGGGTAGATGCGAAAAAACCGGCGCAGCGCAAAGGCCGTGAGAAGCTTCCCACCGGCATACTTTTCGGCCATGCGGTCCAGCGACGCCATCAGCACGAAACTCGTGTGGACGAAGAATAGGATCACGCCAAAGCGGCCGAGGCTGCCAAAATTCGCCCATTCTCCCGCATAAAGAAGGTGGGCCACAAACACGCAAAGCACGGCGAGGGAGCGCAGCAAATCGAGGTTCGCGCTGAATTCCCCGCGCTGAGAGAGACGCGGGGCGGCATACTCGAGAGGAACCACTAATGGCGGTAAGCTCTGGATCGGCATCCAGACACTTGTGCGTAACGCGGGCCGAATTTCTCCGCCGGCGCGCCGCGCGCCAGTTAGTTCACGTCAAGGGTCTTCTTCAGCCAGGCGATCATCTCGGGCTTCCAGTGCTGCATCCCGGGAGCGCGCCAACCGCCCATGCCGTGCCCGCCGCCGTCGATCGTAATGATGTCGCAAGTCGCGCCCACCTTGTGCATGGCGCTGCATAGCTCCGGCGTCTGCTCGTAAGCGACCTGATCGTCCTTGTTGCCGTGGATGCAAAGGAACGGAGGCATGCCGGCATGCACGCCGCTGATCGGAGATACGGCGCGCAGCTTGGCGAGGCCCGCCGCATCGAGCTGATCGACGCCGAAGAAGTGGATGCCGGCGCCGTTAGCGGCGTGCTGGTTGAGGTTGGTCATGTTAAACCGCTCGGGATGCTCGCGGCGCAGCAGCGACAACTCCGCGTAGTCGGCCGGACCGTAGAAATCCACCACCGCCGCCACGCTCGTCCCGGGCCGCTCGCGCCCGCCGGCGTAGTTGACGAGATAGCCTCCGGCCGACTCGCCGATCAGCACGATCTTCGCCGGGTTCACGCGATACTCGGCCGCGTGCGCTTTCAGCCATCGGATCGCCGTGTACACATCGTCGATCGCCTCCGGGAAGTGAAACTTCGGGGCCATCCGGTAGTCGATGCTGAACCAAGCGAAGCCGGCGCCGGCAAGCGGGGCGAACAGCGGCCGGACATTGGTTTTGCGGCTGCCCTGGTCGAAGCCGCCGCCGTGGATCAGGATGGCCGCGGGGAACGGACCGGCGCCGTCGGGCACGTGCAGGTCGACATAGAGCGGCGTGCCGCCCGGGTGCGCGAACTCGACATCCTGACGATCGAGCGGAGCGGCCACGGCGGTCGAGGCGAACGCGGCGGCCAGAACGAGCACGAGTCTTCGCATGGACGGCAATTCTATCAGGCGCCGACGTGGCTGCGCCAGGTGGCGAGAAACGCCGTGGCAGCGGGCGGCAGGCGGCGCCGCGCGAGCAGGCGAATCGCCTCGATCCCGGCCCAGGCGAAATAGATGGACGTTGCGTATTCGCGGTTGTGCGCCGCGAGCGTGACCAGCCACGCGGGCCCCGCCGGGTGCAGCGTCGCGAGCGCGAATTGCGCGAGCCACAGCCCTAGCAGCGCGCCGGCTTCCCACCAGGCCAGCTCCATGTTGACGAGCGTGAGCATGGCGACGAGCGCCTGCGCGATAGTCATGAGCAGCTCCATCTCCTGGCCGCCGCCGAAGTGGATCGTCGCTGGGCCGCCGACGCTCATCGAGTACACCACCGGCAGCATCGCCACCAGCAGCGTCCACTGGTTGATGTTACTCGACACCATGTTCATCAGCGCCATCGGCGCGCCGGTGACAGTGCGCGCGAAGTAGAACGTCGACGCCATCTCGGGAAACTCGCTCACGAACGGCGCGATCCATTGAATGAAGAGAAACGCCGGGATGCCGGCCACCGTCGCGACCGCGATCAGGCTGCCGAGAAACGGCTCGGCGGTGAAGTAGATCAGCGCGCCGCCGGCCACGAAGCAGGCGCCGATCAGCGCGATGCGCCGGCGGGCGGGCGCGAGCACAATGTAGCGCGGCACGGCCTCGAGATCCTCGATGCCCTCCTCGGCCTCCGGCGGCAGCTTGCTCAGCAGCAGCAGATAGGCCGCGTAGATCGCCGTCAAGATCGCGCCATCGACAAGATTGAGCGACCGCTTCGCCCAGATGACCAGCGCGTAGAGCAGCGGCGCCAGCAGCCCGATCACCTCTACGCTGTGGCTCGCGTCGAGACGGATGCGGCCGAGCGGGCGGCCCGTGCGGCGGCGATGCACGGCGGCCGCGGCGAGGTAGATCATCGGCCAGCCGAAGCCAGTGAGCAGACGCAGCGCGCCGGTAAGGTTCGCAAGCAGCAGCGGCGTCTGCTGCTTCCAGGCCAGCACGGCCTCGACGGCGAATTCGGGCAGCGTCTGCATCCAGGCCAGGATGGCGAGCGCGAAACCCTGCGCGATGAAGAACTGCGCGGACTCGGCGCCCCAGGCGATGAGCATCGATGCGAACAGGATGCCCGGCGCGGTCCAGAAGATCGCCCACGGGCCGAAGTCGCGGATCGGGACCGCGGCGAAGGCAAGGAGCAGGCAGAACGCGCCCGTATTATTCGAATTCGACGTCGAGGGCCCCGCGCTGGATCGAGTGCTTTTGAAAACGGGCTTCTTGGTGAGGAAAGTCAATTCGGAAATGGCCTCCGCGGCTCTCTTGCCGCGCCAGCGCTCCGCGCGCGATCAGGCGCGCGACGGCGTGTAGATATCGGATCTCGACCTATCATATCTAAAAACCGATGGGTGGTTCGGCCGGCGCCGCGTCCAGGCGAGCGATCGCGCCGCTCAACCCTCCGCAATCGCGCAAGATGCCGGACTGCCGCTCGGTGAGGCTCCGCAGTTCGGCCTCCTCGATGGCGGGAATCAGCGGCGGCGCCGGATCTCCCGATGCGCGCCGCCCGCTTTCGCCCAGCATGGCGCGGCCCGCGCGCGCGCCGTACACCAGGCCTTCGAGCAGCGAATTGCTCGCCAGGCGGTTCGCGCCGTGGACGCCGTTGCAGGCGGCCTCGCCCGCGGCGTACAAGCCGGGGAGCGTCGTCCGTCCATCCAGATCCGTGGCCACGCCGCCCATCGCGTAATGGGCCGCCGGACGCACCGGCACCGGCCGCGAACCGAGATCGACGCCATAGCCGAGGCAGGTTTCAAAGATCCGCGGGAAGCGCTCTCGCAGGTGGGCCGCGCCGAGACGCGTGAGATCGAGATCCACCCAACCCGCGCCCGTGCGGCGCATCTCCATCACGATGGCGCGCGAGACGACATCGCGCGGCGCGAGATCCTTCATCGGGTGGTAGCGCTCCATGAATGGCTCGCCCGCGCGGTTGCGCAGCACGCCGCCCTCGCCGCGCAGCGCCTCGGAGAGAAGGAAGCGTGGCGCGCCTTCCAGGCACAACGCGGTGGGATGAAACTGGACGAACTCGATGTCGCGGATGGCCGCGCCGGCGCGCCACGCCGCGGCCACGCCGTCGCCGGTGGCCACATCGGGATTCGTCGTTCCGGCGTAAACGCGTCCAAGGCCCCCGGTGGCAAGCAGCACGGCTCGCGCATGCACGCGCTCGATTCCGCCGGTCTGTTCGTTCAGAATCGCCGCGCCCGCCACGCCACCGTCCGCGGCAGGGATCAGGTCGATCATGGTGCGCCAGCCGCGCACCTCGATCGAAGCGAAGGTGCGCGAGGCGGCCGCGAGCGTCCGCACGATCTCCCGCCCGGTCGAATCGCCGTGCGCGTGCAGCACGCGGCTCCGGCTGTGCGCGCCCTCGCGGGCAAACAGCAGCCTTGCCCCCTCGCGGTCGAACTCCGCGCCCCAGCCGATCAGCTCCTCGATGGCGCGCGGCGCTTCTTCCACCAGGACGCGCACGGCTTCGGCGTCGCAGAGCCCGTCGCCCGCCGCCAGCGTGTCCTGCTCGTGCAGTCCAACCTCGTCGTCGTCGCTCAGCGCCGCGGCGATGCCGCCTTGGGCGTATTCGGAACTCGACTCCCGCGGCGAGTCTTTCGCCACCACGAGAACGCGCCCCGCCGGGGCCAGCGCGATCGCGGCGCGCAGCCCCGCCACACCCGCGCCGATCACTAGAAAATCGGGATTCATCCGTCCGGAGGGCCGTGTAAGTCTCATGGTACAACAGAGGTTTAGCTCGTCCCGCCGGCGCGTCCGGCTTCGCGTTGTCGTCCTCATGCCGGAATTCCTGGTCACCACCGCCGCCCGCCAATACCGGGCCATCGTCGAGCGCGGCTGTCTGCGTTCGCTCGCCTCGCACCTGCCCCAGGGCGCCGGGAAGATTTTCGTCGTCACCACCTGGGACGTCTGGGAATTGCACCAGGCGCCGGTGCTCGATGCGCTCTCGGGCCGCGCGATGCAGGTGCTGTTCCTTCCCGGCGGCGAGCCGAACAAGCGTCTAGCGCCGCTTGAAGAACTCGCCGGGCAGATGCTTGCGGGCGGCGCGGACCGCTCGAGCGTCGTGATCGCCTTCGGCGGAGGCATCGCCGGCGACATGGGCGGTTTTCTCGCCGCGATTTACATGCGCGGCATTCCCGTGATTCAGGCGCCGACGACGCTGCTCGCGCAGGTCGACGCCGCGGTAGGCGGAAAGACCGGCGTCAACCTCGCCGGCGGGAAAAACCTGATCGGCAGTTTTCACCAGCCGCTCGCTGTCCTGATCGATCCCGGCGTTCTCGAAACGCTGCCCGATCGCGAATACCGCGCCGGCTTGTTCGAGATCGTCAAATGCGGCGTCATCGGCGACGCGGAACTGTTCGATCTGCTCGAATCCTCGCGCGACGCCGTGCTGGGCCGGCGCGCCGATATTCTCGACCGCATCATCGCGGCCTCCGTGAGACTGAAGGCCGAAGTCGTTTCCTCCGACGAGCGCGAGAGCGGATTGCGCCGCATTCTCAACTTTGGCCACACCTTCGGCCACGCGCTCGAGGCCGAGACGGCTTACACGCGCTTCCTGCACGGCGAAGCGGTGGCCTGGGGCATGCGCGCCGCCACGCTCCTGGCGCTCGACGCGGGCATGGTGTCCGCTTCGGACGCTCACCGCATCGACGCGTGCGTCGCATCCTACGGTCCAATCCCGCCGTTCGATGGCATCGACGCGCAGGCGATCGCGGCGCGCCTCGCGCTGGACAAGAAGGCCATGCAAGGCCGCGTGCATTTCGTGCTGCCGGAGGCTGTGGGGCGCGTGCGGATCGCCTCCGATATCGCGCCCGCGCAGGCGCTCGACGCGATCCGCCGCACGCTCGGCGCCGCGCCCGTCGCGGCATGAAGAAGGGGACGGCCCCGCGTGGCGCGTCGACCGAGGAGCAGGCAGCCCAATGGGTGCGCTCGACCTTCGGCCGCATCGCGCCGCGTTACGATGCGCTGAACCATCTGCTGTCGCTCAATATCGACCGTTACTGGCGCGCCCGCACCGTGCGCCGCCTCGACGAAACGCTGCGCCGTCCCGAGGCCCGCGTGCTCGACCTGTGCTGCGGCACCGGAGACCTGGCGCTCGCGCTGCAGGCGCGCCGTCGAAGCCCGGTGCTCGCGAGCGACTTCTGCCATCCCATGCTGCTCGAAGCCGGCCGCAAATCGCGCCCGAAACAAATTCAGCCATTTCTGTTTGAATCCGACGCCCTGCGCCTCCCGCTGCGCGACCGCTCGCTCGATCTCGTCACCATCGCCTTCGGCTTCCGCAACCTCACCGATTACCGCGGCGGCTTGCGCGAACTGCTCCGCGTGACGCGCCCCGGCGGCCGCGCCGCCATCCTCGAGTTCTCGCAGCCGCCCAATCGCGCCTTCGCCGCACTGTATAACTTCTACTCGTCGCACTTACTGCCGCGGCTCGGCGGCTGGATCTCCGGCTCGCCCGAAGCCTATTCCTACTTACCCGAATCCGTCCGCCGCTTCCCCTCCGCCGAAGAACTTGCGGCGGAAATGGCGGCAAGCGGCTTCCGCCGCGTCGAGTTCGAACGCATGAGCCTCGGCATCGTCGCCCTCCACATCGGCACCGCATGACGAAGACATGCAAGCGCCATCGCGGCGAATCCCGGCGCGAGCGGTGATACGCTCGATGAGTCAATCGAAGAGGCCGCGAGCCCGCGCTTCCGGCCATCGCGAAAAGCCAGGAGACTTATGGCATCGGATCCAATCTCGACCATCGAGCGGCGGGACTTCCTATTTGGCGGCGTAGTCGCATTCAGCGTCGGAGGCAAGGCCCTCGCTGCTTCAAGCCCCAGCGTTGCGATCGTAATCGACGCGGGCGATCCGATTGCCTCGGGCGCGCCGGTGAAGCGCGCGGCCGGGCAACTCCGTCAAGCGCTCATTGCGAAGGGCGCGAACGCCCGCCTCGTCGAGTCTCCGGGCGCGGCCCAAGGTTCCGGCTTCATCATCGTTGTCGCCGGCCCCGCCTCAGGCCTGGCCAAGGGCTTCCCGAAAGCCGGCGCGTCGCTCGCCAGCCCGGACAGCCTGCGCCTGACTCCAGGCCGCGTGGCGGCGGCGCCGGCCATCCTGGTCTCCGGCGCCGGTACGCGGGGCTTCGTCTACGGCATGCTCGAATTGACCGAGCGCGTCGAATTCGGCACGGACCCCGCGCTCGCACTTCGACTGACCGATCCCCTCGACGAGAAACCCGCGAACGAAGTCAGAAGCGTGACGCGGGCCTTCTCGAGCGAGATCGAGGACAAGGTCTGGTACTACGACAAGGACTTCTGGCGTGGGTATCTGGATCTGCTCGCGGCCGCCCGGTTCAATCGCTTCAGCCTCGCCTTCGGTCTCGGGTACGACTTCCCGCGTGGCGTTACGGGCGATTACTTCCACTTCCCTTATCCGTACTTACTCGAAGTCCCCGGATATAACGTCCAGGTCATTCGGCTCGGGAGCGAGGGGGCGGAAGTTAGTCCCGGGCCGCTCTCCGCCGAGGAACGCGCGAGGAATTTCGAGATGCTTCGTTTTGTCTCGAGCGAGACCGCCGCTCGCGGATTGCAATTCCAGTTGGGGCTGTGGACCCACGCCTATCAATGGACCGACAGCCCTCACGCTCACCATCGAATCGAAGGCCTGACGCCGGAAACCCACGCCGCGTATTGCCGAGACGCCCTGGCGATCATTCTCAAGTCCTGTCCTGAGATTCAGGGCCTCACTCTCCGCGTTCACGGCGAAAGTGGCATTCCCGAGGGTAGTTATCCGTTCTGGAAGACGCTGTTCGAAGGGATCTCCGCGAGTGGCCGCAAGATCGAAATCGACATGCATGCCAAGGGAGTCAACCAGATCATGATCGACATGGCCGCGGATACCGGCATGCCGGTTAAGTTAGGCGCGAAGTACTCCGCCGAACACCAGAGCCTCGGCTACAACCAGGCCGACATCCGCGAGCTCGAGATCCCGCGGCCCCAACGCATGGAAAGCGGCCTGTTCAGCGTCAGTAACGGCGCCCGGCGATTCACGCGCTATGGATACGCCGACTTCTTTCAACAGCAAAGCAAGTATCGGCTCCTCTTCCGTCTGTGGCCGGGTACGCAGCGTCACCTACTCTCCGCCGATCCGGAGTTGGCCGCGGCCTTCGGACGAACCTCCCACTTCTGCGGCGCCGCGGGCCTCGAACTCATGGAACCCTTGACGTTCAAAGGGCGCGAAGGTTCGGGCCTCGCCGGCGGCCGCTGCGCCTATGCGGACGCGTCCCTCAATCCGAAGTACGACTGGGAAAAGTTCGAATACTACTACCGCGTCTGGGGCCGCTGTCTCTACGCGCCCAACGCCGATCCGGAAGCCTGGCGTCGCACCTTGCGCCGCGACTTCGGCGGCGGGGCGAACTCGGTCGAAACCGCGCTGGCGAATGCTTCTCGCGTTCTTCCGCTGGTCACCTCGGCCCACCTGCCGTCGGCGTCGAATCACGCGTTCTGGCCCGAGATCTACACCAACATGCCCATCGTCCCCGGCGTGG